>ERZ773245.114-NODE-114-length-114224-cov-5.465082_pt1 | contig 114224 bp, 117 predicted proteins | sample MGYA00580988_ERZ773245 | MGnify/ENA primary metagenome ERZ773245 (study PRJEB29015, sample SAMEA2737792) | human gut metagenome | biome: human gut; feature: human-associated habitat; material: faeces | place: China | collected 2012 ... | reverse complement strand
CCTAGTGTTGCCACTACGCCCTTGCCGAGTCGCTAACCCTTCCCCTCATCGGGCGGGTTCGGGATTCTCACCCTATAGAAGTGCGCCATGCTGGGCGCACACGACAAAACCCGAGCAATTGCCCGGGTTTTGCCGTCTCTGAAAAGACTATCGCCTTCTTAACCTATCGGTTTAGTACTGATCGAAGATCTTCTGGATTTCTTTCGGATCCTTAGTCTGAGTCAGGGCCAGCATCAAAAGAACGCGAGCTTTCTGAGGATTCAGAGAACCGGATGAAACAAAACCGTACTTAGCGTCATCGACTTCCGCGTCTTTGGTTGTAGAACCGGTCGGCACACGAGAGGAGCGAACGATCGCAATGCCGTCTTTAGCTGCCTTCTCGATGATCGGGAATGTTGACTTATGAAGGTTGCCGTTGCCGACGCCGGCGGTGACGATACCGTCGTATTTGGCATCAACTAAGGCTTGAGCCTGAATTCCTTCAACACCTGCGTGTTGATAGACCACGCCGACCTTCGGCAGCTTGTCTAAACCGTCGACCTTGAACTGAGTCTGAGTCGTGTGTTTGGTCACTGGTGTTGCATCCCACAGAACCTTGCCGTTATGGATCGTTGCCAGCTGACCAGCGTTCGGGCTCTGGAAAGTTTCAACACCTGTTGTGTTTGTCTTCGTGACGTCACGTGCACCGAGAACACGGTCATTCATCACAACCATAACACCTTTGCCGGCAGCGGAAGGATCACCGGCGACAGCAACGGCGTTGTAGAGGTTAGCAGGACCGTCAGCAGAAAGTGCATTCGACGGGCGCATAGCACCTACCAGAACGATCGGTTTGTTGCACTTAGCCGTGAGGTTCAGAAAGTAAGCGGTTTCTTCCATCGTGTCGGTCCCGTGTGTAATCACAAAACCGTCTTTCTTGCCGCACTCAGCATTGATCTTCTTAGCAAGCGTCAGCCAAACAGCATCGCTCATATCCTGAGAGCCAATCTGTGCAACTTGATCGCTAGTGACATTGGCGATGTTTGCAAGTTCAGGAACTGCCTGCACTAATTTGTCGACACCGACCTTGGCAGCAGAGTAATTGGTTTTATCAGACGCCGCGGATTGTCCGGCAATCGTACCGCCAGTCGCGTAAACAGCAACGTTCGGCAGAGCGGCAAAAGCGGCACCGCATACTGCGGCAAGAACAGTTCCTAAAACAGCCTTACGAATCATTCTTCTCCTCCTCGAATTAAGAAAGCAAACATCACAAAGTGGTCTTGATGCCTGCTTTTGAATGATTCGGAGATTCTATTAACCACGTTTCTAACTAAAAATCGCTTGTTTGTGGTCATTGACTTTTCAAGAACTCAATTTATTTGCACCTAAATTTCTAACTGTCCTTATAAATCAATCAACTATCTAATTCATTAAAACTTTATCTTCACCCAAACATTGAAAACTCATTTATTAATTGTCGTGGTTTCCACTAATGAATACGGATAATGGGTAACATGAATTTTCTAGGCCATAAATTTCGACTCGCAAGAGATTGTTGCTCATGAAGAACAGACTCAAGAAAATTGTTTCAAATCTTTTCTTTCCGGCGACAGCTACAAAAATGGGCGCCGAAGCGCCCATTAGTCAGAAATTTTGGTTTTAAAGCTTTTCGCTCCTGCCGCCCTTCGGCTGCCACTTCATGAAATGGTGTTCAGCCAGAGACACCATCCAGTCCAGGACCAGTGCAAACGCAGTCAGAACCAAAATACCAGCCATAACCGTGTTGATATCAAACGTACTTTCAGCCTGCAGAATCAGGTAACCGACACCGCTTGCGGAACCTAAGTATTCGCCGACGACCGCACCGACGAAGGCCATACCGACGGAAGAATGCAGCGAAGAAAACACCCAGCTCATCGCGCTCGGAAGATAAACAAATCGGAGCAGCTGAGTTTTATTGGCGCCGAGCATGCGAGCACTCGCCAGCACATTCGGGCTAACCTCTCGAACGCCTTGATAGACGTTGAAGAACACGATGAAAAAGACCAGAGTGATACCGAGGGCAACTTTAGAGCCGATGCCAAGACCGAACCAAACACCGAAAATCGGAGCCAGGATCACGCGAGGCATAGAGTTCAAACCCTTGATATAAGGATCTGCAATCGCCGCAGCCGTCGGAGCAAGTGCGAGCCAAAGGCCGACGAGAAGACCGGCAGCAGTACCGAAAATAAACGCAAGAACAGTTTCCGTCAGCGTAACGGCAAGGTTGGGATAGATTTCTAAGTTAACAGCAAACCAGTCCCAAATAACCTTTCCGATCTGAACCGGTTCACCGAAAAAGAAGGCGGCCTGGTTCTCATCCTGAAACATGAACGGAGGAATGAGGCCGGGCTTTGTCATCAGCCACCAGAATAAGAAAATTGCAACGAGCAGAAGGAGCTGGCAGGTGACTAACTTGGTTTTTGACTGAAGAATAGGTGTGCTTCCTTTTTTCATTTTATTTCACCCGATTTCTCTGGTTCTCATAGCCCTTGAGCACCTCTTCGCGAAGGTCGGCCCAAATGGCGTTGTGCAGTTCAATGAAGCGCGGTGTGACACGGACTTCGGCCACGTCACGCGGACGAGCGATGTCGATATAGAACTCACCGATCGGATGAGAACCCGGGCCGGCGGAGAAAACCACCACGCGGTCGGAAATCGAAATAGCTTCGTCTAAGTCGTGCGTAATAAAGAGCACGGCCTTTTTCTTCTGCGACCACAGAGCCAGCACTTCGTTTTCCATCAGCTGGCGGGTCTGAATATCCAAAGCGGAGAACGGCTCGTCCATCAGAATGATGTCCGGATCCATGATCAGCGTCTGAGCCAGAGCAACACGCTTTCTCATACCGCCGGAGAGTTCATGCGGATAACGGTCTTCAAAACCGCTCAAGCCCACGCGCGAGAGCCAATGACGGGCTTGTTCATGGCGTTCTTTCTCGGGAACGCCCTTAAACTGCAGACCTGCAGAAACGTTATCAATAGCCGTTCTCCAGGGCATCAATGCCTCGGCCTGGAACATGTAGCCGGCTCGCTTATTTAAACCGACAAGCTCCTCTCCGAAAACCTTGACGGTTCCTTTTGACGGCGTTAAAAGTCCCGCTGCCATATTAAGTACGGTCGATTTACCGCATCCTGTCGGACCGACGACGCTGACAAACTCACCGTCTCCGATTGTTAAATTCACATCTCTAACGGCCGTGTAGTGTTTATTGTCATCGCTGATAAAACTGCACGTCACATCGTCAAATTCCACTGCTGGCTGATTCATCTTGAATGTTGCTATTCGTTGTTATTCGGTTTTCTCTTGGGCGGAGCGCCTAGGCTCCGCCTCTTATTTTATTTATTTAGCCGGATATTTCTTTAAGGCTTCATCAACAAATTTATTGGTATAAACCTTGGTTAAATCGATCTTGGCCGGGTCGATCTTATCGTTCACGGTCTGAAGGGCGCCCAGAGAAATCTTGGCGCAACCGTCCGGGAAGCGTCCGTCCGGAGACAGAGCGTCACGGTTACCTTCGAAACCGGCAAGATAGATGTCACGGTTGCCCATTAAGTAGGAAGCCGGAACAACCTTGGCAACTTCTTCCGGAGTGGCCTTGGAGAGCCATTCGTCAGCACGGACGATGGCGTTGGTCAGAGCCTGAACAGTCTTGGGATTCTTTTCGATGAAAGAAACCGGTGCGTAGAGGCAACCGGCAGGCATCGTGCCGCCGAAGAAGCTTTCGGATTCTTTAACTTTACGGGTGTCAGCGACGAGCTTGGCGTCACCGTTCTTCAGAAGAATCGTGATAACCGGGTCAAGGTTAATTAAGGCATCAATCTGGCCGCTTCTGATGGCAGAAACTGCGCCGGAAGAAGAACCGACACCGATGAAAGCAACGTCCTTAGGTCCGAGGCCGCCCTTCTTGAGGATGAAGTTGGCAACCATCTGAGAAGAAGAGCCCGGAGCGGTTACACCGACTTTCTTGCCCTTCAGATCGCTCAGCTGTTTGTAGTCTTTCATTGTCTTGTTGGAGACAACGAGAGCCAGTTGAGGCGCACGGCCCTGCAGAACAAAGGCGGTCATGGGCTGCTTTTTAGCCTGCATGGAGATGGTATGTTCAAAGGCTCCGGAGACAACGTCTGCACTGCCGCCCACAACTGCTTGAAGCGAACGGGAGCCGCCCTGGAAGTCAACAATCTTGACGTTCAGACCTTCGTCTTTGAAGTAGCCGAGCTGTTCAGCGATAGAAAGAGGCAGATAGTAGTAAAGACTCTTACCACCCACGGCAATCGTCACGTCTTTCTTTTCCGGTGCTTGCTGAGCAAAGGACATCGGCGCGAAAGTCATAGCTGCAGCAGCACAGGCAGCTGCGATGACGGTACGGCGTGTGAATTTATTCATTTTTATTCCCCAATAATAAAAAAGGCCCGCTTGGCGGACCGTCTTTGAACTACGAATTTAGTTGATAAGAAACGATATATACAAAAACAGTCCTAGCCGACATTAAGGCGCAATCGCAGCAAGCCCAAAGCCAAGTTAAGACCGTTAAGAGAAAGGACGCAAACAGCCGCAAACCCCGGGATTGCCGGAGTGTTGTTTCGGTTGCCTGTTGTATTCGTCACTGTTCTTCCGTTTGTAAAATTGAGTTACAGATAAAGAATACCGCCTAAATCTCGTTTGTGCGGAAATCTAACTAAGTAATAACGCTTAGAAGAAAAATTTTTGTTCGAACCGAAAAGAAAGCCTTTTAGTCGCTTTCACGAACACGTCTATTGAGCATTGCCTGCGCCACGGTGTTGACATCCGTGTATTCAATTTCGGCTCCGGCAGGAACGCCTCTTGCAATGCGCGTGAGTTTTAATTGGGGGTAGTGTTTGGAGAGAAGTTCCGAGACGGCAAAGGCAGTGGCCTCACCTTCTGCGGTGAAAGAAGTTGCAATGATAACTTCTTTGACTTCGGGCTCACCAGCCCGTTCCAACAGCTTGTCCAAGCCGATTTCGTGGGGTCCGACGCCATTTAACGGGGACAGACGTCCCATCAGAATAAAGTAGCGGCCGTGATAAGAAAGGCTCTGCTCAATCACCATCAAATCAGCAACGCTCTCAACGATGCAAAGCAGAGAGTCATCGCGGTTATGAGAAGAGCAGTAGCTGCACAGCTCGCCGTCGGTCAGATTGTTGCAGCGGGCACAGCGATGCACCGTCTTAGTGGCCTTTAAGAGGGCCTCTCCGAGACGGTTCGCATCACTTCTGTCGCCGTTTAACAGCTGATAAGCAATGCGCTGAGCAGCTCTCGGACCGACTCCGGGAAGCTTCTTCAGCGCATCTATCAGTTCGGCAATTGCTCCGATTTGTTCCATTGAATTAGAACGGGAGTTTCATACCACCGGTTGCCTTGCTGATCTTGGCATTGGTTTCGGCTTCGACCTTCTTGGAAGCATCGTTGATTGCCGTCAGAAGGAGGTCTTCGAGCATTTCGCGGTCAGCATCGGCACCGACAAGGCTGTCGTCGATCATGACGCGACGGCAGACGTTCTTGCAGGTCATCGTAACTTTGACCATACCGTTGCCGGCTTCACCGGTGACTTCAATGGTTTCGAGCTCTTTTTGGGCTTTCTGAATGTTCATCTGCATCATCTGAGCCTGTTTCATCATCTGGCCCATCTGACCCATTCCGCCAAATCCTTTCATTTTGATTCCTCTTAAATTTAAATTGTTCTAACTTTGCCTTCTTTATCTAAAAGGTCCAAGTCTTCTGCCTTCGGCTCGACGTTAAAGACCTTCATGAAAGAAAGAATTCTTTTGTCTTTCTTCAGCTCGGAGAGCTTTTTCTGCTTTTCTGCTAAAAATCTCTGAGCGTAAAGCGTACGAAGATTCTGGTATTTCGAGGGCGCCGTCGTCACTGTGACGAGGACATCGCTCCCAAGAACCTTCTTTAGTTCGGCCGCAAGTTTAGCAACCATATCGTGCGCTGTCAGTTTTTCCAAATCCACGGTGAGCTTCATATTCTGACCGTCGAAACTCTCCAGCTCGGCGCTGGTCACTAACGGCTGAGACGCAGGATCCAAATGAATCTTTTCTGCGGCTTCAAGCCACGCGTTCATCTGAACGGGTTCAGCGGGAATATATTCCTTCTGCTTTTCCTGAGGAGCGGGCGGGAGCACGGAGACCCCGGCTTCTTCTGAATATTCTTCGGGCCAAGCCGGAGGCGCTATCCAATCGAGGTCATCGGCGGGGACGCTGTCAGTCTCCGGAACCCACGGCGCATCGTCATCCGGCATGTCGATCGAAGGGATAGCAGGAGCGGCTGCTATTTCCGGAGGAAAAGGCTCAGCTTCCGGCGCCTTCGGCTGAGGGTTGACTTCTTTTGCCGCCGGAGCCGCTGTTGCCGGTTTTGACTTTTCGGCCGCTTTCTTCTTTAAGTTGGGAACTGCGGACTCCGAACCTTGAGGAACGAAGACGGGTTTGCCTGTCGCAATACTGTGATCCCAGGGAATGCCTTCCATCTCCTGCGTAGATAAAACCGATTTTGCAGAAGCCGCCGGAGCTTCAGGAGCTTTCGGCTGAGTATCTGCTGACTGAGCTTTTTGCTGCGCCGGCAGCTCAGTCTTAGCCGGCTCAGTTTTTGGGAGGGCTGGTGCCTCTTCTTTATGCGTTACAGCAGCAGGCAGGCTTTTCGGCATCTTTCCTTCTAAAGGAGCAAACGCCAGCATGCGCAGAAGCGCCATTGTGAAACCTGCATACTCATCGGGTGCCAGCGCCATATCGTTGCGTCCATGAATCGCAATCTGATAAAAGAGCTGGACTTCGTCCGGAGAAAACACGCTCGCCAATTGACGGAGTTCGGGCGCGTCAGGTTCTTCATCGGTCAGAATTTCCGGCAGCTGCTGCGCCATCGCAATGCGGTGCAGCAGAACGGCCAAATCCTTCATCGCCTGCGTATAAGACAAGCTGCGGGCACCGATTTCGTCGGCCACCTTCATGATCTCTTTCGGCTCATGGTTGGCTAAGGCGCCGAGCAAACGAATCAGTGTCGTCGAGTCAATCGTACCAAGCATCTCGCGCACTGACTCTAATGTAACATTACCTGCACTGTAGGCGATTGCCTGGTCCAGAAGGGAAAGTCCGTCGCGCATGGAGCCTCTCGCTCCCGAAGCAAGCATTCTAAGAGCCGGCTTCTCAAAAGAAATTTGTTCTTTCTCTAGAAGCTCTGCCATATGGGAGGAAATAAGCTGAGGAGACAAACTCTTCAGATTGAACTGCAAACAACGAGAAAGAACCGTAACCGGCACCTTTTGAGGATCCGTTGTGGCCAAAATAAATTTGACGTATTCGGGCGGTTCCTCCAGAGTCTTAAGCATGGCGTTAAATGCCGCGGAAGTCAGCTGGTGAACTTCGTCGATCATGTAGACCTTAAAGCGAGCATTCGTCGGAACATATTTGGCCCTTTCCAAAAGCGAAACCATGTCGTCAATACCGCGGGTCGAAGCCGCGTCCATTTCGATGTAATCTACGAAACGATCTTCATCAATCGCGCGACAAGCCTCGCACACTCCGCAAGGCTCTGCTGTGATGCCGCCTTTTCCGTCCGGCCCGACACAGTTTAGGCATTTGGCAAGAATTCTGGAGATTGTGGTTTTTCCAACTCCTCGCGTGCCGGTAAAAAGATAAGCGTGGTGCAGCCGATTTTCCGTCAGAGCATGCGTCAGAGCTCGAACAACGTGATCCTGTCCGAGCAAAGAAGAAAAATCATGAGGCCGCCACTTGCGCGCCAAAACTTGGTATGACATTAGGCTATTCCGAAATATGTTGTTCAGCCGATTATGCGGAGAGCTGTTCTCCCGTTATCGAGCTTTTAAGCATGAGGATAATCCTATCTCAATTCTGCTCGGATTGTCCTATTCGTCACGAGTTAGGAAATACTTCTTTCCGTCAAAGAAGTCGGCCAAACACTCTCCGATTCATCCGGACCTTTGAGCTAAGCCGTAAGAGGCTGTAGATAATACAGGGCGCCGCTATGGGCGCCCTTCTACTTTTTAAACTCTTTATTTTGCAAGTGCTTTTTGAGCAAATTGCTCAAGTTTTTCACCGGTCAGACGGCAAATACGCCATTCCTGCATAACAGTAGCGCCGATGCTTTCATAGAAATCAATTGCCGGCTGATTCCAATCCAGAACAGACCACTCAAATCGGCCGCATCCGTCAGCCACAGCTTTGGCCGCCAAATAATTCATCATCTTCTTGCCGATGCCGCGGTGTCTGTATTCAGGAAGTACAAAAATATCTTCTAAGTAGAGACCCTTGCGCGCAAGGAAGGTAGAGAAGTTATAGAAATAAAGCGCAAAGCTTACCGGTTTTTCTGTTCCGTTTTTTCCCGTCAGCCAGCCAACTACGGCATAACATTCGGGTTTGTCTCCGAAAAGGCATTTTTCAAGGAGTTCGGGAGTGACCTGACACTGGTCGTCAAGTTTTTCGTAATGGGCCAATCCGCGGATAAGTTCGGCAATAACCGGGCAATCTTGAGGACGAGCATTGCGAATATTGAAGTTATCCATTTGAGCACCTTATTGAAAAGGAAAGGCGAACCACACCTCGGCACTGCTAGTTTCGCTATGGCTGCTTCGTTCCCGACCTGACCAGATTCACGACATTCACATGCGAGGGGGCTCGCCGGCTACGAATTATATATGAATTTGAATTCTGCGCCAGCAAAGAAAATGAAACTGAAATAGAGAGCCTTTTTCACGATTCAGAGTGGTAAGATGAACTAACTATAAGAAAAGGAGGAGAAAATGATTAGATTCAGCGTTCCATTCATCGCCCTTATGCTCGCGTTCTCCGGCACGGCCAATGCTAAATTTATTGGTCGTTGGGATCCTGCCGCCTACGCCCAGGGTAAATTTGAAATTCAAAAAACAGCCTTTGTTCAGAAAGAACCTGTTGTTGAAAAAATTCAGATTGAAAGCAAACACATTCTTGTGAAAGTCGATTACACAGGAAAGATTTTCCGGAAAGGGTATGCGTTTGCTAAAAATTAACCTTGTCCAATAGTCAAACGAGCGTCGCTCCGGAAAGTAGTTTCTGCGCGGCGCTTTTTAGTTCTGCTTATTTGGATCGTTTTCAAAACTCCGGCCTGCACCCGCTTAGCTTTTCCTTCCTTGCCCGCTCAACGTTCTAAGAAGTTTTCACACATTGTTAATATCTAACGTTGCGCACACACGCCCTCAAGGTTGCTTCAAATGTGTATAGTTACAAAAATCCAGCATGAGTTTCACCTTTTTGGGGTTGTTAGTTAAGCCCTGAAAGCTCTCGGTGATAGTATCCCATCATCCGTTGGAGCCGATTTCGGTTCCAGGGAATCAATAATTGGAGGTAATTTAAAAAATGGCCTTGAAACAAGTTACAGACGCCAGCTTTGTTGACAACGTCCTGAATCAAAAAGGTGTGGTGGTCGTTGACTTCTGGGCTCCCTGGTGCGGTCCCTGCCGCATGCTCGGACCGGTTCTTGAAAAAGCTGCCGAAACCCTTCCCGACGGCGTTCAGATCGTTAAATACAACGTTGATGAGTGCCAGGATGTTGCTTCTCAGCTGGGCGTTCGCGGTATTCCGACTCTTGCCGTTTACAAAGACGGTCAGCTCCAGGCTCAGCAGGCCGGCGCTATGAATTCCGCTCAGTTCTCTGAATTCCTCAAGAACTTCATCTAATTTTGCTCTACAACGGTTCGATTTCCTCTTTATCGAACCGTTGCTTCCTTCCTCCCTTAATTCTTCTTTCCTCTTTTATTTAAATCTCTTCGCTTGGGATTATTGTGTAATCCTTATTTGCAAGAGCTTCATTTCCTATGCATTTATCCGACCTTAAATCCAAGCACGTCTCCGAGCTTCTCGATATTGCTTTAGAGCTCGACGTTGATAACGCCAGCCGCCTTCGCAAGCAGGAACTCATGTTCGCTATCTTGAAGAAGCGTGCGAAAGCCGGCGAACAGATTTTCGGTGACGGAACTTTGGAAATCCTTCCTGACGGATTCGGTTTCCTTCGCTCTCCGGTTTCTTCTTATTTAGCCAGCACGGAAGATATTTACATTTCTCCGTCTCAGATCCGCCGCTTCAATCTTCATACCGGTGACACGGTTGAAGGTGAGGTCCGCATTCCGAAAGACGGCGAGCGTTATTTTGCTTTAGTCAAAGTCGACAAAGTTAACGGTCTTCCTCCCGAAGCTCTTAAACACCGCATTCTCTTCGAAAACCTGACTCCGCTTTTCCCGAACCAGCCGCTCAAACTCGAACGCAATATCTCGGGCGACGAGAACCTCACCGGTCGTTTAATCGACATCCTCGCTCCGATCGGTAAAGGTCAGCGTGCTCTGCTGGTTGCCTCTCCGAAGTCCGGTAAGACCGTTTTAATGCAGCACATCGCTCACGCGATTACAGCCAACTATCCGGACGTTATCTTGATGGTCCTTCTGATCGACGAACGTCCGGAAGAAGTGACGGAAATGGAACGTTCCGTCAAAGGTGAAGTCATTGCCTCTACCTTCGATGAACCGGCTACCCGCCATGTTCAGGTTGCAGAAATGGTCATCGAAAAAGCCAAACGCCTGGCTGAAAGCAAGAAAGACGTTGTCATCCTTCTTGACTCCATTACTCGTCTGGCCCGCGCCTACAACACTGTCGTCCCGACTTCCGGCAAAGTGCTCACCGGCGGCGTGGACTCCAACGCCCTGCAGCGCCCGAAACGCATTCTCGGTGCAGCCCGCAATCTGGAAGAAGGCGGCTCGCTCACGATCATCGGCACTGCTCTGGTAGAAACCGGCAGCCGTATGGACGATGTGATTTATGAAGAATTCAAGGGTACCGGCAACATGGAAATCCATCTGGACCGACGTCTTGCTGAAAAGCGCGTCTACCCGGCCATTAACGTTGCCAAGAGCGGAACCCGTAAGGAAGAACTGCTTCTAGCTCCGCAGGAACTTCAGAACATTTGGATTCTTAGAAAGTTCCTCTACGACATGGACGAAATCCAGGCAATGGAATTCCTGCTTGATAAGATGCGCCCGACAAAGAACAATGCTGAGTTCTTTGCCATGATGCGCCGATAATCAGGCATCTGTTTGCTTTACAAGGAAATTTGGGTATAATTTTGCCCTTGTTTTTATTAACTTAGGCACGTTCTGACATGCCGGACGTAGGACTCACAACGGTGAGCGGTCTCGCAAGGTTGGTGGCGACCGACATTTTTTGGAATACACATGAAACCGAATATTCATCCGCAGTATCGTGAAGTTGCCTTCACCGATATGTCCATCGGCAAGACCTTCATTATTCGCTCTACTGCCGACGCTCGTGACACCATCGAAATCGACGGCGTTACCTATCCGCAGGTTAAGCTTGATACCTCCAGCGAATCTCATCCTTTCTACACTGGCGCTCAGACACGTATCGTCGAAGCTGGCCGTGTTGAAAAATTCCGTCAGAAATTCGCTGCTAAGTCTGCTGCCCTTAACGCTTCTGCTGAAGCTGCCAAGGCTGCTAAGGCTAAAAAATAATTTTTCAGTTTCATACTGATCCGAAGGGCAGCCTTTTGGGCTGCCCTTTTCTTTAGTAAAATCGCACCTTTCAGGTCTACAACCACACTGCTTCGATGTTAAGTAACCATTCCTCTCCGGCCGTCGTCAGCGCTTCGGCTGCCGGTAAGCTTCCGAGAGCTGCATTGATTGCACTTTTAGTTGCCTTCGTGCTGCCGTTGTTCTTTTCTACGGATGTCTGGAGCGGAAAGTCGCTTATTTCGTTCGGTGTTGCGTGGAACATGGCCAACGGTTCCTTTGCTGACTGGCTTCTTCCGAACGTCAACGGATTCCCGGCTTCCGACGTCGGACCGCTTTCCTTCTGGTTTGCAGCACTCAGCATCAAGGTTTTCGGACCTCTTTTCGGAAACGTAGAGGCATTTCATATCACCGCAGGTTTGTGGTTTTCAGTGACCACGGCCGCGATTTGGTATTCCACTTATCTTCTTTCCCGACGCGATGAAGCTCAGCCCGTGAGCTTTGCCTTCGGCGGTGAAGCCGCTCGCAAAGACTACGGCCGCTTAGTCGCCGATATTGCCGTTCTCTTAACTGTCGGCACCTACGGCATCATTTCCGCTTTCCACGAACTGACACCGGTTACCTGTCTGCTCGCTTTTTCTGCCTTGGCTTTCTACGGCATCGTATTAAGTCTTCAATATCTGTGGCGCGGTTCCATTATTGCCGGACTTTCTATCGGCGCAATTGCCTTAGCCAGCAGTCCCGGAGCCGGCCTTTGGTGCTTTTTCGGCGCTTGGGTCGCGATTTTCCTGACGCCCGACTACACCAGCCGTTCCAAACGCGCCGTGCTGACTTTATCGATAGCCTTTGCAACAGCAATGCTGTGGCCGATCCTGGTCTTTGCCTGTTTCCCCGCAGAAGCCGCAGAATGGTTCAAGAGCTGGATCTCTACCAGTCTTGCCGTGCTTTCTCCGCTGCCAGCTGACGAATACCTTTGGTTGCTTAAAAACATTTCCTGGCTGACCTTCCCCCTTTGGCCTTTGGCTTTGTGGGGCATCTACGCCTGGAGAGACCAGATTCGTCAGGCTCCGCTGATTATTCCGCTTTCCTTCTCGGTTGTTGCACTTTGCTCCGTGATCTTCACCGGAACCGAGCTGTACAGCACCCTGCTCTTTTTAGTTCCTTCGCTGTCTGTTTTAGCCGCACTCGGCGTCGTCAGTCTTAAACGCAGCCGCGAGAACTTCCTGGACTTGTATTCCGGTATTATTTATACACTTGCCGTAATTGCCGTCTGGATTTACTTCTTCGCCTGGACAGAAGGCGTTCCGGCCAAAATGGCTTTCTCCCTTACTCGTTTAGCCCCGGAGGTTGAGCCGCACGGAACTTCCGTTTTCCTCTTCCTCCTTGCCGTTACCGCCACGGTCCTTTGGATTGCAATCGTCTTCTGGCGCTTGTTCAAACACCCGGTTTTCTCCTGGAGAGGCGCATGGATGGCCGGAACCGGCCTGACTGCGGTATGGATCATCGTCATGAGCTTATTCGTCAACTTGATTGACGGAGCTCGTTCTATGAAGCCGATTGTCGACAACTTCAAAGCAGTTGTCGTTGAAAACAAAATTCCGCTCGACAAGATCGGTGCTTCTCATTTAACTTTGAGCAATATCGCTGCTTTTAATTACTGGGGCGGTGTCAACTTTGATAAGCAGGCAGACGCACCTTGGATTCTGCGTGCCGTTGACCGAGATTACGATGAAAACACGCTTGACCTTCGCTATGAAGTTGTTGATGTTTTCCAAGGCCGTCCGAGAAGCAGCGAAAAGTTCCTCTTAATTCGCAGAAAGTAGTTTCTGCCTTTTTGGTATGTCAACTCGAATTTTGAGCCGGCTTCAACCGCCGGATACTTCCTATTGGGCAATTATTAAGCTCTCGCTCCCCGTTTGGATCTCCAACGTTGCCATTGTCGGCGGAGCCACACTCGATACTTTAATGACCGGCCATCTTGGTTCTACCGACTTGGCCGCTGTTGCCATCGGCTTAGCCGTTTCCGTCTCGGTCTTTGTTGCTTTAGTCGGCGTCATGCAGGGGCTTTCTCCGATCGCCGGCCACCACTACGGTGCAGGACATCACGAAAGAATCGGCTTCGAGCTTCACCAAACTATTTGGCTCGCCATTCTTCTTGCCATCATCGGTATGGGCCTGATGTGCTATACGCCGATGTGGATGACGCTGACAAACTCCACCGGTCGTGTTGCAGAAATTGCGACAAACTTCCTGCTGATCAACGCTATCGGTCTGCCGGCTGCCATGGCAGGACGCGCTTATATGGCGATGAACGCGGCTGTTTCCCGTCCCAAAGTGGCAATGTGGATTGCGCTCTCTATGCTGGCCGTCAAAGCCGTCACCAATTACATCTTTATCTTCGGCTGGGCCTTTATTCCGAGTTTCGGAGGCGCAGGATGTGCGATCTCTTCTACCATCAATGCGTTCCTGAGCTTGTTCCTTTACTGGGTCATTTGGCACTATGACAGCTTCTACGCCAAGATGCGCCAGAAGCGAATTTCCATGCCCAACCGCAAGGCTTTAACCAACCTGCTTAAGCTCGGAATTCCGATCGGTCTTTCCGCCTTCTTTGAAGTGACATCGTTTACCTTCATGACGATTTTCATTTCTCGTTTAGGCGCCGACGTCGTTTCCGCGCACCAGATCGTTGCGAACTTAACCTCGCTCTTTTACATGGCTCCTCTTGCCATCGGTGTGACCTCTTCTGTCTTGGTTTCTCAGTCTTTAGGTGCCAATTCACCTGAGACCGCCAGAATGGCGACCTACAAATGTCTTAAGTTCTGCATTTGCTTAGCGGTATTTGTTTCTGCCCTGCTCTATTTCTGCAAATACTTCTTTGTAGGCCTCTACACGAGCGATTTAGACGTCATTAAGGTCAGTACCTACCTCATCGGTTTTGCGTCCATCTATCACGTTTTTGACGCGGTTAACTGTGTCGGCAGCTTCTCCATGCGCGGCTACCGAATCACATTCCTGCCGATGATCATTTACGGTGTCTTCCTTTGGGGCTTGGGTCTGGGTTTAGGAAGCATCCTTACCTTTACTGATTATTTAAGTCCCGCTCCGATGGGCGCTGCAGGTTACTGGACTGCCATTACGATCGGCCTGACACTTTCGGGTATCATTGTCGGGCTTTGCGCCGTTTACGTTGCCAGAGCTTTTGCACACGGTCATAAAGTCTGGCTACGTTAATCCGATCTTTCTCTTTGAAAACAGCTCACGATTTGTGAGCTGTTTTCTTATGAGCACCTCAGTTCGCATGTGCTATCGAAAATTCATTTGCCGCCAGCATCGAACATGACTACATTAGAAGAATATCTCTCCGCACAAACTCCGGCCTTCCGAAAGAAAGTTAAAGCAGAATTTAGACAGATGTCTTTGCAGTGTGCCGTCTCAAGACTTCGATACGAGCAGAACTTGACTCAACAAGAAGTCGCAAGGAAGCTTCAGCTCTCTCAGTCTGCCGTGAGCAAAATTGAAAGAAACGCCTTGGACGTCAAATTGTCCGATCTCGTGAGATACGTGAACATTCTTGGCGGAAAGCTCTCGCTGCAAGTTGATCTTCCTTCAGGAGAAAAGATCGTCGTCGCATTGGCAAATTTTGAGCATTCCGACGATTGCTAAAAAGCCCGATTTCGTTCTCTACGAGACAACACGGGTAACAAAAAACCGCCTTGCGGCGGCTTTTTGATTGGAAATCAGTCTGTCAATTAATGAGCGTTCTGTGTGCGCAGAGCTGCGATACGATCTTCAATGGAAGGATGCGTAGCGAGCAGCTGGCCGATAGAACCGGCGATACCGAAACCCTTGACAGCCCCCGGAAGCTCTTCGGTCGGAACACCGCCCAAACGAGCCAGGGCGTTGATCATCGGAGTCGAGCTGCCCATGATCTTTGCGGCACCGGCATCGGCTCTGAATTCGCGATGACGGGAGAAAGCGGCCACAACCATGGAAGCCAGGAAACCAAGAACCAAGTCAAGGATGAAGGAAGTCACGTAGTAACCGACACCGGGAGCATCATCCTCGTTGCGGAGAATGCCGCGATCCACGAAGTTACCGATAATACGAGACAGGAAAACGACGAAGGTGTTGGTGACACCCTGAATCAATGTCATGGTCACCATGTCACCGTTAGCAACGTGAGCGATCTCATGTGCCAGGACAGCCTCCACTTCTTCTTTGTTCATGCTGGAAAGAAGACCTGTGGAAACAGCCACCATGGAAGAATTCTTTGTTGCGCCGGTTGCGAAAGCATTGGCTTCGCCTTCATAGATACCGACTTCCGGCATCGGGATACCGGCTTTCTGAGAGTGATGGTGAACGGTGTCAACGAGCCAAGCCTCGAGTTTGGTGCTCGGATGATTGACGTCAATCATCTGCACGCCCATCGTCGATTTGGCAATCGTCTTGCTCATGAGCAAAGAGATGATGGAACCGCTGAAACCGACAATCCCCGCAAATATCAGAAGTGTCCCATAGCTCTGGCCTTTCCCGGCAACGTTAGAGAAGTTGATTCCGAAAACGGCAGAAACAATGTTGAGAACAACTCCGAGTACAACCAAAACGGCTACGTTGGTCAGGAGGAATAAACCTATTCTTTTAAACATATCTACTGATCAATCCCTGGATAAATGTTGTTATTTCATCTCTAATTATCATTTATTGCATGCTGCCATGCTCCGCAAAATTTGGATGAAATTGTTTCAAATTATGCGGTTGCAAGCGAGCATGTTACTTTCCTGAAAGGTTTTCCTGACGGACCGGCGGGAAGGTTTCCCACTGATGACATCCGGGGCATCTCCACAGGAATTTACGGGTCGCAAAGCCGCATTTTGTGCACTTGTAACGAACCGCTTTACTGAGCATATTCTTTAATAAACCATGCAACTGCTTTAGCGATTCGTTTTCAGGCTCATTGGCCAAACGCAGATCGATTAAACGGTAAAAGGCCACCAAGGTCGGCTGAGTCTTCAGATGTTCCTGGATCAGCGTAATGGCTTCCTTAGAGTTGCCGGCTTTACCGAGCAGAATACCTGCGGTATCGACTTCATCGGTGGTAGAGCCGTCCTTAAACAAGTCTTCCAAATATTTAACGGCCTCTTCTTTGCGTCCGGCTTCAAGAAGCAGAGAAGCAATCTGTTCGACAACAAGCGTTCCATAGACAGGAGAAATCTGACCGACTTGTTTCCATGTCGCCAGGGCACCGTCGATGTCGCCCTTTGCCTTGAGCATCTTGCCCTTGATAATCAGGGCGCGCTTATTGTTGGGATCTACTTTAAGGGCTTTTTCGAGTGCTTCAGCCGCACCCTTGAAATTCTTAAAGTAGAGATTTTGCTGCGTCAGTTCGCAGTAAAGCTGTGCGATACGCGTGCTTTGATCTTCACCGCTTTGACGCTGAATAATGTTGGCCTCGTCAATGGCCTTCTGCCATTCTTTTTCCGTTTCGTAGATATGCAGAAGTTCCTTGCGAGCAATCGTTTTATAGCTCTCACTGGTGTCAGAAAGCTTTAAGAAGCACTCTTCGGCGCGATCCCAAAGACCGGCCTTCAGGTAGTCTTCGCCCAATTCATAGAGGGCTCTGGAACGAATCTTCTTCGGCAGATCTTCACGGTTAACCAAGACGTTATGAATCTTGATTGCGCGGTCAAATTCTCCGCGGCGGCGGAAAAGCCCCGCAAGAGAAAAATGCATTTCAACCGTATCCGGATCGAGTTTGACCAGATTGATAAAGGCATCAATGGCCTGGTCCTGTTTATTGCTGAGAAGAAGGTCCACGCCTTTGTACAGCGTGTCTTTTTCGTTGGCGATCGTCTGTTTTTCTTTGATGTCGAATGAACGGGCAAACCAGCCGGCCGCGAAAAGAAGCGGAACCAATATAAGGTACCAAAGCTCAAAATCCATAGGATAACCTGCAGCTTTCTCTAAAAATAATCCATTGTATTCGCAAATGCCTTGTCCTAGAACAACTCATTGCGTCAGAACCGAAAAAAAAGCGGCCCGGTTGCTTACACAACCGGGCCTGGGCAACTAACTTATGCCGAGCCGAGACTAATCGTCAGCCAACTTGTCTACGCGTTCACGCATTTCCTTACCGGCCTTGAAGTGAGGCACGATCTTGGCGGGAACTTCGACAGTATCTCCGCTCTTCGGATTACGGCCCACGCGAGGCGGACGGTAATTGAGCGAAAAGCTTCCAAAGCCACGGATTTCAATCCGGCTGCCTTGTGCTAACGCGGCAGTCATAGCATTCAGAATCGAATTAACAGCATCGTCAACATCGCGAGCGGTCAGATGATTTCCGATGACTGCCGGATCAGCGGCAAGCAGCGCAATGAGTTCTGACTTAGTCATTGCAACCTCGCTATAAATTATTTGTTCTGTTCGAGCTTAGCTCTCAGGAGAGCGCCGAGGTTGGTTGTACCGGCCTGGGCGTCTTCTTCCATCTTAGCCATGGCTTCACGAGTTTCAGCCTGGTCTTTAGCACGAATGGACAGCTGGATGGAGCGAGCTTTGCGATCGATGTTGGTGATCGCGGCTGTAACTTCATCGCCTTCTTTCAGAACATTGCGAGCGTCTTCAACACGGTCCGGACCGATTTCGCTGGCGCGCAGATAGCCTTCTGTGTCGTTACCGAGGTCGATAACAGCACCCTTGGCTTCAACGGACTTCACTTTACCGGTGACAACGGAGCCCTTTTCGTGTGTGGAGCAGAAGTTGTTGAACGGGTCACCGCTCATCTGCTTAACACCGAGGGAGATACGTTCACGTTCCACGTCGATAGAGAGAACAACTGCTTCGAGTTCTTCGCCCTTCTTGTACTTGCGAACGGCTTCTTCACCGGGTTCTGTCCAGGACAGGTCGGAGAGGTGAACGAGACCGTCGATGCCGCCTTCAAGGCCGATGAAAACACCGAAGTCGGTGATGGACTTGATCTGGCCTTTAACTGTGTCGCCCTTCTGGTGTGTAGCGGCAAATTCTTCCCAAGGATTGGGTTTGCACTGCTTCATGCCGAGGGAGATACGACGACGTTCTTCGTCGATTTCGAGGACCATGACTTCAACTTCTTCGCCAAGCTGAACGACTTTCTTCGGATCAACGTTCTTGTTTGTCCAATCCATTTCGGAAACGTGGACAAGACCTTCGATACCGGCTTCGATTTCAACGAAAGCACCGTAGTCGGTGATGTTGGTGACCTTACCGAAGAGACGTGTGCCCTGCGGGTAACGGCGGGCGATGCCAATCCAAGGATCTTCGCCGAGCTGTTTGATACCGAGAGAAACACGGTTCTTTTCCTGATCGAACTTCAGAACCTTAGCGGTGATTTCCTGCCCCTGTTCGAGGACTTCGCTCGGATGACGAACGCGGCGCCATGCGAGGTCGGTGATGTGCAGAAGACCGTCGATACCGCCGAGGTCAACGAATGCACCGTAGTCAGTGATGTTCTTAACGATACCCTTGACGATAGCGCCTTCCTTGAGTGTTTCAAGGAGTTTGGCTCTTTCTTCGCCCATGGAAGCTTCGACAACAGCGCGACGAGAAAGAACGACGTTGTTGCGTTTGCGGTCAAGCTTGATGACCTTGAATTCCATGGTCTTGCCTTCGTAGGGCGTTGTGTCCTTAACGGGACGTGTGTCAACCAGAGAACCCGGCAGGAATGCACGGATGCCGTTGGTCATCACAGTCAAGCCGCCCTTAACCTTGCCGGTAACAGTACCAGTAACGAGTTCGCCGGTTTCGAGGGCTTTCTCGAGGTTCATCCAGGCAGCCAGGCGCTTGGCCTTATCGCGGGACAGGACTGTGTCGCCATATCCGTTTTCGAGGCTTTCGATAGCAACGGAAACGAAATCGCCAACCTTAACGTCGACTTCGCCGCGGTCGTTCTTGAATTCTTCGATAGGAATGAAGGATTCGCTCTTGAGGCCGGCGTTAACAACGACGTAGTTGTAGTCAACGCGGACGACTTCTGCGGGGATAACTTCACCCTGCTTCATTTCCTGTTTAGCAAGGCTTTCTGCGAACAAATCGGCAAAGGATTCGGTAGGCTTGGTAGTAGTGTTGGTCATGTAAATAACTGTTTGCTCTGATAAAAATAATCAGAACGGGTTAAAAATTCCCGACGACCGGATGGGCGTCAGGGGCACGGTAAAGAGGCTTTTTCAAGCCTTGCTCTCGCGGTACCAGGCGAGAACCAGATCGATCGTTTCCTGCAGAGTAAGGCCGGACGAATCGAGGATTCGCGCGCCCTCTGCCGGCTTCAAAGGTGCCACAGATCGCTCCATATCACGTCTGTCACGATCCTTCAAGTCGGAAACGAGGTCGTCAATATTACTTGAGATTCCTTTTTCTTTCAACTGGTTATAGCGTCTTTTTGCACGCGACTCAGCCGATGCTGTTAAAAAGATTTTCAGCCGAGCTTCGGGAAAAACCACGCTTCCCATGTCGCGGCCGTCAGCCACAAGGCCGGGTGCAACTGCAGATCTTCTCTGCAGTTCAAATAAAGCTTTTCTGACGCCTGGATAAGCAGCAATTTTGCTTGCATTCAATCCGACTTCTTCCGTACGGATTGCATCGGTAACCTCTTTGCCTTCCAGATAGATTTTTCCGTCCTTAAACAACGGGTTAAGTGACTGGGCGACCTTTTCCGCCGCAGCAGCGTCGCTCAAATCCACACACTGGTTCATGCAGGCCAGAGCCGTCAGACGATAGAGCGCGCCGCTGTCCAGCACATGAAAATCCAAAGCCTTGGCAACGCCGGAAGAAACGCTTCCTTTTCCGGAAGCTACCGGTCCGTCAATCGCGATGACATCAACTTGACTCATTATTTCTCCACAACGCCGGCCAAACGTTCAAAGTAATCGGGGAATGTTTTTCTCACGCAGTTCGGATCACGAATCTCAACGGGCACGCCTCCTGCAGCAATCAGGGACATACACATCGCCATGCGATGGTCTTTGTAGGTATCAAAAACAGCGCTTCTGAGTTTTACAGGCGGCGTAATTTTGATCATGTCGTCCGTGCTTTCCACTCTGCAGCCGACTTTGGTAAGCTCGTTGTGCATTGCGGCAATACGATCGGTCTCTTTGACTCTCCAGCTGGAGATGCCTCGAAGGATTGTCGGACCTTCGCACATCGGTGCCATGGCGGCAAACGTCATCGCTGCATCCGGAATCGGACGAACATCGGCCTGCAGACCGTGCAGTTTATGACCGTAGCGGCTCGGACCGGTCTTGATCCAGTTCTCTCCGCGGGTCACCGCGGCGCCCATCTTCACAAGATATTCGACGAAGGCCGCATCGCCCTGGACGCTGTCGGCTCCGATACCGTTAATTTTGAGGGGACCGACGAGCGCACCGAGAGCCAGGAAGTATGAAGCACTCGAAGCATCGGCTTCTACTTCAAAAACGCTGGGTGCTTTGTACAGAGTACGAGGCACAAGGAAGTCTTTTTCGGAAGTTTTTACCTCAACACCGAAGCGTTCCATCAGGCGGCACGTCAGTGAGACGTACGGAGAGCTGATCAGCTCTCCGTCAATGCGGATTCTCAAACCCTGTTCCGGAGCAATCAGCGGAGCGGCCATCAGCAGACCGGAAACGAACTGACTGGAAACATCGCCGCGAACATGGACAATGTCGCTATTAATCCTGGTTGCCGGTTCAATCTTGATCGGTGGGAATCCCGGCTCTCCAAGATAAGAGAGGCGGCCGCCGACAGAATTCAATGCTTCTACAAGATGGGCGATCGGGCGCTGACGCATTCTAGCGACGCCGTCCAATACGTATTCGCCGCCACTGAACGCCAAAGAGGAAGACAACGGACGCATAGCGGTACCGGCATTCCCGAGAAAAAGATCAGCCTTCTTCACAGGGAAGTTGCCGCCGCAGCCTTCCACTTTCACTTCTGTGCCGTCGTTGGAAACTTCGAGTTTGACACCGAGCGTCTCCAGTGCGCCGATCATCATTTCCGTATCTTCGGCGACCAGCAAATTATTTAATTCGGTTGTCCCTTCGGACAGTGCCGCTAAAAGCAGTGCTCGGTTAGAGATGCTTTTAGAGCCCGGTAAGTCCACCGAGCCTCCGACCTTCATAATCGGATCAAGTTTTAAAATTTCTTCCATCGTTGTTATCCTTATTTTCCGGGGAAGACTAAGCCGCGACGGTTTCTGACGGCGTTTTCAAAAACGCTTTCCAAAGCCTTTCCGTCGGACTCATCAATATATTTTTGAAGTGTGTCCAAAGAAGCACGATAGCGTTCGAGCTCGTGAGACAACGCTTCGCGATTGGACAGGCAGATGTCGCGCCACATCACCGGAGAACTCGAAGCAATACGCGTGAAATCTCTGAAACCGGCGCCGGCCATCTTGAGTTTTTCTTGGGCGTTTTCTTCTCTCGCAATCATGTCCACCAAGGCATAAGCCAGGACATGGGGCAAATGGCTGACAGAGGCAAACGTCAGGTCATGCTGAAGCGGGCTCATAGCCTGCACGCGTGCGCCGGCCTTACGCCACGCCTCTTCGATGAAGGTAACGACCTTCGGATCCATTCCTTCATCCGGCGTCGAGATGACGACTTTTTCGTCAAAAAGATCGGCAGACGCATAATCCACGCCCGGCATTTCGCCGCCGGCAATGGGATGTGCCGGGGCGTACTGATGAAACTTATCGCCGAGTCCTTTGCGCGCAGCCGCAATCACGGTTTGACGGGTAGATCCGACATCAGTAACCACGGCATCAGACTTAAGGAACGGAGCCATTTCCGTAAAAACGGATTCCATCGCCTCCACGGGAACGGCGCTGACAACGATGTCCGCATCTTTGACAGCCTCTTCCATCGAAGTCGTCACGGTATCTGCTGCGCCTTTATCCAAAGCCTTCTGCAGAGTGGCCGGATTGTGTCCGAAAGCAATCACTTCGTCGACAATCCCGGCTCTTTTCCAGCTGAGCGCCATCGATCCGCCGATGAGGCCGCAGCCGATCACTGCCATTTTCATGCAGATGTCTCCTCGAACTTAGCTAATGCTTCTTTCAGAACTTCCAGGAAGCGTTCGTTCTGTTCGGGCGTCCCGACAGACACGCGGATCCATTCCGGCAAGTCATAAGACTTCATGCGGCGAACGATAATGCCTTTTTTCAGCAGGTACTGAACGATATCGTCGGCATGCGGTCCGACTTTGACGGTAATGAAGTTAGCGTGCAGGCCCATGTACGGGAGTCCCAGTGCATCAAAAGCCTCGGAAAGGAACTTGATGCCTTTGCGGTTGACCTCCAGAGTCTTCTCGACAAACTCCTGATCCTGCAGGGCAGCCAGAGCCGCAATCTGAGAAAGATCATTCACGTTGAACGGATGACGAACGCGGTTCAGCATGGAAAGCAGTCCCGGCTGAGCGATACCGTAACCGACGCGAGCACCTGCCAAACCGTAAGCCTTGGAGAAAGTGCGTGCGACCATCACATTCGGGTGCAGACGAACGATTTCCATTGAGTCACAGCGCAGTGCGGGCTCGAGAAACTCGACATAAGCTTCGTCAAACAAGACCATCACCGTCGGCGGAATCTTATCCAGGAAGGCGAGAATGTCTTTCTCGGCAAGGTAGGTTCCCGTCGGGTTGTTAGGATTCGTTAAGAAGATCAAACGGGTGCGCTCATCCACGGCGTCGGCCATTGCGTCGAGGTCGGCGTTGAAGTCTCCCGTTGACGGAATTTCAATCGTCTCGGCTCCGCACAAGCGAGCAACCATCGGATACAGCGAGAAAGAATACTGCGGATAAATCGCCGTTGTACCTTCGGACAAAACGGTCTCGGCGGCCAAACCCAACAATTCGCTCGAGCCGCTGCCGATCACAACCCAATCCTGCGGCACGCCGTATTTTTCTGCGATGGCTTTCTGAAGATGATAGGCGTCGGCATCCGGATAACGGTTGAGATTCAAGGCGGCAGTTGCAACCGCCTCTTTAACCTTAGAACTCATACCGTTCGGGTTCTCGTTGGCGACCAGCATGATGATTTCTTCGGGTTTTAGACCTAAATCAGCCGCAACGTCTTCAATCGGTTTGCTTGCAACGTATTTATCTAAAGCCTGCACCCAAGAAGGTGTGGTAATTGTTGTTTCGGTCATAAATTTGATCCTTCAGTATCTGCTCGGCGAAAATTCTTCTCCGTCGGATAAGAGCCCAGACATTTCAGAGAGGCACAGCCTTCACGGAAAATCTCCAGCGCTTCTCGAATCTTGGGCTCGCTCATGTTGCCCTCAATGTCGGTGTAGAAGAAATATTCCCACGTTCCGCGCTTAGCAGGGCGTGAGTCCAGTCTCATCATGGACACACCGAAATCATCGAACGGCTTTAAAGCCTGATAAAGCGAACCGGCTCGATGCGGCACGGAGAAAATCAGGGAGGTCTTATCTTCCTGCGGATTAGCGGAAGGCTCGGCAGGCTCGCGGCCTAAGATCAGGAAACGCGTACGGTTGGTGTTGGAGTCCTGAATATTGGCCGCCACAATCTGCAGCCCGAAAATCTTTGCCGCGACTTCACCGGCAATCGCCGCATAAGCCGGATTCTCGGAAGCCAAACGCGCAGCCTCTCCGTTGCTCTCAGCCGTCAGTCTTTCTAAAGAAGGCACATTGCGATTGAGCCACTGGACGCATTGTCCGAGAGACTGAGGGTGCGAATAGACGCGAGTGATGCCTTCCATCGTGCCGGAGCGCGTCATCAAGTTGTGCTGAATCGGAATGGAACATTCGCCTACGATGAAGAGCGATGTCTTCAGCAGATAGTCCATGGTGCGGTTGACCGCCCCTTCGGTGGAGTTCTCTATCGGAACAATACCGTAGGCGGCATCACCGGACTCAACCTTTCTAAAGACCTCTTCGATACTGCCAGAGGGCATTCCGACCACACCGGAGCCGAACTGACGAATCATCGCCTGTTCGCTGAACGTTCCGCGAGGACCGAGGTAAGCCACTTTCAGTTCGGACTCAAGGCCGCGGCAGGCGCACATGACCTCACGCCAGATGGCCACTAAAGATTCATTGGGCAGAGGCCCTTCGTTTTTACCGCAGATCTTTCTTAAAACTTCCGCTTCGCGTTCGGGTCGGTAAACCGGGAGACCGGCCCGAGCCTTGATCTCGCCGATTTCTTTGGCGACCTCCGCCCGCTCGTTGAGCAGGCGGACGAGCTCGGAATCGAGCCCGTCGATCTTATTACGAAGAGGAAGCAGTTCTTCGTTGACAGACATGGCTCGGCTCTTAGCTGTGACGTTCGGCAAAAGCCTTCATGTAATCGGCCAGAGCTTCTGCGGCTTCCACGCTGACCGCGTTGTAGAGCGAAGCACGCATGCCGCCGACGATTCTATGGCCCTTGATGTTGGCCAGGCCCTTCTGAAGCGCTTCTTCAATGAAGAGCTGATTGAGCTCTTCGTTCTTCAGATTGAAGACCACGTTCATGCGGGAGCGGGACCGCTTTTCAATGTTGTTGTAGTAGAAACCGTCCGAGTTATCGATCGCGTCGTAAATCTTCTGACTCTTCAGAATGGAGCGTCTCTCCATTTCCTTGACGCCGCCTTCGGCAAGCAGCCACTTGCAGACCAAGTGCGAAATGTAGATCGCAAAGGTCGGCGGTGTGTTGTACATCGATTCGAAGTTCGCATAGGTCTGATAGTCGAGCATGGTCGGCGTTGTCGACTCGGCGCGGCCTAAAAGATCCTTTCGGGCGATCACGACCGTGAGACCGGCTGGACCGAAGTTCTTCTGAGCACCGGCAAAGATCAGACCGTACTTAGAAATATCGACCGGCTGAGACAGGAAGTCACTGGACATATCGGCAATCAAGGGAACATTGACTTCCGGGCGATACCAGTAACGAATGCCGTTGACCGTTTCGTTGGAGCAGTAATACAGATAAGCAGCGCCGTCGGTGACTGCGAGTTCGTCCTGACGAGGGGCTCTGAGTTCAGTGCAGGCAACTTCGGCAGCCTCGCCGATCTTCTGTGCTTCGTTAAAAGCTTTGCGGCTCCAAACGCCGTCCACGGCGTAGTTGCCGATTCCGCCCACTGCAAAATTCAGCGGGATCATGGCAAACTGCAGATGGCCGCCGCCCTGAACGAACATGACTTCATATTCTTCGGGAATACCGTAGAGCTCACGAAGCATTTCCACGGTTTCGCGATAAATGCCCATGAATTCTTTGCTGCGGTGGCTCATCTCCAGAATGGAGTATCCGACACCGTGCCAGTCGGTCATTTCCGAGGCTGCCTGTTCAAGCACAGGCAAAGGCATGGCCGAAGGGCCGGCCGCAAAATTAAAGATTCTCGTCATTTTCTTCTTCCTTGAGGATGGCCTCGTCTTTTGCTTCGAGTTCGGCTTCTTCTGCCTCCGTTTCCGAGACCACTTCGGCTTCAACCGCTGCATTATCGGAAGCATTGTCTCCGTCATCGTTTTCGGTCACGCGCTCAAGACCTACGAGCTTGGTGCCTTCTTCCATCGAGATGAGTGTCACGCCCTGAGTGTTGCGGCCGAGGACGCGGATCTCGTTGACACGGGTACGAACCAGCTTGCCGGTAGAGGTCAGCAGAATGATTTCGTCGTTTTCTTTTACGAGGAGTGCGGAAACGACCTTGCCGTTTCTCTCGGTCGTCTGGATCGAAATAATGCCCTTCGTGCCGCGGCCGTGGCGTGTGTACTCAGCCAGCGGAGAACGTTTGCCGTAGCCGAACTCAGTAGCGGTCAGAACCGTCACGTCTTCGTCATCGCCGCAGACCAGCATGGAAATGACCTTCTGGCCTTCATCGAGTCTCATACCGCGAACGCCGGTTGCGGCACGGCCCATGGCGCGAACTTCATCTTCGGAGAAGCGGACAACTTTGCCGTTGTCGCTAAAGAGCATGACATCATGCTTGCCGTCGGTCACGGCAGCACCGACCAGAACGTCGCCTTCAAGCAGATTGATGGCGTTGATACCGGCTCTTCTCTGGTTCTTGAAGTCGCCGATCGGTGTCTTCTTGACCGTACCGTCAGCAGTGGCCATGAAGATATAGAGATCTTTGGCGTAATCCTCATCGGAGATCGGCAGAACGGCAGTGACTTTTTCGTCATCCGTGAGTTCAAGCATATTGACGATCGGACGCCCCTTGGAAGAGGAAGAACCCTCGGGCACATCCCAAACGTTGAGCCAGTGCAGACGGCCCTTGTTGGTGAAGCACAGCAGCACGTCGTGCGTTGTAGCCACAAACAGCTGATTAATAATGTCGCCTTCCTTCATTTGGGCGGCGCGTTTGCCCTGACCGCCGCGTTTCTGAGCGCGGTATTCGATCGAAGCCTGGCTCTTGATGTAGCCGGTATCCGTCAGGGTTACGACCATTTCTCTCAGCGGGATCAGGTCTTTTGTCTTGACGTTTTCTGCATTGGCAACAATCTGAGTCTTTCTTTCGTCGCCGAATTCGGCTGCAACGGTTTCAAGGCTGTCGGCAATGATCGCGGTGACGCGTTCGGGCTTCGCCAGAATGTCGGTCAAATCAATAATAGTGTCCACGAGTTCTTTATATTCTGCGTGAATCTTTTCCTGTTCCAAGCCGGTCAGGCTCTGCAGGCGCATCTGAAGAATGTTCTTAGCCTGCATGGAACTTAAGCGGTAGGTTTCCTGATCCGTGAGGCCGAGCGTCATGTCTTCGTCTTCGGGACGCAGGAATTTCTTATCAAGGTTGGCGCGCTTGATCATCTCGGCGGCTTCATGAGCCGGCCATTCGCGCTCCAGCAGTCTTTCCTCGGCAATCTTGGCGTTGGCAGAAGTACGGATGATGTTGATGAAGTCATCAAGGTTCGCCAGCGCGATTGCCTGACCTTCAACCAGGTACACGCGGGCGCGAGCTTTATCGCGGCGGAACATCGTGACGCGAGTCACGACTTCACGGCGGAAGCTTAAGAACTCAACTAGGATTTCTTTGATGTTGAGCTGTTTCGGCTGGCCGTTGACAAGCGCCACCAGGTTGATACCGAAGCTGTCCTGCAGCTGGGTGTTCTTATAAAGAAGGTTCAGAACGACATTGGCATTGGCGCCGCGCTTCAGTTCGATCACGCCGCGCATACCGTTCTTATCGGATTCGTCGCGAACGAAGGACATGCCGTCAATTTTCTTTTCAGCGACGAGCTGAGCGATCTTCTCAAGGAGCAGACGCTTGTTGACCTGATACGGAATCTCGTCGATGATGATGGATTCGCGGTTGCCGTTGTCCCATTCTTCAATGTGGGTCTTGGCACGAATAATCGCTTTGCCTCGGCCGGTGCGATAGGCCTCATGGACATCGGACAAACCGTAAAGAATGCCGCCTGTGGGGAAGTCCGGAGCCGGCATGACTTTAATAATTTCGTCGATGGTGCATTCAGGGTTACGAAGCACCAGCAAGCAGGCGTTCACGGTTTCACGCAGGTTGTGCGGAGGAATGTTCGTTGCCATACCGACCGCGATACCGGCGGAGCCATTGATCAGAAGCTCTGGGAACACTGTCGGAAGAACGGTCGGCTCTTTCTGCGTGCCGTCGTAGTTCGGAGCGAAATCAACTGCGTCTTCATCCAGACCGCGGAGCATTTCGGAAGAAAGCTTCTTCAAACGAACTTCGGTGTAACGCATAGCAGCGGCGCCGTCACCGTCGACAGAACCGAAGTTGCCCTGGCCGTCGACCAACGGATAACGCATGGAAAAGTCCTGAGCCATACGAACGATTGTTTCGTAAGCTGCGGCGTCACCGTGAGGATGGTACTTACCGATCACGTCACCGACCACACGAGCAGACTTCTTATGCTGTGTGTTCCACATGTTGTTCAATTCGAACATCGCGAAGAGCACACGACGGTGAACGGGTTTTAAACCGTCACGCACGTCGGGCAGTGCTCGGCCCATGATCACGCTCATCGCGTAATCAAGGTAGGAGCGCTTCATTTCATCTTCCAGAGAAATCGGCTCGGCCTTATTTACCTGCTGGCGAATGAGATTCCAGTCAGGCGTGTTCTCGCGGCGGCTGCGGGAGCGACTTTTCTTTTTCTCGCCCTCCCCGGCGTCGCCGGACTCTTCAGCCTGATTCTCGAGTGTCTCAGAACCGGTCTCATCAGAGATGTCCTGCTCCTGCTCTTCTTTGTCTTTTTCGTTTTCGTTGTTGTGGTCGTTGTCAGCCATCTAACAAATCCTTCTTAATGCGTCCGGGCTAACGGACTGTAAAAATAACCCGTCAATTTTAGTGGACTTAACAGCTCTGTGCCTCAAAACGCTTATAAATCGTTTTTAGTATGCTATCGTAATACGATACTATCGAGAGGCGTTACTATGAAAAATCTGGAAGCATTGCACCCCGGCATGGTTCTCAAGACCATGTTTCTTGAGCCTCTAAAACTTTCCGTTTACCGAGTCGCAAAAGACATTCACGTTCCTCAGACGCGCCTGAGTCAAATTATTGCCGGAGAGCGCGCTATCACACCGGACACTGCGCTGCGGCTTTCGAAATACTTCGGCCTAGAAGAAATCTTTTGGCTCGAGCTGCAGGCGGTCTATGATTTGGCAAAGCAAAAGGCGCTAATGAAGGAAGAGTTGGACGCCATTCAGCCGTTTCAACCGAAAAACCTCTAATTTCTAATAGGAGAAGAATATGCAGACCGAAAAACTCCTTCTTCCCCGCTGGATCATTCCGCTTGAGGGCGACACTGAAGTTCTGGAGAACTATGGCCTGGCAATTGAAAACGGAAGAATTGCCGCGCTGATCCCGCCTGCAGATCTCAAGAACGTTGAAGCCAAAGAAGTCTTTGAGCTCCCCGATAACGTGGTTATGCCAGGCTTTGTGAACTGCCATACCCATGCTTCCATGAATCTTCTCCGCTGCGTGGGCCCTGATCTCACAACGCCTAACTGGCTCACCAAATGCATTTGGCCCATTGAAGGGCAGCTGATGAGTCCGGAATTCGTCTATGACGGTGCCCTGCTCGGAGGCGCTGAAATGCTCCGAGGAGGTACAACGACGTGCCATGACATGTATTTCTTCCCGGATTCTGCTGCCAAAGCGCTGAGAGAAGTCGGACTGCGTGTCGTTCAGGGTGCGTTTGTAATCAAGTACCCGAATGCTGAGTACAAAGGAGAAGAAGATGCTTTGAGCGGCGCCCGAGCACTCGCCGCACGTCACAAAGACGATCCCGGCCTTTCTATCAATATTGCACCGCATGCTCCCTATTCCGTCACTGCGGAAGCTTTGCAGGCATCCATGCGGTTAGCCGAAGAGCTGGACACAACCTGGCAGATTCATCTCTCCGAGACCGAAGAAGAAAGACAGAACGCCATAAAAGAATTCGGGTGCTCTCCGGTGGAATATTTGGCCAAATTAGGCTGCCTGAATGAACGGACGATTGCCGTGCACTGTGTTGCTCTTTCCGACCGCGACATCGAACTGCTTGCCGAAAGCGGCGCATCCGTCGTCCACTGTCCCGTGAGCAATATGCGGCTCGGCTGCGGCGCAAGTCCCGTCGTCAAACTTTTAAAGGCCGGCGTCAACGTTGCCTTGGGAACCGACGGTGCAGCGAGCGCCTGCTCTCTGAGCATGTTCGAGCAAATGCGGACGGCAGGTCTCATCGCTAAGGGATTTTCTCAAGACCCGACGGAGCTCACGGTCAATCAAATTATTCGTATGGCAACAATAAACGGAGCTAACGCGTTAAAATTGCATTGTGACGTGGGCTCCCTTGCAGTTGGGAAGCTCGCGGACCTAGCTGTCATTGACATGTCACAGCTTGTAACTATGCCCGTTTTGGATGTGTTATCAAACGTTATTTACGCGGTTGAAGCACAATGCGTACATCAGGTTTGGGTGAGCGGTTCCCTTGTTGCAAATATACAACAGGAAAAATTACTTAGGCCTGATCGGGGCAAGTTACTTACAAAAAGTAATATCATGTCGTGGCAGAATAGGGTGTGTGAGATACTACGGGACGATTTTAATTAGCGGACCGGTGGTTATACACTCGGAATGCATAGCGGCCGATCCCTGAATTTGCCGTATGTTGTGTGGTTTTACTGCATCAAAAGAGGAAAATGATGAATACAAAGACAAAATTCGGAATGCTTATCGCTTCTGTAGCGTTAGCTGCTTCCGGTGCTGTTTGCGCAGCTGATGCCCCTGCTAATCCTTATGTTCAGGCAGCCGGCCAAACATTGATGACTAATTTCGGCCTGTGCGTCCGCACCGGCTATTGGACTCCTGCTCTGGCAGAAGCCCAGGGCGCTCTTGGCCAGAACTGCCAGTGCGACACAGACATTATTAAGTGCGAAGCCGGCGCAGAAAGAGTTACTCTTTCTGCCGACACACTCTTCGCCTTCAACAAAGCCGTTCTGAAACCCGAAGGCATCGCCAAGTTGACAGAACTCACAAGCCGTATGTCCGGCTTGACACTTGACGTTGTCATGATCAATGGCTACGCCGACCGTATCGGCGGTGCTGCCTACAACCAGAAACTGTCTCAGCGTCGTGCAGACGCCGTCAAGACTTTCTTGGCTGAACACGGCGTTCCTGCTGCTCGTATCCACGCCGAAGGCAAAGGCCAGGCTGACCCTGTCGTCAACTGCCCGAATCCTTCTGCTAAGGGCGAAATCAAGACATTCAAACAGTTGATCGAATGCCTGCAGCCGAACCGTCGTGCCGTTATCGAAGTTAAGGGCACACGCAACAAGTAATCTATTGCATTAACTTGTAAAAAAGGGGTCGTTTGCGACCCCTTTCTTTTTGTCATGACCGAACATCCCAACGTTTATTTATTTGATCTTGACGGCACATTGCTGGATTCTGCGCCGGATCTAGCGGCAGCGGCTAATCATCTTCGAGAAGTCCGAGGTTTGACGCCCCTCCCCTTTGAGACGCTTCGCAAAACCGCATCCAGCGGCGCACGAGGCCTTCTTGGTGCGGCTTTCGGCATCCACCCGGATGATCCTGGCTACGCTGAAATGGTCAAAGAGTTTTTGGACTATTACGAAGCCCATATGGCGGAGCACTCTCATCTTTTTGAAGGCGTTCCGAAAATGATTGACAACATCAAAGCTCAAGGAGCAAGCTGGGGCATCATTACCAACAAGCACGCCCGCTTTGTTCATCCTTTAATCAAATTCCATAAGCTCGAACCAGCTGTGGTCGTGTGCGGGGACACGCTCAAAGTTTCCAAACCGAACCCCGAACCGATTCTTTTTGCTCTGAAAAGCATTGACGCGAAAGCTTCTGAGGCCATTTATGCCGGCGACGACAAACGAGATATTGATGCAGCCAACGAAGCTAACGTTTTCTCGGTTGCCGTGAAATGGGGATATCTCGGTTCACCGCAGCCTGTCGAGCTGTGGGGCGCAGATCTCATTGTGCACAATCCGAGCGAAATTTTAGAGATCAAGCTTACAAAGTAGTCATACTTTTGCCTATGTCGGAAGTCTTTTTATTCCGCTAAGCGAGGGAACGATATGGGCAAAAAACTTTGGATAACAACCGGAATCATCGGAGCCTTGGCAGCCGCCTACACAGCCGGCGGCTTCCTTGGTGTCCCTTACGGAGTGAACTGGGTGCTTAAAAAATACGCCGAACCGATTGTCGGGCGCACGATCACAACGCAGGAAGTTAAATTCAATCCTTTCACACTGCAGTTTTCTGTTAAGGGACTGAACGTCCAAAAAGACGGAGAGCCGGCTTTGCTTTCCGTCGGATCTCTGCAAACCAAAGTTCTGTGGGATTCTCTTTTCAAACTGTCTCCTTTGGTGCAGTACATCACGATTGACGGCCTCAACAGCACCGTAATCCGTACGGGGCTGGACACTTTTAACTTCAGCGACATCATCCAACGCATTCAGGAAATGCCGACTTCACCGGAAGAAGAGAAGAAGGATGACAAGCCGCTGCAGTTTTCTATCGGCAACATCAAGCTGACGAACTCTTCAATCACGCTTGATGACAAGTTCAGACACAAGGTTGATAAGGTTACCGACCTTAACTTTGCCCTGCCCCTCATCTCTAATTTCCAAAACGACGTCGACGTTCCTATCACGCCTGACCTGAAATTCAATTTCAACGGCGAGCCTTTCGCCATCAATGCCGAGAGTGTTCCGTTTACACCAGGCAAAAAAACCGGCGTGAACTTCACCGTCACCGGGTTAAACCTGGAGAATGCGGCTTCCTTTAATCCGATTCCTCTGAATGTCAAAGTTACCAAGGGCACAATGGACTGTGCCTTCAACCTGGACTTTGAGAAAAAACAAGGCGAAGAGAACGCTTATCTGCGTCTAAAAGGCACCGTCAAGATGAAAGACGTGGGCCTCGAAGACGAGCTCGGTAAAGCCTATCAAATCATCGGCGTCAAAGAGATCGATGCAAACTTGAAAGAGTTTGCTTTCTTCCGCCAGAATCTGGATATTGGAGAAATCCAGATTCATAATCCTTCAGTTGTTGTTATTAGAGACAAAGACAGCCTGAATTTGGTCCAACTGCTGACGCATATCGTTAAGGAACAAAAGGCCCAGGCTAAACAAGACGCGAAGGAAGCTAAGGAAAAAGCAACCCTTCCAGAAGACGAAAAGAAGACGCCGAACGATTGGACCTGGAACATTGATAAGGTCAGCGTCCGCAACGGAATGATCAACTTCACGGATACCACCAATAATTTCAAACGTCCGGTTACGAACGTTAATGTCTCGCTCGCCCCGATTAACGGTAAAAACGGCACTCGGACTTCTATCGATGCCTCCGTCGGCGCTATCGGCGGTCATATCCAAGCAAACGGCGGGATAGTTATCACGCCCTTCAGCATGGATCTGAATCTGCAGAGCAGCGGATTATCCATTGCTGATCTGACTCCGTATATTTCTCAGTATTCCAGCGCCCACGTCACGCAAGGTACGTTCAGCAACAAGAGTGAACTCAAGCTAAATCTAGCCAAAGACGTTTCCTTCTCTTACACCGGCAATGCAGATGTTGCATCGCTGAACGTGACAGACAAACAAGGCGCAGCAGCTGTTTCGCTTAAGAATCTTGCCGTTGGCGGTATTAGTGTTTCGGGACTTTCTCCACTGCAAATTTCACTTGGCACCATTGCGCTTACGTCGCCTAACGTGAATGTCGTCATGAACAAAAACGGAAGCATTAACTTGGCGTCCTTAGGCACTCCGAGCAACGCTCCGGCGCCTGCAGCTACGACGGACAAGCCGGCCGCTTCTAAGCCCCAGCCTAAAGCTCAGGCAAGTTCCGGCTCATCTTCTGCTCCGGCCATCAATGTCGGAAAGATCACGCTGACAGACGGCCGTGTACGCTACACGGACAACAGTATTGAGCCTACTTTCAAGCTCAATGCCTCCAACCTTGCTGGCTCTTTGAGCAATTACTCCACGACGACCAAAGGCAATGCCACCGTGGATGTGAAGGGTCTGTTGAACGGCACGCCGATGAATATTTCCGGCACGATCAATCCGTTTGAATCGAAGCTCAAACTCGCGATGAAAGGCGAAGTGACCTCACTGTCGCTGCCGGCCTTCTCTCCGTTCTCGGCTAAATTCACCGGTCATCCGATTGAAAAAGGTCTGTTAACTTACAAGGGCGCCTTTGACATCAATCAAGATAAACTCACCAGCGAAAATGCACTTGTGATCAATAAACTTGAATTCGGTTCGCAGGTTCCTGATGCGAAGGACGCTTTACCGGTCGGCTTGGCGGTTTCTCTTCTGCAGGATCGTCAGGGACAGATCGATTTGAATATTCCGGTCTCGGGCTCCTTAGATGATCCCGAATTCTCGGTCGGCGGCATTATTGTCAAAGTCATTGTAAACCTGATCAGTAAAGCCGTTACTGCTCCGTTCGCACTTATCGGCTCGATGTTCGGCGGCGAAGACATGGATTTGAACAACCTGCAGTTTGCCAGCGGCAGCGCTCGTTTAGATGAAAAGACGATCAAGGCCCTCAACATCGTGGCGAAAGCTATGCAGGATCGTCCGGGCATCAAGATTCAAATCATCGGTATGGCTTCTGAAAAGGAAGACGGCGAAGGTTTGAAAGAACAACTGCTGATGCGAGATATGCGTTATGCCATTTATCGCGACACAACTTCCGCGACGAATGCGAAGGTTTTGACGGCTGCACAAATCGATAAGGCGATTAAACAGCTCTACAGCGAATCGACTGCGCCGAACAGACCAAAGAATGCCGATATTGAGCAGATGAAAGCCTTCCTCATGAAGAACCAGCGTGTAGCCACTGCCGATCTGAAGCAGTTGGCCGACCGCCGAGCTGCAGCCGTAAGGAACTACTTGATTCAGAAAGAAAAAGTCGCTGCGGATCGACTGTTTATTTCGACATCCGAGACTCAGCGCGGCGATCAAGTTGTGCCAGGTGTTGCCTTGGGTCTGCAAGATTAATCTTGACTGGGAGGACGGTCTTTAATAAAATTACCAATCCTCGTGGGGGCGACCTGGTTTCGACAGGGGCCATGAGATATTTGGACGCGTGCCGAGGTGTGAGTTCCTCGCTAAACCGCTTACAAAAATATAAACGCCAACGATGAGCGTTTCGCTCTCGCCGCTTAATTTCCGGTGAGACGCTGCGACCGGTTCGCTTCTAGGCCGGGTCCCGCAATGGACGGCAGCGACATATCATAGGAGCTAGTTCCTGCAGGAGTTGTGACTGCGGGAGCGAAACTTAGCAACTGGCCGGCAACTGGCATCGCTAGTTTGCAGGGTTGCCGGTAAGAACTAAGTGAATTAGCTACGCACGTAGAGGCTGGTATTGATAGCTTCTGGACGCGAGTTCGATTCTCGCCGCCTCCACCAGACCATATTCATACAACGATAACTAACAACATCCAACAAGATACAAAATCAGCACCAAAGCCCCGCACTGCGGGGCTTTTTTTTCGTTTGTGGGAAAAATTCCGACATGCAACGATATACAACGATATGCAATAAAATATAAATCTCGTGTATGGCAAAACGTATGTCAATTTCCCATGAACCTCAATAAAAAATTCATTGAGAGCGCTCCGGATGGCCTCTACAGCGATTCAAACTGTCCCGGCCTGTATTTACGTGTTCGGCGGGACGGTAAAAGCCGCAGTTGGATTTTCAAGCGGCAGGTATCTAACCGGCGAAAAGAAGTCGCTCTCGGTTCAGCATTTAAGTTGCCAGTTGCTAAGGCCAGGACGATGGCAGATCGTCTCCGTTCCTTTTCCGATTCTGAATTTTTAGACTCTCTCAACAAAAAGCCTGCAGAAGAACAGCCTAAAAAATTGACGTTTGCCGAGGTTGCTGATCGTTTTGCCGACTGGCAAATCGAAACAAAGGTTTGGGAAGAATTATGTAAAGACCATCGGATCTATCTCGGCCGGATGAAAAACTATATCAACCCGCAAATCGGAGATCTCCAATTTGATGAAGTTTCTCCGGACGACGTTGCTAAAATTTTGACGGCAGCCTGGGATCATCCTCATACCGTTAAACGGCTCAAGGCGATGCTCCGGCGCATATTTGCATGGGGAATTGCGAAAGGATTTTCTAAGCACGACAATCCGGCCGCTACGGATGGGCCGATTCAATTTCTGCTGCCGTCTGTAAAGCCGCAGACGAAAAACCGGGGAGCCTTGGACCCACTGGATGTTCCCGCCTTCATGACAGCACTGCACAAAAATCTAGATATTAGTGTTGGTGCCAAATGTGCATTTTTTGCGATTCTGACAGCGACACGCTCCAGAACCGCCCGGGAAGCAAAATGGTCTCAAATCGATTTTGAAAAACGAATCTGGGATATACCGCCGTCTCAATTGAAAGTAAAGACGAACGGCGGTCTTATCGTTCCGCTTTCAGATGAGCTCATTCAGTTTCTGCAGGAGCTCCCCAGGGAAGATGGACAAGATTTAATTTTTCCCGGACGTCGTGGGCAAGTCATTACAGACACGATGTTTTCGTCTGTAGTTCGTCGTGTTCCGGGAAAATGGATTGATAGAGAGCAAAGCAGAATGCTGGAATGCGAAGTCCGAGCAACGGTTCATGGCATTGCAAGAGCTTCTTTCCGAACATGGGTTCAGGATGACCGATTAGGGAATGACAAACGGTATGAATCCAGAGTTGCCGAAATCTGTTTGCATCATAAAGCTGATGATGCCTATAAGGGCGCCTACGAGAGAAACCAGTCTTGGATACGAAGACGTGAGCTGATGGCAGATTGGTCTAAGTATTGTTTCTCAAGAATTTGCACGCATGACAAGTAAAAGGAGCTTCCCGAGGGGAAACACCCAAAATCTAACAATTTTGTTCACTTATCTTGACAATCCTAGATACAATCAAGAATCAAAGTTATTTTTTGTTTTGTATCTTCAACAGAAGGGAGGAAGTTATGGCAGATGCTGTAGTTGGTGCATTTGATAGCAATGACGTAATGGCCTATATCCTTTTGAAGGCGTCTGAGGATAACTTTTTTGTCAACATCACTAAGCTACAAAAGCTCCTTTATTGCTGCTATGGAGTTGTTCTTGCCGCTTTTGGCTGGAGGCTTACAGCAGAACATCCTGCCGCTTGGCAGTATGGTCCAGTCTTTCCGCGAACGTTCAACGGAATCAAGAAAGGAAGAATCCAGGCTGGAAAGGACAACGGATTTTCAGTGAACTGCCCACCGGAAGCATTAAAACTGATTGACCAAACTATCCGTTTTTTTGGGAAATACAATGCCAGCCAGCTCAGTGCGTGGTCTCACCAGTCCAACTCCCCTTGGGCAGTAGCCACTAAAGACGGTACGGTCCTGCCTGCTCCGATGGACGATTTCCAAATTGCTCAATTTTTTAAGAATAACGTATTAAAGCAAGATGCCGGAAAAGAAGATCGAATCGCCGAATCCGTCTGAAATTGATCCAGTCGATGATTTACCCTTCCAACAGCCATACTTTGGAGAGGGTACAAACTTAGAAGACTATCAATTTCTGGGGTTCCGTGATGTTGATTCGGAATTGTTTGAAAAGGTTAAAAAGAAGCACAAACAAATTGAGTGGAAATTTATTCATTGGGTTAAATTAGCTTCAATTTTGATGGTAGCTATCGTGGCTACAGCAGTTGTCGTCGTTTATTTTTGTCATCTCATTTTTCCTGACAGCTGGTGTTGGCTATCGTCTGAAAGATTAGAAATTTTGAAAAATTCAGCAATCTCTATTTCCACTGGTCTTGTTGTCGGAATTGCGTTATCACTCCTCCATGATATTTAGGAATACCGTAGGCGCCTACGGTATTCTGCTTTCAGTATCTGCTCGCCAGCAACCATGCATTGAACTCTTCTTCGTCAATCCTAACGAGACGCCCTTTTTTAATCGGCTTAGGAAAGTTATTGTAGTCAATGGCACAAAACCGCCCGTTTCTGACGTAACCTCCGGCGATCCAATTGTTCACAGTGTTTAGGGATACGCCGCACCTGGAGGCAACCTCGTCCTTCGTCAGGAATTTTTTAGTTTTCTGAGTCTTCATTTACATTCCTCCCAAACCTGTTTTAGTGCCCTATTCCAAAGCCGATCGACTGCGCCGGCCGAGATTTTTGTATTGAGGATTGTCTCAATTTCAGAAACAAATCGTTCGCATCGATCATTGGCACTGAGAATGATGTCCAAATCGGAAACTTTGAGAATTAGGATTCGGTCATCCAACTCGAAGTCGATCAAATCGTCCGGACCTAAAACCTGCGGCTCTTCCGGCAAACAGATATGTGTTTGCGTCACCGTTGCCCGGCCGTTTTGGAGTTTTACAAGAAACGCAGGCTTCATTTTTCGTCTCCCGTATGGTCTTTTTTGCATTTTTCCAACTGCTGCAGATAACGCTTTAAATTTGTCCTGAGCTGTTCGGCTCGTTCCGGAAATTTGAAACTGCCGTCCTCGGCCAATCCTTCAGACATCGTTTCAACTTTTTTCATTAGGCCCAGGATCCAATAAGCGTCCCGGACGGAGATTTCCACCGGGACTTCTGCGGCCCCTTCCTTTGCGGCAACCAGTGCGTTGTGCAGGATCATTATTGATTTCTGCCAGTCGTTGACCTGCTGCTCACCGTTAAAACCGCCTTCACAGTAATCAAAGAAACCATGCCACAGGCATTTTTGGATTCTGCCGGCATCTGTCTCGCTGCAGACAAAAGCAATATTCATTGATCCAGCCCCTTTAGTTCTGTCGGAAATTTCCGGCATTCATGTTTAATCCGGGCGCAGAGTTTTTTGGCTGCCGCCCATTCTTCCTGTTCCTCGCTGAACGGAAGGAGCTCTTTTAACTTCAAAGCGAACTCAAGAGCAGCCAGAACCAGGCCGGCTTCCCGTTCGCTTATCAGCATTGTGTATTTCTCGCCGTTTTTCATGGTCTGTTACCGGGCACGTTTATCCAGGAGCTGGACGCTCTCAGCGATGATTTTTGTTGTATAACGGGTTTGACCGTTTTGATCCTGCCATTTGTCAGTTTCCAAGCGTCCTTCGATGTAAACGCTCGATCCTTTACCGGTGTACTTTTCAACAATTTCGGCCAGCTTGTTCCAGAGCGTGACCGTATGCCACGTTGTCTTTTCAACTCGTTCATTGTCGCGGTTGTAATAGCTGCTTGTTGCGATCGAAATTTCGGCGACCTTAATGCCGGAGTTCGTAATACGGACGTCCGGGGCCTGGCCGAGATTGCCAATGAGGATTACTTTGTTAACTGAAGCCATTATTCGCCCTCCTCTTCTTTGATTTTTGCCACTGCGTTTAGGAGCATTGCTGCCAAATTTGAAGCGCCTTTTACCGGGAGAATTGCTAAATATTTTTCGTTGTCGGATATCCTGGATTTGCAAAACAGAGAAACGAAGGGAAGTTCACCATAAGTCCCGTTTTGCATATCCAATTCAAGTTTTCCGATGTCTACTCCGGTGACTTCGAGGGGAACAAAGCCTTGAGCTTTTACTTGTTTAACAACGCAGGCTGTTAAAAATTCGTCGAATTTTTTGTCATTTGTTTCTGCATTTTTCATTCTGTTTCCTTCTAAGTTTTTCGTCGGCCCTGTTCTGTGACCAGTTAAATTCATTAAATGATGTGTAGGGAGCCAGTCGGACCGCCTCTTTGAGTGTCGGAATCATCACCGCGCAGGCCTGACTGATCAGCTTGAGTTCCTCACCGGTGGCCACATATCCATGGGTTTGTCCGGCCCATTTCCGGTCAATGATTGCTTCGAGCGCATGTTTGCCGTCCATTGCCAGCTTTCCCGCCTCACTGACTTCTTGACGGTCAAGATGTTTATGGCGCTTGTAGAGCATTCCGAGGAACCAAATAAAGACGTCTTCGATCCAGTCGATCTGCTGCTCGGTGGATGCTCCGGTCGGCAACGTGGATTCAACGTACAAAGCAACTTTTGTCAGTTTGTCTTCGACGTCGGCCTGCTGATCTGCCGGCCAATAAGGCCCGATCTTGACTTGTCTGGGGCGGTAAGCCTTCTTCCGGGTATTTTTGGACTTAGGCATGGACTTCCTCGAAGTCTGTTTGGGGATTGATGAAAATCCATTCAGGGCGCCTCATAGGCATTTGATACGCATAGTGGAATTCAAATTCCCTGCCGGACGCACTGGGGACGATGCCCGCCGTGATGCAGCAGTCATGCCCGGCGCTTCCGTTTGCGAACAGCTCAAAATTCTTAACGGCTTCATTCAGCATCGCGGACTTTTCGGACGGAGTCGATTCCGGGGAATAGACCCGGATAAATTCCTTCAGAGCGAATACCGTTTGCTTTTTAAGCCGCTTCATTTTGATGGACCGATTTGTAAATTTGATCGGAGAGAATGCGGACGCAATTGCTCCAAAGTGTTCTCGCTGGCTCAGCAACCTCAGTGGTTAGGCAACAGTGCCCCAGAAGAGCAAGAAGCTCTTCAGCATCTTCAAGCGGAATTTTGTGTAAGGGAGCTTCAATGCGTGAAATGCATTCCCGGGCAAAGACGCGGCAGCTATCGGAATAACCTTCGCCGGCCCAAGTTAGAAGTCGTCTGGATGAATCGCTAAAAGCGTTTGCTGCTTCGTCAGAGAAAAAGACGAATTGAATTGGCTTGTTTGAAAATAACATAACGCACCTCATTGAGATGCGTCTATGGTAATAGACTTTTTGTTATTTGTCTATGTACGTATACAATTTATTCAACTTACTTTAGTTGCCGAAGAATGTTAAGAGCCATCTGCTGGCCTTCTTCGGACAATTTTCTGATGACGTCCCCCGCCTCTTCAGGAATTCCCCGTTGAATGGTGTCATTCGTTGCGGTTCCCTCTCCTAAAACGAGCCAGTAAACGTCCACGTCTAATGCTCTCGCTACTTTTAACGACACTTCAGCAGTGAAGTTTTTCGCTACACCTTTCATTACGTTGGAAATCGTCCCTCTGGTAACTCCGGCCCGCCGAGCCAGTTCAGATTGGGTCATTCCGCGTATTGCAAGAGCATAAGCAAGTCGTTCTGCAACCGTTTTCATATTAAGTAGTTTATTTATTAAGTTGTATGTAGGGATAAACAAATAACTTGACAAAGGATGTCTATGTACATATACAATTCGAGTTATGAAAAAAAAAATCGCTATTTCACTTTTTAAGTCTGGAGCAGCTCTGGGGCGTGCTTTAAAGGTCACGCGAGGAGCTATCCATAACTGGCCTGATGATCTGGACGTTCGCCGTTCGGATCAGGTGATCGGGGCAGCTATACGGCTGAACTTGATTACTCCCGAACAAGCTAAGGAGTTGATTACGAATGAGGGACAAGGGAACGAACGAGGTGCGAGCGATGCTCACTGACGTGACCATTGCTGTCATTCGAAGAACGATTGACGCCGATCCGGACAAATCGCAGAACTCGATCATTCGAGACGTTATGGATGCCTGGGCGAAAAAGGTAGTCATTCGTGACCTCCGTAAAAGAGATAAAGCCATTTTCCGAATTAATGAATACGAAAAATACGGCATCGATACGGCAACCCTTCGGCAGGAAACCGCCAAATAAGCGATTTCCGGAGCATTTGCCGAAACATGCCGGAACAACGCCGTTGACTACGGCACCCAAGAGGAAAAGGAAATGAAACGTGACCGATTTGGTCGCCAGAAGAGGAAAAGACAGATGACAGAAGATGAAAGACTCAGGGCGACTGACAGATTTGAAAAAGAGCTCCGGCGGATGGATGCAGAACGTCTTCGGAAATTCGACTTTCGCAAGATCGATTGGGCTTTCGTTGTTCTGGTGGCGATGGCCGGGTTCTGCGTTTTTTATTTCCTCCGGTAATAGGAGCATTCATGCAAGTTAATCCGAAACGGATTCCATAGTTTTCCGAGGTGCACCGAGTGTTGCAACACTTGCCTTGAGACCCGGGCCCCGGGTGCGCCTCATTTCTTTACAGGGTCTCAAAGGGTCAACAATATGGCACGTACTTTAAGAGAAATAGAAGAGCAAATGGCCGAGCACGGGATATTCGTCCCTCCCGGCTATGATCTGGTTGTTAGTAACGGCTGCAAGTTCGATCGCTTTAAGCCTGCCGACTCCCGTTGGAAGCGTTCAAAAGAGGTCTGGTATGTCTTGTTTGAACACCAAACGAAGTCAGGAAAAACTTATTACGCCGGCAAGTACGGCATAGCAGACGAACAATATCTCGTGGAGATGTCCCGGAATAATTCCTTCACGCCTGATGAAAAAAAGGAAGTCGAGGAAAAACGGGAAGAAAACCGCAAGAAAATCGAGGCTATGCTGGCCGATCAGCGCACTGCTTGTAAGGACAAAGCTCTCAAATTGTGGAGAGCGGCAGCAGACAGCGTCTCGGCCTCCCTCCCCTACATTGTCAAAAAAGGAATCCGACCCATCGGCGCTCGCCAGCTGAGGAATCAGCTCTTAATTCCGATGTATCAAATCAATCCGGAACACCCGGAAGAGCGCTCATTGGTCAGTCTGCAGATCATTACTGAAGCGGAGACTGATGACGGCGGGAAGGAAATCAAGAAAGTATTCCTGACCGGAACTCCAAAGAAAGGATCATTCTCCTTACTGGCTCCTCCCGGAACTCCGGACTCGGACATTGTTTACGTTTGTGAAGGCTGGGCGACCGGTTGCAGCATTTACCAGGCAACCCAAAAACCCGTTTACGTTGCATTCGATGCCGGAAACATTGACGCCGTAATCACTGCGATCAAACCGATTGAAAAGCGTCGAATCGTCATCGCAGCGGACAATGACTGCCACTACCACACGAAATTAAAAAACGATTTCAAGGCAAAGTATGGTGTTGATCTTGAAATCGGCGCCTCCCGCAGCTCCCCGGCACAGTTGATTGAAACTCCCGCCGGTCAAGTGACGGTTAAAGCCTATTGGGGCGAGATGGATGGAGAAACGTGTGTTTACTATTCGGAAAAAGCTCCTGGCCAGAAAAAGGCGATCCAGCGAAACGGCTTAAACACCGGCGTGATGAAAGCCACCATGGCTGCCATTAAACACCGCTGTTTAATGACTGTCCCGAAATTTAAAGACCCGACGAAACTCGGAACAGACTTCAACGATTTAGTCTCTCAAGAAGGCATTGATATGGCTAGAGAGCAGTTGGCCATACTAATGAATCCATCGGATCGGGCGCCGACACCAAAAGAAAAAAGAGAAATCCGCGCCAAAGAGAAAGCCAAGGCGGCCAGTCAGGCAGCACGGATTGTTCAAGAGCTTGGCCAAACCTATATCCATATTTATCCGGAAGATGTCTGTTGGGACCTGAAGGAAAAATTGCTCGTCAAAATCGGCGTCCTGCGCCAGTGCTACGAATCCAAACTGGTGACAGCGTATTTGACGAATGCCTACGGCAATTTGAAACGCATTCGTAAAGATCAGCTCGTTTTTCGTCCTGACGGCGTCGTCCCTCCCGGCTGTGTTAACACCTTCACGGGATGGAAAACAAACCCGGACCCGAATGCCAGTTGTGACAAATTGATTTCACACCTGTTTCTAATCTGTGAAGAGGACGAGCACGTCTTTGATTGGGTACTTAAATGGCTGGCCTACCCGATCCAGCACCCGGGCGCAAAAATGCATACCGCCTTGGTGGTCTTCGGCGAGCGCGAAGGAACCGGTAAAAGTATGTTTTTCGATGCCGTCTCCCGTATTTATGGCCGTGAATATTCCCGGCACGTTGACCAGAAACTGATGACTTCCCGTTTCAATATGTGGCTCTCCCACAAACTGTTTGTGGTAGCAGACGAAGTGGTCACCAGTAAAGAGCGCCGGGAGCTGAAAGGCATTTTAAAAAATCTCATCACGAGCCCTGTGCACCAGCTCGAAGAGAAAAACATGCCCGTGGTTGAAGAGGATAACCTGACAAACTTTGTCTACCTATCCAATGAAATGCAGCCATTGGCTCTGGATTGGTTCGATAGGCGTTACATGTGCATTCGGTATAACGCAGAACTTCCGCCGCAATATTTTAAGGAGCTTGCCGAAGAAATCGAAAACGGAGGCGTTAACGCACTGTGCCATTACCTGATGCACGTCGACCTGACAGGATTCGAACCGAGCACACGACCGATAGAAACTCAGGCTACTCGTGACCTGAAGGAACTGGGAACAGACTCCGGACGCCGCTTCATACTCGAATGGCTGAACGAGGAAACTCCGTTTCTGGTTGGCCCAGCTGCAAGCGATGATCTCTACAGAGCTTATACATTGTGGCTTCCATCTGCCGGAGAACGACAGCTGATGACAAAGAAAATGTTCGGACTAACAGCATCCTCCATGATGATTAAGCGTGAGAGGATACGGGCGGTTGTTTACGACCACGAATATTCCATCGGCAGCACTTTCGACAATGACAAACAAACCAAAGAAAAGCGGTTGACGATTTACTTCCCAAATAAGACTGAAGAAGAGATGCTTGCAAATCCTCCGGAGAGGATCGAGCTCTCTCAGCAGCTCAGAAAGTTTCAAGAGAGTCTGTATCAAGCCAACAGGAGGCAGCGAAACTATGGTCATATTTAGTCAACTCCTCCCCCTCCCACCTGCCGAAGGCGCACTCCGCGCAGAGGGTGACGGGAGTTTTGTGTCAAAAAACCTAGGCTGGATACCGTTGGGATACCGTTTGGATATGGTTTTGGATAGGGTCGTCAATAAATATTTTCTTAATAATTCAACTAGTTGTGTCATCTTGGATACGGTGGATACCATTAATTCAAACTCTTATGCGCGTGAGGAATTAATACACACGTGTTTAACGGATAAAAAGCACGAATTAAAAATTTCACGCGCGAGCTTCAATAGAAATAATGGTATCCACCCTATCCAAATAAGAAAAATAATAAATAAAACAATTAGTTATAAAAATCCAACCGTATCCAAAATGGTTGCATGACTATATCCATACGGTATCCAGTGTTTTTTATTAGAGAGGACAACAAATTGGCCAGAATCCCAAGAATTAGACATCTGCTTATTCGGTGGATGTTTTGGAGAAACAGAAACCGAGTCCGGATGCATTGTCTTCTAGATATGGAAAATGATGTTGTCGATACAACCAGACAGTCTCAAGATTTGATAAATGCAGCCGGAGTTGATTTCCGGATGTTGCGACTGAACAGAATTATTCTGAATCTTCGTCCTGGATTAAGAGACGCAATTATTGCGGTCTACGGCGGAAGGGCCGTCAAGGGAACTCAAAGAGCAGCAGATTCGTTAAGGATTAACAGAAGCTCTTTGCAAAGACGATTATTCGAGGCCGACAGGCTCATTGCCGAGGCATTAGACGAGCTCGAAGAAAGGACAAAAACATGCTAATGGAAAATACTTATGCATCATTTTGGCAAAAAAAGTGCTATATTTTTCTAAAATTCAGCGGAAAGAGCGCAAAACGCCTTTGTAGCGGTTTTAAACTTCTCCATATATCCTCCCCTATCCTCCATAAAACTCAACGCACACAAGCGATTTTGAGCGGGAATAGAGGTCATTTTTCAGTAGTTCTTTAACGGATCGAAACTAGGGACAAAAATATGATTCAGATACGCACGATTTCTTAATAAACTCTGTTTTCTTTGTCTTGATACTAATCGGTCTCGTTGCATTGGTCTCTATCTTTTGGAAGCTCCAAGATCTCAAGGATGAGTTTGAAGCTTTAAAGATCTTAGTAAAACACCTAGAAGATAACGACAATGAATGTAGAAGAAAAATAGGGTTGCCTCCCTCAAGTCCTCACTTCTGGATCTAAAGATGGATATTGGAGATTGGTTTGGATTGTGGATGTTTGCATTGCTCTTTTTATGGCCATTGATCGACGATTGAGGAAAAAAGATGGAAGGAACTTATAAATTTTCGCCTAGTAAAAGCACTAAACAAGTCGGAGCGACGGTCGTTGATCTTCAGTCGGTCTACTTTTCTTTCACAACTGCCACTTTATGGCTTGAGGGCAATGGCCTTCCTATCGATCTTGGGTTTTGCGTCAGATTCATGAATGAGAACAAGGAAAGAATAGGAACGGCGGAATTTTGCCCGACCTTAAAAGAAAGAACTTTTCAAGGAAAAACTGTTAGAGGATATTCATTAAAAAAGCTAGGGCCTCCTGATATGGAATCTTTTCTACCAACAATTTCGTTAACGACTCTTGCAATACCGTTGATGGAACTGACTTGAGTTTATTTCGGAGAGAATTTCGCTCTTCTTCCGGAAGGTTTGATTGTTCAACGAAATAATCGATGATAAGTTTTGCAGAGTTGATTTCAAGTTTTACTGTTTGGCAATTTAAAACAGAGCTCAATCCCTCATCCCCTAATAGAAAATCTATTCCCTTTGCAGTAAGGGTTAAACGTTTATCGCGGAGGAGGTAGCAGGCAGCCGATTTCTTCGTTCCCTCGATGGATTGGCCCAGTGCTTTAGCAAGAGCATCCTGGTTTTCAACTGAACCCGATGTAATCTCCACACAAGGGTGGATCAAACCCTGCATTTGCAAGTAAAGAATATTTCCTATGGCGCGGTTTTCGTCTTCTTGGATCATTTCTGAGATTCTTCTTGAGACAGCTTCGCTTCTCCAGGGATAGTGTTCAAATAAGAGGTTAAGAATTTCTCTCTGTTGCTCTCTATCTACGTTCATTTTGATTTCCTTTTGTTCGCTAAAACAAGGATGATCATAAATGAGCAACGGCTTTCCCGGCTGTGCCGTAACAACCGGGCCATATTTAATAAATCAAAGCGTCCTCCGGGGCGCTTTTTTCATGGGTAAAACATGGACTCTCACGAACAAAAGCTCCAGATCGTTTACCGGAAGGTTGAAGATCTGATTCCGTATGAGAAAAACTCCCGAACCCACAGCGAAGAGCAAATTGAAAAAGTTGTTGCTTCGATTAAAGAGTTCGGTTGGACAAACCCGATCCTGATTGATGAGGATCAGGGCATCATCGCGGGGCACGGTCGCCTTGAGGCCGCAAAACGCCTCGGAATGAAGGAAGTGCCCGTCCTCGTCCTGACGGGCCTAACCGAGGCCCAAAAACGCGCCTACATTATTGCCGACAACAAATTGGCTCTGGAGGCTGGTTGGGACGAAGACCTGCTCCGGGAAGAACTCGACTGGTTAACGCAGCATGACTACTCGGCGGAAGTTACGGGCTTCGATTCCGAAGATCTTCAGTCGTTGCTTTCAGTAAATCTGGAAACGGCTGCCGAGGAATCGGAGGAAATTGAAGAGCCGGAAGATGAGGCTGATACGCAGCAGAATGTTCCGGAGATTCAGGACGCTGAAATTATTCCTACGCCGCCGGCCCCGAAGACGCGTCCGAAAGATTTGTGGATTTTGGGCACGCATCGGCTCATGTGCGGTGATTCAACCGATGAGGCCGATGTGGCCAGATTAATGGGGGGGGGTAGAGCAAACCTATACCTGACTGATCCTCCCTGTAACGTGGCTTACAAGGGTAAGACCAAAGACGCCCTCACCATCAAAAACGACAAACAGGATGATGCAGCCTTTAAGGAATTTTTGGTTAGAGCGTTTAGAGCGGCTGATTTAGTTTTAATGCCGGGAGGCGTTTTCTACATTTGGCACGCCGATTCCGAGGGCCTCAATTTCCGTTCTTCTTGCAAGGACGTTGGCTGGGCTATCCGGGAATGTCTTATTTGGTCTAAGAACACAATGGTTTTAGGTCGCCAGGATTATCAGTGGAAGCATGAGCCGTGTTTGTATGGCTGGAAGGACGGCGCAGCGCACGCCTGGTATTCGGACCGCTCTCAAACAACCATTCTGCAGTTCGATAAGCCTACCCGTAATGCAGCGCACCCGACAATGAAGCCTGTCCCTTTGTTTGCATACCTGATTCAAAACAGTTCAAAGGAAGGCGACATCGTTCTGGATTCGTTCGGAGGCTCCGGGACAACGATCATTGCCTGCGAAGGATTGAAAAGGCAGGCGAGAGTTATGGAGTTAGATCCTGCCTACTGCGACGTGATCATCCGTCGCTGGCAGGACTCGACTGGCTTGCAGGCCGTGCGCGAGGACGGCGTGCTCTTTGATGACATTGAGCAGCCTCAGCCCCAATAGGTACTTCCTGGAACCTTTAAGCCGCGCGGGCGAAACGCCCGCTTTCCCTCTATTGGTGAAAATTTTTAGGGGGTTGTAACGTAACTATTAGGAGTTTTTATGCCGACTCAACAGCAGATTGCAGAGCATCTGGGCTTGAGTCAGCAGGCAGTTTCCAAGCAGTTAGCGAAAATGGGAATCGACTGGCGAAACATGTCGATCGACGAAATTCGTCTCGCGTATTTAGACCGGCTCCGGAAATCTGCAGCTGGCCAAGACGATGACTACATGAAGGTCAAACTCGCCCGCGAAAAAATCGAAACCGAACGGGCCTTGATCGCTCTCAAAAAAGAAAAGCGTGAGCTGGTCGACGTGGCCGAGCTCGTGCCCGTTTTAAAAACTGTCTTTTCTGGATTCAAAGAACGCCTCATGGGTCTCCCGGCATTTATCCGGAGCGACGTTTACGTTGCCACCGGAAAGGAAGTCGATGAGCTTGCCTACACACAAAAGTGCGAAGACGTTCTGAAGGACTGCTATGAATTCCTCTCTAGCTATAGCAAATCTGTTGAAAATTCTCGGTGAGGAGGTACGGCCCCCGATCCGAATTTCAACAACGGCCTGGGCGGAAACCTACCGTTTTCTCAGTCCGAAATCAACGGCCCTGCCGGGCAAATATGTAGCGGAGACCACTCCGTGGGTTCGCGGAATCCACGAGGCTTTGGATGACCCGAAGATTTTCAAAGTGGTCGCACAAAAATCCGCTCAAGTTGCGTGGACGGATGGCGTATTGTTGAACTACATAGGGCACCGTATACACCTGGAGCCCTGCCCGATCATCATCATGTTCGACAAGGAAGGCTCAGCCAAAAAATTTAACGAAGAAAAGTTCACGCCGATGGTCGAAGTTACTCCGGCCTTGGCAGCTTTGATCCCCGTCATGTCAAAACGTGACCGGGACAATAAATGGGGCTTCAAGGGTTTCCCGGGCGGATTCTTGAAATTCGTGAGCTCCAATTCTCCGTCCGAAGTGAAGTCAACGCCGGCCCCAGTCGTTTGCGTCGAAGAACCGGACGACTGTAATTCGGACGTCAAGCAGCAAGGCGATACGATTAAGTTACTCGAAGAGCGAACTAAATCGTTTCCCCGAAGAAAAATTATCTTCGGCGGAACGCCAACAGTTTCCGGGATTTCGAAGGTCGAGGCCGCCTATCGCGAAAGCGATAAAAGAAATTTTTTTGTTAAATGTCCGCACTGCGGCGAGTGGCAGACGCTGTCGTGGGAGAACGTCTCCTGGCAGCATGAGGAAGGCCGGAACCATGAAATCTTCGGCGACGCTCTGCCCGAAACTGCGGTCTATAACTGCCCGCACTGCGGCGCCCAGTGGTCGAATGAGCTGAAAAACCGCGCGGTCAAAAACGGGGAATGGCGAGCGACAGCCGCCTTCACCGGGATAGCCGGCTTCTACATTAACGAGCTGTACAGCCCGTTTCCCGGATCGAGCCTGGCCGAAATCGCCAAAAAGTATTTGAGCGCTAAAGCGAAGCTCGATGCCGGTGACGATAGCTTTATGAAGAGCTTCGTCAATAACCAGCTCGGCCTGCCCTACGAGTTCGCGAGCGACCTTCCGGACACTGCCGACCTGGCAGCGCGGGCCGAGGATTATCTGGAGAAAACAATACCGGTCAACGGTGTGGTTTTGACGGCAGGCATCGACGTCCAGCACGACCGACTGGCCGTCATTATTCGCGCCTGGGGCGTCGGCGAGGAATCTTGGCTGGTTTGGTGGGGCGAAATTTACGGTCAGACAATGGTGCCTGAGGCTGGTGCCTGGAAAGATTTGGATGCTCTGCTCCTTTCAGAGTTCCCGACCCCGAACGGCAGCAAGCTAAAAGTTCGAGCAGCTTCCATTGACTCCTCCGACGGCCAAACCTCGGACGCGGTTTACACGTTTGTCCGGAAAAGAAAACGTCGCGGCCTAATGGCGATCAAAGGATCCTCGGTCAACGATGATTCAAAGGAAATTTTCTCGACTCCGAGGGCTTCCGTTGATTTGAATTACAAACAGAAGGCTTCGAAGTTCGGCCTGCGTCCGTTCATTGTCGGAACGTCCCGAGCGAAAGATTTAATTCTGGGTGTTGACGCTAATGCCGGCCGCATAAAGCTCCAGGGCAAAGGCCCGGGGCGCATGCATTGGTACAAAGAGGTCCGTCCGGACTACTTTGAACAGCTGGTGAGCGAAGTCAAGGCCCCGGCCCGAAATTCCCGGAAAAGAGTCTGGCAGAAAAAGAGTTCGGTTCGAAACGAGGCGCTGGACTGCGAAGTTTATGCGTTGCATGCAGCGCGCAGTTTGAAATTGCACATGTGGACCCCGGCCCGCTGGCTCCTCGAATTCCAGCAGCAGGCTCAGGAATCTCTCTCGCTTGAGCTGGAAACCGAGCCGACACAGCCGGTTGAACAGCAGCCGGAACCGCAGCCGATCCCGGAAGAAAAACCCAGACCTAAGCGTAAGCAACAAATGTTTGACGGCTATGACGAGCCGCCACCTTATTTTGGAGACAGTGAATGGTAAGCGTGATTGCAGGCGATTCGCACACCTGGCGATTGCTTCCGGTTCGATATTTGAACCCGAAAGAGATTCCGAAAGACGCGGCATGGTCCGCGTTTTTCAATCCGGCCGAAGGTAAGGATCATCCGGCCCTGCTGGTTGAAAAGTCTGGTGATTTTGTCGTGATCATCATGCCCCCGGAGGTGTCCGAAAAACTCTCCGGGCAATCTGGAGATGTATTGCTCCAAGTGTCCGGAAAAAATCTCCGGAAAACTTTCTTGGTTGAAGATGTTTCAATCGTTTCGCTGGAAAACAGCCGCCCGGCTTCATTCAAGTCGAAGGCTCGTCAGTGCCTGGAAGCAGCTCAGCGCGCATTGGAAACCTATACAGGCACCAACGGCCACGTCAAAAGTTACACCATCGGCTCCCGTTCAATGACATTCAACTCCCCTCAGGAGTTGTTTGACCTCATTGAATATTGGAAAAAACAGGTTTTTCTTGAGGAATGCCGAGCCCGGGGCGTTGACCCGCACACTTTATTGGTTGAATTCAGATGAGTAAATCAAAGAAAAAAATCAAGAAAAAGGAGCTTCGGTCATTTGAGTCAGCAAAAACCGGGCGCCTAACGGCTGACTGGCTCAATGCCGGGGACACGACTCAGGACACTGAGTTGCGGGGCGATCTTAGGACGCTTCGAGCCCGCAGCCGTCAGATGATTCGGGACAATCCGCACGCTTTAAACCTGCGGCGAATGATCCAGAACAACGTCGTTGGCCAAGGCATTGGAATCCAGTGTCAAGTCCAAGGGAAGGACGGGAAACCTGATCAAATAACTAATGATCTGATTGAGGCCTCTTGGTATGAATGGTGCGAGGCAGACAACTGTCACGCCGCCGGCCGGATGAATATGACTGAGATGATGAGGTTAATCATCGGCTCGGTCTTCCAAGACGGCGAAATTCTTATCCGGAAAATTCACGAAGGCTTTGGCCGCTCCGGCATACCGTTCAGCCTCGAGGTCATTGAGTCTGACCTTCTGGTCGATAACGAATGTACCCTGGCGCCGAGCGTGCGTGGCAATACGGTGCGGCTTGGCGTTGAGGTTAACCAATGGATGCGTCCGCAGGCGTATTGGTTTTGGCCGAATCATCCGGGCGACATTAACGTTTCGGCGTATACGCAGAACCAACTGATCTGTATTGAAGCCGTTGATATTGTCCATTTGTATTTGGTTGAGCGCTGGCCTCAAACCCGAGGCACACCCTGGCTGCATTCTGTCTTGAAAAAACTTAAGGATATGGGCGGCTATGTCAATTCCGAAATCGTGGCAGCGCGAGCGGCCGCAAATATTGTGGGATTTGTGCAGCGCGAGATTGTCGATGATGGAGATCTGGAAAACGACGGAAAACCGATCCCGAAATATCTCCGGAGCGAGCCCGGAATGTTCCAGCGCCTGCTCCCGGGAGAAAAATTTGAAGGCTTTACGCCGTCCCGGCCCAACTCAAACATCGATGCGTTTATGCGTTACATGCTGAGAGAGGTTGCCGCGGGCGTCGGGGTTTCATACGAAACGCTCTCCCGCGATTATTCGCAGAGTAACTATTCGAGCTCCCGTCTGGCCTTGCTCGATGACCGTGATCAATGGCGAGTGCTGCAGACCTGGCTGATTGAAAAATTCCTAAAGCCAATTTTCTGCGACTGGCTGGATCACGCTGTTTTGTCCGGACGTCTGAATCTTCCCGGATATTTCGAAAACAAGGAACGTTATCAAACAGTCAGATTCAAACCTCGCGGTTGGTCGTGGGTTGATCCGGCAAAAGAAGTTACCGCCTATATCAATGCTCGGAACGCCGGCTTTATGTCTGATAGCGACGTCGTTGCCGCAATGGGTAACGGCCAAGATTATGAAGACATTTGCAAACAGAGGGCCAAGGACAAGGCAACCGCCGAATTATATGGGGTTGAAACAAAGGCAACGGTTTTAAAACAAGCAAAGGAGAGTACGGAGGATAAAAGTGACGAAAAAGAGGACTGAATTGACTGCGGACCAGCTTCGCGGTCAGGTGCGTTCTGCAGTATTTGAACGTTCGGACGATCAGGATTCGAGTGTGATCAGATTCCCGGTTGCATCCGATACGCCGATTCAACGGTGGTACGGGCAAGAGATTCTGAGCCACAAACCAGGCGCCATGGTTATGGGGGAGCGACAAAAAACGCTTCCCCTTCTTTTTAACCATAACCGAGACAAGCTCTTAGGCGTTGTGGAAAAACTCGATCAGGACAAACACAGGACCTACGCAACGGTCCGTTTTTCGTCGTCCGAGGAAGGCCAAAAGGCCAAAGCGATGGTTGATGAACGAGTTCTGGTCAACTGCTCGTTTCAATACGAAATCCTTGACTACGACATGGTCCGTGGAGAAGACCCCGATGACGATCAGCTAATCGCGACGTCCTGGGAGATCTATGAGGTATCGCTTGTAACCATTCCCGCCGATTCGAACGTCGGCGTTTACAGAGATTTTGAAACTAACTTAAAGGAAAACAAAATGGCAATCAGAGGTCAAGAAAATTCTGAAAACAAAGTCAATGACTCCGAGCAGCAGGAAAGAGAAAACGTTCGTGAAGCAGCGATCGCCGAGGCACGTCGCGTCGAAGTCGAACGCGAGAAGGTTCGCCAGGATGAACGCCAGCGCATCGAGAATATTTATTCTCTCTGCCGTCAGTTCAATATCGAGGACTCCGAGCGCGAAAACATGATCCGCTCTAATGAATCAATCGAAAACATTCGTTCTCACGTTTTAGACCTACTCGGCAAACGTTCCGTCTCCCCGGTTGGAGTCGCTTCCAGAGGAATCTCCGAGGATATCGGTCTGACAGCAGCAGAAAGAAGCAATTTCAACCTGGTTCGTGCATTGAATGCAGCTTTGACTGGCGATTGGAGTAAGGCAGGATTTGAACGTGAAGTTTCTCAAACGCTTGCAAAACGTAGCGGTCGCGAAACAACCGGATTTTTCATGCCTAGCGATGTCACAATGCAGCGTGACACGACAGGATATTTTGTCGGTCAGCCCACTCAGGGCGGCAACCTTGTTGCTACAGACCTTCGAAGCGGATCTTTCATTGATCTTCTCCGAGCCAAGGCAATGGTTACCCGTATGGGCGCGACCGTTATTTCCGGTCTGGTCGGAAACGTCGAAATTCCTAGACAAACCGGAGCTTCGACTACATATTGGCTGGCTGAAAACACAGCCCCAACAGAAAGTAATGCTACGTTTGACAAGGTTTCTTTGAAGCCGAAAACGATCGGTGCACTGTCCTCCGTTTCCAGAAACCTCTTGCTCCAATCCAGCATGAACGTTGAGGCCTTTGTCCGTAACGAGCTGGCCGTATCCTTGGCACTTGGCATTGACCTTGCTGCTCTTTGCGGTACCGGCACAAATAACCAGCCCACGGGTATCGCCAACATGAGCGGAATTTGCACCGTTGAAGGGGGCACCAATGGCGGCAGCCTTACATTCGATAAATTGATCGATATGGAAACTCAGGTTGCGACAGCTAACGCTGACGTCACAAATATGTATTACTTGTGTAATGCCGCCACAATCGGCTTCCTGAAAAAGATCAAGAATACCTCCGGAGATTACATCTGGAAGCCGATCACTGAAGCAGTTCGCAATGGTTTCCCGGGCGAAGTCAATGGTTATGCGGTTGGTCGCTCCAACCAGGTTCGAAGTGGTCTTGAAAAGGGTACTTCAAATAATTGCCATGAAATTTATTTCGGCAATTGGGCTGATCTTCTCATTGGCGAATGGGGTTTCCTTGAAATCGACGTTAATCGTTACGGCGACGCGTGGAAGTCTGGCGGCGTTGAAATCCGCGCCCTGCAGACGATCGACATTGCAGTTCGTCATCCGAAGAGCTTCTGCCTCTTCTCCGACGCTTTGTTGAGCTAATTCTAGAGGGGCTCCGGCCCCTTTTTTCTTTGGAGAAACACTATGAAATGCATTGTCCGGCCGCAATTTTATTTACACCACGAAGGCAAAGTTTTTTGTCCGGGAGAAATTGTCGAGTGGCCGAAGGATGAGCCGCTGCCTGCTCCGTTGCAAAAGTATGTAAAACAGAAGAACAATTCCGAGGCAGCCCCGCAACCTGCTCAGGCAGCGGAGACTCCAGAGACCGAGGTAGCAGCAGGACTTCCTTTGCAGCCGGAGCCGGAAAAGGATGAATGATTACGACGCAATGTTTCAAGCCGACATTGACAGCACATTTCTGAGAGATTTCGGCAAGGAACACCGAATCGGATCGAGAAACGTCCGCTGCGTGATCGATACAAACGTTGGAATTCCGAATCCCGGCCTGATGTCAGAGCCGTATTACGGCCTCAGCACTAACAAGCTGAGAATTTTCGTCAAGAAGGGCGATATTCCGACACCCGAGGTTAACCAAAACTTGTCTGTCGACGGCTCTTTTCACCGTGTTGCCGCTATCTCTGATGAGGTCGGGATGCTCGTTATCACGTGCGAGGAAAACAATGAATGAGCCGAAATTCGTTCGAAAACGCTAAACGCCGTTTGAATGGGTTGCCCGGAGCTTTGCAACGTGCCTGCTTTGCCGCAATGGGCAGAACGCTGTCTCATAGCAAAACAGTACTCAGCAGGGAAATTCGGAGCGAATACAGCATCAAGGCAAAGACTGCCCGACGTGCAATCTCGGCGAAAAGAGTCAAAGGCTCGGGCTCAACTTCTGCAGAAATTAGAGTCCGGGGGCCGAACCTGTTTGCCAGTGAATTCGCAATGAGGCCCCGGACGGATACTACAGGCGCAAAACGCCGCGAGGTCAGATTAGGTATCAGGAAAACCGGCCTTAAGAGCGTTGACCGGGGATTCGTAAGAAAGGGGCTGTTACTGCAGAGAAAAACGTCCTCTTCTTACCCGTTGGAGCCGGTCTTCGGTCCTTCCGTCGCGGGTATGGCTGCTAATGACGAGGTCGTTAAAACCTTGGAATCGGCCGTTGCTGAAACGTTTGAACGTCGCCTGGATCACGAAGTCAAGCGACTTCTGTCAAAAGGAACAAAATCAAAATGACATTAGATCTTTGTGATGCTCTCCGAGAGCATTTAGAAACGTCTCTAAAAAATATCAAATTGCAAACCCGAGGCGCCGATCTGGAAACGGATGGCCCGGCCAGGAATTTGAAAATTATCGACGGATACCTGCCGACAAAGGAGGAGGATTCTGATGATCCCTATCCTTTTGTTTTAGTCCGGGCAAACTCATCCCAGATTACGGCAAGTCGTTCTCAAACTGAGGTGTCGATTGTGGTTGGCACCTATGGGAAGGATTCAGTTGGTTACCGAGACGCGGTCAACGTTCTGGATGCTGTTGTGAATTCGATCATCGGATTTGCTCAGCTGCCTCTAAAACAAAAATTCCATCTGGTCCCGGAGCTGGATTGGCAGATTATTAAAGATCAGCCGTGGCCTTATTGGCAGCTTGAATTGAAAACGCTCTGGGGTTCTGATTTCCCGATGTGCGTCCCGGCTGGTCTGCCGAACATCACAAGCGGATCTGCGTTTTCATCCTACGGTAATTCCCTTCAAAGAGCGCTTTATGGATAAAACTCGAATTTACATAGGACCCCGTCTTCTCGGACTAAATCGATTCACAGTCTTTCAAGGCGGAACCCTTCCTCCGTTGGTAAAAGAAATCATTGAAAAGAGGCCTGCAGTCGCGGGCCTCATTGTTTATGTGGACGATTTGGCCCAGGCGCGAGTGGATTTGGCCAAAAAAGGACATCCGTTGAACCTGTTTTTTAATCAAGTAAGGAGCAAATAAATGGCTTATATGCATCGTGTGCATAGCTCAGAAATTCAGACCGGTCTCGTACCGGTCGTTTCTGTCCCTAGCGCAATTCCGTTTATCGTCGGAACCGCGCCGGTAAATATGGCTGATGGAACCTGCAATAAGGTGAAGTATGTTCAAAATTATGCTGAAGCGGTCAAGGAGTTCGGATTTGTTCCTGCAAAATCGGATGCATCCTCCGGACTGAAAAAGTACGAATATTCCATTTCTGAATTCATTTACTCTCAGTTCCAGCTGTTTGGTGTCGGGCCGGCCCTGATTGTTAACGTTCTCGATCCCGCAACACACAAATCTACTGCGACGACTACCAAGGTCACGCTGGATACAAAAAACGCCAGCGCCACTGTTCCGGAAACAGGAATTATCCTGAGCTCGATCACCCTGAGATCAACGTCCGGATCTTTGACCGCAGGAACAGATTTTCTAACGGCATTCAACGATGACGGCGAACTGGTGATCACGTCTCTAAAAGACCAAGATGGCAACTTCGTTTGTCCGACAGGAACAGAATTAACGTTTGCTGCAGAAAAATGTGACCCATCCAAGGTCACAACCAGCGACATCATCGGCGGTGTTTCTACCGGCAGTGACGGTCTCGAAGTCAAGAAAGGCATGGAGCTTGTTGAGGATGTTTTCCCGTTATTCGGCGTGGTCCCGGGCTTTATCTTGGCTCCGGGATTTTCTGACAATTCGACAGTCGCCACAATTATGTCTGCCAAGGCGGTCAGCATTAACGAAGTATTCCGAGCAATTTGCCTTTGCGACATCCCGACAGGCACGGTAAAGAACTACTCTGCCGCTCCGAGCTGGAAGAACTCAAACAATATTGTCGATCCGGCACAGGTGCTCTGCTGGCCGATGCTGCAGCAGGACGGAATTGTCTATCACATCTCTACCCAGCTGGCTGCATTGATGGCCAAGGTGGACGGCGACAACGGCGGAGTTCCTTACGAATCCCCGTCCAATAAAGTTCTCAGCACAACCGGCATGGTTCTGGCCGGAGGAACCGAGGTTCCGTTAACACTGCCGAACGCAGAATATTTGAACAGCCAAGGCATCGTGACCGGGCTCAATTTTATCGGCGGTCTTCGAGCTTTTGGCAATAGAACTGCCTGCTACCCGGCCAACACCGATCCGAAAGACGCGTTCATTCCGATTCGCAGAATGATGTGCTGGATTTCCAACACTATCGTTCAGACATGCTGGCAGCGTTTGGATAAACCTCTCAATCGTCGCCAGGTTCAGACAATTACCAATACCCTGCAGGTTTGGCTGAATGGTTTGGTTGCGAGAGAGTACCTGATTGCCGGAACAATTGAATTCCGTGAGGACGAAAACCCGATCACGGATCTGTCCGATGGTATTTCCAGATTCCATGTCAAGGTCACACCCCCGTCACCGAACCGCGACATCGAATTCATTGTGGAATACGACCCGACCGCACTTTCTGCGTTGTTTAGCTAATTAAAGGAGTCAAATAATGGCAACAAACGGTGCTAATTACATTCCGGACCGCACCATCAATTTCAACGTTACTGCCGATGAGGGAAACATCTTCCTGGGCGTTGGTACGGTCGACCTCCCGGAAATTCAAAAAATGACGGACACATTGTCCGGCTCCGGCATTGCAGGCGAAGTTGAAACTCCGATTCCCGGACATTTCCAGTCCATGGAGACAACGATCAATTGGAATGCCATCACGACTGAAGCATTGAATTTGCTCAGGGACGGTCCCGTCAGTCTCACATTTAGAATCGCGCAGAATGAAATTAATGCTTCTGCCAATGACAATAAGGTCAAAGCTATCCGCATCCATCTGCGGGGGCTCGTCAAGTCGTCCGCTCTTGGCAGCGCGGAGGTCAATGCCAAATCGGAACAAACCACAGTTGTTGAAACTACCTACTTGCGCGTTTTTGTCGACGATGAGGAGCAGGTTGAAATTGACAAGCTCAACATGATCTTCAAAGTTCAAGGAAACGATCAACTCGGCGATGTGCGTAAAGCATTAGGATTAGGATAAAAAAAATGAAATATAAATTTTCCAAACCTTATAAATTCGAAGATAAGGAATATTCCGAAATCGAACTGGATCTTGACGGCCTTAAAGGTTCGGACATTGAATCTGCCATGCTTCAAGTGGAAGATTTAACCAGGACGGGTCAGAGAATTCCGACGGCAGCCAGTTGGAAGTTTTTAGCGGCAAAAGCAACTAAGCTGCCCGTCGAGTTTTTCACGAACCTTCCGGCCCGAGATTGGTTAAAACTTTCCGGAATGGTTTCCCCTTTTTTCGACAATTAGGCTTAAGCAGTAAACACCCGGTCCAAGACTTAAAGCGCCTTTGCGTTCGGCTATCGTTAACCGATTGCAAACTTTCTTTCTTGGACTGGTACAACATGCCGATAAGGGACTTATTGGAATGGTCTAAGATCCTCCTTTCTGAGTTAGAAAAGGTTCGAAAACTTGAAGAAAAGGCTTTCAAGAAACCTAGGTAACCCCTATAATTAAAGGAAAGGGGGCCGATATGTCATTAATAGACGATTTTCTTCACTCGATAGTCGGAAAGATATGGTGCGCAGCCATGCTTATCTTAGGCTTGCCCCTTCTTTTCCTAGTCCCTTATCTTGTAATTCTGATCGGTTACGAGGCAGTTCAAGAAATTGAAACTCCTCTTTATCGCGATCTGATTTACTTTGTCATTTTTGAAATTTGCCTGGTCACTTTCGTTGTGAAAACAACTTCTATCAATTGGTTCAGAAAGCACATTTGGAGGCTTCCTGAGCTAAAAGATGACCAAACATAATTTTTCATTCGATATAAGAAAGCCGCCTTCGTGCGGCTTTTTCTTTGGATAACACCATGTCGGTATCTAAAACATTCGAGATGGCTTTTGTTGTCGGAGCCGCATTGCAAGCCCAGTTTGCAACGGTAATGAATAAAGCGACACAAAAGACAACAAACCTAGAAAAGGCCGTTAAAAATCTTCAGAAGGCAAACTCAGATATAAGTTCCGTTCTGAAGCAAAGAGAAGCTACGGAAAAAGCTCGAAATGAATGGGCTTGGGCGGCTAAATCTGCCGAACAGATGAAAAGAACTCTGCTTGGAATGTCAAACCCAAGTAAGTCTTTAGTGGCCGAATTTAATCGAATGGAGTCCGCGTCTCTTAAGGCCAAGAATGCCTGGATAGCTCAGAAGAATGCTCTGGCCAAACTTGAAAATGAGACGAAAACTGCTGGCGCCTCTTTTGACACCTTGATCAAAAAGCAGACGGCCCTTCAAAAACGCATGAGATATGCCGAAAAAGGCAAATCTAAGATGGATTCTGGAATGAATCTCATCAATTCAAGCAAAGGTTATGCAGCAACGACTGGCATCGCCATGTTCTCACAAATGGCGGGGGCTGTGAAAACAGGCGCTAATTTCGATGCCGCGATGGCCCGTGTCGGTGCAGTTTCCGGAGCATCCGGCGAAGATCTTCTTGCTCTCCGGGAACAAGCTAAGGCGCTGGGCAAATCTACTGTATGGTCCTCTTCCCAGGCAGCAGAGGGTCAGCAATTCCTTGCCATGGCTGGTTTCTCGAAAGATCAGATTCTCAAGTCCATGCCGGGAATGCTCGATCTTGCGTCTGCCGGAGGCATCGACTTAGGCTCTGCTGCGGACATCGGCTCAAATATTTTGACCGGAATGGGATTGGACGCCTCTGAAATGGGGCGGGTTGGAGACGTCTTAACCAATACGTTTACCAAATCCAATACTAATTTGTCCATGCTCGGAGAAACAATGAAGTTTGCAGCTCCTGTAGCCAAGTCTTTGGGTGTCTCACTAGAAGAGGCGGCAGCGATGGCTGGCAAATTAGGGGATGCGGGTATTCAGGGATCTATGGCTGGCACAACACTTAGAGCTGTAATGCTTCGCCTGTCAGCTCCGAGTACACAAGGCGCCCAGGCTCTAGATGCATTAGGAGTTAAGACTACTGACGCTGCCGGAAACATGAGAAAGATTCCTGAGATTCTGGCCGATTTGAACAAGGCGATGGCAAAAATGCCGGAGGCTCAGAGGGCCGCTTATACAAAGGCTATTTTTGAAACAGAGGCGATGTCTGGTGCGTTTGTTCTAATGGAACAAGCTGGAAAAGGAGCTCTGCAAGAGTTCACTGAAGCCGTTAAGAAAACCGGAACAGCGCAACAGGTCGCTGCTGATCAAAACAATAATCTAATTGGAGATTACAAGGCGTTCACAAGTGCGGTCGAAGGTTTGACGATTGCTTTTTATGAAACTTTGGAGCCGGCGTTGAGAAAATTAACGCAGGTTGGCACCAGCGCAATGACTTGGTTAACGGATTTTGTAAATGAACACCCAACGCTCGTTGCCGCTTTCGGTGCTCTGGCCGGCGGCATCGGAGCATTCGCAACCGCAGCATTGCCTGCCTTCACTTTGTTTAAGACGGGATGTTTTATCTTTGGCTTATTCAAGTCGGCGATCGGAGCGGCTCAAATTGCGATGGCTGCCTTTAATTTGGTGTTATCCGCTAATCCTATCGGGGCCGTCGTGGTTGCCATTGGTACAGCAATCGCAGCAGGGGTCCTTCTTTACCAAAACTGGGAATCTGTAAAAGAGATGGCTGCCGATACTTGGGAGGGTATTAAAAATGCATTCTCAGGCCTAGGGACATTTATGGGGAACGTGTTTCAGACAGCTATGGCTGCAGCCAAAAAGCCCATTAATGCTCTAATTGGAATGTTTAACGTTGTCATTGAAAAGATCAACGAATATGCCAACGTCACGATTCCGTCCTGGGTCCCGGGCGTTGGCGGAGAATCTCTCGGGTTCCAGTTGAATCCCATCCCAGCCCTGGCCTCCGGGGGCGTGGCTACCCGATCAACGATTGCGCAAATCGGCGAAGGCTCTGAGCCTGAGGCCGTTTTACCGCTTTCTCGATTAAACGCAATGCTTTCCCCAGAGCCTGCCGCTCCTTCGGTCAATGTGAACTTGAATATTAGTGTTAACGGTTCCGGCAACCCGGGTGCGGATATTCAGCAGGCTGCCTCTGCGGCAGCATTCAATCTGAAACGCGAGCTGGAGCGCCTTTGGGCTGATCAACGCCGTTTAGCTTACTGAGGTTGATATGTACAAAACTGTCCAGGGAGATACGTGGGACATTATCAGCAAAAAGGTCTACGGAACTGAAAAATACATGACCCGTCTGATGCAGGAAAATCCGGAGCTCTCTGAAATCGTGATTTTTCCTGCAGGAGTTCAGGTGAAAACGCCTGAAATTGAGGTTCCGGCCGATGTCCTGACCGGCCTTCCGCCGTGGAAAAGGAGATAAAAATGTCCGATTTTCAGCCTCGGCAGGCCTATTTGCGGGTCCTTTGGGGCCCCGACAAAGAAAATATGTCCGGATACATCAATCCGGACCTTCTCTCGTTTTCCTATCACGACAAGGATGGAGATGAGGCTGACGAAATCAGTATTTCATTGAAGGATGAGACTGGAAAATGGGCTGGAAGCTGGTCTCCGGACGGAGGAATGGTGCTGCAGGCATACATTGCGACCGGAACGCCACTGGTTAAAGGTCCTGAGCTGTTTTGCGGGACCTTTTTCGTTGATTCAATCGACTTCTCCGGACCTCCCAGCACCGTTTCGATCCGGGCAGTTTCGATTCCTCTAAACAAATCGATACGTCGCCTAGTGAAGTCGCGGGCATGGGAAAAACAGAATATTTCCGCGATTGCAAAGAAAATTGCGGACGCAGCCAATCTGGAATTGTTCTTTGATTCCGATGATGATCCCGTGTTTGATCGCCAGGACCAAAGTCGAGAGAGCGATTTGAAATTTTTGTCCCGCCTTTGTTCCGAAAACGGTCTGTCGGTAAAAGTTACCGATACTCAATTGGTCGTTTTCAGCAAGGAAAAGTACGAAAAGAAAGACCCGGTTGCGACGATCGCAGTCGGCCAGGCCGAGCTCCTCTCGTTCCGTTTTTCGCAGTCCCACAGTGAAACTTATCGAAGCGTGACTGTTAGCTACAGGAATCCAAAAGTTAAAAAGAAGAATTCGGCTGGTGGCGAGATGTTTGACAAATACGGACGCCCAACCAAGGTCGCTGTCGCCGCTCGATCGGGGATGTTTGATGAGCATGGCCGCTTAATCAACAAAAAAAAGGCAAATCCGGCTGTCATGGAGTACACAGCCACGAATCCGGACGCCGATGACTCTGCGCAGGAATATCAGTGGAAAAAGCGTGCTGCTTCCGTCTCGGAGGCAAAACGTCTGGCTGAAGCCAAGCTCCGTGAGCTCAATGCAAAAAGCATTACTGCAGATATTTCGCTAGTCGGGAACCCTTTGTTTTGTGCCGGAGAAGTTGTTCGGTTGACGGGATTCGGATCCTTTGACGGTAATTTTTATATCGATGACGTGACGCATTCCTTGGGCAGCGGATACACCACATCGTTGAATCTACACAGAGTGAAAACATGATTTTTGATACTGATCAGGATGATCGAAACATGGCCGTTCTCAAACTCGGAGAGGTCGTCGAAGTTTTGCCGGCTGATCATAAGGCTCGGGTTGTCTTTGACGATGACGATTCAATTGTCAGTGATCCCCTGCCGATCGTCGTTTTTAATTCAATGGAAAACAAAGACTTTCATTTGCCTGATATCGGTGAAGACGTGCTTTGCTTTTTCGGATCTGCTGGCATGGAAGACGGTTACATTATCGGATCGATTTATGCCGGAGAAATTGAGCCTCCGAATAATTCAACGGACGTCCGGATGGTGAAATTTGCTGACGGCTCCTACTTCAAGTTTGATCGATCCGGATCAATTTTTGAGTGCTCCATTGGGACAACAAAAATTGAACTGCAGAAAAATCATGTCTCGGTCGAGACTTCTCAACTGGTATCGATCAAGTCTGCTGCTAACGTAAAAATAGAAGGCGCGGCTCAGGTCGCCATCGAAACACCGGTCCTTCAGCTCACTGTTGGAGGCACCACGATGAAATTGACCGGCAGCAACGCCACGATTGCCTCGCAGGATTTGACCTTTACCGGCAACGTCTCGGTTGCTGGGAATTTGAGCGTCACAGGTACAGGATCTTTCCAGGGCCCGGTTACCGCTCCGGACTTTAATTCTTAATAGGAGTGGTTATGCCTAATGTTTTGGGTTGTTATGGTCCCATGCCTTTTTATTGTTCCGAAGATGCGATTTTTAACTACAAAGATCTGAAGACGTCTAAACAGGTTCGATGGGCCGAGCACGCCGTTTACCTCGGCAAAACGATTAAAGAATTTCTGGGATTTTCTCCCATGGGAGTTTCTTTCACTTTGCGTTTTGACGCTTCCCGAGGAATTTCTCCTATGGAAGGATTGCTGTCATTAGAAAAATTGATCGATCAGCATTTGGCTCTTCCTCTAATCATTGGAGGCGCCTATGTAGGCATGATGGTCATCGATAAATACGATGTGCAGCACAAATATTTCGGTAAGGGAGGTGCTTGCATTGTTGCGGAAGTTTCTATTTCATTTTCGGAGGTAGGATGTGACAGCATTCTCGATCGATTTATTTGAGCAAACGGCAATCAACTTTGCTCCGGAGTCCGTAATTGAAGAAGTAATCCAGAACGTCAGAACAATTTGCTCGACGATTATTGGCACGGTCCCTCTTGATAGGGATTTCGGGATGTCAGTGGATATGTTGGACCGCCCGATTTCAATTGCGCAAGCCCTATTTCAATCTGAAGTGATTCGTGCTCTGGCTCGCTACGAGCCCCGGGCTCGTTTTCTGAGTATTGAATATTTAGATGATGCGGACGTCGTTCAGGGCATTACTAAACCAAAAATCAAAATTGAGATAGAGGAATGATATGAGTGAAACATTCCCCCGATGGGGGCTTCCGGACGTCAATTTTGTCGAGACCGATCCGGACAAAATTAAAGCCTCAATCATTAATCGCTATGAGACCGCCTCCGGGCGGTCTCTTGCTATGGGCGATCCTGTTCGGCAATTTCTATTGACGATTGCTTCCGAAATCATCCAGCTCAGGCAGGTTTTCAACCACGGAGCGCAGCAGAACCTTTTGAGTTACGCACAAAATCAATACTTGGATGCGCTCGGCGTGTTTCTCGATTGTGGCCGCCAGCCCGCGTCCCATGCCGTTACTGAAATTCAATTTACGCTGTCCCAGGCATTGGCATCCGCCTTTGTTATTCCGGCAGGATTTCAGGTAACAAACGGAGATGTCACGTTTGAAACTATTTCACAAACAACGATTGCTGCAGGCTCCTTGCAGGCAACAGCGCAGGCGCAGTGTTTGGAGGCCGGGACAGTAGGCAATGGATATTTAGCCGGACAGATTTCAACTATTGTCAGCCCGCTGGCGTTCCTGGCCAGGGCCGTCAATACGTCCGAATCATCCGGAGGATCGGATGAAGAAGATGATGAGAGTTATGCAGAACGGTTAAGGCTTAGGCCGAACTCATTCTCTGTGGCCGGCCCTGAAAAAGCCTACATATTCCATACGTTCTCGGTTTCTCCGGCAATCATTGATGTCGCGATTGATTCTCCGACGCCGGGCGTTGTCAACGTTTATACATTGCTCACTGGCGGGGAGTTGCCTAAAGCTGCATTTTTGAATGAAGTCGAGAACTATCTGGCCAGCGAAGAAGTCCGTCCCCTCACGGATGAAGTTCATGCCTTAGCTCCAACAGCCTATTCATACAGCGTCAATGTGGATTATTACGTGCTCAACTCTGACGCTGTAAAGCTCGATTCGATCAAGACAGCAGTTCAGGCAGCCGTGAATGATTTCGTCGCGTGGCAGCAGTCAAAAATCGGTCGTGACATTAACCCGGACGAATTGATTAAACGTGTCCGCGATGCAGGGGCTGGCCGCGTTGTTCATTCGACCCTTACGCCCGTGTTTAAAACATTAACGAAGAGCGAAGTCGCTCAATGCTCTTCAGTTACGGTCACCTTTAAAGGTTTGGAGGATGGCTAATGAAAAAAATCGATGATGTCGTCCTCAGTGACCTACTCCCATCAAGTATTTCTGAGGACCGACAAGTTCAAAACTCTGCGACAGCAATAGACCCGGAACTGAAATCAGTTGCCGGGTCTTTGTATGTGGGCGCAATTTACGCGAATGTGGACAAGCTCACCAGCACGCAGCTGGATCATTTGGCATATTGCTTTGACTTGACGACATGGCGAGATTCTTGGCCACTAAGCCAGAAACGGCTAATTGCAAAAACAGTGGTCGCTCAAAAATGCCGAATGGGGACCCTGAGTGCCGTCAAAAAAGTGTTGGAGTCTCTCGGTTCCGCTGTGTCAATTACAGAATGGTGGCAGAAAACTCCAAAAGGAACGCCGCACACATTCGAGGTCATTGCCTCGATCAGTCAGATTTCCGGAGGTCTGCCTGGGGACGCCCAGGAGGATTTTTTCCGACTGCTGAATGAGGCCAAACCCGTTCGTTCTCACTACACATTCAAATTAGTTCAATCGTTGCTTGGGCAGGTTTCCGTTTCCGGGACACTGCGCTCGGCAACATTTTCGCGTTGCACATGCGAGCCGCCGCCTCTTTCTGAGGCTTTATCCGTCACGGGCCTTATCCGTCCAGTTTCTTACACACACATTTAATCCACTCAAAATTTAGGAGAAAACTATGCCTAGCGTTGTTGTAACGTCGGCAGGCCTTGCCGCGCTCTTAAATGCCGAGCAGAACGGCACCCTTCCCGTAAAAATTGCCAAATTCGGTTTAGGAACCGGAAATTACACGCCGACTGCAGATAAAACGGCCCTGCAGTCGAAATTTAAAGAAATTACTGCGTTATCCGGCGGAGCGGTTGGCGATAACGTTATCCATGTCACGATGACAGACGCGTCCGCTGATGCCTATACGGCAAATGAGGTTGGCGTTTATCTTGAAGACGGGACTCTTTTTGCCTTGAGCTCGCAGCCAGTTGGCTCAATTTTGCAAAAAGCAGCTGGTTCCCAAGCACTACTTTCTCTTGACTTAGTTTTGCAGGGCGGAACGGGTGGAGTAACCGTTTCTGGAGGCACAAATTTCTTTAATCCTCCTGCGACTACGACAACCGCTGGCGTCGTAAAGCTCGCATCCCTGGCAGAAATTACTGCAGGAACCGACACCACAAAAGCATGCACCCCGATGGGTGTTTGGAACTTCGTCAAAAATTATGTTGCCAGCGCAATTGATTCTCTTAAAACACTCCTACGAGCTGAAATCGCGGCTGCGAGTTTGGCCGCTGTGCCGATTGGAACAATGTTGCCGTATGCCGGTGGTGAAGTTCCAGAAGGTTTTCTACTCTGTAATGGCGCAAGCCTAAGCAGAACCGAGTATCCGGAACTTTTCGCAGCAATTGGCGATCGCTGGGGAAGCGATTCTTCCAGCACATTCAAACTTCCGGACACTCATCATAGATTTTTCGAAGGCACCACGGTGCTTTCTGAAATTGGACAGTATGTCCAAGCGGGCTTACCGAATATTCTCGGAACCGTATCGGGAATTAAATTCAAAAAGGCCGCTCCCTCTACAGGCTGTTTTAGCCAGGATGGGGAGGATTTTAATACAGGGATCAGCACTGACAATCCCAATCCGGCGCAATCGTACGCTTGGAGCAGGCCAGACTTTATAGCGAGTCGTTCTTCGCCGATTTATGGACTGAGTGAAACGGTTCAAACCGCTTCCATCCGCACCCTATGTTTAGTGAGAGCGTATCAGGCATAAGGATCGAACAGAGGCAGGTTGGTTTGTTCCGGACGCGCCATAAACGGCAGAGTTTCTAGAGGCATCAAACGCCCAAGCAAGCGATCCGCTTGTATTACTTTCGTACATTGCGCGGTCATATTTTCTAGGGCCTATTCTTGAAATAAACATTGCCCCAGTCAGATCATGGAAACCGTACTGAGATATGTCGAATTGATCGTCAAACCCTCGACCACTGCTCAAGATATTCGGTTAGAAACACTTGAGCCCCGCAGCTTTCGCCTTGGGGCTCTTTACCTAAGTGCCTAGCATATTATCAGCAGAATCAACGCGATGACCAATTTAAGCAACCATCGTTTGCCACGCTTTGCTATACTAGAGGCATGAGATTTAAACCTAAGCATGATCTCATCCTTTAAGGCGGCTCCGGAGTGCAATCCGAGAGCCGTTTTGCTTGGTTTCTGCACAGATCGGAGAGGTAACCAGCAACTCCCCAATTCCATTCTCGTCATGCTCTACCGAGTTTGGTTTTTTCATTCTAGCAAATCGCGGTTTCTGAGAATTCCCGAATATGTCAGGCGTTTTTAGTCTCCGAAACACGTGCGATTATGGCGGTGCTAACGGGTGTGTAACTCAAACCCCATCGACCCCTAAAGATTCTCCTGCGGCGGTTAATACAAGCCTTAACGAGCTAATTCAGATTATGAGCATCGATGCTTCGAGAAACTCAAGTCTGTACGGAGCTTCGACCACAGTACAAACATCCTCAATGCGTGGACTGTGTTTAATACGAGCGTATCAAGCATAAAAATCGGATTGCTGCGGGTTGATTTGTCGTTGACGCCCCATAAATCGGGTTCGATCCTGAAGCATCGATGTTAATGATTCCTCCGGCTGTTCCCGGTTCTCGCGCAATAGAGAATGTCCATCGAGAACAGGCGCTAAGAGCACCACCGGAAGCAGTCGCAAGATCGTAGTACCCCGCAATATTTGAATAACCCGTAATATTCGGGAATTTTCCAGAGATTGCTACAGGCCCCGCCGATTATCGGCGGAGCTCAACTTTTCTACTGTGCCTGGCACAGCCTAAAAATGACGGTTTTTTAATCCGGAGCCTCCGATTCTGCGGGCTTTTGGCTTAAAACCCGAGCACATCGGGCACATGTCTCGATGTAGGCGTGCCAGCTCAGCATGACTTTTTGCCTCGGCGTGAAAAAATCGGTTCGTTGATATGCTCGCACGACTTGCGAGCCAACTAAGTGAGCTAAACACGCCTCGGCGACTTCAAAAGTCACATCGTTATCGGCGAACCAGCTCCGGCCAATAGAGCGCAGTCCATGGGCTACTAGCCTATTTCTAAATTCCGGTTGTTCGTGAAGCCATTTGGCCATCGCTTGCCCGGAGATGTGCTGATTTTTATTGGAGGCTGGGAAAAGGAAAGGACTTCTCTTGTTTTTCCGGATAGTTTTGGCTTCGTTAATTAGCGAAATGAGGTAGGGAGTCAAGGGAATCCGGTGGATCCTTTTCATTTTCATAAATTCTGCCGGTATTGTGATTGCTTCTTCGGAAATCCAGTCAATCCGCACTGAAACAACTTCACCTGGACGGAGCAAAGTTGCCAGGGAGAAGTAAAACAAACATTTGTATTTGGGAGGTGCCAGTGCCTCGATCTGGCTGATTACGATGGGAAGCTCTTTCCAGTCAGGCGCGGGCATGTGCCTCACCTCCGGCACTGGAAAAACCTTCGTAATTTTGGAGAGCGGATTCGCTTGAATGAATCCGGCATTAACGGCTAGGTCATAAATTTCCCGGACGCGCATTAAAAGTCGTTTGACCGTGGAAAGTTTGCCCGCAGCCTCGACTGGCTCAAGCAACTTAATAAGGACGGGAGGAGTAATTGAATCGAGCTGTCGGGAACCGAGCTTTGAGATCACGTACTTCTCCAAGCGTAATTTTTCGTCGCGATAGCTGGCGATTCTGTTTTTCTTTTTCGAGCACCAAAATTTGAACGCATCCCTCAAGGTGTAAGAACCGGAGGGCTCAAGTTCAAGCTCCCGTCTTTTCCTGCGCGCTAGGGAGCGCGCCTGCATTAAGGAAATCTCTGGCCAGTGGCCCAAAGTAATGTCGAGGACCCTGCCGTTCTGGGGAATCCTGGCAACCCAACTTTTAACACCAGAAATCTGGACTCGGAGCGCTAGTCCGGATTGATCTGTTATTTGATAGCGCCGCTTTTTAGGCTTTAGCGCCTTGATTTGTTTGGAGTTCAACATGGCAAATATTGAAAAATTGAAAACAATGAAAACAGTTTTCGTCTACGACGAAGACGGTTTCTATTGTGGGACGCATATTGCGCAATTGAATCCCCGAAATAAAAGCTCCTGGCTGATGCCGCCGCGTTCTACAAACGTCGATCCGAATGATGAGGATGGTTTTTTCTGCAAAATTACAGATCCTGGGAACCCGGAGTCCGGATGGGACAAAATTCCTTACCCGTCGACGGCTGAGGACTTTTTAGCATTGAATATTCCTCACGAATCCCGCACCAAGCGAAATAATGAGCTGAGAAAATTGCTGAGCCAGTTTGCGCAGAATGATCCGGAGCATTATCGAGAGGTTTCCGTCAATGATGATTCTGGCAAGAAAATCGCAACTAAGCTCGAAGCTATCCCCGAGCCAACTCCTGAAGAATTAAAAGAGCGGGCAGCCGCAGCCGTTCGTTCTAAACGAGACTACTTGCTTTCTCAAACCGACTTTTTAGTTTCAGGAGACTATCCAATCTCCGATGCAGACCTCGCCAAAATCAAGGCCTACCGCCAGGCATTGAGGGATGTGCCCGGACAAGAGGGATTCCCGGAAAATGTTGCATGGCCGGAGGAGCCTCAGTACACAGTCCTGCAAGCATAGGAGCATCCTATGTGGAACCAATTGTTGGAAAGGCTAGGAAGTTTAGATCCTGGGGTGCTTAAGAATGCCGTCTTGCTAATTGCCGGAGGTTTTACAGGGCTTGTTAGCACCCTAATGGGGGAGCATAAAAATCTTTTTTATTGGCTGTTTGCCTTTGTTGTAGCTGATTACCTGACTGGAATGGTTGCTGCCGCCAGGACAGGAACATGGTCGAGCCGAGTTGGACTAAAAGGTCTGATCAGAAAATTTGTAATTCTATTAGTAGCCATTGGCTTTCATGGAATAGACCAAATTTTGCAGGAGCCTTGGATCGGTGCATGGGCGATCGGGTCCCTTTCATTGAATGAGCTCATATCCATTCTTGAAAACGTTGAAAAAGCAGGTTTTGGTTCAATTATTCCTCAAAGGATCAGAGACATGCTTGAGCTCGTTAAAGAAGAACACGAGAAGAAAATCACCTCAAAATTGCCTGGAGAAGTAAAAAATGAGCGAGCACTTTAAGCCGTCCGAATTTGAATCTGGGGACGGTAAACCGAGCCCGTGGCCCGAGGTCGTCGATCCGGGTCTTTATTCGTTATTGGAAGAAATCCGGGCTGATTTCGGCGAGCCGATTTATATCAATTCCGGCTACAGGTCACCAGAACATAATAAGAAAGTTGGGGGAGTTCCGAACTCCTATCACGTCAGAGGACAGGCAGCAGATATTAGACCTAAGAGGTACCGGGATCCGGAAAAGTGGAAATCTGCCCTTGGCCGGTTAAAGATCATTGCTAATCGCCGTTGCCAAGGCGGAGTTGGTTTTTATCCGTCTTTTGTCCATGTTGATTTGGGACCGAATAGGAGGTGGAATGGTCAATGAACTGGTTACGAATTCTGAAATTAGGAGCAGCTACGGCTGCCCTTTTTATTGCCTATCTAATAGGATTTAATCAAGGGCAAGATTCAGAGGAGCTTAAAAATGCCCGTGTTGAAATTTCAAACCTTAACGCAACGGTCGCTCAATTTAAGGTTCGACAAAATAACGATGCAACGGCGTTGGCTGAGCTTCGGCGCATTGAGTCTACTAGTCGCGATGAGCTTGAGCGGATGCGCAGCCAGCTCACTATCATTGAAAGACGAGCCCAAAATGACTCCGATCGACAGCGTAATCGATGTCTCAGCCTGGCGGTCCGATATAAAGAGGTTGTCGAACGAGCTGACAGAGCTATTAAATTCTGTGCAGAAAACCACAAATAACAATGGAGGAGAAAATGGAGAAGGACGTCCGGATAGATAATGCGGAGCGGACCAGGTGTGAAGTCTGGACTCGTGTGATGGGCTACCATCGTCCCATCTCATCTTTCAATATTGGTAAAAAAGGAGAAGTTGCAGAACGGAAGTATTTCTCGGCCAAAAAAGCCGAGGCTGGAATTAACAAGATTTAAGTGTATGTCTATCTGTATGGCATTCATCAAGATACCACTTAAAAGGCTTGATTATCAGCGGTATTTTATTATCGCCGCCTCCACCACAAGACATCGTTGAGCAGGTTATCCGATTGGATGCCTGCTCGATTTTTATGTAAAGCGCCGAGAATCATTCTGCCCTGTCTTTCGAGCCTCATAAAACGCTTTTAATGAATTGAGCGGTAACCCTGACTTCAATTGTGAAAAGAATGAAGCTCATTAGCTCAATTGTCTCTTATCTTAAGGAAGAAAAATTTTTCACCTTCCATTAAGGTTACGACGCTAGTAAAAGTCAGCTCTTCAAAGGCATAAAAATAAATAATCAAGAAGGACAGTTACTTTTGATGTTATTACCTGTTTATCACCTTCAAATCTCTTTCTGCTATAACTTCTAGAGTTTTGAGGTCTTTCTTGAGTTAAACCTTACAAATACAAATACTGCTCAGAAAATACCCTTCGTAAAAACACTGTTTCAGGCCTCCCATGTTTTCTCTATATTTAGCAATATAGCTAAATAGCAAATTAGCTTATCCCCAATCTCTTTCCCTAAGGAGAACATCTAATGAAACTCACAAGAAGAGTCTTTATAGAGCTAGCCGGCAGCTCCGCCCTCATGGCCTCTGCCCCGTCTTTATTAGCTCAGGGTGTAACGGTTAAAAGACTGCCGTTGCCTTGCAGCCCGGCTCAGGGCAGATGGATCGGATCTGCCTGCCAAGGATGCACTCAGTACTGTGCAATTGAAGTTTTTAATCAGAACGGAAGAGCCACCCGCGTCCGGGGTAACCAACATTCTCAGGGCAATCACGGTTTCTGCTGCCCCAGAGGTCATTTGATTCCACAAGAGAATTACGACCCTGATCGTATTAAGCAGCCGTTAAAGAGAACAAATCCGCAAAAAGGCAGAGGTATCGATCCCAAATGGATTCCTATCACTTGGGATGAGGCTTTAGATATCGTCGCAGATAAGATGATGGAGCTTCGTAATGCCGGCGAACCTGAGAGACTTCTTTATCTAAAAGGCCGCTACGGAAACACGTCTCACGCCCTTTTATACGGAACTGTCGCGAAACTGTTCGGCTCTCCGAATAATTTTTCGACTTCCGCCCTTTGTGCCGAAACTGAGAAAATGGGACCCGGCTATACACAAGGACTTTTCTCTTATAGAGATTACGATCTTGGAAATTCAAAGTGTGTTGTTTTCTGGGGTACAGATCCTTTCGCATCCAACCGCCAGGTCCCGAATGTGATTTCTCGACTTGGAACCCTCCAAAAGAACGGCACTCTGATTACCGTTGATCCGCGGCTTTCTACAGCTGCTGCGAAATCCAAAGAGTGGCTGCCGCTTCTTCCCGGAACAGACGGAGCTTTAGCGAATGCGATTGCCCACGTTCTATTAACCGAAGGACTTTGGAACAAAGAATTCGTCGGTGACTTTGTTGATAGTAAAAACCAATTCATTGCTGGTAAAACGGTCAAGCCGGAAGCCTTCAAGGAAAACAATACGCTCGGCCTCGTCACCTATTGGAACGAAGAGGCAAAAGATTGGACGCCTGAAAAAGCGGGCAAGGAATGCAGACTCGATCCCGAACAGATCCGAAGAGTAGCTAGAACGCTTGGCAAAGCTGCTCCTAATGTCATCGTCTGGATGGGCCCGGGCGTTTGCATGAACCCGAGAGGAACCTATTCCGCCATGGTTGTCCATGCACTCAACGGCATCCTTGGTTCCGTGGATAATGTCGGCGGCACTCATGACCCTGTTAAAGCCTTGACCGGCAAGTATCCGTCAATGGACAAATATGTGGATGAGTTGGCCAAGACGCACGGAAAAGGCAAGAAGATTGACGGCCGCGGCGATAAGGACATGCCGGCAGCCATGAAAGCGAAGCTGGGCAGCGGTGTTGTCACCAACAACATTGCTAACTACATGCTTGAACATCCTGACTTTATTAAGGTCATGATTAGTTCTTGGACGAATACTCCTTTTGCAGCGTCTGACGGCAAACGCTGGGAAAAGGCATTAAGCAATGTTCCTTTCTTTGTCCACATGGTTCCTTTCCCGTCTGAAATGACCCAGTTCGCAGATATTGTGCTCCCCTCAACCTTCAATGCAGCCGAGGGAATGGGCGCGGTTACCGGTTTCGGCTCTATGCATGCCTGGACCTCTCTGCAGCAGCCCACTTGCGACAGAATTTGGGATGTAAAACAGGAAGAAAACGAAGTCACTTGGCTTCTCGCAGAAAAGCTGGCCAAGAAAGGCTGGCCTGCACTGCTGAACTACTACGCCAACGAATTCGCAGATCCGGAAACCGGTGCAAAACCCACAAATGAAAAGGAATTCCAATTAATTACAACCAAGATAGCTTCTGCCCCGTGCTGGCTCCATGGTTCCAAGCCGATTCCCGGAGATCAAATCAACGGTTGGGAAGACTTCAGACAAAGGGGTATGCATAACTCTGCTCCTCAGACTTACAAGAAGCATTGGGGCTGCAAGTTCCCGACCCCGAGCGGCAAGTTTGAATTTGTTTCCGGCGACTTGAAGAAAGTATTAGAAACGCATGCCGCGAAATACAACTCAACTCCGGACCAAATTCTTGAGTTATGTAATTACCAAGCCAGGGGCATTAAAGGCTGGATGCCGCATTATGAAGCACCGCTGCGCCATGGCGATCAACAGCAATCCCCCTTCCTTTTCATCGATCATAAGAGCCGCTTGAACCGAGAAGGACGTTCTGCGAACCTTCCTTGGATGCAGGAATTCAAGAAATGTGATGCAGGCGATCGTTCTTGGGGAGATGTTCTTAAGATCAACCCGATCGACGCTAAAGCGCTCGGCCTCAAAGATAATGATCTGGTCGAAATTTCTTCTCCGGTCGGCACTATTGTCACAGAGGTCAAACTTTGGGAAGGCGTAGGTCCCGGCACTGTTGCAAAAGCCTACGGACAAGGCCATTGGGCATACGGCCAAATTGCTGCCAAGGAATACGGCAAGACACCACGAGGCGGCAATAACAATGAAATTCTTGTTGATGACTACGATCGTTTATCGGGTACTTCCTGCAGAAACGGCGGGTACACACGCGTCAGCATCAAGAAAGTTTCTAGCAACAATTAATCCGGGAGAGAGAAATGAAATTTGGAATGATCATTGATTTGAATTTATGCTCCTCCTGCGGAGCTTGTGCTCTGGCGTGCAAAGCGGAGAATAACACCCGTACGAGAGGCGAAGGTCAGTCTTTCAACTGGGCTGATTTTCTGCAGGAAACAAAGGGGACTTTCCCGAACAGCACTCAAGTCGCAGTCCCCGTGATGTGCAATCACTGCGAAAATCCACAGTGCGTCAAAGTCTGTCCTACGGGAGCTATGTTCATCAGTCCCGAAGGTGTTGTTCTTCACAACGACGAAGCATGCATCGGCTGCCGTCTTTGTCAAAATGCCTGCCCGTACTCCTCTGCCGAGTTAGGCCCTGAAAGTCTCGACGGAAAATCCTATTCGGTTATTAGTTTCAATCCGAAAGGAGTCGACCCGAGAGGAGACACCGCAACAAGGCCCGTTCTTATTGACGGCGTCACGGGCAGCGCTTTAGAGCTGGCAAAGAAAGCCGGAGCGCTTCCTGCTTATGCCAATCTCTTCAAAGCGGGAGATACGGCCGCTCAGAGAAAAGAAGGCGTAGTGGAAAAATGCAATTTGTGCTATCACCGCACTTCCAACGGCCTTAATCCCGCCTGCGTAGATGCCTGCCCTGCTGGTGCAAGAATTTTTGGCGATTTAGATGATCCTAAATCTGCTATTTCGGCAAAGATGAAAGCTTCGAAGGTTTGGAGACTCCAAGAAGACAAGGGAACCAATCCTAAAGTCTTCTATGTCGGACAATTCTCTCCCAGAGAATAACTGAGTAATTCGGAAGGGGCTTAAGCCTCTTCCGACAATCTAAATACACTATGCAAACGACACCGCTTAATCTTATTCTTCTTGGTTTATTTGAACCAGAACAAGAGCTCAGAGAACTGCATGTTTTCAAAAAAGCAGCTGAAAATCTCGATGAAGATTTAGCAAGAAGAGCCGTTCTTTTGGACCAACTGTACACACAGGGAACTGCCAGTTCTAAAGCGTTTAAAGAAATGCTTCTGGACTACACAAGATTATTCCTGAGTCCCGGTACGCCTTTGGCCAAAAACTATTTGACTTGTTGGAAGACAAAGTTAGGAGATAATATTCTAGAAGAATATCTTTCTTACCTTGAGAAAAAAGGATTCGAAACAGAAAAAGACATTAAAGAACTTCCGGAACATATCGTCCCTGTTCTGGAAGTTTATGAATTATTAGATAAAGAAGAAAAGCCTGAGTACTTTGAAAAATTTCTCAGCAAATTTATCCTGGACTGGTCGAAACTATTGGAGGTTGAGGCCAGACACGGCTTTTATAAAAATCTAGGGAAATTTTTTACTGAATGGGCTAAATTGGAGGCAAAAAAGAATGGCGCAGTTCCCTGAGATTTATACGGAACAAGCAAAAATATTTAAAGCAATCGGGCATCCTGCAAGATTGATGATGGTTGAAGCTTTACTTGAAGGCCCCAAAACCGTCTCTGAGCTTACCGCTATCGTTCAGTTAGAAATGCCCACTGTCTCACGGCATTTAAACTGTTTGAAGGAAGCTCAAGTGGTCAAGTCTGAAAAAAAAGGAAATTCTATTATTTATTCAGTAGAACTGACTTGTCTTAAAAATTTCCTTCATTGCTCCAGAAGCGTAGTGGTGATGAAGAAAAGCAAGACTCTCCTCTAGCCTTAATTAACGATATCTCACAGGCGTTGGTTTCTATCGGCCAACAGCTACGATCCCCGATCCCTTGCTAAAACTTTTTGAAAAAAGAGCCAAAGGATCGGAGATTGTCTTCGCAGAGTTTTTATTTTTTATCCTTTTCTCCGCCAACTTCTTTGGCTTCGTCGCTCTTTTTCGGCACGGATTCGGTCTTTTCTTCATTTTTTACGATGTTAAGCTGACAGCAGCAGCCTTCTTTCTTCTTATTCCCAAAAAATCTTGAAAAGAATGATTCTTTTTCTGCCATATTTGCTCCACTAAATTAAAACGAAAAATAATTAAATAAATAACCTGTCACGCATGCAACCGAAAACACCGACAGAAGAAACGCTATCAGCATTTGTTTTTTAAAAATAGAGTTCAACAATGCAACTTCCGGAATGCTTGCACCAGCACCTCCGATAATAAGCGCAATCAACACCCCAGATCCAACTCCGGCGCCATATAAAATTGAAGCAATCGGAATCATGGTTTCGGTTCGGATGTAGAGCGGAATACCGACCAATGCTGCAAGAGGAATTGCCCACCAGGCGCCCACACCGGCAAATTTTTCGACAATATCCATCGGCAGCGCTTCATGAATAAAGCCGCCGACTAATGCACCGAATAAAAGGTAAGGAAAGACCTTCTTAAGCAGTCCAAGGGAATCTCCGAAAGCCAACACGACTGCATGCCAAAACTTCTCTCGGAATGTTCCTGTAAAAGAATGCCAGGCCTCCGACGAAGTTTTGCCTCCGGTTACTGTCACGTCATACACATAGCGTTTGAACCCTAAAGCATCTAGTAAAAGTCCGATGCTTACAGCAAAAACGAAGGTAAACAAGGTATATAAGACCGTAGCCTTAAGACCGAAGAAGGCCGCCATCAAAGTGATGATGGCCGGATTCAAAACCGGTGAAGTCAGTAAAAAGGAAACAGCTCCCGCGAATGGTGCTCGGCTTTTCATCAGTCCCACAAATACCGGGATCGTGGAACACGAGCAAAACGGCGTCACCAATCCGATACAGGCGCCTAGCACGGCACTAATCACCTTGTTAGGACGGTTAAGCCAGCCTTCGATTCGCTTCTGTGATATGAAAATCTGAGCAAGCGAAACTAAGAAACTGATCGTGAAAAATAGAAAGATCAGTTCGAAAAAAATATATGTAAATTCCGAAAGGAATCGAGACCAATCAATATTTGAAATCATTTTTCTTGTTCGTCCGAGAAACAGCAGCAAATTTCTTTACAGCGTTTTTTATCTTCTTTGAAACTTTCAGGATCGATAGCGTTTACTGCTTGAGCGATACCTTGGACAAATGAACTGACAGGAGTTTTCACCTTGTAATAGACAAAACGTCCTCTTTTCTCTGCTTCCACCAAACCAGCTTCACGAAGCTGTTTGAGATGCTTAGAAGTTTCGTATTGAGGAAGATCGAGAACACGCATCGCTTCGCATACGCAAATCGCCGCTCCCACATGGGTCAAAAGCCAGTAAAGCCTTAGACGATTGGGATCAGAAAGCACCTTGAAAACAAGAAGACTTTGTTCTAATGATGTTAAGACCATGAAGAATCATTTAAATATGCAAATAATTGCATGTGATTTTATATGCATTTATTTGCATACGTCAAACATCCTCCGAAAATTTTCAGTTAAAACTGATTTTCTCCAAAACTTCTGCGTTCATCGATCAAAGCTTCTTATCCCTTGGATCCTTCTATTTTTGATTGATCTTTCTCAAAGTTAGGCCTGGACTCAAAAGAGTTTTAAAAGTTGAATCGCTCTTCTGATTAACCTACAATCATTGTACGTACAATGTTTGTAGGTTAATTATGAAGTTCTACGGTAGAACAGAAGAGTTAGAAACGCTGTCGGACCAATTGCCTCTTCTTGAGAATGAGTCCAGACTTGTCGTCGTCACAGGTCGAAGACGAATCGGGAAAACCACACTCATCACCAAGTTCGCTAAAGAATCTTCTCTCGCGTCACTCTACTTTTTCATACAGCGAGGCTATTCGGAGGATGACCTCGTGAAATCTTGCCTTGCTCAAATCAAGAGAGAGTTGAACCTGAAGGGATTCCTTCCTGGCATTAGCAAGCTTTCAGAACTCGTTGAATTTTGTATGCAGCTGAGCAAAACGACGCCTTTGATTTTGGTTTTTGACGAATGCCAGGAGTTGGACTACGTCGCGCCAAAATTTTGGTCTGAACTACAGAATGTTTGGGATAAAAATAAAAATGAAAGCCGACTCCTCCTGATCATGAGCGGCTCCATCATTTCCGCCATCAAACATATCTTCTCTGACGCTAACGAACCTCTTTACGGACGAACTGACCTTCTCCTCAAAATAAAGCCATTTAGCTGCCACACCATCCGACATTATCTGGAAGAAAACAATCCCGACTTCACCGCTGAGGATTTACTGATGTTTTACGCTATGACCGGCGGCGTTCCTAGATACATGGAGCTCCTTACCTCATCAGGTTGCTCGGACGTTAAGAGTTTCAAAAAGTTCCTTTTTTCTCAAGCGAGTTCTTGGTATCGACAGGACGGACATGTCATCCTCGGAAACGAATTCCGGATGGAGTCGAGCGCTTATTTTTCTCTCTTAAGAGCAATCGCTTATGGGAAGACACAATGGTCGGAACTTCAAAATGAAGTTTCAACCAATCTCGCCCCTTACATGTCTCGCCTTGAAACGCAGTTCAATCTTTTGAAAAAGAACTATCCATTCGGTAAGGAAAGTTCCGGAAGAGGCACCCGTTACCTCCTTACCGACGAATATTTCCGTTTCTGGTTCAAATTTATTGAGCCTATGACTTTCGCATCACTTTATGAAAGTTCGCAATGGAACCTGTCTGAGGGGCTTTTTGATAAAGCTTGGCCGAACTTCTGCGGAAGAACTCTGGAAAATTGGTTCTTAAAAGATTACTCAGAAAACGGGGCGTGGACGGCTGTTGGTCAATGGTGGGACAAAAGAGGAGAAAACGAAATCGACCTCGTTGCAGTCAACGAACTCGTCGACAAAATCCAATTTGCTGAAATAAAAAGAAATCCTAAAAAAATATACCTCGAAAAGCTTCAGGAAAAAGCAAAGGTTTTTCTCAAAAATAACCCCAAGTATCAAAAATTCTCCGTGTCTTTCAAAGGCCTCTCTTTGGAAGATATAAAGAATTGAACCAATGTCTTGAACTTGTACAAAGGCAAGTTCAAGACATTAACTAAAGTAATCCAGTCCGTCAGATAAGCTCGATTAGGCTGCTAATTATTTTTAACTGACGGACTTTTTTACTTTTAAATGATTATAATTCTCATTATTGTTCTCATCTGGAATGGACTAATTCCAAATGAGCGAACTTCCTCACTCAAACCTAAACAAAGTCTCTCAGGAAAAAACCATGAGATTGGCACCTCTGTTTGTTGCTTTCTTGATGACTGCGTCCACGTTTTCTGCCGCCGCAGCCGAACCGATCAAAGAACTCAATATTTCTTACGTAAAACCGCCGTTTGTCCTCCAGCTTCTTGTCATGAAGGACCACAAACTGCTTGAAAAAGAATTCCAGGCAGACGGCATCAAAATTAATTGGAACAACATGGGCACGAGTCCTCAAGCCGCTCGGGCTATGGGTTCGGGGAGCCTGGACATTGCCGGCAACATGAATACCGCTGCGCTTCTCATGCTCAACTCTGAAGGTCTTCCGGTCAGAGTGGTTACCGGAACAGCTCATCCGACCTCTAACTTCGCAATTGTGTCTAAACCCGGAACGGAACTTTCTGTTAGAGACCTCAAAGGCAAACAAGTCGTCGGTCCGAAAGGTACTTTCTTACATCAGCTTCTCGTTGCTGCCTTAGAAAAGGAAGGCATGAAAGAGTCCGATGTCCAATTCATCAACAGGAGTATTCCTAAGGCACTAAGTACGATTCTGGCCGGTCATGCAGACGCCGCTCTGGTCGCAAGCAGCGCCTTAATCAAGGCGAACAAAGCCGGCGCTAAAACCATCATCAATGCAGAAGGATTGGTGGAACCCACTCTTGTGATGACGACTACCAAACAGTTTGTCGAAGAACATCTGGACATCGTCAAACGTGTCGATAAGGTATACGCAGAATCTTTGCAATGGATGAAAGACCATCCTGCCGAAACTGCTGAGATGGGTGCAAAAGAACACGGCATCTCTGTTGAAGATGCAAAGACGCTGATGGAGCGAAGCCACTACTTCGACAAGATGACAACCAAGGACTTAGAAGATCTAAAAGTGAATCAGAAGTTCCTGCGAGACAACGGAATGATGAGAAATGAAGTCACCGTGGAAGAATTGGTTCTGCCGGTTGAGATGGAATAACAAACTCAGTAAGGAATTGATGCCATGCTAAACGAAAAAATTAAAGTTACAGAAAACGAAGGTAAGACCGTCACGGTCCTCACCTTAGAGGATTGCGAAAAATATCACGGACTCAAACGCTGCGGCGGTCTGGCTCTCTGCTTCCGCGTTATGAAATTCGCGTTAGACAGACTTGTGCCGGAGGGAGAAACCGCCAGAAGAAAATTAATCACTTTCAAAACTGCGTTCGACGGTCCGGGCATTACGGACTCTGCTGAACTCGTCGGCAGATGTGTGACACGCAGACGTTTTATGGCGCTTCCGACCGACGGGCTCGAAGCACCGGAATGCATCTGGGGCAAACTTTATTTCGAGGTCGGTTACGGTAGAAGACTCATGAAGATCTCTGTCCGTGACGGCATTATTTCTCCGGAATTTTTAGCGGCCGGCAGAAAGTTCTATTCTGGAACCGCCACGCCGCAGGAAACCGAAATTTGGATTGGTTTCAAAGGCAGGCTTTACGACGCGGTAGTCAACTCAAAACTTGAGGACATTCTGAAAACCGAGATCGTCGGTTAAGCAAACAAGTTACACCTGAGCCGTGAGAGAATTTTCACGGCTCTTTCAATTTAGTCCTCTCCGACGAATATTGGCATTTATTAGGGCGCCGGTTTTTCGCTTTACTTATGCTCGTGGATCGGCAGATAGTTGATCTCTCCGCAGCCCACGCCTTTCTCGGCAATCGTGTTTTCACAAAAGACTTTCAATTTGTCGTAAGGACCTTTGGCGATCACGGCCTCCACACAAGTGTCGTGCGTGGCATGAACATGCATTGAACTGATGACCATGTCTAAATGTTCGTGCTGATGGTCAACATTTCGCTTAGACAGAAGTGCCTTTCGATGATCGTAAGTGTAGCTGACGACGGCCACACATTCTTGAGAAGGATTCACCAAAGCCTCCTGGGCAAGCTCTTTCTTCAAAAGGTCTCGGAAAGCTTCCGATCGATTTTGGTAACCTCGCTTAGCAATGAGTTCATCAAAAGCTTGCGCCAGGGATTCGTCTACAGTGATGGAGATTCGTTGCATGATCTGCGGATTCATTAATTTCTGAGATTCTAAAAATTTTTACCGATCACCGCAAAGTCGTAGTGTGCTACTTAACTGCTGTGACCGAAAAACGCACAGGAAGCCGCTTCTTTTCTCCCTCCCATAGGAGGACTTCACTCTTGACTGCGCTAGCTTTTAATCGGCCGAGAACTTCTTCATCCCACTGAGGACGAACTTGTCTGCTTAGAGGCAGATCGCGCGCGATGTCATCGATAACGTTCGTTTTGATGCCGAGGAGGACGTGATTACTAGAAGCGTCAACCTTCGGCTGGATAGAGGCATATTCCGCGTTATACAAATAGCAGTAGTGATTGCCGTCAAAAACGAAAAGCTTTCCGCCCGGTTTAAGAACTCTCAGCCATTCTTTATAAGCCGCTTCCGGATCTTCAAGATTCCATACAAGGTTTCTGCTGACCACCGCATCAAAAGAAGCATCCGCAAACGGGAGATGCTGTGCGTCAGCTCGGCAGAATTCGACATCGTGATAGCCGTTTCGATTAAGCAAATCTTTTGCTTTTTCCAGCATTCCTTCAGAATAATCAGCGGCGGTCACATTCATGCCGAGAGAGGCTAAAAGAAGTGAAAAGAAACCCGGACCGCACCCGATATCCAGCACTTTCGAGACCTCGGGTATCTGTCTGAAATACTCCTTGTAGAACTCATCCTTATGCTCCTCTCTTTCCTTTTCGATCTGCTGTCGATAGCCTTCGGAGCGAGTGTTCCAATACTCTCTTATCTTTTCTAAATTGTTCATAGCGATCTTACAAAGGTTTAATGGGAGTCATAGTCGTAAGTCCCCTGCTGTTCTTCTCAATTAGGCTCTCAATCTGATAAATGGGATCGATCGTCTCGGAGTTAAGAACGGCGTCGGGAGTATCGAAAGCATGCGCCATTCCGTTATGGAGGAACAGCACGGCATCGCTAAAACGGGAAGCCAGCATTAGGTCATGGATCACGTATAGAGCGACGGCGTTTCTCTTCTTGCAGTAACGATGCACGGTCTCCATCACGACAAGCTGATGGCGGACATCTAATGCGCTGGTCGGTTCATCAAGCAGAAGCAGCCTAGGCTCGGAGACAAATGACTGTGCCAAGAAAACAAGCTGTTTTTGTCCTCCGCTCAAACTCCGCACCGGAGTATTGGCAAAAGCGTCTAGTTTCAATTCACGAATGACTTGGGAGACTTTTGCAAGCTGAGCCTCCGAGACTTTCCAGCTTAATGTTTTAGTCAGTCCGAGAAGAATCGTTTCAAAGGTCGTCAGCGAGGACGTAATTTTTTCGAGCTGCGGTAAGTATGCGATTGAAGAGCGACCGAGCTTCTTGCCGTCCTCTTCCAAAACAATGCTGCCTTGATGAGCAATTAGGTTCGCGATACAGCGAATAAACGTCGTCTTCCCTGCGCCGTTTCGACCCAGTACTGCAGCCATTTCGCCTTGCTGAAAGGACACCGTGATGTCCTTAAGAATTTCCTTGTTCTTGATAGAACAAGACAAGCCTTCGATCTTCAGTTTCAGCATCCTTACTCCCGCGACCTTAGCAAAAGGAAAAACAGGAACGGAACACCGACAATGGAAGTCACAATTCCCACAGGGAGCGTCGCGCCTTCAGACATCAGTTTGGAAATGATCGATGCGGCAAGCATAAGCGCGCTTCCGACCATAGATGATCCGATAATCAAAAACCTTTGATCGTCACCCAAAAGCAGCTTGGCGCAGTGAGGCGAGATCAAACCTACAAAGGCCACCGTACCGATAAATGCTACGGCAGAAGCGACCAGAACGGAGCTCACCGTAAAGACAAACATCCTTAATTGGTCCGTGTTGATGCCAAGTCCTCGAGCCCTCTCGGTTCCGTCACTGAGCGCAGTGAGTTTCCACGAATAGCAAAAAGAAATCAGAAGCACAATCGTCCAGCAAGTCGAGGAAACGCCGGCGCTGATCCAAGAGGAGCGCTGAAGGTTGCCAAACGTCCAGCCGGAGATAATTTGCGCGATTTCCGGAGAAGCTCGGTACTGCAGATACTGCTGGAGCGCCTGAAAGAAGAAATTCATAATGACGCCTACAAGAATGAGCGTCGTTGCCGTAAGCGAGCGCTTACTTCCGAGATAGAAAATGAATGCCGATACCGTCAGCGCCATGACAAGTGCAGCCAGCGAAACACCGAGCCAGATTTGTCCGAATAGTGCAAAGCCGGTCGTAATGGCAATGGCCGCTCCGAAACTTGCTCCTGCCGTCACGCCCAAAGTGTATGGGCTGGCAAGAGGATTATTCGTAATCGTTTGAATCAGAAGTCCCGCCAGACTCAGAGATGCGCCCACAAAAAGACACGTAAAAGTCATGGGCAGCCGAATTTCCCAAACAATAAAAGAAGCGGACGATCCTCCGGCGGGTCCCTTGAGAACCGCATCGACCAGGTCTTTAAAGGCGATAGACGATGAACCGACTTGAATGTCCAGAAACACCAGAACACTCAATATCAAACCGACGAGCATCGTTGACAGAACCTTTTTGCGGATCCTGTTTCGATACTGTCGAATGATGAGATCTTCTGGGCTCATTTTTGATTCAAATGAATCATAAAGGTGCCGTCATACTTGAGTTCAGGTAAATAAGTTTTGTAGTAGTTATTCAAATTGCCGACGGGATCAATATCCTTAAACGCTTCGGGATAAAGCACCTTGGCCATATATTGAGTAAAGGTGTAGTCAGCCATGTTCCTCAAGCTTCCATGGTCTACACCGTAGACTCGGTTTTCCTTAACGGCATCGAGCATGTTCCAGCCGGGACGCTTTGTAAAATTGGCCAACCTTTCCTGAGCCTGCGACTCGGGGACGGTAAAGCCCATTCGCATTTGGTCCCCCTCGGATTTATTGCGCCAAATGCTCCCGCCGATAAAAATAACCTTCGGATTCTGAGAAATCACATACTCTTTATCGAGGGCCATGTAAGGCTGAGGAGAATTCTCGGCGAGATTCGCTGCTTTGATGTTTTTGAGGATTGCGCCCCAAAGTACGTCCTTATTGTATGAATTACCGTAGCGAGCCAGCCCCTTGCTGGCGGTCTCCATGTAAACCTTCGTACCAACCTGATCATCAGGAAGTTTGACAATCGTTGAGTAAACGTGGTCAAGAGCCTCTTTATAGGTCTTGTTCTGAGCTTCGGCGATCCTTTCCCGACCCAGAAGCTTGCCAAGAATTTCCGTACTGAGTGTATGGTTTACCGTTGTCATCGCATGGTAATCCAGGACGACGACCTTGATTCCGGCTTTTTCAAACGTTTTAATTCTCTGGCTGTTTTCCGCGTACTGAGTTCTTCCGATCAGAAGGACATCCGGATGGAGACTGAGGATTTTCTCGGCATTGAGAATATCGTCGTGGTAACCGCCGATACTCGGCAGATCTTTCATCTTAGGAAAAGACTTCGTAAAAACTTGATATTCACCGTAGCGCGTATCTTCCCATCCGTCTTTTGTCAGAGCAACGACTTTTTCAAGGCCGGCCGCACCGCCCACCATCATAAAGTTCGCGATGTAGTTAGCGACGACAAAGGTCTTCGGCTGATCCTCGAAATGAACTTTCCTACCCTCGATATCCGTAATATCAAAGGCCGCCGCGAGCACGGAACCGCTAAAGGCCGCAAGAGAAGAAAAAGAAAGAGCAAGAATTAACTTTCTCAGCATTGTGATCCTCTTCGATTGTGGGTCGTTGCTTTCGTGACGGCCCGAAAGTCAGAAACTCAGCAAATAAACCTCTCACGTTTGACGTTCACGAGCTGTCAAAAACCACTTTTCGAGGAGGCTCGCTTTAACTCGGCTTTATTCAGGAACTTGAGTTATTTGAAAGGTATTACTTTTTTCTAAATTATCATATTCATGAACCACATGCGGTTTCGTAAGATAAATTTCTAATTCGTCATACTCATTTTGACCAACGGCGCCAGACCCTTGTCCTATAGAAATAACAAAACCTCCGGCGAGAGAAGCGTCGGAGGCTGATTTTTGCGGACGATTAAGCTAACTACTAGGCGATACTATTGACGACCGTAACCGCATTCAATGTTCTCGGGAAACCATTCAGCGGAACAGCTACCTGGAGAGCATCAATCAAATTCTGTTTAGTCGCGCCTTCTTTAAGGTTTGCGTCTGCATGAGCCTTAAGCTGAGCTTCGCATCCGCCGAGCGCTGCAATCGCAGCAAAGACAACCAATTCACGATCCTTAACGGACATGCCGGTACGCGTATAGAAGTCACCGAAGCAATATCCGGACAAGTCATTGATCATGAGCGGTTTCATCGATTCCGTCGTGTTCTTGTGCATCTGTGTGATCGCATCGCCGAAAATAGCAATCTGAACTTCAATGCCTTTGGCCAAACGATTTTGATCGTTGACGACGGTCTGAGAGGCTAACGGAAGACGGACACCAGCCTCCTTAAGAGCTTTGTTTACCCCCTCTAAAGCTTCTTTAACTCTGCCTATTCCAACGTATGGCGCAGTCTGATAGACGGCTTCCTTAATCGCAATCGGTTCAACGGCTGCTTTCAAAGCTGCTGCTGTGACACCCTCAGCCTCTTCCGAAAGACCCTGAGCTGCACATGTGGCCAATAAAACAAAATATTTTTGATTCGTTGCAAGTGTTGTTCCGCGTTTAGTAACGTTCATCATTCTCGCGATGATGGCGTCCATATCCGGATCCAAATTTCTTTCTTTTGCACTAACGGTATTTGTCATAACTGCTCCTGCTGCACCAACGGTGGCAGACAGTAATACTTTTCTTCTGTTCAAAACCATCTTTAACCCCTTTTAGTGACATAACTTAAAAACCTTCCGAGAGCCTGTTCTTCAGCAAGCTGATATTGAAGACAACCTAGCTGTGCTTTCCTTTATCGCGACTCAATACAAACTCGTCATCTTCAAAACTTGAAGCCTTGGAAATTCCCGTTAATAACACCAGCCGATCGTTCATTTTCTCGATTTGGCTCCCTATTCCTAAAAATTCTAGAGTTCCTATTTATTTATTTCCAATACTTATTTACAATCATCTTTAATGCAATAAATACATAAATTGAAAATCTCATGGACCTAAGAATATTGATGTCGTTTGTCACTGTGTGCAGGCTTGGCAACATCACGCGTGCTGCCGAAGCGCTTTACATATCTCAGCCCGCTTTGACACGGCAAATTCAGGAACTTGAACAAGAATTGGGCTGCAAGTTATTGGTGAGAAGCACTCGCAGTTTGTCGCTTACCGAGAACGGCTATCTCTTTTTACTTCGTGCTCAGGAAATATTAGACCTTGCCAAACAAGCCAAGGCCGAGCTGTCAGAAAACGGAGACGTCCTCCACGGTGTCGTTCGGGTAGGGATCGTTGAAAGTCGAATCATGGATTACTTTGCTGACGCAGTTGTGCAATTCAACCAAAGGTATCCGCACGTTCAATTTGAAGTCTATTCTGCTGACGGCGACGACTTAAAACGCTATGTCGATGAAAATAAACTGGATATGGCAATACTCATTGAGCCGGTGGAAAGCGCGAAGTACACCAAAATTCCCATCGATGTCATTGAAAAGTGGGGATTAGTTGTTCGCAATGAAGAAATGCCGATCAAGAAAAAAACGCTGAGTTATGAAGAGATTATTGAACGAACCTTAATTCTTCCGCGCCGCTACATCGTCCTTTCTGAAATCAGCAGTTGGTTCAAAGTTCCGGAAAGTAAGTTCAAAGTTGCGGCCTATCACAATCTCGCATCCAATGCTTTAACAATGGTTGAGAAGGGAATCGGTTCCCTGCTTTGTATTGAAGGAAGTTTCACAAACCGTCCGAAGCCGAATCTCCGCTTCCTTCCGATTACACCCGCAAGAACAACTTCACATGTCGCAGTCCGCAAGAAGAACAGAAAACTCTCAAAGCCTTGCGAAATCTTCTGGTCGGATATCGAACAATATTTCCCGGTCCAAAAATAAGTAAAGGCCTGAACGACAGATTCGCTCAGGCCATTTTTTTATTGATCCGGCGCCTTTCAGGGGTGCCGGATAATTTTTATTTTGGCATCGGCAGCTGGAGAACGTCTCCCAGAGCCATGCAGACACCCGCAATCACGATAATAGAAATAACGTTCAGCCAAAAACCTGCCTTAATCATTTCGCCGATCTGGATGCGGCCGGTACCAAAAATAATCGCATTCGGCGGTGTCGCAACCGGCATCATGAAGGCGGCAGAAGCACCAATAGTCGTCACTAAGAGCACTTGCTCCGTCGGAATACCGAGAACAGGAGCTGCAGCAGCCAGAAGCGGAAGCATCGTAGCAGCCAAAGCAGTGTTCGAAGTGAATTCCGTTGCGAAGATCACTAAAGTTGCGACCCCCAAGATCACGAGCACAGGCGGCAGACCAACGAAGGATGTTGCCTGAGCTGCGATGAGGTTGGCAGCGCCGGTTGCCTGAATACAAGCTGCCATAGAAAGGCCGCCTCCGAAAAGGAGAAGCACGTCCCAGGGAATATTGTCGCAGTGCTTCCAGTCAAGCGCTCTTTCACCGCGGGAAAAATTAACCGGAATACAGAAGAGAGACACACCGGCAGCCATTGCAATCACGGCATCACTAACCATTCTGAAAGGACGAACACCGTTTTCTAAGGTGAAGGAGCGAATCTGAGAACCGAGGCACCAAAGAACCACTGCACAAATGAAGACGATCAGAACTGAGATTTCACCGCGAGTCGGTTTGCCGATGTTCTTTAATTCGGTACGGATCCATTCACGGCCGCCGGCAATCTTTTGAATCTGTTCTCTGAAAAGCACCTTGGTTAAGAGCAGCCAGGAAAGAGGCATGAGGAGAAGAACCACCGGCATACCAACCTTCATCCACTGAACGATGGAAACATCAACACCGTACGTCTGCTGTACAAAGCGAACGAAGATACCGTTAGGAGGCGAACCGATAATTGTTCCCATACCGCCGATGGAAGCGCCATAAGCCACGGCTAACAGGACACAGATACCGAAGTTTCTTTCGCCCTTAGTAATGGCCGGAGAGTCGGAATTCTGACGAACCACGGACATGACGGCGATGGCGATCGGAACCATCATGGCTGCGGTTGCCGTATTCGACACCCACATGGAAATGAAACCTGTTGCGATCATCACACCGGCAATAATGGCGCCGGGAGAGGTACCGACAATTTGCATCGTCTTTAAAGCGATACGCTTATCGAGGCCCCAGCGCTGAATACCCGCTGCCAGCAGGAAGCCGCCTAAGAACAGATAAATCGTATCAGAGGCATAAGGCGTCAGCGTTTTTGCTAAAGTCGTAACATCGCAAAGAGGATAAAGAATAATCGGCAAAAGCGCCGTCACGGCAATCGGCACGGTTTCCGTAAACCACCAAAGGGCCATCCATAACAAAATGGCTAAGCAGGCCTTTGCGGCATGGGAGACGGGAACCGAAGCTCCGGCACCGTTAACATACGCGTCCGGAAGAACCCAATATAAAAGCAGGGCTAAAACAGGGGCGGCAAAAAGAGCAATCGTTTTCGACTGTCTCGAGAAGGAACCCATTTGCAGTGGTGTTTCCATTGATACTCCTATGTATTGAGTTATCGAGCAGCTGTGCTCAAGGCGAAACAGATTTATTTAAGCACAAAAATTTGTTTATTCTTCGCGAGGCAAATTAAAAATTTCAACAGATTAAATATAAATAGCACAATACGAAATTTAATTTCGTATTGTGCTATTTGTTGTTTTTGATGTAGGCGTTTTTAGGACGCTTCTATCCGTTAAACCTTTTGTGTCTCAGACTTTTCGGGCTTCTGGTGGCTGAATTGAATCTTATAGAGCCGAGCATAAGGACCGTCCTTTTCCAGAAGCTCGAAATGGGTTCCGGCCTCTACTATCGCCCCCTGATCCATCACGACGATCATATCGGCATCCACAATGGTAGAGAGACGGTGCGCCACCACAAAGCTCGTGCGGCCTTCTCTGAGTTTGTCCAAAGAGGCCTGAATGTACTTTTCGCTTTCCGTATCCAAAGCACTGGTGGCCTCGTCAAGAAGCAGAATCGGAGCATCTTTCAGGAGTGCGCGTGCGATGGAGACACGCTGTCTTTGGCCGCCGGAAAGTTTCGATCCGCCCTCACCGATCCGAGTCTGAAGACCTTCGGGAAGCGAATCGATCAGCGGCTTGAGGTAGGCGGCTTCGGCTGCCTGCATGATTTCTTCCTCTGTCACAGGTCTTCCCGCTCCGAAAGCAATATTGGCGGCAATGGTGTCGTCAAAGAGCATGACTTCCTGAGTCACGATTGCCACCTGACGGCGAATGCTCTCCAGCGTCATCTCGTTCTGAGGTATACCGTCAAATAAGATCTCTCCTTTCGTCGGCACCATGAAGCGAGGAATCGTGTTAATGATGGTGCTCTTACCGGCGCCTGAAGCACCCACAAAGGCAATCATCTTTCCGGCCTCTGCCTTCAGGGTGAAATCCTTCAGCGAGGGTTCCAGCGCATTGGGATACTTGTACCAAACGTTTTTGAATTCAACGTTGCCCTTAACGCGTTCGATATTCTTAGAGCCGGGATCCTTTTCAAGAGGAATATCAATCATCTCAAAAAGGCTTTCGGCGGCCGCGCCCATACTGGCAATCGTGCCGTTCAAGCCGGCAAGTTTACGAATGGCCGGCATCATGAGAAGCATCGCAGAAATGTAGGTCACAAATTCGGCCAAAGAGAGCTGGCCTTTCTGCGCCTGGAGCAATGCCACACAGACGACAATCGCAACACCGCAGATACTGACGAGCTGAGTCGCAGGAGTACCGAGGCCTTTGACGATCTGCTGACGCATCGTCAACCCTTTCAGCCTACGGTTGATGTGACCGAAACGCTCTTCTTCAAACTTGTAGGCGTTGTAAACCTTAATCAGACGCTCGGAACGATAAGTTTCATTGAGCTGACTTAAGATCTGCCCGAAAGTCACCTGACTGTCGGAAGTCAGTTTCTTGAGGCGCTTGCTCACCGTCCTCAAGATATAAATCAGAATCGGAGCAACAATAAACGTCACTAATGTCAGCTGCCAGTTATGCCAAAAAAGAACGCAAAGCAAGGCTGCAACCTGAAGAGAGTCGCGCACAAGTACGGTCAGCACCTGAGAGGCGCCTGACAAGGCCTGAGAAGCTTCGTTCACAAAGCGGGAAACCACACGGCCGGATTCCTGACTCTGGACAACTTCTTCCGGCCAGCGAATCATGTGATCAAACATCAAAGAACGGAGTTTGACCAGGATTTCCTGAGAAACTTTTTGAAGTAGATAGGAAGAACAGAACTGGCCGCCTCCGTGAAGAACAGAGATGCCGATCAAAGCAATCGGAGCCCAAATTGCCACCAGACCGTTTTTTTGATAGAAACCTAAATCAGTGAGCTTGCCCATCAGCAATGCCATCAGGGATGAGCCGGCAGCCGCGGCGACCATGGCGATCAACGCGAGAAAGATGTAGAACTTGTAAGGCGGTAAGTAGGCAAAGAGCCTCATTAAAGGTTCTTTTTTGATCTTAACGGATTTCAACTCTATCCTCGTTAGCTTAGGTGCAGGTAGTTTAACGAGTCGGCAGGCGTTAGACTAGGCAAACACATATATCTTTGAAACAGTTTTTATGGCAACACTATTCGTCAGGTTACCTAATCATGTCGGTGACGCCGTCATGACTATGCCGGCCTTAAACCTTTTAGAGGCCGCCGGATTTAAGCTTTACCTTATCGGCAAGCCTTTCGTCGGAGAGTTATTCGAGGGCACCAACCGCCGCTTCGACCCGATTGAAGGAAATTTGTTAGACGACATTAAACGCATTCGGGATTTAGCCGCTTCCGTAAAAAATCCCCGCGGTATCCTGATGCCGAACTCCTTCGGGTCCGCACTTCTTTTTAAGAGCGCAGGCATCCAAAGCACCGGTTTAGCCACTGACGGACGTTCCATTCTGTTAGAGCATGCCATTCCGGAGCCTCCGAGAATGCACGAAGTCGAACGCTTCTGGTACGTTGCCTACGAAGCGCTCAAAGCCATGGGCATCAAACCGCCATATACCAAGCTCACTAAGCGCATCAACATGAAGCTGGCTGCACGCAATGAAGCCGGCGCCCGCAATCTAGCTGCAAAAATCGGCTTGCCTAAACACTACGCCATCCTTGCACCGATCGCCAAAGGCCGTCACGAAGGCAAAGAAAAATACTGGCGCCACTTCAATGAACTCTGCAAGCCGCTTCGCGACAGAGGCATCGAACCGGTCGTCTTCCCGGCTGCCGATGAAGCCGAAGCGGCTAAAGCTGCTTGTCCGGACGCAACCATCTATGAGCCGACAAGTCTCGGCAACTTCGCCGCACTTTGCGAAAAAGCAGCTATTGTCATCGCAAACGACTCCGGCGTAAGCCATATCGCTGCCGCCGTGGGTGCCCCTCAGATCACCATTGTCGGTGTTACGGACACCGACCGCACCAGTCCCTGGAACGAGAAGAACGTTATTGTGGGCCGTAAAGGCCGCTGGCCGGAAGTCGATGAAGTCATTACTGCCATCGATGACGTTTTGAAGACCAAAAATTAATTAAGATGTAACCTGATCCTAGGAGCTTTCAAGCTCCTCGATTCGCATCTGCTCAATATCTTACTTCACAACATGTTTGCGCAATCGCTTTGGTCCTTAGCCGCCGCGGCCTTCTTTTCCATGATGGCCGCTTGTGTGAAGTACTGCAATGATGTTTTCGGACCGCTGGAGCTGGTTTTCTACCGCTCTCTTTTCACGACTCTCTTCGTCTTTATTACCGTCTCTCTGAGAGGAGAAACGTTAAAGACCCAATATCCGATACTGCATCTTCGACGAGATGTTCTGGGTTTTGCTTCGGTAGCTATTTGGTTCTTTACGTTAGGGATGCTGCCGCTCGGCACCAACATCACGCTGACGTATTCAACGCCGCTCTTTTTAGCACTGAATTTTATTTTGCTGGCGCTCTGGAAGAAAGAACAGCCCGAGTGGCCCCTGATCGGCTCTATTCTTCTCGGCTTTGTCGGCATTGTGGTCGTTATGCGTCCGTCTTTCCTGAGCGGGGATGCGGTCTCGGCACTTTTATGCCTCTTTGTCGCTTTTATTGATTTGTTCGGATATTGGCAAATCCGCTTTTTAGGCCGCGTGCACGAACCGTCCTGGCGCGTCGTCTTTTATTATTCTCTTTTCTGCACAGTGGGTGCGCTGCTGGGTGTCCTCTTTTTTGAAGACGGATTCCACATGCCCAATACTCGTGCCGCCATTGCCGCCTTTCTGATGTGCCTGCTTGCCACAGGAGGAATGCTCGCCAGCACCCGAGCCTGGATCGGCGGAAATATGCTTCTGGTTTCCTGTCTGGGATTTTCTGCGATCCCCTTCTCAGAACTCATCGGCGTCTTCTTCTTTAAAAATATTCCCGACATGCTCTCTCTTATCGGTATGACCATTGTCGCCGCTGCCGGGATGATCGCTACCGTCTACACCAAAAAGGCGGAGAAAGCCGCTTCTTCCTCAGAACAAAAGACTCGATAGCGGCCGACATTCTTGGAACTGCACGGTTAAATATCCCGTGTTTTTGCATCTATAATTGTTAGAAAATATTTCATTAACTTCCCAAGGGTCCCAAATGCAAGCGATTTCACTTTGGCTCGCTGCCGCTATTGTCATTTTGACAGGCTGGGCAATCGTTAAGAAGTACCAAGTAAATATGGTGCTTTTTATTGCCGGTCTGCTTTTGAACATCATCGGTGTTATGAACGGCGCGACAAACTTTCTTCCGAAGAATGCCACTGCCACAGGCCTTTTAGGCTTTGACTTCTTCGAACTCTTCCGCGCGATCTGCCGCACCCAGATTGCCGGCGTCGGTTTCATTATTCTTGTTTCCGGCGGTTTTGCTCAGTACATGAAAGACGTCGGTGCTTCCGACCGTTTCGTTACGGTTTGCGCTAAACCGATTACCTTATTAAAGAACCCGTACCTCATCCTCGGCTTAGTGTTCATCATCGGTCACTGCCTCGGCTTGGTGATTACATCGGCTGCCGGCTTGGCCATGCTGTTGATCGTGACGGTTTATCCGCTGATCATCCGCGTCGGCTGCTCTTCTCTTTCTGCCGCTGCCGTGGTCGCCAGCGTCCTCTGCGTCGGCTACGCTCCGGCCTCTGGCGTTGCTGTGATGGCTGCCGAACTGGTTCACCTTGACCCGGTTGAATATCTGATTTCTTATCAGTTAGTCATGGCCGCTCCGGTCGTACTTGTAATGGCTATCACTCACGTGATCGTTCAGAGATATTTCGACAAGAAAGATGGTGTTCACGGTTATGTTGCCGACTTCGCCGAACTCGAAGCTAAGAGAAAAGAACTCGAAAAGACACCGCTCATCTATGCCTGCATGCCGGTTCTTCCGCTGGTTCTTCTCCTCATCTTCAACAAGATGGTTTACAAGACCATTACGATGAACGTTGCAACCGCCATGTTCCTTTCTTGGTTCGTTTGCTTCCTCGTCGACCTTCTCGTCAGAAGAGAAGCCAAGAAATCCTTCGACCTGTCCTTCTCCATGTTTAAGGGCATGGGCAGCATTCTGACAAGTACCGTCGGCCTGATCTTCGTTGCCGCCTTCTTTGCTAAAGGCCTGCAGCAGACCGGTCTCATCACCTACTTGATCGACGTTGCTAAGAACTGCGGCCTCGGCGTCACAGGCACCGGCGTTGTGCTTTCCGCCATCATCGGTGTGGTTACTGTTCTCACCGGTTCCGGCGTTGCTGCTTTCACTAGCTTGGCTCACGTCATCCCGGACGTTGCACAGCACCTCAATTCCAACGGTATCGCCATCATGCTCATGATGCATACTGCTTCTGAAATGCTTCGCGCACTGTCTCCGGTTGCCGGCGTCATCATTATCGTGGCCGGTTTTGCAAAGGTCAGTCCGTTTGCGATTATCAAGAGAACCGCGATCCCCTGTGTCGTCGGTTACATCACGATGCTGATTATTGTTTCCACCATCTTCTAATCGGCTGAAGCTCTAAAAAGCGAATCCCGCAGATTTCAAAAGTCTGCGGGATTATTTTTTATCGAAGAGAGCTGCCGAAGCTCGAAAGACTTCGATTAGCTTCTGAGGACGCGATTAATGAAAGCCTGAACAGCGTCGCGAGCCTGCGGAAGGTTCATCAATGTATGCGGTGCACCGGGCAGAAGAACGATTTCTGCATTCGGGTTGTTGGCCAGAACCTTGCCTGCGTAGCCGAGGGCTTCCGGATTATCTAAATAGCTGTTGGACTGGCTGAAGAACTTGTCGGTTGCGCTCATCACATTCAAAACCGGGAGGTTGTCAGGAATGTGGGTGTTGTGACTTTCAACGTGGTAGTTGTCTTCGCAGGACCAAGAGAAGATCATGCGGCCTTTTTCCTGAATCATTTTTTCGTCAGCTTGGTAGCGGGCTGCCGTTACGCCGCCTTCGCTCGTACCGGCGATGATGGCACGTCCGTCGAACCAAGGTGCGTGCTTAATTTCCATCATGGCCAAAGCCAGTTCCTGGGAACGCATCTTGTGGATGATTTCATAGTCAGCAGCCGGGACGGGAGAGGAGTAAGTCAGACGGTCTTCGGTCTGCATAGAGTCAGGAACAACAACCGCCACTCTCAAGGCATCAGCAAGCCACTGAGCGAAAATTTTTATCTGAGGATTGACACCGGAGCTGCCGTGGCAGAAAACCACTGCGGGATAGGCTTTGGTCTCTCCTTTGAATTCTTCTACGGTTCCGACTTTCGGAGCACCGCCGGCATTCGGCAAAACGACATAGGCATTCAGCCAAGTGGCAGCCAATGTCTCGGGAGTGTGAGCACGAACCTTGCCTTGAAGGGAGCCGGTATATTCAATTGCCATATAAGGACCTCTTGAGGTTGATAATTTTATTAACGCTATTTTAGAAGCTCGAGGCCCAGAGCAGCTCAACTAAATCTGGACAAAATAACAGGTTTAAAGACTGAAAAAATAGGCACGTTCCCAAAAGAAACCATGCCCAAGAACTAAAGAGAAAATTAACTTTCAATTCGGAGTGCTTACTTCTTTTCTTCTGCAGAACTTTTATTTATTCAGCAAGCCGATTCCTTTCAGCCATTTCGAAACTGCAGGTGTTTCGTCATCCGTCGTGCCGAAAATCGTGCAGTGCGGAAGAAGCTTGTTGCCTTTGAGCAATGCTTCAAAGTCTTCGCTTGTATGCATTGTTCCGCCGCCACCGTCGGTGTTGTAGGTAGCAATCGTTTTGCCCTGCATCGGATGCGCTTTAATCCATGTCTGAAGCGGCATGGCTACATGGTGCCACCAAGTCGGGGTTCCGAAAATAATCACGTCGTACTTGGAAAGATCGACTTCGGGGGCCTTGATCTCGCGCACGATGCCCTTTTCCAATTCTTTCTTCACGACTTCGGTTGTCGAACGATAGGCCTCAGGATAAGGTTTAACGACCTCAACTCTGAGTTCATCGGCACCCGCCAAACGAGCAATGGTGTCGGCAATATTCTTTGTGTGGTTCGTCTTGGAAAAATATACAACCAAGATTTTCGGTTTCTTATCAGCCTGTGCATTGGCCAAACCAGAGACACCGACAGCAGTGCACATACTGAATAACGTAAAAGTTCTGCGATTAATCATTTCGAATCCTTTGTCATCTGGCTGACCTGGTTCATTGCATTCAGAGTCCGCGGGAATCCCAAGTACGGAAGCATGACTCGCAGTGCGTCAACCAACTGTGCTTTTGTTGTACCTTCGCGGAGATTGGCTCCGATATGACTGCGCAGCTGAGCTTCGCAGCCTCCTAAGGTAGCAATTGCACCAAACACAACGAGTTCTCGATCTTTGAGGCTTAATCCAGAGCGAGTGTAGAAATTGCCGAAGCAGAAGTCATACAGGTCGTTGACTCTGAGGTCATATTCATCTTTGGGGACCTGAGACAAAATCTGCTTCATGCGGTCGCCGTTGAGTTTCATGACCATCTGCTCTCCAGATTCTCTTCTGTTCTTATCCGTTACGGTCGTTGCCGTCGGCAGAGGCAATGAAATGTGAGCTTCTTTAAATGCATCGTTGACGCCTTCCATGGTTTCCCGGACACGTCCGATTCCCACATAAGGAGCACACTGATAAACGATTTCCCTGATTTCGAGCGGCGATACCTTTTCTTTAAGAGCTCTGAGAACAATTTTCTCTGCGACCTCAGGAAGCGCTTGTGCGGTTACACAGGAAAGGAGAGCACAGTATTTTTGAACCGGACTGAGTGTTGCTCCGCGTTCTTTTTGATCTAAGAGTCCTTCTAGAATGCTATCCAAATCCGGATCTTTCGCTTTGCTTGCCTTTGCTTGTCTTTGCTTGGCTTTCTTCAACAGAGACTCCGACTAATGCGGCTGCGGAGGCTACAAGAACTGATCTTCTCTTCAAGGTGTTTGTCATCACGAGCTCCTATTTGTTAAGGATATTTTAGGAGGCTCGTATTTTTATCTTTGCCTTGAATAACTCGTATATTTGCCTAATCCTTTTAGGATTAGGCCTCTCTTGTGCAAAATCACAAGTAATATTTGCTTCTTTTTACCAAGAAAAAGTTATGAACCGGAGACGTCCTGGACAGGAGGTTTACCAAACAGGCGCTTGTATTCTCGATTGAACTGCTGAACGCTTTCATACCCGACTTCAAAGGCAACGCTTGAAGCGTTATATGACTCGGTAATCATTAAACGCTTGGCCTCGTGCAGACGAAGACGCTTCTGATACTGAAGAGGCGTCAACGACGTGACATTCTTGAAGTGGTTGTGAAAAGTGGACGAAGACATATAAACCATATCCGCAAGTTCTTGAATACGAATCGGTTCTTTGTAATGCTGCTTCAGCCATTCAACTGCTTTCGAAACTCTGTTGCTCGGCAAACCGCCGGTGCACAACTCGTGAATATTACCGCACTGCGGATCGGTCAACACGAAGTAATGCAGTTCTCTTTGAATGCAGGGGAACACGACGTCAATATCTTCCGGATGATCGGCAAGACGAAGCAATCTCAAAAAACAATCAGAAATCTGAACGGGTGTTCGAGCTACACAAAACGCGTTGTTGTCTTCAGAAGTCGGAAACTCTTTTTTACCGGATATCTCTCCCATAATTTCTGAAAGCAAAGCGCGATCCAATTTCATGGATGCAGAAACGAAAGGTCGATCCAGCGTGGTATTAAGAATACGATAGGAAGTCGGAATCTCGACAGAGGTGACGATCATAGAACCTGAACCATATTCATATTGTTTATCTCCGACGTCCACGATTTTTTCGCCTTGGAAAATCACGGCGATCGAGAGCGTATAGAAGCAGCTGCGATTGATCGTATCCTGTTCCAGCACGCTGACGTTAAAGCCGGGAATTCTTTTCCAACTCTGATCATGGGCTCGATGGCCGTTAATCGCCTGGTTTATGAATTTCTCTGTTATTTCTTTCTTTTCTGTATCTCGAGTTTCCATGTGCATTCCTTCAGGCGACACGGAATCAAGAAGTGACAATCCGCCGCCATGATCCCTATTGTTACGCGGATTGAAAAGAGTGAAAAGACAAAAAACACTTAGTCTTTTGCCTGATTCTGTGAAATTTGATACTTCGTAAAAAGAAACCTCCCAAAATTCCCATTTGAACCGTTTTTCTGAGCGAATGATTAGTAGTTTTTAGATGCTGTTGGGCGGTCAATCAACAACAAACCAAAAAGCGAAAACCCGACGCTAAACAGCTATCGGGTTTCCAAATGATGGCGTCCTCACGGGGATTCGAACCCCGGTACCGACCGTGAAAGGGTCGTGTCCTAGGCCTCTAGACGATGAGGACGTTGAAACTTAACTTAATAAGTCTCTTAAACTTTTGGTGGAGGTAAGCGGGATCGAACCGCTGACCTCTTGCATGCCATGCAAGCGCTCTCCCAGCTGAGCTATACCCCCGAAAGAAGTGCGATATTACGGGACATTTTTGATCTTGTCAACTCCATCTGCGAAAATCGCATTCTAAAAAGTAAAAATTAGTTTCCGGCTCTCTGAGCAGCCCACTTCTCCATACCTTCGTTGAGGCGGGTAAGAACGCGCTCTTGGCCATACAGTTCCAGGGTTGCGTCGATAGACGGAGTCTTTTCAGCGCCCGTCACCAAAACGCGCAGAGGAATTGCAAGATGCAAAACCTTGACACCCTGCTCATCCATGATTTCTTTCATTAAGCCATAGATGTTTTCTTTCTTCCATTCAATGGAAGGAGCTCTGCGAACAAAAGCAGCCATCGCTTCAAAAGAAGCATCTTCCTTATCCTTGAGCTGAGCAGGCAGAGAAGAAGCATCAACCGGATTGTTATGGCAAAACAGCATTGCTGCTTTTGCAAGAGCCTGAAGGGTCGGTTCGCGGCTCTTCAGAAGAGCCATGACGCCGGGAAGATCCTTGACGAGGCTCAGATCACCACCGAGCTTCTCAATTCTCGGCTTGACGAGCTCCGCAAGCTTCTTGTCGTCATATTCTTTGATGTATTCGTGATTCAGCCAATCCAGCTTCTTCATGCTGAAGCGGGCGGGAGAACGGCTGCAGTCGGAAAGCTCAAACCATTCGGCCAGTTGTTCGCGGGAGAATTTTTCGTCATCCTTGTGGCCCCAGCCCAAACGAGCCAGGTAGTTGAACAAGGCTTCCGGCAGATAGCCCTCTTCGTCATACTGCAGGACGCTGACAGTGCCGTTGCGCTTAGAAAGCTTCTGACCGTCTTCACCATGGATCAGCGGCAAGTGTGCGAACGTCGGCAGAGGTGCGCCGATAGCTTTGTACAGGTTGATCTGACGCGGAGTGTTGTTGATGTGGTCGGCGCCGCGGATAACGTGGCTGATCTGCATATCCCAGTCGTCAACAACAACGGCAAAGTTGTAAGTCGGGATACCGTCACCTCTCATGATCACGAGGTCGTCCAATTCGGAGTTCGCAACAGTAATTTCGCCGTAAACACCGTCTTCCCAGGTCACAACGCCGTCATCTGGGTTGCGGAAACGGATAACCGGAGTTACGCCTTCGGGAATGGGTTTACCAACACAGTTTTCAGGACGCCAGCGGCCGTCGTAGCGAGGTTTTTCGCCGCGGGCCTTCTGGGCTTCACGCATCTCATCAAGCTCTTCCTTAGTGGCGTAGCACTTGTAGGCTAAGCCTTTAGCCAACAGCTGGTCCACCACTTCCTTGTAACGAGGAAGGCGATTCATCTGATAAACGACTTCCTTGTTGTCATAGTCAAGGTTGAGCCACTTCATTGCGTCCAGAATCACTTGAGTTGCTTCAGGAGTGGAACGCTCACGGTCGGTATCTTCAATGCGAAGAAGGAATTCACCGCCGAAATGACGGGCAACAGCCCAACAATAAATCGCTGTACGAGCGGTTCCCAAGTGCATCATTCCTGTAGGACTCGGAGCAATGCGAGTACGGACTTTTGTAAACATGGTTCTAAACTAATCCCGTGAATATTGAATTTCCCGCAAACGCGCGGGGCAAGCATAAATTTTGATTTTACCGCGTTAGAACCAAGCTGGATATGAGCGGTTCGACATCGGCAGCCGATAAAAACAAAGGCCGGCCAAAAATCGACCGACCTGAGTTATGAAACTGTACCTGTTAGCTAACGAATTGCCAGAGGATGAGCAATACAAACTGGCCCGAAAGAATTCGCAGGAACATCGCCAAAGGATAGACCGTAGAGTATGCAACTGCGGAAACGTTCTTCTCCGTCAGCGTGCTGGCATAAGCCAATGTGGGAGGGTCGGTTGTCGCACCCGCAATCATGCCCACAATGCTGTGATAGTTCATCTTGTAGACCTTGCGGGCAATACTTCCGATGACAACCAAAGGAATAATCGTGATGAACAAACCTAAGAAGGCGTAGAGCAGTCCGTTGCCTTCGACGATCGCATCAACGAACGGACGGCCTGCAGCTAATCCTACACTCGCAAGGAATAATGCGATGCCCATTTCTCGAAGCATCAGATTGGCCGAAGCCGTGGTGTAAGTGATGAGCTTGAAATTCGGACCGTAGTAACCCAGCAGAATCGCAACAATCAGCGGGCCGCCGGCTAGACCTAATTTCAGCGGAACGGGCATACCGGGAATGGCGATCGGAAGGCTGCCGAAAAGAATGCCAACTGCAATTCCGAGGAAAATAGAAATCAGGTTCGGATGGTCGAGTTTCTTTTCCTGATTACCGAGCTTGTCGGCCAAACGGCGAATCGAGCGTTCAGGACCCACGCAGTAAACCACGTCACCGATCTGGAAACGCAGATGCTGGTACGGGAAAAGGGTCATGCCGGCACGGAAGATACGTGTGATGTTCACACCGTCATAACGGCTGAGGTGCAGGTCGTGAACCGTCAAACCGTTCATGGCGCTCCTTGTCACACGAATATTGCGCGTTGTGATCGGAGAGCTTTCTGTGGCCAGATCAACATCTTTATCTTCAGCGCCGCAAAAAACCGTAATCGCGTCCTTGTTTTCAGCGGAAGCAACAATACGCATCACGTCGCCGACGTGGACCGTGTCCTTAGCATGAGGACTAATAATCGTTCCGTCATGCAGCAATCGAGAGCAGATAAAGGGACGGCCGATAAAGTTGCGGAGCTGCTCCAGCTGTTTACCTTCTAAAGCCGCATTTGTGACTTTGACGTGGAAGAAGATAGGGGCTTCGTTGTTTTCTTTTTCCGATTCTTCCCACATGCGGTCTTCTTCCTTGAGATCAATACGGAAGATAAAGCGCAGGCAGATAGACGTTGCGATGATGGCCACAACGGCGAGCGGATAGGCGCATGCATAGGCGACGGCAATATCTTCGCCTTTGTAATCCAGCATATTTAATGCTTCCTGCGTGGCACCGAGACCCGGTGTATTTGTCACGGCACCGAAGTAAACGCCGAGCATCTGCGGCAGCGAAACAGTGTCCGAAAATGCGAAATAAAGACCGACCGTTACAGCCAAGCTCAGAAATACTGCTAAAAGCGTAAGCAGATTCAGCTGAACACCGCCGCTTCGGAAGGATGAAAAGAACGATGGTCCGACTTGAAGGCCGATAAAGAAAACAAAAAGAATCAGGCCGAAGTCACGAAGAAAATGAAGAACCGTCGTGTTTACGGTAAAGCCGAAGTAACCAGCCGCTAAACCGGCAAAGAGCACAAAAGTGACGCCGAGCGAGATTCCGAAAATTTTGATTCGTCCGAGCAGCAAACCGACCGTGATGACGATCGCATAAACCAAAAGAATATGCCCGACCGAATTTGAATCGCTCCACAAAGAAACGAGCCAATCCATAGTTTGAACCTTGGGAAGAAATATTTAATAAATCGAGAGCCTTACCAATAGTGATAAGTGCTCTCATAATGTGGAATAAATTTTAATTAGTTCTCGGAAAGAGAACCTTTATTTCCGAGGAAACATCCTATTGTTTTCCCTAGCAAACTTTAAACTTTTGAAGAGTTGCAGGCGTTTTCACTTAAGCCGGATTCATGATTTTGGACAGGTTAGGCTATTGATGAGTGAAAGCTGGCAGGAAAATCTCCTTTGCCGTTTTTATGAATTCTGTCAGAGCGTAACTTTGATATTTCCCTTGCTTCCAAACTAGAGAAACATTGTTTTGAGGAACATCGTCTCCAAGAGAAAAAAGCCGGACATTTCTGGCCATACAATCGTCTGCGATCGTGGATGGAACCAAAGCAGCACCGACGTTAGCCGAGATGAGCGCGGGAACCGTAAGAATGGATTGAGTTTCTAACACAACTTGCGGGGGTACCCTATGCTTCTGACATAAGTCGTAGTAGTACTGATTGAAAATCTGTCCCCTCTTCATAATGATGAAAGGCGTACCATCGAGCTCCTTAAAATCCACTTTCGGGAACTTCTCTTCAAGAGAGGCTTCGCCGGAGGCTCGTTTCGTATAAGGATGATTCGGCGGTAGGCCCACTAATACCTTTTCGCTGTAAATCTCGACAGACTCGAGAGAAGACGGAACCATCGAAGAAATAACAAATGAGCAATCCACCTTCCCGTTATCTGCAAATTCAGCAACTTCCTGAGTTGTCCCTTCCTCTATTCTGACAATCACGTTGGGATACTGTTTTTTATACACAGAGAGTATCGGATTCAATATTGTGGCCGTGCGATATGCTGTCGAACCTATTCTGACAGTCCCGCTCTTTAAACCTTTTCGATCTCTAAAAAACTGTCGGCATTCTTCATCAAGCTGTTGTATTTTTCTTTGGGTCTCAAGAAGATGCTCCCCTTCTTCCGTCAACTTCCAAGGACTTACGGATCTGTCAAAAATCACTATTCCGTACTCAGCTTCCAGTCTCTTGATGTACTGACTTAGTGCAGGCTGTGATAAGAACAATCTTCTGCATGCACCGATAACAGAGCCGCTCTCAATGATGGCTTCCAAGTGATGAAGAATCAGATTTCTCATGTTTATAACATTTTTGTTAATTAGACAAATCATAAATAATATTTTTCAAGTGAAGTAGCGAAACCTAGAATTTTTCTCAACAAATTCCTGTTTCCTCAACTTCAAAAACCATGTTTGATCTCATCATTCACAACGGAAGGGTCGTTGATTACAAAAACCATCTCGATCAAGTTACCGACATCGCTGTAAAAGACGGTCGAATCGCTTCTATCGGTACTGCACTGGGAAAAGCTAAGAGCCATCTCGATGCAAAAAATCTCCTTGTTGTCCCGGGAATTGTCGACAGCCATATGCATGCATCCTCCTGATTAGGAGGCCCCGACAGCCTGAAAATGCTGGCTTTAGCCGGTGTTACAACTGCCATAGAAATGGCAGGCCCTGTGGACAGCGTTAAAAAATTCATAAAAGAAAACGGGACCGGATTAAATATTGGCTGTCTGGAACAGCTCAGACCCGGCGTCAATCTCAGCTCAAACCATCCTTCATCGCAAGAAATTCTTCGGGCCGTTCAAATCGCTCTTAAGAAAGGAGCCTTCGGAGTAAAACTATTGGGCGGCCATTACCCGCTTGAGCCGGAATCCGTGGATACGTTATTTTCAGTTTGCTCCGAAAACGGAACCTTTTTGGCGGTCCACGCCGGCTCCACGAAGCAAGGATCGAATATCCGCGGAATGGAAGAAATAATCAAAATAGCAAACGGGAGGAGTTTCCATCTCGCACACATAAACGCCTACTGCCGTGGTGCTGTACTTTCTGTGAAAGAAGAGATTCGCAAAGCCGAACAATTGCTCGAAGAACATCCTGAAATCCTTTGCGAAAGCTATCTCTCCCCAATCAACGGCTGTTCAGGAAAGTGTATCGACGGCGTTCCTGAAAGCGGTGTCACAAGAAACTGCCTAATTGCCAAAGATTATGAAGCTACGACTGAAGGGCTTAGGAGAGCTATTGAAGATGGCGCGGCTTTTGTCCATGAGAGAGCAGACGGAGTCGTTGTTTTAGCAAATAAAGAGAACGGCCTGAGGATCTGGCAAGAGGCACACACGGATGTGCCTATGAGTTTCGAAGTCAACCCAGGACTTCCGCGTTTTTATTTTGCTACGCAGAAAAGAAAAAACAGCAACCACTTCTTAGTTGATGCTTTTTGCACCGACGGAGGCGGAATCCCTAGAAACGTCATTGTCTCAAGCGGCCTGAGCCTTGTGAAATTAGGGGCAATCAGCCTTCAGGAGTTTGTCTTCAAATCCAGTTATTCCGCTACGAGACTTTACGGTCTCAAAAACAAAGGGCACTTCAGTCTCGGCGCCGATGCCGACATCACGATCATCGACTTTGAACGCCAAAAGCCAATTCATTCTTTCGTTGAGGGCAAAGAGGTATTAGTCGACGGACATGTCAAAGGAACAGGCGGCAAATTTATCACCACGAATGAAGGGCTAGAAGCTTGCCAAGAGTCCGGCATCGTCCCTTATCTGATTGAATTGCAAGACATTTTTCGTATCGCAGAGAAAGATTCACCAACAATTAAAGTAAACCCCCACCATCCAAGGAGTTAATTATGTTGTGGATAGGCATCGCTATCGTTATAGGAACCTTTTGGCTTATTTACAAGAATTATGAGGCCCGTCTGGTTCTCTTCTTATCCGGCATTCTGATGACAATCGTTGGAGTCTTCGTTGCAGGTTCCTCCGTTGGTTTCGGCCAAGCCATTGACGCTTTTGTAAAACAACTAACCAACCCGGGCCTGGTCCCCACTTACACGACGGTAATGGGCTTCGGATACGTCATGAGTTACACAAAGTGCTCAGACCATTTAGTAAATGCTCTGGTACGGCCTTTAGCCAAAGTCCCTATGCTTGTTATTCCGGGCGCAGTCATCATTACCTGGTTCCTGAACATTGTTCTCCCATCTGCTGTTGGAATTGCTGCAGCTGTCGGCGTACTTCTTATTCCTGCTCTGATTGCTCTCGGCGTTCCTCCTGTAATGGCAGGTGCAGCGGTCTTCCTCGGTACATGGGGATCGGTTGCCAGCCCGGGCCTAATGTTTAATCCGCAAGTTGCAGACCTTGCATTTAAAGCCGGCGAAATCAGTTCTCCGGATGCAATGATTGTCATCATGGCTGAGTTCTTCCCGGCCTTGTGCGGCGCTGTCATTGCTGCGATCATCCTTGCATTCCTAGCTGTTGCAATGAAGGAAGGCGTCGGCAGCCGTAAATTTTCTGAAGACATTACTAAGAAGGCTGACTGTTCTTTGGAAGTGAATTATCTCTATGCGCTTATCCCGATACTTCCGCTCTTCTTACTCGTTATTGCATCTAAGCAAGTCGGCTGGCTGCCCACAAAAATTTTCACTGTCCCCTGCTGCATGTTAATTGGAACCGGCATCGGGCTTATCGTAGGCGTCGTAAACAAACTGAAAGCCGGCGATATCTCTAAAAAGTTCTGCCGCGGCTGCGGAGACGCCTTCTGTGACGTCGCCCTGCTCATTGGTGCAGCTGCTGTCTTTGCCTCCGGTATGAAATCTATTGGTCTGACAGGCGCTCTTGTCGATGCAATGAAAGGCTCTCAATCCATTGCAATGATTTCAGCAGCCGTCGGCCCGTGGCTCATGGCGATTGTATGCGGATCCGGCAACGCTGCGGCCCTGGCATTCAATGAAGTCATCACACCTCATGCTGCTGATTTCGGTATGACAGTTGTTCAACTGGGTGCCGTTGCGCAAGTTGCTGCAGGCCTCGGAAGAACAATTTCTCCTGTCGCCGGAGGCGTTATCGTTATCGCCAGCATCGCAGGTGTTAATCCGATCGACATTTGTAAGCGAACATTTATTCCCGTTTGTGCGGCACTCGTCGTATTTACAGTCGGAATGTACTTATTCTGATTAAGTTCTTCCCCTAACAGTTCCGGCGAGTTCAACACTCTCGCCGGAATTTTTCGTAGGAGGAAGAAACCAGAAATTGATTTTCACGGTGTAACCGTTTACGTTCAATCCAAAGAACATTCTCAACCCTGGAACAAAATGAAGTTAGTAATGTGTACTAGGGAGGAACACAGCGGATAACTGGCCGACTAGTCGCAGGCAAAACTAGGAGAAAAACAGGCGGGTTAAGTCACTAGAGATTGCAGTGTTGACTCTTCCATACTTCACTCCTGCATTTACATCTGTCAAAATCTGCTGCTTTTTAGTCAGAATGCCAAAGCCGCAAACCCTGAAATAAAGGATGACTTGCGGCTACTTGAAATATGGTTTGGTGCACGATACTGGTTTCGAACCAGTGACCCCTGCCGTGTGAAGGCAGTGCTCTACCCCTGAGCTAACCGTGCGCTCCAGTGAAGCGAGATTCTACACGATTTTTAATTCTTTTTCTTACTCTGCCCCAGTGTCTTTTCTACACCCAGATTTGCAAGGAAATCCGCGCGTTCATTACCCTCGATTCCGTCGTGTCCCTTGACCCAGACCCATTCGATATCGTGCGGCTTTGCAGCTTCGTACAGCTTTTTCCAAAGATCTGAGTTCTTCACGGGAGAGCCGTCGGCTGTCTTCCAGCCTTTTTTGATCCAGCCGTATATCCATGCGGTCATTCCCTGCTGAACGTACTTGCTGTCCGTGTGGAGCGTAACTTTGCAAGGTTCTTTTAAGCGGCACAAGGCTTCAGTCGGAGCAGTGAGTTCCATTTGATTATTCGTTGTACTCAGTGCTCCTCCGCATAGTTCAAGCACATGGCCTTTGTATTTCATCCATGCGCCCCAGCCCCCGGGACCGGGATTGCCCTTACTGGCGCCGTCGGTCCAAATTTCTACTTCTTTCATCGATATATCTTTGTTACGTTGAATGCGTTCAGTCTTCATTCGCTCTTCGGAGCCGGCTGGCGCCCCAAGAAGAAAAACTTCTTGTTGAGAGCTCTTCCAACCAGCTTGCAGCCGGCCACTTCTTTAGTAGCACTGATCGCAAAAATTGCACCGCATTGCGGCCACCAGCGATCGCCCGCCTTCTCAATCCATGAGTCTTCTCGGCTCTGCGGAGAAGAAAATGTAAGGCCGTAACACCCGAAAGCGCCTCGATCGACATGGAATGAGAGCAAGTGCAGCCAATCTCGAATCTGGAAAACCGACATAAACTGCTTACCTGGCAGGAAAGTCTTTGCGCCGAAACGCTGCATTTTAAAACGCAGTCCCCATAGGCTCATCAGATTAAATCCGGTCAGGATAATTCGGCCTCCCGGAATCAATATTCGATAAACCTCTCTCAATAAGGCATGTGGATCCTCGGAGACTTCCAAAGCGTGCGGCATAACGGCCAAATCGATGCTTTCGCTCTCAAACGGCATGGCCTCAAAAAGCATTTGCACAGGAACGCGATCATCCGTTTCCAAGAGCTGAGTCAGTGGCCGCAAAGTCGGTTCCGCAGCGACTTTGAGCCCGATCCGATTGTTCTTTAAAAAATCGATTCCGGTAGCACCCAGCTGCACCGCGTTATATCCGAAACAATCGGATACCAATTTGTCGTATTGGTTCTGCTCCCACCGAAGGGCATATTGACCCAGCGATGAAGAGTAAAATTTTTCGAGCGTTATTGTTTCGGCCATAAATGACTGACGTTTCGGACGATGACAATTGAAACACAATCAAATCGATCCGGAACGATTTTCCATTAAAGTGCCTGATAATTGTATCTTTATCCTGACTTCTGAGCACCACTCCGATGTTTCTTAGAACCTCTCTCCGTACCTTGGCTTTGTCTTTGGTTTTAGCGCTTCCGTTTACTTCTTACGCTTCCGAACCTCCGGAGAGTGAAATTGAAGAAATCGTGACGCCCGGCGCCGATGACGACGAAATCTATACGGTTTGGACACGTGTAAGAGACGGTTTCAAGATTCCGAACATGGAGAACTCCGTCGTTGACGAAAACCTAGCTAAGTACTCCAAACGGCCGGATTACTTACAGCGCATGGCCAATCGCTCTCAGAAGTACCTGTACCACATCATTGAAGAAGTCACCGCACGCGGAATGCCGACTGAAATTGCGCTTCTGCCCTTCGTAGAAAGTGCTTTTGTCACGAACGCAAAGTCGCGAGTAAAAGCTGCGGGCCTTTGGCAATTCATGCCGGCCACCGGAAAACACTACGAACTTGATCAGACCATGTGGAAGGACGAACGCTATGACGTTCTGCAGAGCACGTCGGCCGCTCTGACCTATCTGCAGAGGCTGCACGATGAATTCAACGACTGGCCTCTTGCTTTTGCCGCATATAACTGGGGAGAAGGCAACGTTCGCCGTGCGATTAAACGAAATCAGTCCTTAGGACTTCCGACAGACTATATGTCGCTTAGGATGCCGGCCGAAACCCGCAATTACTACCCTAAACTTCAGGCGATCAAAAACATCGTTCAGAATCCGAACGATTACGGCATCAAACTTCCGACGATTTATAACGAACCCTTCTTCGTTCAAATCTTCAAAGACCAGGATATTGACGTTAAACGTGCCGCGAACCTTGCCGGCATGAGCCATGAAGAATTCAGCACTCTGAATCCTTCTTTCAATCGTCCCGTTATTGTGGCTTCCCACAATCACTCGATGCTGATGCCGACGGATAAACTCGACCAATTTATTGAAAACTTGGTTGCCTACCGCACCAGCGGCAAGCCGCTTTCCAGCTGGACCACTTATCGAGTGAAACCCGAAGATACTGTGGCCTCTATCGCTCGTAAGGCACATATGACAGAAGCCGAGCTGCGCGAAGCCAATCAGATCCCGGCCGGAAGACGGATCAAAGCAGGTTCCCTGGTCCTCGTCAGTAAGGCCAGCGGACTAGGAAATGCTGAAGACATCGCTTCCGACACCATTGATGCTTCTTTCGCGTTAGCGCAGGACTACCGCCGCGTCACCTACCGCGTCCGCCGCGGCGACAACATGAGAAGTGTGGCACGCCGTTTGGGCGTTTCCCCGGCAACGATCATGAAGAGCAACAACCTGCGTTCGCAGCGTCTGCGCGTCGGTCAAACCCTTCGCGTCAATGTCCCGATCGTTACTCGTCAGACAACAACCTCCCGCCCCTCTACAACAAGGAGCACACCTGACACCCCGGTAGCCTCCACTAAGTTCTATGTCGTGCGTAAGGGCGATACCCTCTACAGCATCGCAAATCGCTACGGCATCACGGCTGCGGCTTTGAGAAATGCCAACAATATTTCCGGCAATAACATCGCAGTCGGCCAGCGTTTAACCATTAATGCCTCCGGTACCCCGACGAAACGTCATGTCGTGTTAGAGGAGGTTCCTGCAAAAGTACAGAAACAAGTCAGCAAGCGCCCGTTGGCCAAGAAGAAAACCTACAAGGTCAGAAAAGGCGACACACTTTTCTCTATTGCTTCGGCGGCGAATATGTCTGTCAATCAGCTGAAAAAGCTAAACGGCATTCGTAATAACAATCTCAAGGTCGGACAAACCTTAAAGTTGGCCCAATAGCTATTCGGAGAGATCTATTTTCGAGCGCAGTGTGCTTTAGTAGGCTGCGCTTTTTATTTGTTCGATTTCCGCTCGTAAAAACCCGAACGGGAAAATTGCCTCTTTTTGCAAAAAAAAGTTCAGAAAAAGCAAACAAAATCAATTAAAAACAACAAAGGTCTACTAAAGAGGTGCAAGGCTCTTAGGGTAATCATTACTATGCAACCCCTCTGGTAATATTTATTTGTAACAAAAATTGATCGGATTAATCTACCTCGATAGACTCCCAAATGTCAGGTATCCCAAACTGACAAATTCACCTCAAAATCCGATTAGGACATATTATGATTAAACATTCATCCGGCGGCATGAAGTTGTCGCGCCGTACCTTCCTCGAAGCAATGACTGCCTTAGGCGGAAGTGCGGCATTAGGTCCTTGGGCAAGTGCGCTTGCCTCCGATAATTTAGAAGTTTTCCAACCGGTCACTCCTCAAGATTTACTCAACAAGAACGTCAAAGTCATCAACACGTTCCATGACATGCACTGTCATGGTTCTTGCATTTTGAAAGCTCATGTGCAGAACGGCCGCGTTCTTGCTCTGACTTCAGCCGGTGATATTCCTTTGGAAGGCTGCACCGCAAGCGATGAAGATATTTTCCACATTCAGCGCCGTCCGTGCTTAAAAGGCCTGTCTGAAAGAAAAAGAATTTACGCACCCGATCGTCTGAAATATCCGATGATTCAAACCATTGAACGCGGAAACATCAACGGTTTCAAACGCGTTACATGGGATGAAGCTTTAGACAGAGCCTGCGAAGCAATCCTCAAAGCAAAAGAAAGACAAAAAGAGCTCGGATACATTCCTATCTGGGAGCACTCCAAGACATTGCTTCCGTACATGGGACCGTACCTCAACACTTACGGAAACATGTCTGCCGGCAACCAGCTCGACAGCAACTATGCCGGTATCGGTAAAGGTGTCTTAGGTCACCCAGCCTCTGACATGCTGAACTCCCGCTTCATTCTTTGCTGGTCGGCCGACTCTCAATCCACCTCTCCTCACCTTCCCTTCATCATGACGAAGGCTAAGGAAAGAGGCATACCTATCGTCGTCATCGACACGCGTTACACTGGAACAGTCGGTGCAATGGGTACAGGTGCTGACGGCATTCCGGCCTGGATCTGCCCGCGTCCTGAAACCGACTCTGCCATCCTTGCGGCAATGGCTAATACCATTTACCGCCGCAAACTTCATGACGAAGCCTATTTGAAGAAACACTGCTTCGGTTTCTACCCGAATGATTCTGTTGTCAGCCAGTCTCCGATCAATGATCCGATGACCGGAAAACCGTACAAAGGACAGCGTTTCACCGTTCCTGCCGGCGAGTCTTTCGTTGAGTACTTAGATTCTCTGCAGAAACAATACGGCGGCGAAGCCGGCGTTCTGCGCTGGGCCTCCGAGCTTTCCGGTGTTCCTGCCAAGACAATCGAAAATCTAGCCATTAAGTACGCCACAACAAAACCGGCCTGCATCTACTCCGGCGCAGCTTCCGGCGGCGCTCAACGTTCCGGCAACGGTCTCTACTTCTGCTGGCTGTCTTTGGCATTAGCCGCCATGACAGGCAACGCCACCGTTCGCGGCGGCGGTTTCGGTCCGCTCAGAAGAACTGACGGCATGGCACTGAAACTTGGTCCGGCACCTAAGTTCTGCGAAGCCAAGAAATTTGCTCCGATCTGCTTCTCTCTGTACATGCAGTCCAAAGTTCTGGAAACAGGTTTGGACAACCGCACCGCTCAGCAGCTTCGCGATGACGTATTGAGACTCAACGGCATTGACCTCGGTTCGAATGCTCACCTGGAAATCGACATGATTTGGAGAGGCGCCGGTTCAGGCGACCGCTTCAATCAGAGTTCTTCCATCAATCCGAAGGTCCTCGCCTATAAGAACCTGAAGTCCATTATTTCCTGCGAACGAGTTCTGTGCCCGTCCGCTCGTTACTCGGACATCATCTTCCCGGTAGTCACGCAGTTTGAACAGAACTACTTCCACGGCGGTCGCGTCAAGACCGATACCAACGTCGTTCGTCAGCTGATCGATCCGATGTACGAATGCAAGACGGACAACGAAATTAATGAACTCTTTGCCAAACGCCTCGGTATTCCTTGGAGCATGAACGGCATGACTGACTTGGATGTCATGCGTCAGCAATGGGCCGGCGCCAAACTGCCCGAAGCCTATAAGAAGATTGATCCGGATATGAAGCTCCCGAGCTTTGAAGAAATGCTTAAAACAGCAAACCTTCAGCTGCCTGTTCCTCCGGAAGAAAGCATCATTCCGTCTGCAAAATTCGAGCCTGGAAAATTCCCGACCGATACCGGCATGATCAACTTCTATTCTCCGTTCCTCGCTTCTCGCGACCGTGTGGTTATGGGTGTACCGTCTGCACGCTACGTCAGGCCGCCGCAGGGCTACGAAGACATCATGGAAGGCAAGAAGAGCCCGGCTTCCGGCAGAGTCTATACCCTGCAGTACACAACTCCTCATCTGATTCACCGCTGCCATTCCGTCTACGACAACACTTCGATGCTGATGGATACGATTCCGCACGGCGTCATGATCAATCCTCAGGATGCTGCTCAGAGAAATATTCAGGACGGCGAAAAGGTCTATGTCTATAACGACATGGGCTGCACCAAGCTTAAAGCGATCGTTACCAAAGCTCAGCCGAAAGGCGTTGTGTCCATCACACAAGGCGCCTGGTACCAGCCGAGCAAGGACGAAACTTACGAAGCTTGGTTCGATGCGGACTACGACGGCAAGGCTGAAAAGCATGTCGTTCCTGTCGACGTCGGCGGCTGCATGAACGTACTCCTGACAGACCAAGATACCGGCGTATCCGACCCGGTCCTGAACAAGGAAACCGGCGACTCGTGCGGTATGTACGTCAACGGACTTCTTTGCGAAGTCAGCAAAACTCTGCCGAATTTCGGCTAATGACAACCGTTAGGAGAAAACATCATGACTCAATGGGGTTTCTATTTTGACCAAACCCGCTGCTACGGTTGCAAGACGTGCACCGTTGCCTGCAAAGAATGGAACGAAGGCCGCAGAGGCGATGCCAAGATCAATGAACTAAAGGATTTGCCTCAGTACGAAACGCCTGAAAAATGGCAGGCCGGCAGTGACGAATCTGCCAGCAACCTTGCGATGCTGCGTAAATTCGACATGAAGGAAACATGGAGAAGAGTGACTTTCGCAGAACTCGGCGACAATCCTCCGAATGTTGAGATCGCTCCGCTCTCGATTTCCTGCAACCACTGCGAAAACCCGGCCTGTATCCCGGTCTGTCCGGTAAAGGCAATCACTAAGGAACCGGAGTTCGGCGCCGTCATCGTCGACTCTTCGAAGTGCATCGGCTGCGGCAGCTGCGCAAAGGCTTGTCCTTGGGGCGCTCCTCAGTATTACGAAGATCTCAGCAAGACTGCCTTTGATGATCCGAAACATCCGAAGATGACCAAATGCGACATGTGCATCGATCGCTTGAAACAAGGACTCAAACCGGCATGCGTTGCAGCCTGTATCGGCAGAGCACTCGAATGCGGTCCGATCGAGGAACTTAGGAAACGCCACCCGGATGCGACCATCACGGCTTTGGGTTTCGAGCCCGGCAACACTAAGCCTTGCATCCTCTTCAAATCGAGAACGTTTAATCCCGGAAGTTAATTTATGAATCAAGCACACATCTCGGAATTTGTCATTGCCTCAATGAAGGCAGAGACATTCGGCACTTGGCTGATCGAAGGCTTTAACACGCGAACGGTCAAGCTGCTGGATTGTTACTTCAATTTTGAATCTGCCTCCGGGCGGGAGTCTCTTGTCGAAACGGCGAGGAAAATTCTCGACGACAATGAATTAGAAACCTTGCAGAGAGCTTGGTCTCAAGTTTTCTGCATCGGTCCGGGGTGTGTTCCTCCGGAAGAAAGCGTTGTCAAAACCGGTTTGTCGATGCAGGAACCGCGAGACATGGCGCTCGACTGGTACTATCGATTCAAGATAAAACCGGCGGCAGGACTCCCCGCAGACAACCTCGGCGTAGAGCTCTTGTTCCTGGGTCGAATTCTTTCTTCAATTCCGGAAGACAATGAAACGGAAAAAACGAACGTCCTCAAAGAGACCGAAACTTTTGTTCGAGAAAGACTTGCTTGGACAAAGGATTTTTATGTCTCGCTCGAAAACAAGAAGGACAACCCCGACTTTTCTCTGATTCTTCCTTTTGTAAGCTTAATCCTCGAGTTCATTGATGAACTTTCCGGATTTCTTTCAGAGCACTTAGAAAGCGTTTCTGAAAGCTAAGTTTCGCTTCTATTTGAAAAGGCTGTGATTCCATCTAGAATCGCAGCCTTTTTGTCGTTCTTCCGGCCTGAAATTCAGTTCATTATTTTTGTGCAATTTATCACTGCTGTCCAAAATAATTTGCTCTTTGACTTTGGCCTCAACATTTACAGTTAA
>ERZ773245.95-NODE-95-length-122729-cov-4.767685_pt1 | contig 122729 bp, 115 predicted proteins | sample MGYA00580988_ERZ773245 | MGnify/ENA primary metagenome ERZ773245 (study PRJEB29015, sample SAMEA2737792) | human gut metagenome | biome: human gut; feature: human-associated habitat; material: faeces | place: China | collected 2012 ... | reverse complement strand
ATGCACCAACCGTAGCCTTTACTTTAATTTTATACGGTATTTTATTTATTATCGTTGAGAACTATAATAAACACAGAGAACCACAAGTAGGAGAATTAAATATTAAGAAAATAGATGATAGAGTAGATAGCAAAGTATTACCAGGAGTAGAATTCGTATTAAGCTCATCAGATAAAAAACAATATTTAAGAGTAAAAGCAACAGGAGATAACGTAACAAAAGATTCTAATGGCTGGGCAACAAAAGCAGTAGGAACAGTAACAATAGATGATACTTCAGATATGACAAATAATCCAGTTATAGAATATACATCAAAAATAGATGAGGCAACAAGATTCGAAACAGATATTAAGGCAGAACTAAAAATCAAAAACTTGTTAATAAGTAGCAACGGAAAAGATGTAATAAAATACAAACTAGAAGAAGTTGCAAATCCAAATTATGGATATTTAGCAGATACAGGTAATTACAAAAACTATAAAGTAACATATTCAGGAAATGGAGTTTCAAATGATGGATGGATAACAATTGATAAAAAATCAGGAACAACAATAACAATTAAAAACCATCAAGAATACATACGTATAGAAGGATATGTATGGGAAGAAATGACAAATTCAAAAGATAATTCAATAAATAATGTATATGACAAAGATTTAGATGCATTAATTGAAGGATTAAAAGTATATCTATACAAAGATGACCAAGTTGTGGCACAAACAACAACAAATTCAGACGGATGGTATGGATTTGGAACAAGAAAGAAAGACGGAGAAGTATATACAAGTAAGGATTATCTAACAGTTTCTAATGGAGATCTAAAGATTGATGACTTAAGCAAATATCATGTTGAATTTGAATATGATGGATTAAGATTTACATCAATAAAAGCAATAAAAGATTATTTAGCTAATAATTATGACAATACATCAAAAGCAACAGAAGTTCCAAGTGGAAGAAACGATAGAAAAGACAGAGCAAGTGTAAATGAAGATTTCACAACTGTATCAAGAGATACTGCAAGAAATAGTAGTGATCAAAAAACATATGACTTAAGTTATGACTTTGCAGACCATGTTTCAACATACAAAGATAAATGGGGATATAGTTACAATGATAATAAGACAAAATTAAAAGTAACACCAGCAGCTAAATCAGAATATGCAGTAATTGCATCAACGAGTCAAACAGGATTCAAATTAGAGGAAGCTTGGAATGCTAGATGTAAAAACAAAGGTTCTGATACATTAACAGGAATTAACCTAGGAATCCATAGAAGAGATCAAGCAGACTTAGCAATAAGCTCTGACTTAACAGAAATGAACATTGCAGTAAATAATGGTCAAAATGTTTATAATAATACATATACGTATGCAAAGAGAACAAGTGAAGAAAATACAGATAATTTCGGTGTAGAAGTAAAATTCGGAACTGGAATAGGAAGTTATAGTAGCAGAGGATTGAACATATATACAAGAAGAATATATGAATCAGACTTAGCACTAGAAAATTTAAAACCAGGTTCAATGCAATTATATGTAACATATAAAATGAGAGTTAAAAACCAATCAACAGTATTAAATGCAAAAGTAAAAGAATTAGCTAACTACTATGATGCAAGATATGAAGTTGCAGATTCATGGATAGCTGATAATAAAGGTAATAAAACAGGAAATGCAACATGGGGAGATAGCAAATATGGAAGGGCAAAAGTAAGTGATGTTTATAAAGCAGCATATACAACAGCACTTGCAAATACAGAAATATTACCAGGAGAATATGTAGATGTTTACATCAAGTTCAAACTAAATAATGATGCAGTAAAAGCATTAATACAAAAACAAACAACACTAAATAATGTTTCAGAAATAAATGCATTCTCATCAATATCAAGTGGAAAAGCATATGCAGCAATTGATGATGACTCAAACCCAGGAAGTGTAGAAATAAAATTACAAAATGATGGAACAACAACAGCAACAAAATTAAATGGAAGAAATTACGAAATAGAAAATAAAACACTAGATATGACAACATTTGAGGATGATACAGATTCAGCACCATCATTAGTACTTGGTATTCAAGAAGCAGAACCAACAAGAGGATTATCAGGAACAGTATTTGAGGATAGTAGCATAAATGGAGATAAGACAAATACAGGTAAAGAAAGAATTGGTGACGGTATATTCCAAGATAAAGAAAATAAAGTCGCAAATGCAAAAGTAGAATTATTAAATGAAAATGGAGAAGTTGTAAAATTGTATGAAATCTCAATTGCAAATGGAGTAGAAACAACACAAACAAAAGATGCTTCTACAACAACAGATGCAAATGGTGAATACAAATTCTTAGGAGTATTACCAGGAAGATATTTAATAAGATATACTTATGATTCAAATACAACAATAAATGGAAAAGCAATAGATCCAAGAGAATATAAATCAACAATAATTTCATCAGATGTAATTAAAAATGCATTAAAATTAGGTCAAGCTGATGAAAGAAAAGGAAATTACAACTGGATAATTCCATATGAAGGTAAGAGATATTCAGATGCAGCTGATGACTTAAATAAGAGAACTAAACAGGAACAAAACGGAGTATACAATGGAAATATTAATACAAGTGACAGTATGACAGCAGATACAGCATATTTCGATGTAGGTGTAGAATATAGTGAAGTAAAAGAAAATTCAGGATTCAACCAAAAAGTATCTTATACAGACTACAAAGATGAGTACAATTTAGATAATGGTAAGATAGTAGTAATAAAAGATGGAAAAATAGTATTAGCAGATACATTCTATGCAGTAAATCCATATCAAGATTTTGGTATAATTGAAAGACCAAGACAACAATTTGAAACAAATAAGAGAATTTCAAATATTAAAGTAACATTAGCAAATGGTCAAGTTTTAATAAATGGAAATCCATATAAAACAATACCAGATGCAGAATTATATGATAGTTGGAACGAAATAGAAAAAACAGCAGATAATGCTTTACCATATGTAAAAGCATTACCAAGCAGTGTACTTGCAGAAATCGATAATGAATTATTACAAGGAGCTACATTAGAAGTTGAATATACAGTAAGTATAAAGAATGATTCAGAATTAGATTATGAATATACAACAAATTCAGATTATTATTACTATGGAACAAAACTTCCAGGCCAAGAATTGAAGAGAGTAATCAAGAAAGTAGTAGACTACATGGATGATAACTTAGTATATGATGAAAACAACAATAGTGTGGCTGGATGGAACAAAGTTACAGCAGACCAATTATCAGCTTGGCAAGAAGGTGATATAACTAAAAAATTAGTTTCAGATGAAGTTAAAGCAGATATTAATAAAGGTTATACAATATCAATAACAGATCAATTCGCAAGAAATGAGTTAAAAGCAGGAGAAGCTACAAGTATAAAAATTTATGGAAGTAAATTATTAGCAAGTAACGAAAATGGTATTGGAGCAAGTAACCATGTTGAAATAGTAGAAACAGCAAGAAAAATATATGGAGCAACACCAGGTAACTATGACCCTAAAACAGCAACACCGAATAAACCATATGAATCAGATGATGATATGACAAGAGTAAATATTACACCACCAACCGGTTTGACAGATAACAGAACATTTATTATATCATTAGCAGCAATTGTATTAGTAGTCGTAGTAGGAGAAATATACTTTATCAAGAAAAAAGTATTGAAATAAGCCAAAAAACTCACATAGTTTAGCTATGTGAGTTTTTTTGTAGTGGTTGCACACGTGAGAACGCTTTTTTTTCGTGCAATTTTGCACATAAAAAAAGCGTTCTCACGTGTGCAACCTGGCTGAAAATGTGCTAGTCCCTAGGCAAAAATGGAAAAAACATTATTTTGGGGCACAAAAAGTTACCAAAATGTAATAAAAAAGACATATTTCGCCATGAAGTGAAGAGCCGTAAAGACCTAGAAAAAATAGGAAATTTAAGCCTTTTGGGGGATATTGACTTAAAGTATAGAACGATTTATTATTTAATTAATATATTGTAAGAAGTATTGGGGGAAGTTATATGAGAAAAAAATTGTGCATCATTTTTATGCTAATTGTTTTGTTATTAAATAGTTCTTTGAGCATCGTAATTGCAGAAGCAGTTGATGCTATTAAAGAAAATATAAATAAAGACAAAACAAAAGTAGTAGCAGAATTTTATTTAACTAAATATGAGAACTTTGATACGACAACAAAAGATAGTGATACTGGTAGCAAAGGTGTACTAGCACAATTTAATTTTAAAACTGGTGTAGAATTTGCAGAAGAAGAATATCAACCAATTAAGAAAACAAGTATCAATGTTGATTTACCATGGATAGGTGATTATAAGCCTGAAAGAGTTGAAGTTATAACAAAATCAACTAAAGCAACAAATGGTGGCAAAACAGCAAAATATGAGTATCATTCAAGCACAGGAATTCTTGAAATAATAGCTGAAAATGAAGACTATGCGGAAAAGGTAGCAGATGCAAGAGATGAATATGAAATTATTTGTATTTACAAAAGTGAGTGCTATGTAGCAGATGATGAAGCTAGAAATTTAAGAATAAGAGCTAATGTTGAAGAAACATTTAAAGATAAGGATGAGACCAAATTAGTAACAAATGTTGATCAAAATTTTGATGTTAAAGAAAAAGTTAGTGGAGTTGTATCAGTAGAACATCAAACAGATGATATATATGATGGATATATTAAAGCAAATGAACGTAATCCAGAAAATAAATATGAAACAACATTCAAAGAGACAGCAAAAATAATGGTTAGCAATAAAGATATTGCACAAAAAATAGAAGTAAAAGAAACTTCAAAAGATGTTGTATATACAGACTCTACAATAGATAAAGCACAAGTACAAGAAATACTAGGAGAGAATGGAAGTATTGATGTACTTGATACAGAAGGGAAAATTTTAATAACAATAAATAAAGATACAGAAGCAGATGAAAATGGAAAAATAAAAGTAACATATACAAATAGACCAGAAACATTTTTCTTACGTTTAAATAATGTAGAAAAAGAAGGAATTATTGAAGTTGAAAATTCAAGAATTATATTACCAACGGCTATAATAGAAAATAGTGCTATAATAACAGATGTTTCTGTAAATGGAATAAATACAATAAAGACAAAAAATGTAGATACAGAGAAAAAAGAAAATTCAGCAAAAGAAATAGAAGAAGATTTTATTAAATATGAGTATAATGACAAAATTACTACAGAAATAAAACAAGCTATTTCAACAATTGAAACAAAGCTTAGCAATGACAGTTGGGTTAATAACACTACTAATGATGTTGTTATAACAGAAACTTTAAAAACAGATGGACCTCAAAATAGCTTATTTAAAAATCCTATTATAAATATTGAAATGCCAGCAGAAGTAAGCAAAATAGAAATTCAATCAATTGATATTTTATACGATAATGAAATTTTTAAAATTGTTTCAAAATCAATAAAAACAAGTGAAAGAGGAAATAAAATGGTTAGCATACAAATGGAGGGATGCCAGACCGTTTATAATGAATCTAAAACAATTGGAGGAACAAGTGTAAGAGTTTCATTAAAAATAAAATTACAAAAAAATATGGATAATAGGATAGGAAGTGTTAGAAATAAATATTCAAATGAAATAACAAACACAATAGAAACAAAAGATATAGATGTAACTTTGAATAATAAAATTGTAGATGTAATACCAACAATTTATTCTATACAAAGAAATTCAACAGGAACAGTAAAATATGACCAAGATAATAAAAAAGTAGTATTTAATCAAAATGCAGTTGTAACAGAAATATCTGAAACTTTAGGAGATATCCCAGTAGATAATAATGGAATATTATATGAACGTCAAATATTTCAACAAAGGATAAAAACCACAAATACTTCTAATGTGAAAAAAACGGTATCTGTTATAATTAATATTCCGGATGAATATACATATGTAATAAAAACAGATGATGATGGAACAATATATCATCCGGAAAAAGATTATTATGATCTTAGTGTGAGATATGAATATGTAGAAAAAAATGACAAACAAATAACATTAGATTTTGAATTAGAACCAGGGGAAACCAAAACAGATTTTATTGAATTAAAAGTAAACGACTTGGGGGCAAAGAATATTCAGAAAACATCAAATATTAGTTATATGTCAAAAGTAGATGGAGCAGAATCAAAGGAGTTTAGTATACAAAATATAGTAAAAAGCACAAAAGTAGTTGTTGAATTAAAACCTGCAATAGGAAATACAAGAAGAGAATGGGTTTTTGCGGCAACAGTAATGAACTTTTCAGATGAGGATATAGAAAATGTTAAATTTGCTTTTGAAGCCTCTGATTTTTTTGATATAAAAAATGTAATGATTAATGATGAAGAAAATACATTAAATAATGTAAGTGGAAATAGCTGGACATACAATATTGACAAATTAAGTAAAAATAGTGGACAATACTTTGTCATTACAGGAGAAATTGAGAATTTTGATGAGAGTAATGGATGTGTGTATGAGCTTAAAGGTATGTCAACAGTATATGGTAATAATGTAGAAACCTATGTTTCAAATGAGGTAAGAGTAAAAGGGTATGTCGAAATAATAGATTTGGATATGACAGCAGATAAAAATGAATTAAAAATGGATGAAGAAATAACATACACTGTAAATATAAAGAATGTAGGAAAAACATGGGGGTATTTTGCAACATATACTGATTTTAATATAAAAGATGTAATACCAAGAGAGCTACAGCCTATAAGTATTAGCTACAATAATTATGATGTAAATATTGAAACGATACAGGATGATAACGGTTCTGATAGAGAAATTCCAAGGTTGACAGAAGTTAATAAAACAGAAGATATATCGACATTAATAATTCCAGAAGGATATGATGAAGAAGATGCACCGAATGTAGATGTACAAATGGCTATACCTCAAGGGAAAGCAATAACGATGAAAATTAAAGCTAAAGCGAAAATGCTTACAGAAACAAAAGAAGTGACTAATACAATAACTGCAGAAGGCTATTGGATAAGAAAAAAACAGGCAAGTGTAAATACCAAAATTTATAAATATGATTACGAAGAACCAGATCCAGATCCGACACCAGAACCACAACCGGTAAATGTAACTGATGTAAAATTAAATGTAAATACATTGAAAATAAAAGTTAATGAAAAAGCTCAATTAACTGCAATAATAGAGCCACAAAATGCGGATAATAAAAACATGATTTGGTCTTCAAGTAATTCTAGAATTGTTGATGTTAATAATAGTGGAATGGTAACAGGATTGGCAGAAGGAACTTCAACGATAACAGTAACAACAGAAGATGGAGGAAAAACAGCAAGATGTGAAGTTATAGTAACGGAGAATTCACAAGTGGACCCAACACCTGATCCTGAACCGGGAGATGATATAAGAGTAACAGGAATAAAATTAGATACAAATTCAATAAAGTTGGATGTTGGTGAAAAGAAAAAATTAACAGCAATAATAGAACCAGACAATGCAAAGAATAAAAATATAACATGGTCAACAATGGATTCAGATATAGCAATTGTTGACAATGATGGAAATGTAACAGGGATTGCAAAAGGGACTACAACAATAATGGTAACTACAGAAGATGGAGGCAAAGTTGCTACATGTGAAGTTACAGTAAATGATACACAAGTTATTAATCCTGATAATCCTAAAACAGATGATTCAGATAATTCTAGTAATACAGAAAAAAATAAAATTTCAATATCTGGTATTGCATGGATTGATGAAAATGAAGATGGAAAGAGAATGACAGATGAAAAAGCTTATAGTGATATGACAGTAATGTTATATGATTATAAAAAAGATAAATTTGTAAGAGAAAATAATGAAATATTAAAAACAAAAACAAATGCACAAGGTGAATACAGATTTGAAAATATTGAAAAAGGACAATATATAGTTTTGTTCTTATATGATACAGAGAACTATTCATTAACAATTTATCAGAAAGAAGGAGTAATAGAAACAAAGAATTCAGATGCTGTAACAAAAAATATAGCTATAAATGGAGAAAAAATGACAGCAGGATTAACAAATATATTAACAGCAAATGGAGATTTAGAGAACATAGACATTGGATTAGTAGAGAATAAGACATTTGACTTAGAGTTACAAAAATATGTAAGCCAAATAACAGTGCAGACAAAAGATGGAAAAACAAAAACATATGACTATGATAACAAGCAATTTGCAAAAATTGAAATTAATTCTAAGAAACTAAGTGGAGCAACAGTTATAATAAAATATAAAATAGTAGTAGCAAATAAAGGTGAAATTACTGGTAAGGCAGCACAAATAATTGATAAGTTACCAGAAGGAATGCAGTTTAAATCAGAACTTAATAATAGTTGGTATGAGAATAATGGTAATTTATATACGAATAGTTTGTCTAAAGAGGAGATAAATATAGGAGAAAGCAAAGAAATTGAATTAGTTTTAACTAAAAATTTATCTGGAAGCAGTGTAGGAACTGTTTTAAATGTAGCTACAATTGGAATAAGTAGTAATGATAAAGCAGTAGAAGATGAAAATGTTACAAATAATACCTCACAAGCTCAAGTAATAATAGCTATTTCAACAGGATTAGTTAAAAAAATAGGATTAACAATTAGTATTCTTATTGTACTTATAGGTTTAGCAATATTAATATGGAAGAATAGAAAAATATTAAAAAGTGTAATGTTTATAGTTATATTATTTATTTGTGTATTTGGAAATATGCAACAAGCATTTGGAGCAACACCGGGAGCAAATAAGCCAGCTAGTAAAATATTTAAAATTAGAGGTGTTGATACTGATGTTGAATATAGTCATGACGATGTAAATCATATATATATATATGGAACAACAGCTGAACGGTAAATATAATCCAGATGATTCACCTATACATTTTGAATGCCAAAATCATGAACTTGCATTCTGTGATTATTTTTGGCATGAAACTTCTTATAAAACTACAAAGGTTGAAGAAGTACCTGTCAAAGAAGGAAATTGGGTAAATCCTCAATTAAAAGTTACCAATCAAACTGATATGAGCAAGATAAGAATTTATAGTATTGATGATACTAGTAATAAAATTGGTCCAATAAAAGTAAAATCTGATAATAAAAGTGCCAAATGTGAGAAAATAGAAGTTGAATATATAGATAAAAATAATACAAAACAGACAAGTGTATGTAGTGCTATAAATTTTGATTGGGAAAAAGAATTTTATATAAAAGTACCTGTCGGAGCAATTAAAATTTTAAAAATTAATATTAATTTTACAGTCAAAGATAAAAGTAGTAGAAGTGTAACCAAGAAATATTGGGATATATATACTGTGTATAAAGGAAATCAAACAACATATAGAAATGATTGGCCATATATTTTTGATTCCAAAAGATGCACAACATGTGATCATAAAAAGTGTACAAGTAAAGCAGAATGTGATAAAAACGGTTGTAAATGTTATAAGGACAAATGTGATACTATAAGAACAACAATTAAAGATGGAGAAACTTCATTTACCAATATTCCTATGCAAAATATGGGACATCCATATACAAAAATAGTAACTGAAACACAAGACGTTACAGTAAATGCCAATATTACAATAAATGGTCCATGGGAGTTGCAAGGAGACTTAGAAATAGATAAGAAAGATGTAGATAGTAAAAGTTCTTTGAATGGAGCTGAATTTGTTTTACAAAAAAATGCAAGTACATATTTACAATTAAAAAATTCTAAAGGGAATATTGTAAACAATATTGAAATTGTACAAGATATAGTATTTAGCAGTAGCACAAAATTGAAAGTAAACGGCGAAGACTATACAGCAAATTATATAAAAGTAAAGAGTAATGCTACCAAACTTATAATGAAGAAAGATGGAAAAATAGTAATAAAAAATATAAGATATGGAAAATACAGATTTTATGAAGTAGATAATCGAAATTATGGATATACAAAAATGGTAAATTCAAATGTTATGGAAATGATGGCTTCAAAGAAAATAACAGAGACACTTACAAATGAAAAACAAGTGGGGGAAGTATATATAAATAAAAAAGATTATGATAATAAAGATAAAAAATTAGAAAATGTAGAGTTTGTATTGAAGGATTCAAACAAAGGACAGTATTTGAAAGTGAAAGCTACAGGAAGTGATGTTTTGGAAGATGAAAATGAATGGGCAAAAAGTATTAAAGGAAGTGCAACCATAAAGGATACATCTAATAAAAATAATGATTCAACATTATCTTATACATCAAGTATTATAGAGGCAACAAAATTTGTTACAGATACTAATGGAGAAATCGCGATAAAGAATTTGTTAATAAGTACAGATGGAACAAAACAAACAACATATATACTAGAAGAATATAATAATACAAATTATGCGTATCAAACTAAAGCATCAAATCAAACATTCTCTATAAATAGAAATGATAAAAAGTCAATAGAAATAACAAACGAAAAACAAGTAGGAAACTTAAAAATTTACAAAAAAGATTTTGATGATTCAAATAAAAATATAAAAAATGCAACATTCGTATTAAAAACATCGAGTGGATATGTAAAAGTAAAAGCAACAGGAAACTCAGTAACAAATGATAAAACAACAGGGTATGCAACAAAAATAGTAGGAAGTGCAACTATAAATGATAGTGCAAACAATACTGATGATAAAGTTGCTGTATTTAATGAATCAAAGGAAAATGCGACAAAATTTGTTACAGATGCAAATGGAATAATAGAAATAAAAAATCTATTAATGAGTAACAATGGAAAAGATGCAATAACATATACAATAGAAGAAATTTCTAATACAAATTACGCATATACAAAATTAGCAGATTTTAAAGATGTAACGATAGAAAGAACAAAAACAAAAGAAATTACAATAAAAAACATGAAACAAACAGGAGATTTAGAAATTTCTAAAATCGATTATGATAATCAAAAAATATTGCTAAAAAATGTAGAATTTGCCATAAAATCATCATATGGAAAAGGATATATAAAAATAAGAGCAACAGGAGATTCAATTACTAAAGATAAAGATGGATATGCAACAAAAGTAGTAGGAAGTGCAAAAATAAATGATACAACAGAAGACGATGTAACTCCATCAATAAAATATGTGGCAAATGCAAATGATGCAACAAAATTTGTTACAGATAGTTCTGGAAAAATAAGCATAAAGAATTTGATAAGCACAGTCGATGGAACAACAAATATAACGTATACAATAGAAGAACTTTCAAATGACAATTATGGTTATACCAAAAAGGTAAACAATTTAACAACGACAGTTGAAAGACTAGATGTAAGAAAAGTTATTTTTAGAAACGAAAAACAAGTAGGAAATATAGGCATAAAGAAAGTTGATGATAGAGTAGAAAGCAAAAAATTAACAGGAGTAGAATTTGTACTAAAATCATCATATAAAAAAGACACATACATAAAAATAAAAGGAACATGTACAAATAGTACGAAAGATAAAAATGGATATTTAACAAGTGCAACAGGAAATGTAGTAATAAATGATACGGCAGAAAATAGTAAAACACCATCAATAGAATATGTTACAAAGATGGAAGATGCAACAAAATTTGTAACTGATGCTAATGGACAATTAGCTATCCAAAATTTGTTGATGAGTACAAATGGTACAGATAAAATAACATACAAATTCATAGAAACGAAGAATCCAAACTATGGATATTTAGCATATGAAAATGGTGTTGTAGAAATGAACCATGGTGTTACATTTATAGGAGATTCAAAATCAACAATAAATAAAGATGGAGAGTTTACGATACCAAGGAAAGGTACAATGAACTACACAATTAAAAACCATCAGGACTACATAAGAATAGAAGGATATGTATGGGAAGAAATAACAAATTCAGAAAATAATGCTATAAACAACCTATATGATGATGGAAGAGACTCATTAGTAAAAGGACTAAATGTATATTTATACAAAGATAATAAATTAATTGCAAAAAGGCAAACAAATAAAGACGGATGGTATGAATTTGGAACAAGGAAGCAGAATGGAAAGGCGTATACAAATAAAGATTTCTTAACAGAAGAAAATGGAAATTTAAAGATAGATGATTTAAGTAAATATCGTATAGAAATTGAGTATGACGGATTAAGATTTAAAACAGTATCTGCGATAATAGATTATATGAATGATAATTATCCAAATACATCGAAAATAACAGAAGTACCTAGCGGAAGAAACGATAAAAAGGATAGAGAAGATGTAAATGAAAGTTTTACAACAGTATCTAATAATATGGCAAGAAATAGCAAGAATCAAAAATCATATGATTTAAGTTATACTTTTGCAGACCATGTTTCAACATACAAAGATAAATGGGGATATGAATATACAGATAACAATACAAAAGTAAAAGTAACTCAAGCAGCAAATTCTGAATATGCAATAATTGCTTCAACAAAACAATCAGGATTCAAGATAGAAGAAGCTTGGGAAAAGAGATTCAAAGGCTTAGAAGCAATAAAAAGTGTAAATATGGGACTTCAAAGAAGAAATCAAGCAGATTTAGCAGTAAGTTCTGACTTAACAGAAATGAACATCGCAGTAAATAATGACCAAAATGTTTATAATAATACATATACATATGCAAAGAGAACAAGTGAAGAAAATACAGATAATTTCGGTGTAGAAGTAAAATTCGGAACTGGAATAGGAAGTTATAGTAGCAGAGGATTGAACATATATACAAGAAGAATATATGAATCAGACTTAGCACTAGAAAATCTAAAACCAGGTTCAATGCAAATATATGTAACATATAAAATAAGAGTTATAAACCAATCTACAATATTAAATGCAAAAGTAAAAGAACTGGCAGACTATTATGATGAAAGATATGAAATTGCAGATTCGTGGGAAACTAATGACAAGGGATATAAAAGAACTATAACATGGGGAAAAAGCAGATATGGAAGTACAGAAGGAGCTAGTGGTTATAAAGCTGCTTATACATCAGCATTTATAAATAGAGAAATATTGCCAGGTGGATATGTAGATGTGTACATCAAGTTTAAACTAAATAATGATGCAGTAAAAGCATTAATACAAAAACAAACAACATTAAATAATGTTTCAGAAATAAATGCATTCTCAACGGTAATGGGTGGAAAAACTTATGCAGCAATTGACGTTGATTCAAATCCAGGAAGTGCAAATATAAAACTACAAAATGATGGAAAATCAACATCAACAAAATTAAACGGAAGAAATTACGAAATAGAAAATAAAACATTAGATATGACAACATTTGAAGATGATACAGATTCAGCGCCATCATTAGTATTAGGAATTGAAGATACAAATCCAACAAGAGGATTATCAGGAACAGTATTTGAGGATAGTAATAAAAAAGGAAGTAAGACTAATACTAATGAAGAAAGAATCGGCGATGGTATATTCAAGAATGGAGAAAACAAGGTTGCAAATGCAAAAGTAGAATTACTAGATGAAAATGGAACAGCGATAAAATTGTATGAACTTTCTGTAACAAATGGTGTTATTAAAACTCAAACAAAAGAAGCGGTTACACATACAGACGCAAATGGCGAATATAAATTCCTAGGAGTTATACCAGGAAGATATTTAATAAGATATACTTATGATGAAAATACAACGATTAATGGAAAGAAGATTGATGTTAGGGATTATAAATCAACAATAATATCTTCTGACATTATAAAAAATGCGTTAAGAATGGGAAATACAGATGAACGAAGAGGAAATTATAATTGGATATTAAGTTATGATCAATTACCACAAAATGGAAAGGAGGATACAAAGAGCAAGAGCAAAGATTTAGCAGGACTAATAAGATATTCTAGTGCTGTTGATGATTTGAGTATGAGAGCTCAACAAGAACAAAATGGTATAAACTATGGCAGTATAGAAAGTGGTGATAATAGTATGTTTGCTGATTCTGCTTATTTTGATGTAGGCGTTGAGTACAGCAATGTAACAGAAAATGATGGATTCAATCAAAGAGTATCATTTACAGACTATACAGATGAATATAAAATTGAAAATGGAAAAATAGTAGTAATCAAAAATGGAAAAATTGTAGTAGCAAATACATTTTATGCAGTAAATCCATACCAAGACTTTGGTATAATAGAAAGACCAAGACAAAGTTATACAATTAATAAAAGAATATCAAATGTAAAAGTGGTATTATCAAATGGTCAAGTATTGATAAGTGGAAATCCATACATACAAATAGCAGATAAAGATTTATATCAAAGGTGGAATGAAATAGAAAAAACAGCAACAGGAGAGAATGCTATGAAATATGTAAAAGCATTACCTAGCAGAGTTGTATTAGAAATAGATAATGAGCTTATACAAGGAGCTACATTAGAATTAGAGTATACAATAAGTGTTAAAAATGATTCAGAATTGGATTATGAATATAGTGTTGATTCAGATTATTACTATTATGGAACTCAATTACCAGGGCAAGAATTAAAAACAGTTGTAAGTAAAGTTGTTGATTATATGGATGATAATTTAGTATATACTGATAATCTAAATTCTTCAATTGGATGGAATAAAGTTTCGGCAAATCAATTATCAGCTTGGGAAGAAAATGGTATAACTAAAAAATTAATAGCTGATAATGTAAGTAAAGACATAAAGAGTGGTTATACAATTGCAATTACAGATCAATTTTCAAAATTGGATTTAACACCTGGAAAGGTAGGTTCTGTCACAATTTGTGGAAGTAAGTTGCTTGCAAGTAACGAAAAAGGTATTAAAACTGATAACCACGTTGAGATTCTTGAAACAACTAGAAAAAATGAAAAATCTATTCCAGGAAATTATGACCCTAAAACTGGAAAAGAAAATGAGAAGGATAATGATATGACAAGTATAACAATTACTCCACCAACTGGTTTATTAAATAACAAAGTATTTATTGTTTCAGCTTCTTCAATAATCTTAGTTGCTTTAGCTAGTGGAATATATTTTATCAAGAAAAGAATTTTAGAATAATATATTAATTGAATTCAGAGGACTCAATCGAGTCCTCTTATTATGTGAATAATTTTAGAATTTTAGAATAAAATAAATAAGGTATTGACTATGATACTAAAAAGTATTATAATTAATATACAAAAAGATGATTTTGATAATTTTTCATTTGTGTAGATTCACAAAAAAATCCCTAGTTTCGCACACTAGGGATTTTTATTTAGTTATCAAATTCTTTTAAAATTAAAAGAACAATAACTAAAGCAATGATTTTAATAAATTTTTTCATTTGTACAAATTCACCACCTTTCTACCTTTAAGTGAAAGGTTTTTTTATTATAAAGTATTTTGCTCTAATTGTCTAGATGTTTTTATAAAATAAAAAATAACAATGCCGTAAAGACATTGTTATTCCTAAGATTGGTGACCCACCTCGGAATCGAACCGAGAACCGCCAGATTAAGAGTCTGTTGCTCTACCAGCTGAGCTAATGGTGCAACAGGAACTCCTTATATATCAATACTTTGACATATTATTTGCAATTTATTTTTGAGCTCTTTTTTAAAAAGGGGCTCCAGATTTTGTATATTTATAGTAACATAAAATTTTATTTTTGTCTAGTACATGAATAATTTTAGAATTTTAGAATAAAATAAATAAGGTATTGACTATGATACTAAAAAGTATTATAATTAATATAGCTTAAGCTAGTAATTTAAGAAATTCATTTGTGTAGATTCACAAAAAATCCCTAGAGTGCAAGTCTAGGGATTATTTTTTGTCTAATCATCAAATTCTTTTAATATATTAAGAATAATGATTAATGCAAGTAATTTAAGAAATTTTTTCATTTGTACAAATTCACCACCTCTCTACCTTTAAGCGAAAGGCTTTTTAATTATAAAGTAATTTACTCTAATTGTCTAGAGGTTTTTATAAAATAAAAAATATCAATGTCGTAAAGATATTGATATTCCTAAGATTGGTGCACCATCTCGGAATCGAACCGAGGACCGCCAGATTAAGAGTCTGTTGCTCTACCAGCTGAGCTAATGGTGCATAAGATATTAAATTATATTAGTAATACTAACTTGTAGTGCCTATAACAAAATTATTATAATACCAAAAATCTCAAATGTCAAGATATACTTGAAAAAATTGCTAAAATATGTTATAGTATATAAGCAAATAAAGGAGAATGACTCAAACTGAAACGAAGAGTCATAGAAAGGTGGGAAAAAATGCTAACAGCAAATGGAGTAACCGTTAGATTTGGAAAAAGGATATTGTTTGAAGACGTAAATATTAAATTTGGAAAAGGAAACTGTTATGGAATAATAGGAGCAAATGGAGCAGGAAAATCAACATTTTTAAAGGTATTATCAGGAGAATTAGAACCAAGCAAAGGGGAAGTATCATTAGAAAAAGGAGAAAGACTATCAATCTTAAAACAAGACCACTTTGCATTCGAAGAATATACTGTAATGGATACAGTAATAATGGGAAACAAAGAATTATATGATATCATGAAAGAAAAAGAAGCAATATATATGAAGCCGGATTTTTCAGAAGAAGATGGAATGAAAGCTGCTAAGCTAGAAGAAAGATTTGCGGAATTAGATGGATGGAATGCAGAATCAGATGCAGCAATGTTGTTAAATGATTTAGGAATTATTCCAGAAAATCATTATAAGTTAATGAGTGAACTTGAAGCAAGAGAAAAAGTAAAAGTATTATTAGCACAAGCATTATTTGGAAATCCAGATGTATTATTATTGGACGAGCCAACAAACGACTTAGATTTAAAGAGTATAAACTGGTTACAAGAATTTTTAATAAATTTTGAAAATACAGTAATAGTAGTATCACATGATAGATATTTCTTAAATAAAGTATGTACACATATAGCTGATGTTGACTTTGGAAAAATTAAAGTATATCCAGGAAATTATGATTTCTGGTACGAATCAAGTCAATTAGCATTAAAACAAATGAAAGAGCAAAACAAAAAGAAAGAAGAAAAAATAAAAGAATTACAAGACTTTATTGCAAGATTCAGTGCAAATGCTTCAAAATCAAAACAAGCAACATCAAGAAAGAAAACACTTGAAAAAATAGAACTTGATGAAATAAAACCATCAAATAGAAAATATCCATATGTAGACTTTAAACCAGATAGAGAACCAGGAAAAGAAATATTACAAGTAAAAAATGTTTCCAAAACAATAAATGGAGAAAAAATACTAGACAACATATCATTTACAGTAAAAACAGGAGATAAAATCGCATTTTTAGCAGACAACGAAAATGCAAAAACAGTATTATTCCAAATAATTGCAGGAGAAATGGAACCAGATGAAGGAGAACTTGTATGGGGAACAACAATAACAAAATCATATTTTCCAAAAGATAATAACTACTTATTTGATGTTGATGAAAACTTAACAGAATGGTTAAGAAAATATTCAAAAGATCCAGATGAAACATATGTAAGAGGATTTTTAGGAAGAATGTTGTTTTCAGGAGATGAATCATTAAAACAAGCAAGAGTAATATCAGGAGGGGAAAAAGTAAGATGTGTACTAGCCAAAATGATGTTATCAGGAGCAAACTTCTTGATATTTGATGAGCCAACAAATCATCTTGATATGGAAAGCATTACATCTGTAAATGATGGAATGTGCAAATTTAAAGGCAATATATTATTTACTTCACATGACCATCAACTAACACAAACAGTTGCTAATAGAATCATTGATATTAAAGTTGATAAAGTAGTTGATAGAGAAATAACTTATAATGAATATTTAGGTGTGGAATAAAAGCAGGACATTTTGTCCTGTTTTTTTGGTGGGTGAGCACGTGAGAACGCTTTTTTTTCGTGCAAATTGCTTGTAATTGGCTATAATACAAGTGTTATGGTCGATTTGCACGAAAAAAAAGCGTTCTCACGTGTGCAAAATTGCACAGAAAAAAAGCGGAATAATCGGTGCAAAATGTGAAATTTAAGTGAAAAAACTTTACAAAAACCAAAGAAAATGTTAATATGAGCACAGAACAAAAAAATGAGGAGGAGAAAATTCGTGATTCAAGTAGAAAACATTACAAAAAAATACGGAAGCTTTGTAGCCGTAAATGACATCAGTTTCGAAATTGATGAAGGAGAAATTGTAGGTTTTTTAGGACCAAATGGTGCAGGTAAAAGTACAACTATGAATATGATTACAGGATTTATTGAACCAACATCTGGAAGAATTATTGTTGATGGATATGACATTTCTAAAAAGCCAAAAAAAGCAAAAAGACAAATTGGTTATATGCCAGAGGGAGTGCCATTATATAGTGATTTAACAGTTAAAGAATTTGTTAGCTATATGGCAGAATTAAAAGGTGTTCCTAGAAAAGAAAGAAAAGAAAAGGTAAAAAAAGCAATTGAGGAAACAGGATTAACAGATGTTCAAAACAAATTAACCAAAAATCTTTCAAGAGGATATAAGCAAAGAGTAAGTATGGCAGGGGCTTTGGTTAGCAACCCAAAGGTAATAATACTTGATGAGCCTACCGTAGGATTAGACCCAAAACAAGTTACAGAAATAAGAGCTTTAATTAAGGAGTTAGGAAAAGAACATACAGTAATATTAAGCTCACATATATTATCAGAAGTTAGCCAAATTTGTAACAGAGTTATTATCATAAATAGTGGTAAAATAATTGCTGTTGATACACCAGAAAATTTAGAGAAAAAGGTTGTTAAAGATAATTCTGTATATGTTACAGTAGAAGATCCAGAAAATAAAATGGATGCAATTAAAGAAAAATTACAAGATATACAAGAGATTAAATTGATTGCAGAAAATGAAGATAAAACTAAAAAGTATATGATAAATGCAAATTCTGATATTGATTTAAGAAAGAAAATATTTGAAACTTTTGCTAAAGAGGGTATTACAATTTTTGAAATGAAAAAATCTGATGTTACTCTTGAAGATGCTTTCATGCAGTTGATAGATTCAAAAAATAGTGAATTGAAAGAGGCTGAAAACACAGAAAGTGTAGAGAAAACAGAGAATGCAGAAAAACCAGAAAGCGTAGAGCAAACAGAGAATTCAGAAAATACTGAAAGTGCAAACAGCACTGAAGAAATTCAAGTAGAAACAAATGAAAAAGAAGAGAAAGAAACTGAAACAGAAGAAACGAAAAAAGAAGAAAGTAAACAAGAAAATAAACAAGAAGAAGGGGGACAAGAATAATGTGGGCAGTGTATAAAAAAGAGCTAAAGAGTTACTTTTTATCTCCAATAGGATATATAGTAATTGGAATACTTTTATTAGTATGTAGTGTATTTTTCTATTTAACAACAGTAGAATCAGGAAGTGTAGACTTAGGAGCTCTATATTTTTATGTAGCATTATACGGATTAATAATAACAGTACCAATATTAACAATGAGAATGTTTGCAGAAGAGAGAAAAACAGGAACAGAGCAATTAATATTAACATCTCCAGTTGGAATAACAGGAGTTGTATTTGGAAAATTTTTAGCAGCTATGACAGTAATTGTTATAGCATTACTAGTATCATTTATGTACTTTGGAATAGTATGTTATTTTGGAACTCCAAGTATATTAGTATTACTAGCAACAATGTTAGGATTTTTATTAATTAGTGCTGCAGCAATTGCAGTAGGAATGTTTGCATCATGTATAACAGAAAATCAAATAATAGCAGGAGTAATAACAATTGCATTTATGATAATAACATTATTTACACCAGATTTGAATATTGGATTACCTGATATTTCAATAATGAGTTATTATCAAAATTTCCCAACTGGAGTAATTTCACTAACTGATGTTGCAGGACCATTAACTCTTATGATGATGTTTATAGCATTTACTATAATTGTAATGCAAAGAAGAAAATTAGTAAAATAGATAGGAGAGGGAAAACGTGAAAAAGAATAAAGACGTGAAAAAAAATAAAAACGTTAAAATTAAAAAAGAGAGAAAAGGAAATAAATTTCTAGATATCATTAAAAACAAATGGCTAATAAAAGGCACAACAACTCTTCTTTTAGTGGCTATAGTAATTGCATGCTATGTACTAATAAATTGGGGAGTTTCAAAAATAAAAGTAGAAAATATAGATTGTACACCTAAAAAATTATATTCTTTGTCAGACGAAACAAAGGAGAAAATCAAAAATTTGGATAAAGATGTAACAATTCAATTAATAAATATGAGTGGTTCAAACTATGTAATTGAATATGCAAATAAATATCCAACAATAACAAAAAAGATAAATGTTGAAGAAATATCAGATTTATCTTCAAGAACAGATTTACAAACGAAATATAGCATAGAATCAACAGACAGTTTAATAGTTGTAAAATCCGGTGAAAAAGAAAAAACAATCTCAACAAGTGATTTATACACATATGATTATACAAGCAAGAAACAAGTAGATAAAACAGAAGAAGCATTAACAAATGCAATAATAGAAGTAACATTAGATACAAAACCACATGTATATATCTATTCAGGAAAAACATATTATGATCCAGAGAAATCTTTGGCTGGGATAATGTCAGCATTAAAAGATGAATCAAATGATGTAGATTTATTAGATATATTAACAAAAGGTGAAGTTCCATCAGATTGTGATTGTTTAATAATTACAACATTAAAAGAAGACTTTACAGAAATAGAAAGAGATAAAATCTTAGACTACATTAATAATGGAGGAAAGATATTAATGTTAACATCACAAAACATGATAGAAACAGAAATGCCAAACTTTAAACAGGTATTATCACAATATGGAATGAGCATAGAATATGGAGAAATTCTTGAGCAAGATAGCGGAAAAATGCTACAAGGTGCTCCAAACATGGTAGTAACAGATGTTAGCGCAAGCTTTATGAATAAATTAGATATGAAGGTAAAAATGTGTGCAATAAACGCAGGAAAAATAATTGTAGATGATGATGACAAATTAAAAGAACTTGGAGTAACATATGAAACAATCGCATCAACAGGAGACAAATCATTTGTAAGAACAAACTTTAATTCACAATCATCTTCAAAAACAGATGAGGATAAAGATGAAGGAAGTTCAATTATAGGTGCATATGCTAAAAAGACAATTTCAGATGATAAAACATCACAATTAATCATATATTCAAATGAATTATTTGCAGCAAACTTACAAGTTGCAATAAGTGCACAATATTATACATATGCTTCTGAATTATATAATAACAAAGACATAGTATTGAATTCAGTTTCACATTTAGTTGAAAGAGATGACACAATTGTTATAAGAAAGGCTAGTGATACTGAGTCATATACAGTTACAGATCAAGAAGATGTTATAATAAAAACAATAATATTTACAATTCCATTAATTATAATATTTATCGGAATAGCTGTATGGATTTTTAGAAGAAAAAAAGCATAGAATTTAAGGATTCCTAATTAGGGGAATCCTTTTTGTATATTTTCCATCTTATTATAATATATTAATAATAGAGGTGAATATGAAAGAGGTAATTGTACTTACATTATTTATAATAGGAGCATTGGTAGGAGCTGGGTTTGCGTCTGGGCAAGAAATGTATTCATTTTTTTATGCTTATGGAATATACGGAATAATTGGAATGATTGTTTCTTGCAGTTTGATGAGTATAGTTATTTTCAAATGTTTAAAATTGATTTATGATAGAAATATAAATAGTTATGATGAATTTTTAGAAATATATATAAAAAATAAAAAAATCACAAAATTAATAAATTTAATATTAAATATATTATTGTTAATTACATTTTATATAATGATTGCAGGATTTGGAGCATATTTTGAACAAGAAATTGGAATAAATAGAACCATTGGAAGTGCAATATTAGCAGTACTAACCGCATCAGTTTTTTTTACAAATGTAAAAGGAGTATTAAAAGTAAGCGAATATATTGTTCCATTATTATTAATTTTCATTGTTTTAATAGGTGGAGAAAATTTGATTTTTTTAGATTCAAATATTGTATTAATAGAAGTAAAAAAAAGGTGGCTTTTAAGTTCAATAATATATTGTAGTTATAATATGATATTATTGATACCTGTTTTAATTTCAATAAAAAATCAGTTAACAAATAGAAAAAATATAAAATATATAGCTATTTTGTGTGGGATTTTAATGTCTATAATGTCAATTTTTATATTTATGCTAATTGCTAAAGTAGATATAGACATATCTATTTTGGAAATGCCAGTTGTATATGTAATAGGTAAGTTTTTTAGCAAATATAAAATTTTATATGCATTTATAATATTAGCTTCGATTTTTACTACTGCAATTTCTTTAGGGATAGGATTTTTGCAAAATATGTGCAAAAATCAAAGAGGTTATCCACAATTAGTGCTATTTATGTGCATAACTAGTTTGATAATTTCGAGATTTGGATTTTCAAATTTAGTAAATTTATTATATCCATTATTCGGATATTTAGGAATAATTCAAATAATAGTAATACTTTTTGGAAAAAATGCACGGAAAAAAAGCGAGATAAAATGTGCATTGCACGGAAAAAAAGCGGAATAATCCGTGCACAAAAGTATTGCAAAAAAAAAGTGTTATGGTATAATATAGGCAAATATCAAAAGACAAGGAGAAAAATATGAAAGATTTTTGGGCTGAAGAGCTACAGAATCGAAAAAAGGTTAATGTTATAAAAGTAATAATACTAATCGTAGTTTTGCTTATTTTTATATCTGCAATAGTGTGTACAATTGTGTATTACTATAATCTCGACTTTCGAAAATGGTGTGACGAAAACGTGTGGAAAAAAGAAATTCAAGAGAAAGATACAAAAGGCATTGACTTAGATGTGGATGATAACACACAAGTTTATGCATATGAAAAATATATATGTGTATTTCGAAAGAAAAAACTTGAGTTTTATAATAAAGTTGGGACAGAGTCTGGAAAAATTGAGTTAGATATCAATGAAGCGATTTTTACAAGTGCAGGAAGATATATGGCGATATGTGAAAAAGATGGAAATAAATTTTATTTAATATGTGGAAAAGAAAAATTATATGAAAGTGAAGTTGAAGGAAATATCAGTCAAATAAATGTAAGCAAAAGTGGATATGTTTCAATAGTTATATCAAATACAAGTTATAAGTCAGTAGTAGATGTTTTTGACAAAACAGGAAATGAAGTTTTTAAAACCAATTTGGTAACATCAAGAGTGGCAGATGTAAGTATATCGCAAGACAGTAAATATCTTGCTATTGCAGAGATAGATTTATCAGGAATTTTAATAAAATCAAGTATACAAATAGTATCAATTGAATTAGCAAAAACAAACCCTTCACAGGCAATAATCAATAAATATGAAGCGCCAACAGATAAGATGATATTAAATGTAGAATACCAAGAACAAAATAAATTAATATGCATGTATAGTGATGGGATAGAGTCTTATGAAGAAAAAACAAGTACGGAATTAATAAAATTTGATGATAAAAAAGAATCTTTTATGACAATTGAATTAAGCAATAGAGTAGCATTAGTTGATGAAATTTCAACAGGAGAATATACAGCAAACACGAATATAAGAATTATAGATCCAAATACTAAGAAAGAAAGAGAATATGTAACTGGAAGTATAGCAAAATCAATAAAAACATCTGATAATAAGATGGCAATAAATTTTGGAACTGAATTACATTTGATTGATAAAAATGGAATTTTATTGAAAAAATACATATCAGACACAGAAATAAATAATATAGTAATGACAGATGCAGTAGTTGGAATTGTGTATAAAGATAGAATTCAAATAATAAATTTTTAAATTGGAAGGATGAAGAATTATGGGAATAATTTTAGATGTAATAGTAATTGCAATATTTGCACTAAACATTTTTATATGTTATAAAAAAGGACTTGTAAGATTGGCAGTTGGATTAATAGCTGTATTAACAGCAATAGTATTATCAATAATACTATATAAGCCAATTTCGAATTTGGTAATAAAAAATACAGGATTGGATAAGAAAATAGAAAATGTAATAATCGAGAATTTCTCAGCAGAAACAAAAGATGGTCAAGAAGTAAAATATGTAGGACTTATAGATTATTTACAAAAATATGTTGATGATGCAGTAACAAAAACACAAAATGAAATTGTATATGAAACAGCAAATACGTTGGCAGTAAAGGTAATAAATGTAGTAGTATTTCTTATAATATTTATAATAGTAAGGGCAGTGTTACAACTATTAACATTTATATCTGATATTATAACTTCATTACCAATAATAAAACAATGTAATGAGGTTGGAGGAGTACTATATGGAGTAATAAAAGCATTACTAATAATATATGCAATATTAGCAATAGTATTTTTCGTAATATTTATAACAGGAAAATCAAACATATCAGATATAATTTCAAGTTCATATATAACAAAATTCTTTTATGAAAATAATATTTTATTAAAATTAATATTCTAATATAAAAGTGACTCGAGTTTAGTAAAATGCTAAAAAACGTAAATTGGAAAATAGTTTTCTGATTTACGTTTTTTCTGTTAATTAAGATATTGCACTTGTTATGCAATTTGAGAGACTGTTTCATAGCTGAAAATTAAATGGCAAAAAAATATATGCTATATGTGAACAAATTGTGAAAATTATTAAAATTTTCCAATAAATGTTGAAAAAACATTGAAACTCTGTTATATTAAAATAGTAATACTGAAATTAGGAGGATGAAATGGCTCAAAAAGACGAAAACAAAAGAGAAAAGAAAAAAGAGAAAAAAAATAAAAAGAAAAAATCAAAAGTACTAAAAAGAGTTTTAATTGGATTGTTAATCATAATACTTGCATTAGTAATAGGAATAACATATAAAACACAAAAAAATGGAGGAGGTCTACAAGGTTTACTTTCAACATTAGTAGGACATAATGAGGAAACATTGAAAAACTTAGAACCAATTCAGGTTCTATTAATGGGAGTAAGCACTGATAATGGTGGAAAGCTAACAGATACAATAATAGTAGGAACATACGACCCTAAAAATCAAAAAGCTTCATTATTATCAATCCCAAGAGACACATTTGTAGGAAAAAATCCTCAAACTGGAACTGGAATGGACAAGATTAATGCACTATATCAAAAAAGCCCGGAAAAAACTTTAGAAAAAGTAAATGAACTTACAGGATTAAATATTAAATATTATATGGTTATAGACAATGAAGCATTGATTAAACTTGTGGATGTAATAGGAGGAGTAGATTTTTATGTTCCAATAGATATGGTATATGATGACCCGACTCAAGATTTACATATTAATTTAAAACAAGGACAGCAAAAATTAGATGGAGATAAAGCAGAACAACTTTTAAGATATAGGCACGGAAATCTAGATAAAAAGACTGGAAAATATTTGGGAACATATCCTGAGGAATATGGCGGAAATGATTATGGAAGAATGAGAACCCAAAGAGAATTTATGATAGAAACAGCAAAACAAACAATAAATGCAAAAAATATCCTAAAAATAAAAGAAATCGTTGATATTGCATATGAATATGTAGAAACGAATTTATCAGTGTCAGTAATAAAAGACTATGTTCCATATGCTGTAAATATTGATATAAATAATATACAAAGTGCAGTAATACCAGGAGGTTCATATGGACCACCAACATATCCATTATGGTTCTTTATTCCAGATAAAAAAGAAACAGCAGAACTAATAAAAGAATTATACAGCACAGGAGATGAGGAATCTTCAAAAACAACAGAAAATACAAATTCAAACACTAGCAAAAACACAACTACAAAAACAACAAATAACACGGCAACTAATAGTACAACAAATAATACCGTTAAAAACAACACGACAACTACTGGTAATACAACAAGTTCAAATAGTATAAGTAAAACAGAAGCTGCAAAAGTAAAAATAGAAATTTTGAATGGCTCAAATTCAAGTGCTACATTAATTGCAGTGAAAAAAGCATTAGCAGTAAAAGGCTATAAGGTAACTAAAACGACAAATACAACGGAAACAGAAAAAACTACAATAATAAACAAATCGAATGTTAATGAAAATATAACAGAAAATATTAAGGACATACTTGGAACAGGAACAGTTTCATCAAGTTCTGTAAGTTCAAGTAATGTAGATATTACAATTATAATTGGAAAAGATTATAAATAAAAAGTAGAAGCTCTGAGTTTAGAGCTTCTACAATAAATATTAATTCAAAATTATTTAAATTTATAGATTGAATCATAATTTTTATATTTTTTCTTTTTTTTATTCTTTTTACTAACTACTAAAAGTAAAACAATCAAAACCAATACAGCAGCACCAGATTGAAGAATAATTACGGGAAATTCGTAAGGTTCTACATTATGACTTGCAACCAAATCTGATGAATAATCAATGCCGTCTATAGTATAAGTAATTTTTCCTAAGGTTTCACCTTCTGATATTGGAGCTGAAATATTTTCTTTTAGTTCAATGGAACCGTCTAAATTCGATAAATCAGTATTAGTAGAAGCAAGTACTGAAATATTATCTTTTAAAACTAGCGACAAATCTTTACTATCTTTAGTTGCATTTTCAACTGATAGGGTCTTTATTGCAGTATTTGCAGAGGCAACTTGCTTAATGCCATAATTATTAAATCCATATTCAAATAAATTAATAGTACTTACATATCGACCACTTCTGCCATCAGGTGTAGCTTCTGCACCAAGAACAACAGTAATTAATTCTAAATTATCCTTTTTACTTGCTGCAATTAAACAATTTTTTGCTTGAGTAGTGAAACCTGTTTTTACACCAATAGCATATTGATAATAATATTTACTTTTGGAATCTAGTAAATCATTAGTATTTTTAAAATATCTTTCTTGATATTTATCTGTTGCAGATATAGTACAAGAAGCCATTGAAACAATGTTTCGAAAAGTTTGATTTTTCATACAATATTGTGTAATAAGAGCCATATCATATGCAGTTGTGTAATGATTTTTGTCATGAATTCCACTTGGATTAGTAAAATGTGTATTTTTACAACCAATTTCACTAGCTTTTTGATTCATTAAATCTGCAAACTTATCAACATTTCCTGAAATATTTTCTGCAAAAATATAGCCAATCTCATTTGCTGAATGAATTAAAAATAATTCTAATAAATCTTGAACCTTTAAAGCTTCATCTGGTTGAATTGCTGCATTTGAATATCCAGAAGGAATTGACATTACAGCATTTTTACTAGCAGTAAGAGTATCTGTCAAATTATATTTTTCAATTGCAATTATTGCTGTTAATATTTTTGTAGTACTTGCAGGATATAATTTTTTATTTTCATTTTTTCCATATAATAATTTTCCTGTTGATGATTCCATAAGCACAGCCCCATCTGAATATATTTGTATATCAGATTCAGTAGATGTTACTGCAAAAGAGGCTGGACGCAATAAATTTATTACTATAATAAATATTGTAAAAATTAAAGTTAGTTTTTTTAATTTCATTTGTTTTTCTCCTTATTTCATGTGTATAAATATCATATCGTATTTCAAAAGAAATTTCAAGAATATTTTAATTATCTAGTAACAAAATTATAAAAAGAAAGGTAGGTTTTTTTATGAGAAGATTTCTTAAAAATAAAAAGATCGTTTTAGTTGTTATTGTTATTTTTTTGAGTATATTGTATTTTATTGCAAATAAATCAATTCAAAAATACAATGATGACTTTATTGAAGAAAATGTTGAGACAATTTCGGAAGAAAAAGAGGAAAAAAATAAAGATATGGAGGTAAAAGAAGAAACAAAAGAAGAAGTAGTAGAAGATGAAGAAACAAGTGATGTAGATATTGAAACAAATGAAAATAGTGAAGCTAAGGTAGAGACAAATCAAGAAAAAATTTACATATATGTAACAGGAGAAGTGAATATTCCTGGGGTTGTAATTTTGAATAAAGGAAGCAGAATTTCTGATGCAATTAATGCTGCAGGAGGAGTAACAAGCAATGCAAATACAACCAAAATTAATTTAGTATATGTTTTAGAGGATGGGATGAAGGTTAGGATTCCAAGTAATAAAGAATTAAACAATAATTCTAGTTTTGAATACATAACAACAAAATCAGGGGAAGGTGCAAATGAGAATATTGAAAAAGAAGAAAAAACGGAAAATAAAGTGAATAAAAAGACAACAAGCTTAGTTAATATAAATACGGCGACTCAAACTGAACTTGAAACTTTACCAGGAATTGGGCCATCAATAGCCCTGAAAATAATAAATTATAGAAAAGAAAATGGGAAATTTTCGAATGTAGAAGAACTAAAAAATGTTAATGGTATCGGGGATAATAAATTTGATGCGATGAAGAAATATGTGACATGCAATTAGTTTATAAATAAAAAAAATATATTTCTACAAGATTCGACATTTTTTTACTTTATAAGTAGTAATATATTTAATGGGGATATTTATGAAAAGAAATAAAAGAAAAATTGCATCGATTATTATTATAACATCAATGATAATTTCAATTGGCATTAATGCATATGGATATTCAGGGAGAACTGATTCAAGAGGAGGGCATAAAGATAATCAAAATAAAAGTGGTTTAGGAAGTTAGTAGAAGATGCAGTTTAAATAATGGCAAGCTCAACTTCAGCTAATTCAACTAATACAGCTTCAAAGGGTTCGGAAGGTGAAAATTCGGATTCTAATCCGGTTTTTGGAATAGCAACTTTAGGTTTTCTTGGAGGCACTGGATATTGGGATACAAGAAGTTTAAAGGAAAATAAAAAATATATAAAAGTCGAAATATATGGAACTGTGAATGTGAAAAATGTTAAATAATTACTCATAACCCGTTGGAATCTACTATAAATAAGTAAAGAACTAAAATGATATAAACTTACAGTAGCAATAGATTGAAAGAAATTTGATTTGAATAAAATTTAATATAAAATATAAAAGTGGGGACAAATTGGGGACAGTCTCCACAATTTTATGCAATAAATAGCATATTTAAGCATTGCTAATTTATATAAAACTTAAAATTCAAAAAAGTAATTTTGAGAATTTTGAAAAGAGTTTTTATTGATACAATCATTATATAAAATCATAGATTTTTATAATGATTTATACGAGCATTTTCTCTAAAACTTTACCTGCTTCTTTATTATGTGATTGTACTGGATGTACATAGAAGTTTAAGGTAGTAGTTATTTGAGCATGCCCTAATCTTGATGCTACAATTGCTACATCTACATTTTTAGATATAAGCAAAGTAGCATTTGTGTGCCTAAGACCATGGAAAGTAATTTTTGGTAAATTATTCTTTTCAATAAAAGAACGAAACCAATCTGTAACTGTATCAGGATGCATAGGACTTCCATTCCATGTAACAAAAAGCCTATTTGAGTTAATCCATAAGTTACCACATTTTTCTTTTTCGGCTTCATACCAAGTTCTGTATTTTTTAAGCATATTGATAACTATATCAGGAATTCCAACTTCTCTAATTGAACTTTGTGTTTTAGGATTTTTTACGAAAATGCCTTTTTCAGATGTATATTGGCTTGCCTTAGTAATATGTACAAATCCATTATCAAAATCGATATCTGACCATTCTAAGCCCAATACTTCGCCTCTACGCATACCAGTAAACAATGTTAGAATAATAATAGTTTGAAATTTAATTTCTTCATTTTCTAAAGCTTCTAATAATTGCTTACATTGAATATCATCATAGTATTTAATTTGAGGTCTTTGGTGTTTAGGTGGTTTGACTCTATCTGCTGGATTATAAGGTAGTATTTGCCAATAAACTGCATTTTGTAGCATGGCATGTAATAAACGATGGTGTTCCAATATTGTTTTAGAAGATAGTCCTTTCATTACAGTTTTTCCATTATTATTTTTACATCTCTTTAACTGATGATCTTTTGAAAGATAATCATAGAAACTCATAATGTGAGTTGGTTTTATATTAGACAATTTAAAATGTCCAAAGTAGGGAATAATTCGTGTTTTTAACATTCCTTTATATCTTTCATAAGTTTTTGGAGCCAATTCTTTTGAACCGTAATTTTTAGACCATAAATCTGTAAATTCTTTAAAAGTCATTGAAGAGTTTTGTAAAACAATACCGTTTTCAATTTCATAAACAAAATTCACAAGTTCTCGATCTGCTTCACGTCTACTATTTGCTTTGATGCTCTTTGTGTACTTAATCCTATTTCCATAACTGTCAAAGCCATGTGATACAATTAATCTCCATGAGTGCTTGCCTCTCTTTTCAAGATACCCTGCCATTACTTTTTTCACCTCCTTTCAAGTATAACTATGGCAAGGATTTTATATATAATTTATTTTTTCCTAACTTTAGTACTATCAATCCAGTCTTGAAATTCTTTATCTGTAATTTCATTATTAATGAATTTCTTTCTTATTTCTGGACCTACTTTTTTAAAGTATTCATACATTTCGTGATGGTCTCTTTCTGCTGCTTGTTTTGAAAGAGTTTGATATCTAGTTCTATAAGTTTTTAATAAAGGATTTTTATCTAGTCTTTCTTTGAAAGCTAATTCTCTTCCGATTTCTTTACAAGTTTTATTATCTTTAAATATTTCATCACAATATTTAGTATCATGCATTGTTTTAGGAATGAAATATTTATTGCAATTAGCACATTTCTTTATTTTTATATCACTATTTAAAGATAATAATTGCTTAAAGGAGATAAATAATACATTAAGATAATCATCTGTCCTGAAAGAAAATGGAATACTCCTAGGTAGATTAAGTTCTTTATGAAAGTAGTAGAAATCATCCATTGTAAAGTCTAATTTCAAATCATTAATTCTATAATTTAGGGATATTAAATCTAAATTAGCAGATTCATCTTCGAATAAATCAGGAAATTCTGCTCTGAAATCAGCCTCAATATCATCGAATTCAGCAGGACTAATACTATCTTTTTCAGTAGTTAAAAGTTTTATAAATGTATCTTGATAATATGTAAAGTCATCTTCATATTCAGATTCTAGTTCGAAGAATAGATTTGATAATGCTTGCTGTGTTATAAAAAAAATTTCTTTTTTATAATATTTACTTATATCCATTTTGGATTTTTGGGCTAATTTTAATAATAAATCTTCAAAACAATATTTAGCAATGAAGTTAATCATATCGTTATCACTGTCAAAATCTATATTAAGAAAATCTATAAGAATACTTCCAACAGGTCTTATTTTACAGCGATTCACTGATTCGAAAATAAAACCTTTCTTTTTTTCAATAGAAAAATGATTTAAACATTCTGTTTTATTATTAGTATCGAAAGCAATATTGTATAATGACATTTTTACCTCCAAACATCTACAAATTTAATTTTTTTACATTTTTTTGTAATTGTAAGGTTACTTATATGCGAAAAATATTATATAAATGAACCATACAACACAAAACATAAATAACAATTGTATGACAAGATAATACCATAATAATTTATGTATGTCAACTACAATTAGAAAAAAACTGAAAGGAGGTGAGTAATATGGCAACAGAGAAAATGCAAAGAACAACTCTAACTGCAAAAGAAGCAGCAGAATATTTAGGAATATCATATTGGCTAATAACTCAATTAGTTAGAAGAAAACAAATTCCTTGTTCTAGAGTTGGAAAGAGAATTTTATTTAGAAAAGAAGCTTTAGACATTTATTTGAGCAAAAAAGAAAATGATTCATTATTACAATCTAATTAGAAAGAAGGGAGGTTATGGGACAAGTTGGATGGATAAAAATAAACACAGATATATTCTCTAATAGAAAAATTAAAATACTACTAAAAGAAAAGGACGGGGACACTTATTTTAGATTATGGATTCAAATTTTAACTATTGCTGGAGAATGTAACAGAAATGGTGGACTATATATTAGTGATAATGTACCATTTAAAATTGAAGATTTTACGAACATTATCGGAAAATCTTCCAAAACTTTTACGAAAGTTTTCAGAAAATTTATCGATTTAGGTATGCTAATTTATAAAGATAATACATACTTTGTGAAAAATTGGAACAAGTATCAAAGTATTGAAAAACTAAACAAAATTGCAAAATCAAATAAAGTAATTGAAGAATCTAAAAATGAAAAAAGTTTTTATAATTCTACACAAGAAAAGATAAGAAAAGAAGAGAATAGAAAGGAGACAAGAATAGATGAATCAAATTTTGAAACCCTCGGTTGATAAAAATGATTATATTGAGTGTGAATACTGTAAAAACAAATTATATAGAAAAACAATAGAATGGCAGTTATATGGTGACAAAAAAGTTTTAACACTAGATTATGAAAGATGTAATTGTAAAGAAGCCGAGGTTTATTGGAATGAATATGATCTTAAAAAGTTAAAGATGTTAGAAGAAGAAAGAAAACTAGAGTTAATGCAAGAATTTGCACAAAAAGCGGAAAAGATAATAAAAAATAGTAAGATGAGTAAAAGAAATTTAAATTATAAATTTGAAAACTTTGAAATCAATTCAAATAACAAAAAAGTATATCAAAGTTTAAAAGAGTATAGTGAGAAATTAGTAAATTCAAAAGAAAGAAAAGGATTAATTTTGGTAGGAAATAATGGAGTTGGAAAAACACATTTAGCCTGTAGTATTGCAAATGAATTAATAAAAAATGGAATACCAATCATATATGGAACCTTAATTAATTTATTAACAGAATTGAAAAATTCATATGATTCAGATAATAATATTTCTGAAATGGAAATTATAAAATTATATGAAAAAGTTGATTTGTTGATTATAGATGATTTAGGAAAAGAAAAGCCGAGTGAATGGGGATTAGAAAAATTGTTTACTATAATAAATAGCAGATATGAAAATAATTTACCAGTAATTATAACAACAAATTATAATCAAAATTCATTAGCAGAAAGATTAAGTTTAAATGGCGAAATAGAAACAGCAAATTCTATTATTTCGAGATTATATGAGATGTGCTACTTAGTTAAAATTAATGATATAGATCATAGAATTAAAAAGAAAAAAGTTAGTAATTGCGCTAACAATTGCTAACTAAAAATGTTACTTTTTTAAATATTTTCTATAAAAATTATAATGTATTTTTGCAAAAAAGTAAATAAAAATTTATAAAAAAATTAGGACAAGTAGGTATAAAAATTTAAACTAAATTGTCCTAATTTTTTTAAAATAAAATAACAAAAATAGTTAAAAAAATATCTCTCGGAGAGCAAAAAGGGTATTAGGGCATTTTGCTCTAAACAGCGAAAAGGGTGTCAAAACACCACGCTGGCGAATATTGGGTACTAAAAAATACTACACGCATATAATCATAGACACGAAATCAAAGATTTAGACTATGATTTAATTCGAGCAAAATAAATTTTGCTAATTATTAATGCTTCGTAAACTAGCATTAATAAATTTTTATAGTAAGGAAGTGATAAAAAATGTGGGGAGATTCAGAGCAAGTTTTAGATAGTATTTTCTTATCTTATAATAAAATTTTAAAGAGATTTAAATTGTTAGGTGTTACTACTAAAGATGGAAAGGAAATAACACATGAAGATTTAAGAAAAGCTGTAGAAGTTATGTTAAAAAAACATCCAACTTGTAGATGGAGAAGTGAGAAAGTAAAAAGTAGGAAATATTTTATTTTAGATGAAGGATATGTATGGTTATATCAAGTTTACTTTCAAAAAAAATCATTAACTGATGCTGATGTGGATTTTTTTGAAGATAGAATAAAACAATATGAAGAATTGCTAAAAATAGAACACAATGAAAATTGGTGGAATGATGATATGGATATAAAACAACTATGCGAATATTTTAACAGAAAAGATATAACCGTTAGAAAAGCAATTAAGAAAATGTGTAATAGTGGTTTTGAAAATTATAAATATTTAACTAATAATAAAGTTGTAATTGTTAGTAAAGGTGTTGAATGGCTATGCAAAAATGTTTTTAAACAGAAGTATTTAGAGTTATTGGAGAAATACAAAATGGAGCTAACGGAGTTATATATTAAAGCAGGTTATCCTTATGATCATTTTTTTCATAGAAATTAATTGTAAATATTTGCAAGTATATGTTGAGAAAATTGTCATTTTATGATATAAAATATACTAGAGTTATTATAAATAATTTTTGGGGGAATAAATAATGTCATTTGAACATGAAAGCGAAGCAATGCTTGAAGAAAAATTGATTAAACATTTAGAGTTATTAGGTTATACTAGGATTAATCTAAAAAATTTAAATGATGTAAAAGAAAATTTTAGAAAACAAGTAAATAAGCATAATATAGATGAATTAAATGGAAAAGAACTATCAGATAGAGAATTTGATAGACTTTATACAATGATTACAGGAAAAGGCGTTTTTGCTAGTAGTAAAATTTTAAGAGAAAAGCAATTTTTAGAAAGAGATGATGGAGAGAAAATATATATAGAATTATTTAATACTAGGCAATGGTGCAAAAACATATACCAAGTTTCAAATCAAATAACAAGTATTACAGAAGAAAAAGAAACTAGATATGATGTAACTCTTTTTGTTAATGGATTGCCACTAATTCAAATAGAATTAAAAGCAAGAGGAAAGACATTAAAAGAAGCAGTAAATCAAATTGAAAGATATAGGAGAACTTCATATAAAGAATTATATAAATTTATTCAAATATATGTTGTAAGTAATGGTGTGAATACAAAATATTTTGCAAATACAGATGGAGAGATTAATTTTGGCTATACATTTTTCTGGACTGATGAAGAAAACAATAGAATTAGTAATTTGAGTGAATTTTCTATGTATTTTCTAGAAAAATGTTTTGTGTCAAAAATGATTGCAAGATATATGGTTATTAATGAAACAGATAAACAATTAATGGTAATGAGACCATATCAAGTGTATGCAGTAGAAGCACTCGTAAAACAAGCCTTAGAAACGAATAACAATGGATATATATGGCATACCACAGGCTCAGGAAAAACATTAACATCATTTAAAGCCAGTCAAATTTTAGCAAACGAACCAGATATTAAACAAGTCTTCTTCTTGGTAGATAGAAAAGATTTAGATACACAGACATTTGATGAATTCAATAAATTTGAACCCGGTTCAGTAGATTTTACAAATAGTACATATAAATTAGTTAAAAATATACAAGATTCAACAAAGCCATTAATTATAACTACAATTCAAAAAATGGCTAATGCTATAAATAGCCCAAGATATTCGGAATTAATGGAAAAATACAAAGATGAAAAAGTGGTATTTATTATAGATGAATGCCATAGAAGCCAATTTGGTGATATGCATAAAACTATAAAAATGCATTTTAATAGAGCTCAATATTTTGGATTTACAGGGACACCAAGATTTCCAGATAATAAGAGTCAAGATGGAAGAACTACGGCAGATATTTTTGAAAAATGTTTACATAAGTATTTGTTAAAAGATGCGATAAATGATGGTAATGTATTGGGATTTTCAGTAGATTATTATAAAACAATAGATGCAAATCTAGACAACATTGATTATGTAGAAGTTGAAGGAATTAATACCGAAGAAGCTTATATGGCTGATGAAAGAATAAATAACATTACTGAAGGAATACTTACAATGCATCCATTAAAGACTAATGATATGACATATACCTCCATATTTGCAACTGCTAGTATACCACAATTAGTAAAATATTATGATTGTTTTAAAACTAAAAAAACCGATTTAAAAATAGCAGCAATATTTACATATGGACCAAATGAAGATTATGAGGGTAAAGATGAACTTTCATGTCAAAGTTTAGAGAGAATTATAAATGATTATAATAAAATGTTTGATACTAATTATTCTGTAAATACATTTGATGGATATTTTAAAGATGTCTCTAAAAGAGTAAAAAATGCAGAAATAGATATTTTAATTGTAGTAAATATGTTTTTAACAGGATTTGATAGTAAAAAGTTAAATACATTGTATGTAGATAAAGCTTTAAAATATCATGATTTAATACAAGCTTTTTCAAGAACAAATAGAGTAGAAAAAGCAACAAAAACGCAAGGAAATATAGTAAGTTTTAGAACAACAAAAAAAGCTGTAGATAATGCTATAAGAATTTTTTCTGATACAAGTGATCCAGATGAAGTTCTATTAAAACCATATGAGTACTATAAAGAAAAATTTATTGAAGTAGCAAAAAAATTAAAAGAAGTTGTTCCGACAGTGGAAGTTGTAGATACAATACAATCAGAAGAAGAAAAGAAAGAATTTATTGTTATATTTAGAGAGTTAACTAAAATTTTAATAAAACTTAGAATATTTAGAGAATTTAAATTTACAGAGGAAGAAGTTTTTATATCACATCAAGAATATTTAGACTACAAGAGCAAATATTTAGATTTAGCTACAGGTAAGGAAGTACAAAATAAAGTTAGTATACTAAATGATATTGATTTTGAATTAGAATTAATGTATACAGATAAAATAAATGTCGACTATATTTTAAATTTAATGAAATCTATTGATTTAACTGATAAAGAGCAGACAGATAAAGATATTAAGGATATTCTAAATAAATTGGAAAATGCAGATAATAAAGACCTAAGACTAAAATCTGATTTGATTAGAGAATTCTTAAATAAAATTATACCAACTCTTAATGAAAATGATTCGGTTGAAGAAAATTATTATAACTTTATGGATGAACATCGTCGTAAAGAAATTGAAGAAATAGCTAAAAAGTATGATATTGATATTAATTTGTTGAATGATATTATAGGAGAATATGAATACTCAGGAATATTGGATACAGGAAAAATTAAAGAAAAGATAGATAAACCTTTAATTGAAAAAGTAAATATAACAAAATCCATAAAAGATTTTATTGTAAATTTAATTAATAGATTTAAATAGAAGGAGAAATAGAAATGAATGTAGCAGAAAAACAAAACAAACAACAGTCAGAGTTACACTCTAAATTGTGGAGTATGGCAAATGATTTAAGAGGGACAATGGATGCTTCTGAATTTAAAAATTATATATTAGGATTAATATTTTATAGATTTTTATCAGAAAGATTAGTAAGTTACATAGAAGAGAAACTTTTAAATAAAGATAAACTAACATATGAACAAGCATGGGAAAAAGAAGATTATAGAGAGGCTATAATCGAAGATTTAACAAAAGATAGCGATGTTGGATATGTTATAGAGCCTCAATATTTATTTTCCAATTTGATAAAATTGGTAGAAACGGGGAATTTTGATATATCAATATTAAATAAAGCAATTAGCAAAGTTTCGGAATCTACATTTGGAAATGCTAGCCAACATGATTTTGAGAATTTGTTTGAGGATATGGATTTGAATTCTTCAAAATTAGGTAGAGGAGAAAAAGAAAGAAGTAAACTAATAGGTACAATTATGCAAAAGATAAATGATATAGATTTTGCATTTGAAGATACAGAAATTGATGTTTTAGGAGATGCATATGAATATCTAATAGGACAATTTGCAGCAAGTGCGGGTAAAAAAGCAGGAGAATACTATACGCCTCAACAAGTTTCAAATATACTTGCTAAAATAGTAACAATGGAAATTAAAGACTTAAAGAATGTATATGATCCAACTTGTGGTTCTGGTTCATTATTATTAAGAGTAGCAAGACAAAAAGATGTAAAAGTAAGTGCTTTTTATGGACAAGAAAAAGTAAGTACAACATATAACTTAGCTAGAATGAATATGTTACTTCATAGAGTTCCTTTTAATAGATTTGATATATATAATGGAGATACTCTAGAAGATCCATGTGAAGAACATATGAAAATGAGATTTCAAGCGATTGTTGCAAACCCACCATATTCAGCTCAATGGTCAGCAGACCAAAAGTTTTTAAATGATGAGAGATTCAGCAATTACGGAAAATTAGCACCAAAATCAAAAGCAGATTACGCATTTATTCAACATATGATTTATCTATTAGATGATAATGGAACAATGGCAGTAGTATTACCGCATGGTGTTTTATTTAGAGGAGCAAGTGAAGGGACTATCAGAGAATATTTAATAAAAGATAAAAATTACTTAGATGCAGTAATAGGATTACCAGCTAATATATTCTATGGAACTTCAATTCCTACTTGTATATTAGTATTTAAAAAGTGTAGAACAAGTGATAATATATTATTTATTGATGCATCAAAAGACTTTGAACCAGGGAAAAATCAAAACAGATTAAGAGATGAAGATGTAGATAAAATTATAAATACATATAAAGATAGAAAAGAAATAGAAAAATATTCTCATCTAGCCACGATGGATGAAATAAAAGAGAATGATTATAATCTTAATATTCCAAGATATGTAGATACTTTTGAAGAGGAAGAAGAAATAGATTTAGATGCTGTTCAATTAGAATTAGAAAAAATAGATGAAGAAGATAAAAAAGTAACAGAAGAGCTTAACAAATATTTAAGAGAGCTAGGACTAAAAGAATTAAAGTGACAGAAAAGGATTACATTTCAAAGTGTAATCCTTTTTAAATGAACATTTGTTGTAGTAGAGATTTTTTTATTTTATTTAAACTTTGTAATTTTGTTCCCTCCAACTTTACTTTTGTTTCTGTTAGGTCTAACAATTTTTCGTATTTTTCTTGTGTTTTTATATCAGGCAATTTGACTTTTATATTATTTAATGTTTCATAAGATAAAAAAGGCATTCCACTTCCAGCACATATTTTAGGAAGATTGGTATTCAATAACATATAATATCCAAACTTAGGTCTTAAAATTTTTATGTTTTTAGGTAGTGCTATTGTCCCATTATAAGTAACAAAGTGTTTGTTTTCTTCAAATAAAACATTACCTGCATAAGCACCCATGTGACCTATTATTACAGAATACTCAGCATTATAGGTATTAAAACCACCAATTTTACCATTTGCACCATATACTGGATAAATTCCACCATTATCAGGATTTGTATTGCCCTCTCCGTAAGAAAAATGATATAAATCTTGTAATCTAATAGAAGCATTATCCTTTATATCATCAAAAATCTTTTTTAGTAACCCTTTTTTATATATCTTAAGGGCTTCTATTTTTCTCTGTTGCAGTTCTATTTTTTTATCTAACAGACTTAGAAAATTCGCTATTTTTTCTTGTTCTTCAATGTCTGTTATTGAAAATATGTAACTACCATATTCAACAGAATTTATTCCAGGTTGTCCTGATCTCATAGACATTATTTTTATCCAATTATTATATTTTCTTAATTTGGTTTGTGCAAAAATAAATTTGGAATTATACTGTTTTTTTATATTAGCACGAATCAAAAAACCAGCAAAATACATTTTTCCATCATTTTTATTATATAAATAGGTTTTTCCAGTGCTAGCACCTGTCCTTGCAAATAATATATCATTTCCTTTTACTAAAAATTTATCATCCAATTTGTCTAACGGCGAAACTGGATCATTAATATATAATGATGAGTTTTCATCTATATCAGTTATTCTTATATATTTATTTATTCCATCAAAATCAGTTGATGCTGAATTCATACCATATGATATATCTGAAGAAATTTCTTTTAATCTTTTAAATTTCCATTCCTCTTTAAACTCTTTAAATCTCAATTTAGGTACCAACAAATTTTCACCTTCTATCTGTCCTTTAGTTTTAACCTTAATATACTTAAATGACAGACATTGTATAATATATACGGAGGTGAAAAAGATGCTATTTAAAGCAAAAAACAAAGTATTATATAAAGATTGGATTTGGGATTGGTTATTTTATAAAAAAGACTATATCAAAGAATCTACATATGCAAATTATTCTAATATTATTTCTAACCATATAGCACCAAATTTAGGAAATTATTACCTAAATGAATTAGATAATAAAACAATTCAAAAATTTTTATTAGATAAATATAGAAATGGTAGACTGGATAATCTAGGAGGATTATCTAATAAGACTATTAGAGATATTATAGCAATAATAAAAAGTAGTTTAAAAGCTGCATCTAAAGAAGGTCTTATTCAAAACTTAAATCTAGATTTTATATATCCAAAATCTAATTCAAAAGAAAAAATATATACTCTTTCAGGACAGGATCAAGATAAGTTAACAAATTATATTTTAATAAATAAGTCAATAAAAAGCCTGGGAATTTTATTAACATTATATTCGGGAATTAGAATAGGAGAATTATGTGCATTACAATGGAAAGATATTGATTTTAAAAATAATATGTTACATATAAATAAAACGCTTCAAAGAGTCTATATTAAAGATAATAATGTTAAAAAATCAAAAGTTATAATAACGAATCCTAAAACTCATAATGCAGAAAGAGATATTCCTCTTAATAAAGATTTTGCAAAAGAATTGAAAAATTATAAAACTAATTCAGAGGACTATTTATTATCTTGTACTAATAAATGGATAGAGCCGAGAACATATAGAAGATTTTTTGAAAGAACTATAAAAAAAGCAAATATCGAAAAAATTAATTTTCATGGTCTTAGACATACTTTTGCAACTAACTGTATTAAGGTAGGTGTAGATTATAAAACTGTTAGTGAATTGTTGGGACATGCTACTGTAAATATCACATTAAATTTATATGTTCATCCTCAAATGTCACAAAAAAAGAAATGTATAAATTTAATTTGCAAAAATTTTCAAGAAAAAAATCTTAAATAATTCCATTTTTATATTTTTTATGATATAATTTTTTTGACCTTTAAGGTTAAAACTAAAGGACAGATTGAAGGTGAGAATTTGTTAGTACCTAGATTGAGATTTAAGGAATTTAAAGAAGAGTGGAAAAAAATTTCTCTAATTAATGTTTTTACGTTTTATAACACCAATTCTTTATCACGAGCAGATTTATCAGATGAGGGATTAATTAAAAATATACATTATGGAGATATTCATCAAAAGTTTAATAATATATTAGATGTAAATAAAGAAAAATTACCATACATAAAATCAGAAATAAATATACGTAATGAAGCAAATTATTGCCAAGATGGAGATTTGATATTTGCTGATGCATCAGAAGACTATGAAGGCATAGGTAAAGCTGTTGAAGTAATTAATGTTGGAAATAATAAAATTGTTAGTGGCCTTCATACTATTTTGGCAAGAGATACAAAAAAAGTGATGAGTCTTGGATTCAAAGGATACTTGTTCAATACGTCTCTTATACACAATCAGATTAGGGTATTAGCAAATGGCTTTAAAGTCTATGGAATTTCTAAAAATAATATATATGATTTAAATGTTAGAATTCCAACTAAAATGGAGCAAGAAAAAATCACAAAATTTTTAATTCTATTAGATAAAAAAATAGAACTGCAACAGAGAAAAATAGAAGCCCTTAAGATATATAAAAAAGGACTAATTCAGAGAATATTTAATAATAAATATAATAATTGCATGAAAATAGAAGAGTTGATTTTTCAAAAATCTACAAGAAATTCAAAAAATGAGATTAAAGATGTATATAGTGTAAGTAATAAAGATGGATTTATACTACAATCAGAACATTTTAAAGATAGAATGGTAGCAAGTGAGGATACTACTAATTATAAAATAATTAAAAATGATGATTTTGCATATAATCCTGCTCGTATTAACGTTGGTTCTATTGCGAGAATGAAGAAGAATAAAAATGGAATTATTAGTCCAATGTATATATGTTTCAAGTGTAATGAGAAAATATTGCCAGAATATTTAGAATATTTTTTTGAATCACCAAAGTTTATATATGAAATGAACAAAAGATTAGAAGGTAGTGTACGAATGTGTTTATCATATGAATCAATGATAAATATACCAATAGAAGTACCAGACAAAAAAGAACAAGAAAAAATATCAAATATTCTTACTAGCTTAGATAAAAAAGTATACCAAGAGGAAAAAAGATATACGAAGCTAGATGAAGTTAAAAAGGGGTTATTACAAAAAATGTTTGTATAGAGTAGCAAAAAAGCTACTCTATATTGATATATATGGAAAAATGTTATAAAATAGCAACAAGAGGTAAAGTAAGATGTATAGTAAAAAAGTAGTTGATTATTTTGAAAATCCTATAAATTTTGGAGTAATTGAAAATGCGAATGGAATTGGAATTGTAGAAAACGAAGTTTGCAGTGATATAATTAAAATATATATAAAAATAAATAAGGATAATATAATAGAAGATGCGAAATTTTATGCTAAAGGATGCCCTCCCGTTATTGCATCTTGTTGTGAAGTAACTCGAAGCATAAAAAATATGAAGATGGAAGATGCAAAAAATATAGATGCAGAATTAATCATCGAAAAATTAGGAGGATTGCCAAAGGAAAAAGAACATTGTGCAGAGTTAGTTATAAAAACATTAAATAAAGCTTTAGAAAATGTAAATAAAAGAGAGGTCGGATGTATATGATTTACATTACAGGAGATACCCATGCTGATTTTAGCAGATTTTTAATTGATAAATTTCCGATTCAAAAAGAGATGACCAAAGATGATTATGTAATCATTTGCGGTGACTTTGGTGGAATATGGACATTTGAAAAAGAAAATATACAAGAAAAGTATTGGTTGGATTATCTAAATGAAAAAAACTTCACAACATTATTTGTAGATGGAAATCACGAGAATTTTACAAGATTATATAATTATCCAGTAGAAGAATGGCATGGAGGAAAAGTACATAAAATAAGAGATTCAGTATTACATCTAATGCGTGGAGAAATATTTGATATAGATAATAAGAAATTTTTTACATTTGGTGGTGCAAAATCTCACGATATACAGGATGGAATATTAAATCTTGATGAAGAAGAAAGAATATATGAATATCGTAAAAAGGGAGCATATTTCAGAATAAGAGATTTTTCATGGTGGGATTTAGAATTACCAACTGAAGAAGAAATGCAAAACGGAATAAAAAATCTAGAAAAAGTAAATTATAAAGTTGACTATATCATTTCTCATTGCTGTCCTACTAGCATACAAACATTGTTAAATCCATCTTATAAAAAAGATATTTTAACAGATTATCTGCAAAAAATTTCAGAAAAATGTGAGTTTAGGAAATGGTATTTTGGACATTATCATGATTATAGGCAAATTAATTCACAGTTTACATTACTATATGAAAATATAGTACCATTAGAATATAAAAGTATATTTGAATAAGTATACAAAAATCTACACACCAAGCAGACATAAAACTCTGCTTATTTTAATTTAAACAAAAAGTAAATAATACAAAATATGTACTAATTTTATAAAAATAGCATAAAATAATATATAAAGTTTGCTAAAAACAATACAAAATGTATCAAAAACGATTGACTTACATTAAAAAATGATGTAAAATAGTATAGAATAAACGAAAGAAGATATAATATTATAGGAGGTTGATAGAATGTTCACATATGTAAAAGCTAAAAATTTTAAATCTTTGAAAGATATTGAATTTAACCTAAATAGAACAAAAACAAAAACAAACCAATTTATATCTATATATGGTGAAAATGGAAGTGGTAAAACTAACATTGTAGAATTATTTAAGTTATTACAACAATCAACGATGTCAAGAGCAACGGATATTGCAATGAATAAAATGCCAAAAGAGTTTTGGAAAATACAAGAAGAAATGTCAGATCAGTTACCAACAGAGATAAGACAAATTTTTCAGTTATCACTTAATTTAAAAGAATATAGAATGATAGATGAAGAAGAAGCAACTGAAATTGAATATGGTTTCAAAATTAATAATAAAGAAGGATTTTATTATATAAAATTTGATGATGAAATTATAGAAGAAAAACTATATTATACAGCTGGAAAGCAAAGAGCATATCTATTTGAAATAAAGAAAGAAGATAACAAAATTATTAAAAACTTAAATAAGAATATATTTATCAATGAAAAATATAATGAAGAATTAATTGATGGAATTGATAAATATTGGGGAAAATATACTTTTTTATCTTTATTATCATTTGAAACTATAGAGAAGAATAAAGAATATATAGATAATAATATATCTAAAAATATTATTGAAGTAATAAATGAAATTTGGTTAATGACAGTACATGTTGATAAGGGTGCTTTAAGAATAATGCCAGATGGTTTTGTGAGAGTAAGAAAATTAAATAATATACAAAAAGGAATTGTAAAAAAAGATAAGTTATCTGAAATAAAGAAATATGAAAATGTTTTAAATATATTCTTTACACAAGCATATGCAGATATAAAAGAAGTTAAATATGAAATAAATGAAAAAGAAGATAGAATACATTATGAATTATATTTTAATAAAATGATAGGTGGACAAATAAAATCTATTCCTTCAAGATTAGAGTCTGATGGAACAAGAAGAATACTAAATCAGTTTGATACAATAATAGGTTCACTATTAGGGGAAACAGTTATACTAGATGAAATAGATAATGGAATACATGATGTATTAATGAAAAATATTATAATGTCAATAAAAGATGAAATTACAGGACAATTAATTATAACAACTCACAATACTTTATTATTAGAAATACTACCAAAAGAAAATATTTATATTTTGTCAACAGATTATAATGGAAATAAAACAATAAATTCTATAAAGGAATATGGAATAAAAATACAAAGAAATAATAATGCTCGTGATTTGTATTTTAAAGGTCTTTTTGGTGGAATACCAACAACAGACTATATTGATTTTGAAGAAATTAAATATGCTCTAGAAGATAATGAGGAAACTGCCAATGGTGAGGAAACCTAATTATTGCAAAGGAATTGCAATAGTACATGGAAAAAGTGAATTATTGTTAGCAGAGCATATAAAAAGTAACTTACATTTGCCTATAGAAATATATGCAGAAAGTAATGGAAAAACGAGCATACAAATAGATAGTTTAATGACTGTATTAGGAAATAACATATTTAAAAACAGAAGAGCTTTTAACAAAAAATATGTAGTTGAAGAAGAAAAAGGACAATTAATAAATTTTTCAGTAATGCCAATTATGGATTTGGATGATACCAGTGAAGAAAAAAAGAAAAGATATATTTCAGGAGAAATGTTTAAAAATCATTGGTTAAGTCCATACATAGTTCCAATTTGGAACAAAGAGAATTTGGACGAGGTACTACTAGATTTAGGACTAATAGATAAACTGCCAAACAATAAAGAGAAAGGTAAGGTATATAGAGATTTGTTTCCGAAGAATGTAGGAAAATCTGACAAACAACAAGTGGAAGATTTGATGAAAATATTTGAAAAATCAAATAAAACAAACATGCAAGTCTTTATAAAGAAATGTTTGGATAGCTTATAAATTAGAAGTGGAAAAATGGAAAAATTAATTAAAATTTTCTATTTTTTCACTTTTATTTAAAGCAAATTTAATATAAAAGGAGAAGAATAATGAATGCATCAATGAATATAATAGATAATAGTATAATAAATGTCGCAATTTTAAACTCAAAAATTTTAGGAGAGAATATACTAGAAGCATATATCCCATTTGTTTCAACCTTAATTGCTACTAAGCAATATAAAGAAATAAAAATAGAGCAAATTTGTAATGATTTTTATTATAAATATTCTTTTAAAATTCCAGCTATGCCAATGAAAGAAATACTTTCAAGAATGCAAAAAAAAGATATGATTTATAGGGATAAGAGAGGAAAGATTATACCAGATTTGGATAAGATTTATGAAACTGATTTTGAATCAGAATATAAAGAAACTTTAAAAAAATATGAAAATATTTCAAATAAATATATTGAATTTTCAAAAGAAAAATTTCAAATAGATGTTAGCAAGGAAAAAGCAGAGGAATGCTTTAGCGAATTTATAAAAGAAAACTTCTTAGATACAGTGTTAAATGACGAAAATATCAAAGAAGTTATTGAAAATATAGATAAAGAACATATTAGTAAAGAAATGTACGCATTTTATAAATATGTGATATACATGTATAAAACAGATTATGAGTTATTTAAAGTAATTCAGAAATTTTGCATGGGATATATAGTTGCAAATGCACTTAGTTTAGATAATATATCTTCTAGTAATATAATTTTTAAGAATAAAAAAATATTCTTTGATACTAATTTTATATTAAGACTTCTAGGACTAGAAGGAGAGTTTTATCAAAATTCATATATTGGCATAGTAGATGTGCTAAAAGAAAATAATTGTAAATTATATGTTTTTCCTCATACTTATGATGAAATAAAAAACATTTTAGAAACTGCGAAAACAAATTTAAATAATACCAATGAATTATCTCCGGAAGTTCAAAAATATTTTTGGAACAATAATAAAACGGAGGGAGATATAGTATTATTAATAGCAACCTTAGACAAGAAACTAAATAATTTGGGAATATTTATATCAAGAGTTGCCTACGATAGCACTAATTCAAAAGATCAAATAGATGAACAAGCACTATATGATGAAATCATTAATATATATTCTAAAAGGAAAAACTTTGATGAGAAAACTAAAAGTGATATGATATGGAATGATGTAAAATCTATGGCATTAATATATAGAGATATAAAACTAATTAGAGCGTATAGTATACAAACATTGCAAGATGTGTTTATAACAACTAATCAAGGATTAGCATATGCATGTAAAAATTTTGACAAGACATTAGGTAAAAAAGAAAACGCAATAGCACCTTGTATGACAGATATATTTTTAGGTACGATTTTATGGGTGCAAAATCCTATAAGATATGATAAGTATAATGAAAAACAAATTTTAGCTAGTTGTTATTCGTCAGTAAAATTAGATAATAAATCATTAAGTAAATTTTCAATAGAATTAGAAAATTTAAAAGAAAAGCAAAAAATTACTAATGAAGATTACATGTTAATGAAAGATTATAAAGTAGTAGAAGATATGCTATCAGATAAAATTATGGGTAATAGTGATAATATAGATGAAAAAACAACATTTGAAGTAATACAGGAAATTAAAGATAATATTACCAAGAATTATGAAGCAGAAATACTAAAAGAAAAAGAAGCAAATTTGATAAGTGAAAAAGAAAAGAACATTGCAGAGAAAAAATATGAAAGATTAGTAGCAAATGTCAAAGATGAAATAAAGAAAGAGGCAAAAATAAAAAGTATAGTAAAAATTGCTTTTTATGTAGTGATATATATTAGCGTGATTATAGTTGATTTATATTTTAATATTATAGACCTAGTCAATGTAGCTCCTAAATTTATTATATTTGTAAGACTCTTTGCATATATAATTTTGGCAATACCATCCTTAGTTGAAATATATAATTTTAGTAAAACTTATAAGAAATATATGGCAAAATTGTATAAGAAAAAATGTAAAAAATTAAAAATAGATAAATAGGAAAAGTATTATAGATAAAATTAATAGATAATTAACAACTGTGCCACAAATTTATGATTTCGTGGCACAATTGTTTTTTACATCTGTGCTTCAAATTATCAATTTTGTAGCACAATTGTAAAATATCTATTCCTCAAAACATCCCATAATTAGCTGTATAGCATCAACAAACCCATTCCTATAATATTTCTCGTTCCAATAGCCAAGATAATCTAAAAAATTATCATCAAGAAAACTAAGTTGCTTTTCAACATATTTTCTATCATTTTTGGGAACACGTTTTAAAATTCTTTCAGAAATTTCATCAAAATAAATATGATGTTTTTTATCTTCTTCACAAGTCAAAGAGCACAAATCTTCCCCTCTAAAATCTAACCAATCCTTTAAAATATCATCATTAACTTCTCTAAAATTATTCATTAATATTAACCTCCATTTTTATAAATTTTAAAATTCTACTCATCAAAACACTAAAAAAACTTGCAATAACCAATTAAAGGATATATTAAAATTTCATATGTTTGATGCCTCAAAAAATTGGGGACAAATTGGGGACAATCATTGCAAAAAAGTACATATTTTAACCAATTTCATAATCTCACCAATTTGCTCTAACCCTATTAAAACTAATAAAAACTCAAGTTAACAAAATTTCTCAAAAATACCAATTAAATTCTCATAACTCTAAGGCGAGTTTGAAATAATTTTGCTTTATAATTCTGATTTAATCGCTACAGCTTGAGTGGTTGTGACGATTTTTTGTTGTCTTCAAATTGGTTGCTATAATGCTTTAAAATAGCACTATTATGTCAAATTGGGGAGAAATTGGGGATCAACTTCCCAATTGACATAGAACCTCTAAGAAAATCTCATTTCATAAAAATTCTTAAAGTCATTTTTAAAACAAAGTAAATCAAAAAAATATAAATATGAGAGTTACAAAAAAGATTTTTAGATAATATTGAATTTCTAATTTGCCTTGCTTGAAATTAACAAATTCTCTAATACATTTCCAGCAGCCCTATCATGAGATTTTAGTGGGTGAACATAGAAATTGTATGTAGTAGTAATTTGTGCATGACCAAGCCTTGCAGATACTGTTGCAACATCCACTTGTTGTGAAATAAGAAGAGTTGCATTGGTATGTCTTAAACCATGAAAATTAATTACAGGCAATCCAATCTTTTTGACAAACTGTTCAAACCATTTGCTAATTGTAGATGGATGAATAGGTTTACCATCATCTTGAACAAATAGCCTATTAGATTCGTGCCAGAAATCGCCTACAATTGATTTTTGTTCATCATACCATAACTTATATTCCTCAAGTAAAGAAACGATAAAATCAGGTATTGCAACATCTCTTATTGAACTTTCTGTTTTAGGTGCCTTAGTAAAAACTCCTTTTTCAGAAAGATATTGACTAGACTTATTAATATTGATAATACCATTTTTTAAATCAATATCACTCCATTCAAGTCCAACAAGTTCACCAAGCCTTGCTCCAGTAAAAATATCAAGTAAAATTGCAGTACGATATTTAATTTGATTGCCTTTTAACTTTTGCAAATTATCAACAAGAATTTTAGTTTGATCTTCATCATAATGACGTCTTAATGGCTTAGATGTTTTTGGTGGCTGAACACGTTCAGCAGGATTGCTTACAATAAGTTGCCAATATACTGCTCTATGAAGCATTGCCGATAGCAAACGATGATGTTCTAATATTGTCTTTTGAGATAGTGGCTTTCTTGTTTTCTTTCCATTGTTGTTTTTTCTTCTAACAATTTGAGTATCTTCTTCAAGCAAATCATAAAATCTCATTATGTCTGTTGGTTTGATTTTATTTAGCTTATAATGTCCAAAATATGGAGTGATTCTTGTTTCTAACATACGTTTGTATCTATAATAAGTTGATGGTGCTAGTTCTTTTAATGCATAATCTTTTGTCCATATTTCCACATATTGTGCAAATGTTGGGATATTTCCATCTACTATTAGTCCACTTTCTACTTCTGTTAGAAATTTTGCAAGTTCTATTTGTGCTTCTGATTTTTTCTTGCAATGTATTGTTTTTTGATGCCTTATTGGTTTGCCGTCTAGATCGTATCCTTTGAATACTACTAGCCTGTAACTGTTTTTTCCTCGTTTTTCAATACTACCTGTCACTTTTTTGCCTCCTTTCTGTTGTTTTTAGTAATTGTTTGTATTACTATGTTTTTATTGTAACATTTTTTGATGGGAAAACAAAACCCGACAGGGGATATGAGTGGGAAAATCGGAAAATGTAGGGGAAATATAGATTAAATTAAAAAATATGTTATAATGTTAAATATAAATAGTAAATGAAGGAGAAAAAAATGGAAAAAATAATTGTTATTGGAAGTCCTGGTGCCGGAAAAAGTTCATTTTCTAAAAAGTTAAAAAATATTACTAAATTACCATTATATCACATAGATATGCTATATCATAAAAAAGATGGTACACATATTACAAAAGAAGAGCTAGAAGAAAAATTAAAAGAAATCTTTAAAACGGATAAATGGATTATAGATGGAAATTATCAAAAAACATTAGAATTAAGAATAAATGAATGTGATACTATATTTTTGTTGGATTTTCCAACTCAAGTTTGCCTTGAAGGTGCAAAATCACGAATTGGCCAAAAAAGAGACGATTTGCCTTGGGTAGAAGAGAAACTAGATGAAAATTTTAAACAATGCATTATTAATTTTACTAACGAAAAGTTGCCACAAATTTATAAGTTATTGGATAAATATAAAATGAATCATAGTATATTTATTTTTAAATCTAGAGATGAGGCTGATAATTATATACGTAATATGGAGAAAAAATATGCAAATATATAATTTAAAAAATAAATTAGAATATTTAGATGAAGTTGCAAAATTAGAATATGATGAATGGGCAGACAATAAAGAAGAAAATAGAAAATGTAGAATAGAAAGAAAAAAAGAGAAAATTTATAATGCATTTAATGATGGATTTTTTTGCAAGTTAATTTTAGTAGATAATAATAAGTTGATAGGATTTATATCTATATTTCCAAAAGATTGTGAAGAAGAAAAAGAACTAAAGCCGTGGTATGTTACAATGTATGTAAAAAAAGAATATAGAAAAAAAGGATATTCTAGAATATTAAATGATGCCATATTAAAAGAGGCAAAAAATAGAGGATTTACAACAATATATCTAAAAACAGACTTAAAAAATTATTATGAAAAGTTTGGAGCAATTTTTATAAAAAAATTAAAAACAGGTGAAACTTTATACAAATTTGAACTTTAGTAATATTTTACAAATAAAAAAATATATAATATAAAAAAGAGGAGAAAGTTATTTAAAATGAATGATACCGTTATTTATTTAATTAGACATGCTGAAACAGTTGAGGAAAATGGGATTAGAAACACAAATGAAAATTCTCAAATGATTAATGAAAAAGAAATATTGTCTATAAAAGGAGAAGAACAATCTAAGAAATTAAGCGAAAATACAGAATTACAAAATCTTGATGTTATTTGGACAAGCAACTATACAAGAGCAAAAGCTACTGCAAAATATATAGCATATAAGAACAATTTACAATATAACATAGATAAAAGATTGAGTGAAAGAAAACTTGGAAATATGGATGATTTAGCAAAATTTATGAATAATAAAGAAACCAGAGATCCATCTCGTGAACAATTAGCCTTTCCAGAATTTAAAACTCGCGATGGTGAAAGCGCAAATGATACTAATAAAAGGATGAATGAATTTTTTAATGAAATACTTGAGAAATATAAAGGAAAGAGAATAGCTGTTATAAGTCATGGTGGAACAATAAAATTCTATTTGTTAAGTTTTTGCAAAGTAAACGAAAGATTAAATCTTGAATACAAGGAAAATGAGTTGGCTATAAAATCTCCATGCTTATTAAAGATGACTTTTAGGAAAAATGAATTAGTAAATTTAGAACAAATGAAATTATAAGAAATATAAGATATGGGCTATGAGTTGGAAAGGGTAAAATAAAGTGCAATTCACACAAGCTTAAAGTGCAAAAATTGCACTTTAAACTCTATTCATTTTCTTACTTTCTTATTTTCATCCCATCAATCCATTTTTCAAAATCACTACCACTAATTTCATCATGTTTATACCTATCAAGCATCACAGCACCATCAACTTTATATCTTTCATAAAGAGCTAATACCTCAGGATTATTACTAATAGAAGCTTGTTTACTCAAATTTTTATATCTATTCCTATACTTTTTACAAATAGGATCATTAGCATATGTTCTATTAGAAGAAACCTTATCAGCAAATTCTTTACAAGTTAGACCACCTTTAAAAATATTATCACAATACAATGTTTTATGTGCAGTTTTAGGAATAAAATAGTGATTACAATTTTTACATTTTACAATTCTAAAACTATTTTTATAATTCATAAATTCTTTCATGCAAATAAACAAAAGACAAGTAAAGTCATTAGAAGAATAGTAACACCTAATATTATCTTTTGACTTATTAGTATTAGAACCTAAAAAGAAAGAATCTAAGTCAAAGTTCATTTTTATATCTTTAAAATTTTCAGATATATTATCTAAAATTGATTCATATGTTTCATTATCTTTCAAAATTTTTAGGCTTTCATAATCTGAATCTTCTTCAGTAGATGATTCAAACAATGTCTTGAAATATATTTTTTCTACGATATTCCTAAAAACAAATTGAGCAGAGTCAATAAAACTAAAATAAAGTAATTTCGTCCCTTCAGCATAATCTATAAATTCATCTTCTGTTAATATTATTTTTGGATTCTCCATAAATTCAGATGTTAAATCAATACTTTTATAATATTCAAAATTTAGATAATTCTTTTTACTAGCAATGAAATTAACAAGAAAATAATGCACTAAAAAATAGTTCAAATGTAAAGCATTTGAAAAATCTAAATTTAGAAATTCAAGCAGAAATGTTCCGATATTTTTTGCTTTAGGTTTAACTTTTTCAAAAACATATAATTTTTTATTCTTTAGTTTTTCTGGTATTTTCTCTGAGTCTGTTAGTTCTATTGGTTCGTATCTTACAAAATACTCTTTTGAATTTTTGAAGTCAAATGCTATTTCTAATTCATAATTCATAATTTTCCTCCTTGAACTTGTATTAAATTTATAACCTTTCTATATAAAAGGCGAAATGAAAGTATTAAAATTCCCAAAAACTTTTTAAAAATTAATTTTTTATGCTTTCATACATAATAGGCGAAGAAAAATGGAAAAACCTATCAAAAAATTTAAAAAAATTAATTTTTATGCCTTCACATATAATAGGCGAAATAAAATTAAAAAATCTCACAAAATTTATAAAGAATTTTAAAATTTTTATATTCCTATATACAAATAGGCGAAGAAAGACTCAAAAATCTTAGTAAAAATACAAAAAATTTTTAAGATTTAATCCCTCTATATGCAAATAGGCGAAATAATATTGGAAAATATACCAAAAATTATAAAAATTTTTAAAAAATTTTAATCCTTCTATACACATAGGCGAAAAAAAAGTGAAAAACCTGACCAAAATTGTAAAAAAAATTAAAAAAATTTTAAATTATTGATCCTTCTATATAAATAGGCGAAATAAAAATAGAAAATGTGACAAAAATAATAAATTTTTTAAAAATAAAGAAATAGCCATACAATAGAAAAAAATTTTAGAATTATTATCTGTACGGTTTCTTAGAGCAAATAAAACATCTAAAATAATAAATAATAATTAGTTAACTAAATTATACAAATGTAAATGCAAGAATATATAAAATTTAATATTTATACATATTTTTGCATAAAGAATTTAATAAAAAGAGAGGTGATTATATGCCAGAATTACCCAAGGTAGAACGAAAAACACTAACAATGAAAGAGACAGCAGAGTATTTAGGAATATCATATTGGTTAGTAAATCAATTAGTAAGAAGAAAACAAATACCATGTGCAAGAGTTGGTGGAAGAGTATTATTTAGAGTACAAGCACTAGATGAATACTTAAACAATAAAGAACAAGAATCATTAAAAAAGTAGGGGAGGGAAAACATGCAATGGATTAAAGTGTTTACAGATATATTTGCAAATCCCAAAATCAAAATATTACTCAAAGAACGTGATGGGGACACATTTTTTAGAGTATGGATTCAATTATTAACAATAGCAGGACAGTGTATGCAAGAAGGAAAGTTAATGATATCAGAAAATAATCCGATGACAGTGCATGAACTTGCAACAATCATTCACAAAACGGATGCAAAAATGGAAAATATATTGAACAAATTAATCCATTTAGAAATGCTAATATATCAGGAAAATACATATATAATTAAAAACTGGTATAAGTATCAAAGTATTGATAAATATGAGAAAATTTTAGAGCAAAATAGAGCAAGACAAAAAAGATTTAGAGATAAGAAAAAAGAAGAAAGTAACGTTACGCAAACGTCAAGTAACGTGGAAGAAGAGAATATAACAGAAAAGAATAAAATAGAAAATAATAGATTAGAAGATGATATAAAGGCAGGTGAAAATGGTAGTGGATTCAAAACAATTGATTTCTGACATAGTTTTAGATACTGATAATAAAATGCACAAACAGTGCAAATTCTGTGGAAAGTTATTACATATAAATGATTATACTGCACTATATGTCAATATTGTTTATAAAGATATAGCAACTGCATACGAAAGATGTACTTGTAATGAAGCTAGTAAAATTTGGCAACAATATGATGAATATATTGAAAAAGACAAAATAAGAAAAATCAATTTAAGTAAAATAAACAAATTATTTAAAAATAATAATTTAGGAAAACGTCAATTAAATAGCACATTTGAAAATTATAAAATAACAAATAAGAATAAAAATGCTTATGAAAATGTTAAAAAATATGTAAATAAATTGATAAAAGGAACAACTAATAAAGGACTTTTTATAACAGGAGCTTATGGTGTAGGTAAAACTTATTTAGCATCATGTATTGCAAATGAAATTATTAAGAACGGAAAATCAGTAATATTTGGAACTTTAATACAATTGTTAGATTTTATTAGAGATTCATATAGCGATTCAGAAGTTTCTGATAAAGACTATTTAAATTTATATTCTAGTGTAGAACTTTTGATAATTGATGATTTAGGAAAAGAAAAACCAACAGAATGGGTATTAGAAAAATTATTTTTGATAGTTAATAATAGATATAATAACTATTTGCCGATTATTATAACTACAAACTATAACAGAAATCAATTAAGAGAAAGATTATGTATAAATAAAAATTATAGTATTGTTGATTCAATAATTTCAAGATTATATGAGATGTGTGGTGGTATTGAAATTAAGGATGATGACCATAGAATGAGCGATTCCCTAATTAGGAAATCACTCTGAAATGGTTGATATAGCTGGAGTATAAGCTAAATTATTTTTGATGTGAAATGATTAGTGGCAGATAAAAATGTCACTTTTCTTTTTACATTGTTTTGGAGTAAAAAGAACTAGAATAAGAGAAATTTTTTTAGCAAGATTCCCCTTTGTGTATACAAAGGGTTCTTGATAGTTGGGAAAGTCCCAAACCCTTTTATGAAATGGAGAGGATAAATTTAATAAAAATAAATATAAAGAATTATATTGAGAAAAACAAAAATTTATGATATAAAATAATATAGAATTTTATACTGATTTGAGAGGAGAAAAAGATGGACAATAATGCAGATATAAAGGAAAATATATTACTAAAAACAAATTATGAATTACTTCATATCCTTCTTGAAGATCATACAACAAATAGCAATATTATTTGGGCTACAAATAATTATAGAGATAAAGGTATAGGATTTGATATTAAAGATAATATAAAAATTGAAAATATTACAGGATATAATGGAAATGTAATCAAACCTAGAGTAAAGAAAAGTAAAAAAGAACAAGAAAAGAGAATAAGAGATAAGGCAGAAGTTTTTACTCCATCTTGGATTTGTAATTTACAAAATAATTTAATAGATAATGCTTGGTCAGGAGAAATTAATTTTTTTAATATTGAGAGTGATAAAAGTTGGATTTCGAATAAAGAAAAAATAAAGTTTCCAACTAAAACGAATAAGACGTGGCAAGATTATGTTCAAAATACTAGATTGGAAGTATCTTGTGGCGAAGCACCGTATTTGGTAAGTAGATATGATAATGTTTCAGGTGACATTATAGAAATAAATAATAGGATAGGATTATTAGATAGAAAATTAAGAGTTATAAATGAAAATGTAAATGATAAATTAGAATGGATGGATTGGGTCAAAGAAGCATATAAAAATATTTATGGTTTTGAATTTCAAGGAGATAATTTGCTAGTTGCAAGAGAAAATTTGTTGTATACATTTATAGATAATTATTTATATAAATTTAAAAAAGAACCTCTTATTGAAGATTCTATAGAGATTGCAAAAATTATTTCTTGGAATGTTTGGCAAATGGATGGTACAAAATTTGTAATTCCATATAGTTGCAAGACAGATGAAATAATTAATATGTCATTGTTTGGAGATGTGCCACAAAAAATAAGTTGTATAGGCTGTGAAAAAAATAATTATAAAAAACACAATGGAATTTATTGTAAAATAATGAATTGGGAAACTAATAGACCAATAAAATATACTACATTATTAAATAGGAGTAGAAAAGATGGAAACAAATAAATTTACATCAACATTTAGCTATAAGTTGATTTATATTTTTAGAATTAATGATGAAATTCATAGTGGAAAATTGAAAATAGGAGAGGCTACAGTTCATACAAATAAATCTTTGCTAGAATTGCAACCAAATTCTGAGGAATTAAATGAGGCCGCTAAAAATAGGATTAATAGTTATACATCAACAGCTGGTATAAAATATGAATTATTATATACAGAATTAGCAGTTGACAATAACGGTAATTCATTTAAAGATACAAAAGTTCATAATGTTTTATTAAGATCCGGATTAGAAAGATATTATTTTGATACAGAGAATAAACAAAACGAATGGTTTGTTGTGGATTTGGAAACTGCTAAACAAGCTATTAAAGCTGTTAAAGACAATAGACAGGCGTTAACTGCAAAAGAGATCTCTTATGATAGGGATCCAATTGTATTTAGACCTGAACAGGAAGAAGCAATAAAGAAAACAATTGAAAATTTTAAAAAAAGTGATATTATGCTTTGGAATGCCAAAATGCGTTTTGGTAAAACATTAACAGCATTAGAAATAGTAAGAAGGCAGAAGTATAAAAAGACAATAATAATTACACATAGACCAGTCGTAAATAATGGATGGTTTGAAGACTTTAATAAAATATTTTCAAAAGATAGTAATTATAAATATGGCTCTAAAACTTTTGGAGAAAAGATAGAAAGTTTAATTGAGAGCGATAAACCATTTGTATATTTTGCTTCTATTCAAGATTTAAGAGGATCATCAGAAGTAGGTGGTAATTTTGATAAAGACGAAGTGATTTTCAATAATAACTGGGACTTAGTGGTAATTGATGAGGCACATGAAGGAACAAGAACAAGTTTAGGAGAAAAGACAATCGATGGTGTCATAAAGATACATGATGATTATAAAACTAAAGTATTGATGTTATCTGGAACACCATTTAATTTACTAAGTGATTTTAAAGAAGATGAAATTTATACATGGGATTACATTATGGAACAATCAGCTAAATTAGAATGGGATGCAGATATAGAACATTTTGGAGATTCCAATCCGTATAGTGATTTGCCACAACTTAATATTTATACATATTATTTAGATAAATTGATGCCTAGGTATGTGGATGTATCGGATAATGCATTTAACTTTAGAGAATTTTTTAGAACTTGGACAGGAGAATTAGAGATTGATCGAAAACCTATTCCAAAAGGATATGAAAAAGGAGATTTTGTACATAAAGATGATATAAATAGGTTTTTAAATTTATTGTCTAAGCAGGACGAGAATTCTAATTATCCATATTCAACTAAAGAATATATTGAATATTTTAAGCATTCATTATGGATGGTACCAGGAGTTAAAGAGGCTAAAGCTTTAAGTAAATTATTAAAAGAACATGAAGTATTTGGATCTGGAATGTTTCATATTGTTAATGTTGCAGGAGATGGTGATGAAGAAGAAAAATATGAAGAAGCTCTAAAGATGGTAAGAACAGCAATAACAGATAAGCCAGAAGAAACTAATACTATTACAATTTCATGTGGAAGATTAACTACAGGAGTTAGTGTACCAGAATGGACAGCTGTTTTCATGCTTTCTGGCTCATATTCTACATCGGCTTCTAGTTATTTACAAACAATTTTTAGAGTTCAAACACCAGCTAGAATTGGAGGAAAAGTTAAAGAAAAATGTTATGTGTTTGATTTTGCTCCAGATAGAACATTAAAAATGGCCGCACAGGCAGGTCAATTATCAGTAAGACCAGGTTCAGTTCAATCACAAGAAATTATGAGCCATTTTTTGAATTTTTGCCCAATTATTGGAATTGATGGTTCTAAAATGATTAAATATGATGTTACTCAAATGTTAAGAGAATTAAAAAAAGCAGTAGCTCAAAGAGTTGTAATCAATGGATTTGATGATAAAAATATTTATAATGATAATCTACTAAAAATGGATGAAATAGATTTGAAAGAGTTTGATGACTTAAAGAAAATAGTTGGAGTTAGTAAACAAACAAAAAGAATTGATAGTATTGATATTAACAATCAGGGATTTAATAATGAAGAATATGAGAAATTAGAAGAAGCTAAAAAGAAACCTAAGAGAGAGCTAACTGAAGAAGAAAAAAGACTACTTGAAGAAGAAAAAGAAAAGAAAAAACAAGCTTCAACAGCAATGTCGATATTGAGAGGAATATCAATAAGAATACCATTACTAATATATGGAGCAGATATTGAAATAAATAAAGATATTGACAGCCAAAATTTTATTGAATTAGTAGATGATAAATCATGGAATGAATTTATGCCTAATGGCGTTACAAAAGATGTATTTAAAAAGTTTTCTAAATATTATGATAATGAAATATTTATAGAAGCTGGAAGACAAATTAGAAATTCAACATTATATGCAGACAAATTGCCTATAAAAGAAAGAATACAAAAGTTAGCTGAAATATTTTCGATGTTTAGAAATCCAGATAAAGAAACTGTACTTACACCCTGGAAAACAGTAAATATGCATTTAGGAGACTGTATTGGAGGATACAATTTTAATTATACAGATAAAGAGCCAAGATTTATAAATCAAGGAAATGTTACTAAGGATTTATTTGAGAATAACGAAGTTAAAATATTAGAAATAAATTCAAAAACAGGTTTATATGCTTTGTATTGTTCTTATAGTATATACATGAACAGACTGTTAAATTATAATAAGCAAGATTATACTGAAGAAAAAAATGAAGATTTTTGGAGAGAAACATTAGAAAATAATATTTTTATAATTTGTAAAACTAAAATGGCAATGCAAATTGTAAAAAGGACATTATCAGGTTATAAAGAATATAATGTAAATATTTTATTAATAGAAGATATTGCAACTAAATTAGATGAAAATATAAAGGCTGTTACTAAGTACGTATTAAATGCTAATAGTTGGAATAAGGAAGGAGTGCAAATGAAATTCGATGCAGTGGTTGGAAATCCTCCATACCAAGAAATGACTGGTGGATATGGTACACAAGCTAAACCAATATATAATTTGTTTATAAATATGTCAAAATCAATAAATTCTAAATATATAAGCATGATTACTCCATCGAGATGGTTTTCTGGAGGAATGGGATTGAATGAATTTAGAAAAGATATGCTAAATGATACATGCTTAACAAAAATTATTGATTATCCTAATACTAGAGATGTTTTTGATTCAGCTGATATTGCAGGTGGCGTTAATTATTTCTTATGGGATAAAAGTAATAAAACAGAATGTGAAGTTACTAATGTTATAAACAATGTTAAATATTCTTCATCAAGAAATTTAAATGAATTTAATACATTTGTGAGATTTAACCAAGCTATTCCAATTATTAGGAAAGTTTTTAATGTACAAGAAAATGGTAAAACATTAGAAAATGTGGTATCCCCACAAAAACCTTTTGGACTACCAACGAATTATAAACCTAAAGATAAAGGGGTTCCTTGTTGGTTTATACAAAAAATTGGAAAAAGATATGCCGATTTAAAAGATATACATGATGAAAATAAATTATTAAATAAATGGAAATTACTGGTCCCTAGATCTCCAATTGCTGGACAAACAGATTTCACTAAACCAGTTGGATTTTATTATGATGGTAATACGAATATTGCTAAACCAGGCGAATGTTGTACAGAATCATTTATTGTAGCAGGAGCTTTTGATACAGAAGAAGAAGTTAAAAATTTTAAATCATATTTATTTACTAAAACAGTAAGATTTTTACTTTTACAAGCTGTTGTTTCACAAGATGTATTAAGAAATAAATTTTGCTTTGTACCTGATTTAGGAAAGTATGATAGAATTTATACAGATAAGTATCTTTGTGAAAAATGGAATATAACAGATGATGAATGGAAATATATTGATTCTAGAATAAAATAGAAACAAAAATTAAGTTGAACAAATATATATAATAAGCAAGCTAAAGTATACAGAGATTTCAGGGATAATAAAACTTTAAGAAGAAATATATATTAAAATATATAAAAAGTAAAATTAAAGAAGAAAATAATTAAGACACAGTATAAAAATTAGTTAGGATTAATTTTAGTAAATTATAGCTAAAAGGATTGGAGAAAAGAAAAATGGCAATTGGAAAATTAGAAGAAGTGGATATTAGAGAACTATGGAAACACGAACAATATGATTTTTCAGAATGGTTATCTAAAAAAGAAAATATTGAAAACCTGAATGACATATTAGGATTAACTCTTGTTGATATAAGCAAAGAAACTTATGTAGGCTCATATAGATGTGACCTATTTGCTAAAGATGAAACAACAGGAATAAAAGTTATAATTGAAAATCAATTGGAAATGTCTAATCATGACCATTTAGGAAAAATAATTACGTATGCATCTGGGTTAGATGCAAAAGTTGTTGTATGGATTGTAAAAGAAGCAAGAGAAGAACATAGAAGTGCTATTGAGTGGTTAAATAATAATACAAATAGTAACATTAATTTTTTCTTAATAGAAATTCATGCATATAAAATAGGAAATTCAGATAATGCACCAATGTTCCAAGTAATCGAACAGCCTAATGACTTTATTAAAAACAATAAATCAATTAATAGTAATGATACAATGAATAAATCACAATCACAAAGATTAGAATTTTGGAATCAATTTAATAATGTTCTTGTTGAAAGAGGTAAACCTTTTAATGTTAGAAAAGCTACAACAGACCATTGGTATAATGTGGCGATAGGGACTAGTGATGCTCATATAGATATTACATTAGTAAATAAGGATTCAGTGATAGGCGTAGAACTATATATAACAGATAATAAGGAATTCTTTGATAAGCTATATCAAAGAAAAGATGAAATAGAAAATGATTTAGGCTTTAAATTGGATTGGAGAAGGTTAAATAATAGTAAAGCTTCAAGAATAGTTACTTTTATAAAAGGTTTGAATTTTGATGACCATAGTAATTATAATGAGTTAATAAATAAAACTATAGATTTAGCAGTATTAATGAGAGATACATTTAAGAAATATATAAATTAATAATACATAAGAAAAGCAAAATATTAATGTATAAAATTAAAATACAGAAGTATTTTGCTTTTTTGATAGGAGGCTTAGCTATGCTAATAGAAATAATATCATTTATAATAATAGTAGTTGTTATTTTTATATTTGCAAAATTAAATTATAAGAAATGCGAAAAAGAAGGAGAAAAAATAATATTCATATTTTATGTAACAATAATTTATATTCCAATAATTTTATATTATTTAGATTTATGGAATATTCCATCTAAATTAAATTTAATGAAGAATATAGATAGTCAAAACTGGTTAGGTTTCTTATTTACATACATATCTACAATTTTTTCGTCAGTAATAGGAGTTACAGCCTCTATATATATTGCATTTGTTCAAATAAGGAAAAATAACGAAGACAATGAAAAAAGAGATAAAGAGAATTTGAGAATTCAAAATATGCCATTATTAAAATACGGTATTGATACAGAAAGAAAATGTGAAGGAGATTTGTCTGAACTAATAATAACATCAGTAAAAGATGGAAACCCATTTGAATTAAATTTTTCATTTAAAAATATAGGGTTAAATAGCGTAAAAAATATTATTATTGATTATGAGTCTGATGTAACAAATTCAATATACAGATTATCAGGAAAGAATAATATTATTACAATGGAAAGAGGAGAAGAAATTGAAAGTAACCATTTTTTGTCATTAGAATTGGATAGTACAACTAATATGAAATTAATAGTGTATTATGAGGATGTTTTAAATAATTGGTATAGACAAGTTGTGAATATTATATATAGTGCATCTACTGTATTTGAAAAAGGAAACTATGTTGGTAAAGTAAAATATTTAGTTGAGAATGAAGAAAAGATTGCAGAAAACGATATAAATAATGATGTGATTTGAGATTTAATTGATATTTGTTTAAATGCACAGAATCAATATATATAAATGATTAAATATTATTTAAGGTAGGTAATGAAAATGAAAAATTTAGACTTAAAATTAAATGAAGAAAATATTCATTATGTGTTAAAAAATAATTTTATTAATAGAAATAGATATATATCAAGTTTTTTTAAATTAATTAATGGACTTGAAGAAAATAAAATTATTGCTTTAGATGGAGAATGGGGATCAGGAAAAACTTGGTTTGTTAAGTCAGTAGAATATTTGATGAATAGTGAATCAAATAATGAATTAAATATTGTAGATAAAGAGATTATGAATAAAGTAAAAGATAAGTATATGACATTTTATTATAATGCTTGGGAAAATGATGATGCTAAAAGTGCAATGTTATCATTAATATATAAATTAATAAACGATAGTTGCTTACAAAAAAATGAAAGTGAAGTAGGAGCTATTCCACGTTTGTTAAATACAGTTATTAAGTTTGTAACTAATGGTGCAATTGATATAAAAGAAGATATTTTTGGAGAACAATGGAATAACAAACAAATAACAGATTGTATAAAAACTTCTGAAGAAATAAAAGAAACGTTTAAAAAAATAATAGATAATTTATTAATTGAGAATAAAAATAGATTATTAATTATTATTGATGAGATTGATAGATGTAAACCTACTTTTGCAATAGACTTATTAGAAAATATTAAACACTTCTACGATGATAATAGAATTATATTTTTAGTTACGACAAACAATAAAGCACTAGCCAGTTCAGTATGCAAAATATATGGTGAAAAATATGATGGAGCCTTATATTTAGACAGAATTTTTGACATCAATTTAGAATTGCCTAATAATTATATTCAAGATTACATTAATGCAATTGACGATGGGAATAGTAATTCTAATTATCATTTTAAAGTATGTAGGGAATTGGCAAAAGAAAATAAAATGACTATGCGTGAATATAATAGATATTTGAATTCAATGGAAAGCATTAAGAATAATCTTATAGAAGGATATTCATATTTATCATTATTTGCAAATTATATTATAATACCTGTATCTATGAGTTTAAGGATAAAAGATAAAAACAGATATTATAATTTTATAAGAGGAGAAGAATTTAATATAATAAGTCAACTTATAAATAATAATAAATTTTATAATAAACTAGGAAGAAAAATTGTATTAGAAAAGGATAAGGACAGAGGAATTACAAATATAACCGAAGAAAATATTGAATTAGAAAATCAGAGAATTTTGACAAGTTTGGAAGAAATATATATTCAATTATTAAAAAGTATAAATCTAGAAAGTTATGAATGGGAATATAGGGAAACATTGAAAGAAACATTAGATATTATATCATTATTTAATTAGAACATAAAAAAATAAGCTAATAAAAATATGAAAAAATATCATAAAAATCAAAAGTTTTTTCATATTTTTGAAAAAACTTGACTATAATAATAAAAGATAGTATAATTATTATAGTTAGGAGGAGATTTATGGAAAGAATAAGTAGAGAAAATTATTTATCTATATTAAAAAATTTCAAAGATCAACAAATAATAAAAGTTATCACAGGAATAAGAAGATGTGGGAAATCAACATTACTTGAAATTTTTCAAGATTACTTAAAAGAAAATGGAGTAGAAGCAAAGCAAATAATATCAATAAATTTTGAAAATGCAGATTATGAGGAATTACAAGACAGAAAAAAATTATATAAATATATAAAAGAAAGATTAGTAAAAGGAAAAAAGACATACGTTTTTCTAGATGAGATTCAAAATGTAAACGAATTTGAAAAAACAGTAGATAGTTTATTTATAAATAAAGATGTAGACTTATATATAACAGGTTCAAATGCATATTTATTATCTTCAGAATTAGCCACATTGCTTACAGGAAGATATATAGAAATAAAAATGTTGCCATTATCGTTTAAAGAATATTTATCAAGCTTTGAAGATAAAACAGACTTGTCAAGAAAATTTAGAGATTATCTAAGATATAGTTCATTTCCTCAAGCAGCCCAATTATATAAAATAAACCCAGAAAATATAAGTTTATTTTTAGATGGAATATATAATACTATTTTATTTAAAGATGTAATGCAAAGAAAAGGAATAACAGATAAAAATGTTTTAGAAAGAGTTACAAAATATTTGTATGACAACATAGGAAATAGAACAAGTATGAAAAGCATAAGTGATAATATTGAAGGAATAAATAAAAATTCATCATATAATACAATTTCAAACTATGTAGATGCATTAATAGATAGCTATTTAGTATTTAAAGCCAACAGATATGATATTAAAGGAAAAGAATTTTTGAAAACTCAAGAAAAATATTATGCAATAGATATAGGATTAAGATATTATATGTTAGGACAAGGCTCTGGTCGAGACATGGGGCATATATTAGAAAATGTTGTGTATCTTGAATTGTTGAGACGAGGATATGAAGTATATATAGGAAAATATGATGATTTAGAAGTTGATTTCGTAGCAAGAAAGCCAGAAAATACTATATATTATCAAGTTGCATTAACAACTAGAGGGGAAAATGAAGAAGATAATAAAATCTTAGATAGAGAATTAACTCCATTGAGGAAAATAAATGATAATTATCCTAAATACATTTTGACATTAGATGATGATTTAGATGCAGACTTTGATGGAATAAAGAAGATAAATGTGTTGGATTGGTTGCTTGATGAAAAAAATAATTAAAGATACTGATGAAAAGCAAAATATGAAAGTAATTGAAAGTTACAGAATTATTTTGCTTTTTTGATAATAAAAGACAAGTTTCGACAAATTTTTTGAATCTAAAAGTATAAAATAAAAAGTAAGAAAAGTTTTAGAAGAATTTTATAAAAAAATATGCTTTTGAGCTAAACACGAAAGGAATGAGAATTAACATGAGTGAAAAAAATATAACTGAAGAAGATAAAGAAAAAAATATAAAAGAAATACTAGATATAGTTAAGAATAATTATAATCAATATTATGAAAGAACTCAAAATATAGACAATAAAAGTGGTTTTTTTATAGCATTTCATGGAGCGGTTCTGTTACTATTAATTAATCCTGAAAATATAAATAAAATTTTATTAACACAATATCAAAATATAGAACAGATTTTAAAATATGGATTTATAGTAGTATTAGAAATCAGTATATTAATTTTAGCAATTAGTTCAATTTGCTTATTTATATGTAGTTTGAAATCAAGAAATATAAAATACATGCCAACTAATATTTGTGAAGAAAAATATTATAATTGCCAAAATATTGATTTAAATAAAGAATTGCTAAAGGGATATAAACAAATAGCAGAATATAATGAATGTATAATTGATAAAAAACATACTTTATATAATTATGCATCTATGATAACATTGATTGAAACTATTTTAATAGGAATAAATTTAATAATTCAAAGTATATAAAAGGAGGTGAAATTTATGAAAGAAGAAGAAAATAACTCAAATAATGATAGTGAAAATTCAACATGTCCAAGAATAGAACTAGGAATACATCAAAATAGTTATAGACCCAAAAATACAGAGAAGAGAGGAAGTAATGAAAATGAGTAAAAGAAAGATATTTGTTTCATTTGATTTTGAAAATGACAGAAATTATAAATATTTATTAGAAGCATGGAATGGTAATAGTGACTTTGAATTTGAATTTGATGATAAATCAACAAGAGAGATAAATAGTTGGAATATATCAACAATAAAAGCAGCATTGACAAGAAAAATTAATGAAGCAGATTATACTATTGTAATAGTAGGAAAAGAAGCAAATAAAAGGCATAAAGATAGTCAGCTTATTGGATATAAAAACTGGCAAAACTTTGAAATTGCTAAAAGTAAAGAAAATGGAAATAAACTAATTGCGATAAAAATTAATAGTTTATATGAATCTCCAGAGGAATTGTTAAATAGTGGTGCAAGCTGGGCATATTCTTTTAGTGAAGAAGCAATTATGAAAGCGGTGAGAAATGCATAATGAATAATACTGAAATCTTGTATGATCATTACAAGGATACTATTGAAGAAACAAAAAAACAAGAGAGCAGAAGAAATAAATTATTTATAATAATTTTGATACATATTTTTGTTTTATTTTTAGTATCATATAAACCAGAAAGTATGTGCAATGTAATATCTGATTTATTGATGGAAAAATGGAAAATGGGATTTTATTTTAGTATTAACATTATTCAGATAGCTATTATGATAAGTATGTTATATTGTGTTATAAGATATTATCAAATCAATATACAAATTAATAGAATATATCCATATATACATACAATAGAAAATGAGTTGTCTAAACAAATAAGTAAAAATTTCACGAGAGAAGGAAAAAACTATTTGAAAGAATATCCTAAAACCCAAAATATTGTTTATTTTTGCTATAAATATATATTTCCTGTTTTCTATATAATTGCATTAATATATAGAGTAGTAATAAATAATACATGGAATAGTCCAGTAATAAAAAGTATAGAAGTAATTATTACGATACTATTAATTATATTAAATATTGTATATATGATTGATATATTTCAACAAGAAAGATAATAAAATTGAAATAATAATGATTTACAAACTAAACCTTATATTTTACAACTGTGCTACATTTTGGTAATTTTGTAGCACAGTTGTAAAAATTTAATATAAACATAAGTTTTTATGAGGCAAATTAAAAAATTACATCCATAACATCTACACCAACTTAACCTCCTCCATCACAAATTCATCAACCATTTGCTGAATCATATTCAAATACTTAACCTGCTCAACAAAACTCTCATTCTCAGAAGGAGCAGGAAACTTTTCTTTAAGTTCAAATTCAATCAAATTAGCATAACCCTTCAAATGATATTCAAACTCCAACAAATAATCCATAACAGAACCATCCATAACCAAACGAGAAAATTTAAAAGGCTTATACTCTTCCAAATACTTCTTAGCCCAAACACCATATTTACCTAGTTTCAAATTTACCACCACCCAAACTCATAATAACTAAATTTAAGCAATCACCAAAACCAGCTCTATAATATTTATCATTCCAATAACCAATATAATCAAGATAATTTTCATCAAGCTTGTCCAATTGTTTTTGAACATATTTTTTATTACAACTTGCAACATTTTTCAAAATATTATCACAATACTTATCAAACTCAATCAAATGTCCTTTATCTTCTTCAGTAAGTCTGCTCAAACACTCATCTCTAAAAATTATCCATTCTTTCATTAAATCATTAACTTTATTATCTAAATCCATAAAAATCATTCCTTTCAAAATTTAATCAAAAATCTAAAATAGCCATAAAAATTCATTAAAAAAATAATCAAAATCGTAAAAAAATAAATTTAATTACCACTTAAAATCAAATACAATTAGTAAGAATTTCCAAAAATTTTCCAACAAAAATTAAATGAAATTAGTATAAATCTCCTAAAATATTCCAATAAAAATTGGGGAGAAATTGGGGATCAAATTTTCAAAATCACCCCAATTTTAACAAAATTACACACTAAACGAAAATCCAGCAAAGCACTAATATCACTAGCATACAATACAATTCAACACATCTAATAAAATGCGTTATGTAACCCTCATAACCCGAAGGTAGAAGTAAAATAAATTTAATTAATAAGTAAAAACACAATAGAATGAACAACCATAATAATTTAGGAAGAAGCGCAAGAATAACAAATATTTTGAATACTTTCAATAACGCCCATTACGGTTTCATTTTCACTTCTAATTATTTAGAGAGATTAATTTAAGTAAAAAATTTCCATATTAGTATAAAAATAAAAACAAAAAAGAGAAAATAAATGTTTAAAAAATATGGTAGTTCTTAGAGACAATAAAATAGACAGAGAATAAAAAAGAATGACTGTGATTATTGAAGAATATAAGCACCAGTGATAAAATAAAATCAGCATAAAAATTAAAGTAGTTTTTAATAAAGGTTATAATAGATGAATTATGAAGGAGAAAAAAACGCAATGAAAACAATAACAATAAAACAACCATGGGCAACATTGATAATGCAAGGAGATAAAAGATTTGAATTTAGAAATTGGCAAACGGCTTACAGAGGTGAATTATTAATACATGCAGGAAAAAGTATAGATAAAGAAGCAATAAAAAGATTAGAAAAATATTTACCAAAAGAATTGCCACTCGGAAAAATATTAGGAAAAGTAAGATTAGTAGATTGTATAAAAATGTCGCCAGAATTTAAAGAAGAGCTATTAAAAGAAAATAGAGATATATACACTAAAAGTTCTTTTAAAGAAAATTACGGTTGGCAAGTGGATAATGTACAAGTCTTTGATGAGCCAATAGAGGCAAAAGGTCATTTAAGTTTGTGGGAATATAATATAGAAAAATAGTTCAACTAAAATAAAGAAGTACTTAACAAAATAGTCTAATTTAATAAACGAAATGCTTGTGAAAAAATGTAAAATATGATATAAATAAGATGAAATTTGTCAAATATAAATATTACAATAATTTACATCTGACATAACTCAAAAGTTTACAAAATTTAGTTAAATAAATTTGTATACAAGGAGGTAAAAAATATGAGAATGAAATTATATTTTACATTGGAAAATGAAAAAATGCCAATAGATTATAGAAGAAGCATAATCAGTTTTATAAAATTATCATTATCTGAATATAGTGAAAATGAATTCAAGAAATACTATAACCAGAAAGATAATATTATAAAACCTTATGCTTTTTCTGTTTTTTTTAGACACCCACAAATTAATGGACAAGAGATAATATTAGAAGATAAAAGATTTGAAATGAATATGACAATAGAAAATTATGAAACAGCCATAATAATATATAATGCATTTAATCATCAAAAAAATAAAAAATTTTCAATTAATCAAAATTCATGGAAATTAGAAAATATTGTGCTTATACCAGAAAAAGAAATTAAAGACAATAAAATAATTATAAAATTTCAATCCCCATTATGTGCACGTAAAAGAGAAGAGAACAAAGATTATTATTATTCTTTTGAAAATGAAAAATTTGAAAATACATTAAAAATAAATGTTAAAGAACAATTGAAAATTACAAATATTCCATTAGAATCAGTAGATACACTAAAAATTACTCCAATTAAAGCTAAAAAAGTAATTATAAAATTTTATGAAAAACAGATAGAATGTTCAACAGGAATTTTTGAAATAGAAGGAGACATAGAACTTTTAAATTATTTATATAAAGCTGGTATGGGCAGTAAACATAGCGCTGGATTCGGGATGTTTCAAATTGTTTAAAAGGAGGTGCAAAATTGAAAATTAAAGTATACTTAAATGATTGGTTCTATAACGCACGGAATCGTGGGATTCTTAAGAATTCTTGAAAAAAATCATGATGAATTTGCTATTAAAAGAAATAATTATATTGAATTTGATACAGAAGATTTAAGAGATTTTCATAAATATTATTTTGAATATTTTTTCAAAAAATACAATGTTGCAGAAAGTGTAAAAAGTAGAACTAAAAGTTCATTTGATTATTTAGAAAATAATATAGAAGTAGTTTTTGATGATAAAGACAAGGAAAAAGAACGAAAAGAAAAAATAAAGTCAAATAAAAAATATATTAAAGAAACAATAAAAAAACAATTAGAGAAAATTAAGAAAATTGATGAAATTACATATGAAGAAATGAAAGAACAATATGACCAAATTGACAAAGCAATTACAAAACAAGAAATTATAGAAATAAAAGAAAAATTAATTTCTAATATTAAAAAAGATAATATAAATAAAAGATTAACATTAAATTTATTTAAAAGCATATTGAGCAATACATATTATGGACAACCAAGCTTTTTGAATGTTATAAAAACATCGATATCTTACGAAGGGCAGCAAGAACTCATGTATAGGGATTATGTAAGTAACATTGTGGAAACAGGTTTTATTAATGGTATTATGAAAAATGATTATAGTATTGAACAAATAAAAGAATATATAGAAAACGCAAAAGAAAGTAATATAACACAAGAAATGGAAAAAATTTATTCAAAAATAGAAAAGGACTATATTGGTAGATCTAAGACAATAGAAGATATACAAAAATATTTAAAAGAAAAAGTAATAAAAAGCTGTTCAATGTGTGAAAATGAAATAGGTCTAACAACAAACTATTCAGAAGGAAACTTTGTACCACTTGCCATAAGTAGTGATAATGCTAGAAATTTCTTTTGGAATCAAAATGTAAAAATGCCAATATGTGATGTATGTAAATTGATTTTATTCTGCATACCCGCAGGAATGACAACAATAACCAAAACAATAAAAGAAAATGGAGAATATAGAGAAAAACAAGTACTAAGTTTTGTGAATTTTGACACGAAAGTAGATATGCTTTATAAAACAAACATTAACTTTGGAAATAAATCAAGATATGAAAATAAAAACGAAAATCCATATTCAGAATTAATATTAGATATTGTAGAACAAGATAAACAAGTAAGTATATGGCAATTGGATAACATATTTGTTGTAGAACTTGAAGTAGAATACGGAGCATATAGTAGAATTGAATATTTTAATATAAAAAGATATATATCACTATTTTTTAAGGATTATGCTAAAAAAACGTTATCAAAAATATGGGATTATAGATATAAGTTGCAAATAGTCGATTACATCATGAAAAATAAAGATATTAAATACATAATTAATGATAGATTAAGAGCAGAAATGTCAAAAGAAGAAGCAAAAGGTGAAAAGAAAAATGGTTATAATTCATTTTTGGCAACACAAATAAGAATGATATTAAATATCTTAAAAAAGGAGGGAAACGAAGTGGAAAATATAAAGAAAAACGATGATAAATTATATGTTATATATAATTTAGGAATTCAGATTCATGAAGAATTAAAACATAATAATGAAGATAATAAATTAGATGGATATACATATAAAATGTTAAATAGTATCAAAGCAGGAAATAAAAAAGAATTTATGGATATTGTAATAAGATTACATATGGCAATAGGAAAAGATGTGTCACCAATTTTTATAGAAACTATGCAGACAACAGGATTAGATTTTGAATCAATAGGACATAGCTTTTTAGCAGGATTAATATCTAATAAATATGAGAAAAAAGAGGAGGAAAAAATAAATGGATAATATAAAAAATAAAAAAGGATTATCAATTACTCTAGTATTTAAAGGACAAAGTTTGAATTATGGGGAAGGAATAGGAAATATATCTGAATTAAAAAAATTAACAAGAGGAGATGGAAGTGTTTATACATATGCTTCTAGACAAGCATTAAGATATGAAATAGTAAGACTTGGAAACAAATTATTTAATTGGAATTTACAAGTAGTAAATAAAGAAAAAGGGACAATTCAATTTGATGATAAATTGACAATTCAAGATTCACAAGAGATGGATCTTTTCGGATATATGAAAACAGCAAAAAATGATGGTTCAAATATTAGAAGTGCAGCAGTTAGATTAAGTAATGCAATATCATTAGAAGATTATAAGAGTGATATGGATTTTTTAAATAACAAAGGATTGGCAGATAGAATTAATGAATTTCCAAACCTTGCAAATGTTGAACAACACCTAAGTTATTATACATATACAATAACAATAGACTTAGAAAAAATAGGAAAAGATGAAGAAATAGAACTATCAAATGAAGAAAAAACAGAAAGAGTAAATCAATTATTAGATATAGTAAAAATATTAAATAGAGAAATAAGAGGAAGAGAAGAAAATTTAAGCCCAGTATTTGTAATAGGAGGAATGTATGACATAAATTCACCATTCTTTTTAGGAAGAATAAAATTAAATGGGAAAAATAGAGAATTCAGTATTGATACAGAAATGTTAAAAGATACGACAACATTAACAATTGGAAATAAATCAATATATGATGATACAAAAGTAGGAATGTTAAAGAATACATTCAAAAACGAAAAAGAAATAGAAGAAATTTTTGAAGGAAAGACAACAAATATAGAAGAATTTTTCAAAGATTTAAAAGAAAAAGTAAATGAATATTACAAAGCATAAAAGAAAGGATTGGTATAAATGAAAATTTTAAAACTAAAACTATACCAAGAGACAGCATGTTATAAAAAGCCATTTGCAACAAAAGTTGCTGAAACATATCCATTGCCACCATATTCAACAATAATAGGAATGTTCCATAAGATTCTTCAGGCTGGGGCAGGAGAATATTTTCCAATGAACATATCAGTTCAAGGAAGTTATAAAGGAATATTTAGTAATTATCAAAATTTAAGAATGTATAAAGGAAAAGATAAAGTAACATCAATGCCAAGAAATGTACATCAATTATTAGATGTTAATTTAATTATTCATGTACAAGCAGAAGATGAAATAATAGATAAAATTTATAAAAATATAATAAATGGAACAGAAACATTTACATTAGGGAGAAATGAAGATATCGTAAGGATTGATTCAATAAAAATTCTAGGAGATGTCAATGAGGTCGAAGAATCAGAAATAAAAGAAAATGCTTATGTACCAGAATGGATAGATAATGAGGTTAATGGAATTAATTATAGATTAAATACAACATATAAAATACAAGATGACATAAGAAAATGGAACAAAGTCAATGTAAAATATGTTGAAAAGCATACAAATAAAAGTTTATACGGAACAGAAGTATTACAAGATGAAGATGGAGATAATATCTATTTTTATAGTGAAAGGATTCAAAATGAATTATAAATATTATGCAAAATCAAATCCAATAGAAACAATAAAAGAGCACACTGATAAATTATTAGAGAATCTTGAAATTCTAAAAAGAACTTATGGTGCGAAAATAGTACAAGTAATAGATATGCCAGAAGATAGATTTTGGCAACTAATGGAAATAATATGTAAATATCATGATGCAGGAAAAGTTTATTCAGGTTTTCAAAATGTAATAAGAAAAGCAATAGGAGAACCACTATTAGTTACAAAATTTAATAATGAGCAAATAAAGCATGAACAGATATCTCCGATGTTTATACCATATAAAGAATATGAACTAACAAAAACAGAAAGAAAGCTAGTATATCAAGCAATTTATTATCATCATGAAAGAAATAATACAATACATATAGATGGAGATTTGTTAAAAAAAATAATAGAAGAAGATATAAAACCTAATATTCCTCAAATAGAAAATGAATTACAAATCAAAGTACCAGAATTAAAAACAACATATTTAGGAATGGTAGAAGGACAAGTTAGAATAACAGAATTTGATGACATATACAAAAACTATTGCATAATGAAAGGGTTATTACATAGATTGGATCATTGTAGTTCAGCATGGATACCAGTTGAAAATGAAAACAAAGACGAGATATCAAAATTTGTAGAAAATTTTATGAATAACCAAAATTTCAAACTTAATGATTTACAACAATTTGCAAAAATAAATCACAATAAAAATGTTATAGTAATTGGTTCAACAGGAATGGGAAAAACAGAAGCGGCTTTACTTTGGAGTAATCACGATAAAACATTTTTTACATTACCATTAAGGATAAGTATAAATGCAATATATGACAGAATAAAAGAAACAATAGAATATGAGCATGTTGGATTATTGCACTCAACAGCAATAGATTATTTAGACAATAAAAATGAAGAAAATGAATTTGAAAAAATAGAACAAGCACGAAATTTATATGAAAAAATTACAACATGTACAATAGATCAGATCTTTCCATTTGTATTCAAATATAGAGGATATGAAAAAATATATGCAACATTAAGTTATTCAAAAGTAGTAATTGACGAAATTCAAGCATATTCACCAGAAATAGTAGCAGTTATTTTAAAGGGATTACAAATGATAAATAACTTAAATGGACAATTTATGGTAATGACAGCAACACTTCCTAGAATATATAAAGACAAACTAGAAGAAATGGGGATAAAATTTGAGTATAATGAATTTATAAAAAATACGATAAGACATAAAATTCAATTAGTAGAATCAGAAATAAATCAAGATATAGAAGAAATAAAAGAAAGTTCTAAAAATAAGAAAGTATTGATAATTGTTAATACAATAAATAAAGCAATTGAAATATACAAAAAATTAAAAGATGAAGATGTTCAAAATGTCAATCTATTGCACTCAAGGTTTATACAAGCTGACAGAAGTGAAAAAGAAAGAAATATAAAAGAATTTTCTAAAAATAAAAATGAAGCTGGAATATGGATAACGACACAGATTGTTGAAGCTTCACTAGATATAGATTTTGATATGTTATATACAGAAATGTCTACATTAGACAGTCTATTTCAAAGACTTGGAAGATGTTATAGAAGTAGAGAATATGATGGAAACATACCAAATGTGAAAATATATATTAAAGACACAAGTGGAGTTCGATATATATATGATAAAGAAATATATGAAAAAAGTATAGAACTATTAAAGCCATATAATGGAGTAATATTACAAGAAAAAGTAAAAATTGATTTAGTTGATAAATTATATTCAAAAGAAATGTTACAAGGAACAGGATTTTATAAAAAATTTAAAGAAGCATTTAAAATATTGGATAATATTATAGACTACGATACAAGTAAAAAAGATGCACAGCATATTTTAAGAGATATTGATAATATAGATGTAATACCCAAAATTATTTATGATGAAAATCTTAATTTATTTGGAGAATATGAAAATGAAAAAGAAAAGAAGAAAAAATATGAATTGAAAAGAAATATTGATAAATTATTTATATCAATCAATAGTAAAAATAAATGGAAATTGAACAATTTTATAACAGAATGTCCATATGTAAAAGGAAAATATATTATTGATACAAAATATGATAAGGAAATTGGACTTCTTTTAGAATTAGATGAAGGCTATTCGATAGATTCACGAGAGTTGTAATAGGAGGAATGGTTGAAAAATTAATTTTTTTCAACCAAATCTGTGCCTTGGAGAAAGGAAATTAAATATGAATATTACAGGAATAATGGTTTATTATTATTTTATATGTGAGCGAAGATTATGGTATTTTGCAAATCAGATAAATATGGAACAAAACAGTGAACTTGTACAAATTGGAAAAATAATAGATGAAACAACATATAAAAGAGAAAAGAAAGGTATTTTAATAGATAATACTATAAATATAGACTTTATTAATAATGGAGCAGTATTACATGAAGTAAAGAAAACAAAATCAATTGAAGAAGCGGGAATTTGGCAATTAAAATATTATATGTATTATTTAGAACAAAAAGGAATAAAAAATATCAAAGCTGAAATTGATTTTCCATTATTAAGAGAAACGAAAAAAATTATTTTAGAAGATGAAGACAGAGAAGTATTAAAAAATGTTGTTAAAAATATAGAAAATATTGTAGAACAGGACAAGCCACCTAAAATAATTGATTCAAAGATTTGTAAGAAATGTTCATACTATGATTTATGCTATGTATAAAAATTATATAGAAAGGAATTGTTAAAAATGAAACAATCATATTATTTATACAAAAGTGGGAGGCTTCAAAGAAAAGATAATACATTGGAAATAGTATATAAAGATAATACTAAGAAAAGTATACCTGTTGAAAGAGTGGATGACATATATGTTATGACAGAATTTGATTTCAATACAAGTTTATTGAATTTCTTATCACAGTTTGGAATAAATATACACTTTTTTAATTATTATGGGTTTTATACAGGAACATATTATCCAAAAGAATTACTCGTGTCAGGAAAGCTATTGATAAAACAAGTTGAACATTATAATGATAAAGAAAAAAGATTAAATATTGCTAAAGCTTTTATAGAAGCAGCATCTTATAATATTTATAGAAATTTGACTTATTACAATAATAGAGGAAAAGACTTAAAAGATTATATGAAAGAGATAGATTTTTTAAGAAAACAAATAAAATTGTGTAAAGATGTGCCGGAATTAATGGGAATAGAAGGAAATATTAGAAAAGTTTATTATGATTCATGGAACATTATAATTAACCAAGATATAGCATTTGAGAAAAGAGTAAAAAATCCCCCAGATAATGCAATAAATTCATTAATTTCGTATGTTAATACAATTATATATACAAGAGTTTTAAGCGAAATATATAAGACTCAATTAAACCCCACAATAAGTTATTTACATGAACCATCTGAAAGAAGATTCTCATTGTGTTTAGATATTGCTGAAATTTTTAAACCAATTATAGCAGATAGATTAATTTTTTCTATGCTAAATAAAAGGCAGATAACTGAAAAGGATTTTGAAGAAGGCTTAAATTTTACTTATATAAAGGACGAGGCGCGAAAAAATATAACAAGAGAAATTGACTTGAGATTACAAACTAAAATTAAGCATAAAAAATTGGACAGAGAAGTGAGTTATGAATATTTGATGAGATTAGAAGTTTATAAATTGATTAAACATTTGCTTGAAGATGAAGAATATGAAGGTTTTAAAATGTGGTGGTAATATGTATGTTATTTTAGTGTATGATATAAATTTAGAAAATAAAGAAGGACAAAGAGTATTGAGAAACGTTTTTAAGACATGTAAAAAGTATTTAGTACATATTCAAAATTCTGTTTTTGAAGGTGAGTTGCTGGAGTCTCAAGCTATTAAATTGAAAGCTGAACTTGATAGATATATTAGAGATGATAAGGATAGTGTAATTTTGTTTAAAAGTAGAAATCAACGTTGGCTTGAAAAGGAGTTCCTTGGAATGATTGAAGATGATAAAACAGATAATTTTTTATAGTGTATATAATTTTTGATATTCTGTCGACCTATAATAATGCCTAAATTGTGTGTATACGACAGTGTAGATATTACCTTGATTATTAAGAAGTTTTTGAAATGCTATGGATTTTTTAGAATTTTTACAGTATCATAAATAATACATAGACAGATTTGAAACTTTAAAGTGCTTATTCTAGTGCCTTTGATGAATGCCTGTGTTAATTTAAATATATTAGAATGTAAATGATGATAAGAAACCTGAATGGATTTCGCTCGAAGATGTATTAATTTAAATATATTAGAATGTAAATTCAGGACAAGGTGTTATTGTTTACGGTGATGATATTGTATTAATTTAAATATATTAGAATGTAAATATGTTCACTTTTATTCTACATTGCTTTATTCTTTCGTATTAATTTAAATATATTAGAATGTAAATATCATTATTTTTATTATAAATTGCATTGTTATAACGTATTAATTTAAATATATTAGAATGTAAAAGGTTTTATTTCAGTAGTTCCTGTTTTATCTATAGGTATTAACTTAAATATTAGATATAAAAGGAAAAGAAATAAAAAGAGTTAAAATTATTGTGAATATTAATTTAAGTATATTAGAATGCAACATTATAAGCGATGAAAAAGTTAAAATAGATTACAAATAATCAAAAAACAGAATAAACAGAAAAAATAAAAAATAATTGAATACAAAATAAATTAGCTTGTAATTGATATTAAGAAAAAATAGAATAGGAGAATAGAAGGAAAAATGAAACCATCAATTATAGAAATTGCAGAAGAAGAATTTTATAACGAAGAAAATAATGGAATTATGCATTCAAAAGATGCAGAAGTAGATACATTTATAAACGATTTGGAAAAACACCCTCATGCATTTCTTTTAGCATGTTTAATGAGTAGAAGAATAGCGGCTGAAAGTGCATGGAAAATACCATATGAGATTTATAAAATATTAGGAACAGTTGATATTCATGAACTAGGGAAAAAATCATTGGAAGATTATACAGAAATATTTGAAAAAAATAAATTACATAGATTCAACAAAGAAATGGCTAAAGTATTTTATGAAGCAGTACAAAGAATTATAAAGCGTTTTAATGGTGATGCTTCGTGTATTTGGAAAAATAAACCAAGTAGTGCAAAGGTAATAAGCGAGTTATTACAATTTTATGGCTGTGGGCTAAAAATTGCAACAATGACAGCAAACATATTAGTAAGAGAATTCAAAATAGAATTTTCAGATTATTCTAGTATAGAAATTTCAACAGATGTACATATAAAGAGAGTAATGAAAAGAATGGGGTATGTTTCAAAAGATGCGAATAATCTAGTTATAGTATATAAAGCTAGAGAATTAAATCCGGAATTTCCCGGAATATTAGATTTTGCATGTTGGGAGATTGGAAAGAAGTTTTGCAAGAGTAGAGAACCTAACTGTAATGGATGTAAAATGAGAGGTGAATGCCAAAAAATTATATAAAATCAAATAAAATGGAGGAACATATGGCTGAACTTTGGGATATATATGATGAAAATCGAAGAAAAACTGGAAAAATAGCAGAAAGGGACGTATATAAATTCAAAAAAGGAGAATATCATATAGTTGTAACAGGAATAATTTTCAACACAAAGTGCGAAATACTAATAAGTAAAAGAGCAAGGTGGAAAAAGTATGGAGGCTTGTGGGAATGCAATAGTGGTTCAATATTAGCAGGAGAGACAAGTCTGGAAGGAATTATAAGAGAATTAAAAGAAGAACTTGGCATAGAATTTTCGGAAAAAGAAGCAATTTATTTAAAAGAAGCAAAAAGAGATAAAAAAGTACCGGATTTTAAGGACTTATGGATATTCGAAAGAAACATACCAATAGAAAAAATAACATTTCCAGATGGAGAAGCAACAGAAGCCAAATGGGTCACGATTGAGCAATTTATGAACATGTATGATAATAATGAAATTGTTCCAACAATAGACTTTGGAGAAGAAGAGTATAAAATGGCAGTTGAAATCTTGAAAAAGAAAAAAATTGAAAAATATTATAACAATACAGAATTAGACACTCCCAAAAAGAATGTAAAATACTTTATAGAAAATATAAAAACATACCCAGGAAAAGCAATTGATATAGGATGTGGAGCTGGGAATGAAACAGTTTGTTTAATAAAAAAAGGCTGGAATGTTATTTCAATTGATAAAGAAAACGTAGAAGAAAGAATTTCAAAAAGGTTAAGTACAGAAGAATTAAAGAGATTTAAATTTCAAAAACAAAATTTTGAAGACATGATGTTAGAAAAATCAGACTTAATTGTAGCAAACTATAGCTTGCCATTCTGTGATAGTCAACAAATAGAAAAAGTATGGAAAAAAATTATAGATAGTATCAGGCCAAATGGATATTTTGTAGGAAACTTTTTTGGAATAAATGACTCTTGGAATATAGAAAAATCAAAGATTACATTTCTTACAAAAAGTCAAGTAAAAGATTTATTTGAAAAATTTGATATTATAAAATTTAATGAAGTAGAAAAAGATGGAATAACAGGGCTTGGAAAGATGAAACATTGGCATATTTTTAATGTTATTGCAAGAATAAAAAAATAACTCAAAACAGGTTGGAATTATTCACATAGAGTGGTATAATTGTGGAAAACAGTAAAGAAAAATTCAGAAAAAAAGAATTAGGAGCAGAGGATGAGCATATTAAAACCACAAAAAATATTATTTAAAGAATTAAGAAAAATAAACAATTTGGTAGAAGAATTTAAAGAGACTGATGAAATAGAAAATATAACTATTGAAAATTATAGAAACAATACTGTAGAATTAATAAATATAACAATTCGAAAGGCAATAATAAATAATGCAGAAATTACGGATAGCAATTTTGATAAAAATACTTTTATAGATGTAGAATTTAATAATTGCAATTTTTCAAATACAGCTTTTAATAACTGCAGTTTTATAAGATGTGAATTTAACAATTGTAAATTAACAGGATGCAATTTTATAGAAAATGGACTAAGTGATGTAAGTTTTTTGACTTGCAATATGGTTTACGTCAATTTTGCAATGGCTAGTATAAAAAATGTATTATTCAAAGATACTATTTTAAGGAATAGCAACTTTCAGGAAAACGTGATAAAAAATCTTGTGTTTAAAGAAGCAGATTTAACGCAAACACAATTCTTTAAAACCAAATTAAGCAATATAGACTTATCAGATAGCACAATTGATGGAATAGCAATATCAACTGAAGATATAAAAGGAGCTATTATAAACGAATTTCAGGCAATAGATTTAATAGGATTGCTGGGAGTAAAAATAACCAAAAGATAAAAGAGAGGAATGATATAAAAAATGTGTACAGCGGTAACATATAAAACAAAGGACTTCTACTTTGGTAGAACACTAGACTATGAATTTTCATATAAGGAAGAAGTAATAATAACACCAAGAAATTATCCATTTTATTTTAAAGAAAAAGAAGAAATAGCAGAACATTATGCCATAATTGGAATGGCATATATTTCAGAAAATTACCCATTATATTATGATGCTATAAACGAAAAAGGCCTAGGGATGGCTGGACTAAACTTTGTAGGAAATGCACATTACAGTGATAGTGTGGATGGCAAGGACAATATAGCACAATATGAATTTATTCCATGGATTTTGAGTCAATGTGAAACAACACAGCAAGCAAAAGAATTAATTCAAAAAATAAATTTGACAAATAAACCATTTAGTGCTCAGTTGCCATTAGCACAATTGCATTGGATTATAGCAGATAAGGAAGAGGCTATAACTGTAGAAGCAGTGCAAGACGGAATTAAAATTTATGATAATCCAGTAGGAGTTTTAACAAACAATCCAACATTTGATAAGCAAATGTTTGCACTAAATAATTATATGAGTTTGTCCGTAAAATCACCAACAAACAATTTCGCCTCAAAATTAAACTTAAATCAATATAGTAGAGGAATGGGTGCTATTGGACTTCCAGGGGACTTGTCATCACAATCTAGATTTGTACGAGTATCATTTGTAAAAATGAATTCAATTTCAGAAGAGATTGAAAACAAAAGTGTTAGTCAATTTTTCCATATAATGAATTCCGTTGACCAACAAAGAGGATGTTGCGAATTGGATGACGGAAAATACGAAATAACAATTTATACTTCATGTTGCAATGCAACAAAAGGAATATATTATTATACCACATATGATAACCATCAAATTAGCGCAGTAGACATGCATAAAGAAAATTTGGATGGAAAAGAATTAATTCGTTATTCATTAATAAAAAATGAACAAATAAATTTTCAAAATTGAAAGGAGAAAAAAGATGGATTTAACAATTGATGTAGAGGACTACAAGTTAAATGTTAGGGCAGCAGTTGTTATAACACACAAAGGAAAAATTTTAGTACACAAGAATTTGAATTCTGACCACTATGCGTTAATCGGAGGAAGAGTTGAAATAGGCGAAGATTCTGAAACAACAGTTAAAAGGGAGCTTTTAGAAGAAATAGGAAAAGAAATAGAAATAACAGGTTATATTGCAACTATAGAGAATTTTTTCGAAATGAAAGATTCAAAATATCATGAAATTTTATTTATACATAAGGGCGAATTTAAAGATGATGAAGATAAAAAAATAGAATATACATTAAAAAATCTTGAAGGAAAAGAATACCTAAGATATGAATGGATTGAGCTAGATAAACTTGAAAATTATAGGCTATTACCAGAATGCATGAAAGATGTGCTTAGTGAAAAGACTTTTCCAGTACATAAAATATTTGTTGACAAGAATGGAAAAGAAGTAAAATAAAATGTGCCAAAAGTTGTCTGAATCTAAAAATAAAGAACTTGTAAATATTACAAGTTCTTTTAAATATTTGGTTGCGGGGGGAGGACTCGAACCTCCGACCTTTGGGTTATGAGCCCAACGAGCTGCCAACTGCTCCACCCCGCGATGTGTCAGTACTTATATATTATATCCAGTTTTGGTATGAATGTCAATAGATTTTTGAAAAAATTTATTATATATTTTCGACAAATTATAATGTAAACTGAGCAGTATTTTTAAATGTTCTTTTCTAATTCTGTATTTAATTTTTCAAAAAGAACAATATATTTTTCTTTAATGTCTTTATATATTTTTCTGAATGTTCCTTCATCATATAAATGAGATAAGCTATTTCTAGAAAGCATCATATTTATCCAAGTATCTCCATCTTCAATAATTCCGCTTTGAAAAGCCATTTTTAAAACTTCTCTTGGACTACCTGTTGAATCTATAATCCCATTGTATTCCATAAAATCCTTCATGGTTTTTCATGCTAGCTCGAATGTAAATTCGAACCTATGTAAAGTTCCATCTATTGCTAGTTCTGTTTCTTTTTCGCATAAAGCTTCTTTTAATCGCTCAGTTGCTTTTGCTAAATCTTGTTTTCTTTCTTCAAATCTTTTCATTAAAATTCAACTCCATCTCTATTTATTGATTCTAGTAGTTTTGAGTTAGTAATCTCGTCTATAAATACTAAATCTATTTTATAAATTATATCTAATAAATCCATTTCATTCATTATTTTATATTTTTCTGCACTTGTAAGATTTCCAACAATTGCAATATCAATATCAGATGTCTTTTTGTAATTGCCTCTTGCTCTAGAACCAAACAATAAAAAATGGTATTTAGTATTATTACTAATTACTTTTTTTATTTTATCATATGTTTCTTCGGATAAACCATATTTCATAAATTATTCCTCTTTCTTAATATAGGTATATTTTACTATATAAATTGGAAGAAAGCAATGAATTTATAAAAATTATTTGGTTAGAAGTTGTAGAGTTATACTAGGATATTGTAAAATTGTTTTTAAACTATTTATCCTAGGTATTAAGTCAAGTGGATAGAGGAAAGTTGAATTTTGAATTATACTAAAACATGGATTGCCTACACAATCCATATTTTACAATGTCAAGATAAGTATTTTTATTCTAAAATTTTCAGTAATATAAATTTATAATACAAAAATCAACGCTTTTTTATAATTAAAGCTAAATCTTCTAGAGCCTCTAAAGCAAATATAATATCGTTTTCACTATACTGTTTAAGCAATTTTTTAGTTTTGTCTATACAGCTATCATCAAGACCAAATAAAAGGTAATCTGCGGAATGACCGCTAACTTCGCGAAGTTTTCGCAAACTATAATAAACAAGATTTCCTTTTCCTTCTTCAACGAAACCTAAAAATTGACTAGAGGTACCAATCGCATTTGCAAGTTGAGTTTTATTCATTTTTAATTCTTGTTCTCTAATTTTTTTGATTCGTTGACCACGTTCATATTGTTCTTTTTTCTCTTCTTCAATTGCTTGATTCATTCTTCTTCTACCCATAATAAAACTCCTCCTTTTCTGTTTATATTATTATTTTATAGTATAAATAGAACAAAATGTTAGTAAATAAAAATAGTAATTTATGGTGAAAAATGGTTAATGATATGAAGTATATAGAAATAATAAATTGATTTTAATAAGCGATATTAAAAAATGATAATTAAATATTGCTTGTTTTTTTGTGTGATTTTTAGTTAAAATTTGTCGAATTTTATCAGTTATTTCTATCATCAAAATTCTCTTGTACCAACAGCTTCAATGGTATTTTTAATGTGCAAGGTGGAACGAACACAAAAGAGAAAAAGGTGGTGGAATATATGAGCTGGTGGGAAGAATTAGCAGATTGGATAAAAAAATGGTTACCATAGTAAGATAATCTAAAATAAAAAAGAAAGAATGAAAATGATTTTATTCTTTCTTTTTTTGTGTTTAGATATTGAATGAATTAAGCTTTTCTTGTATAATTTTGACGAGTAGGTGAGCGATTTGATATTAGATATGTTAAACACAGAAAAAAGTATAGTTATAACAAAAACATTGATAATGAGTATATTTGTATATTATACAAATCTTAAAATAACTAATAAAAAAATAAATATTAATAGCTTTTTAATGATAGTAATTACAGGGATAGCATGTGGATTAATAAGATGTTATATAAATTATATAACAGGAATCATAAGTCTATTAATAGTGAATAGTATTATCTTTTTAAAAGAAAACATAGGAAAAAGCGCGCTCACAACAATAATTTCAATAGGAATAAATTATGCTGTTGATTTATTTGCAGTTGTACTTGGATTTTGGTACAATAAAATATTTAATATGAATGATGACTTTATTAGACTAATAGTGATGACAATAACACATGTGATTCTTTTAGTTAGTATTTTCAAAATAAAAAAATTCAAATACGGAATATTATTTTTACAGAAAACAAACAATAATGAATTTGTTGATCTAGTTATATTAAATATAAGTGTAATAATATTGTTTTCCGTAATTGTTATATCAAACTCTAGCTTAAGAATAGTAAATATTTTAGTAAGTTTAGAAATAATAATCTATGCAATCCTAATGTTCATCACAATCAAAAAATCATTACAACTATATTACAAGCAAAAGTTACTAGTACAAGAGCTAGAAGAAACAAAGGAAGAATTAGAAAAGAAAAAAGAAGAAGTAAAAGAATTAGAAGCAGAAAACATGAAATTCAGCCAAAGAAGTCATACATTAATACATAAACAAAAATCACTAGAATATAAAATAGAACAAATGATAACAAAAACAGAAATAAGCAAAGAAGAAGCCGCAGAAATAAAAGACAAGATAGATAAAATGAAAGAAGAAATATATAAAGAAAAAGAAAGCATCGAATTAGACAAAACAGGAATAGTAGAGATAGATGACATGTTAAGATACATGCAATCAGAATGCAACAAAAATAAAATAGAATTTATACTTAAGCTAAATGGAAGAATACAACCCATGACAAACAATTTAATAGACAAAGACGATTTAGAAACACTGCTTGCTGACCATATCAGAAATGCAATAATAGCAGTAGAACACAGTGAAAATATAAACAGAAGTATTATGGTAAAACTTGGAAAAACTGATGGAGAGTATGGATTAAGCATATATGATTCTGGTATAGAATTCAAAATAGAAACATTAAAGAACTTAGGAAAAATACCAAGTACAACACATGCAGAAGAGGGTGGAACAGGAATGGGATTTATGAACACATTTGAAACACTAAAAAAATATAAAGCAAGCTTGAAAATAGAAGAAATAGGAAAGCCAAGTAAAGACAATTATACAAAAGTAATTAGCATAAAATTTGACAATCAGAATGATTATAATATAAAATCGTATCGTCAGGAAGAAATAAGAAAGGAAAGTGAGCAAATATGGGAGAAATGTGGGATATATATGATTCGAACAGAAACAAAACAGGAAGACTAGCAGAAAGAGAAAATTATAAATTTCAAAAAGGAGAGTTTCATTTAATAACTGTTGCAGTAATAATGAATCCCAAAAAGCAAATATTATTAGCAAAGAGAGCAGAAAACAAGAAAAGAGCTCCATTAAAATGGGAATTATCAGGTGGAGGAGTTCGAGCAGGAGAAACTAGTTTACAAGCAATTTTAAGAGAATTGGCAGAAGAAATTGGACTAAAATTTTCAGAAGATGAAGCAATATTTTTGAAAGAAATTAAAAAAAATGAAGAAAACAATTCAGGAGCATTTAAGGACTTTTGGTTATTTAAAACAGATGTAAAAGCAGAAGAAATAACATTTCCTGATCAAGAAGCAACAGAAGCAAAATGGGTTACAATAAATGAATTATTAGAAATGTCAGAAAATGACGAGATTATTTCTGGACTAGATTTTATAGAAAAAGACTATGAATTAGCTTTAGAAAAAATAAAAAAATAATCTTATAAAAAACTTGACAAAATAGAATATAGAGAATAAATTATAAGTGTATCAAGTTGTTGAATTAACTTTTCTAAAATTAGGAAGGAGAAAAGAAATGGGACATCAAATTACACAAATAGCTCGAACAGAAAATGGTGGAAAATACAAAGTTTCAATTTCAATTCCATTTGAACTTGGCTGGATTGAACGGGTAAAGTTAAATATTACAACAAGAACCCAGAAAAATGTATATCCAATGCAGCACATCAAAAATGAAGGAGATATGGCATATTTCGAAACTACAATCGAACTACCAAGATATGCAGTATATCATTATTACTTTTCATTTGAAGCAAACAGTCGGTTTCAATATTACAAGAAAGAGAATACAAGTGGCGATAATAGTGTAACAAATGAAGAGTGTTGGAAATTATCAGTCAACTTTGATGTGCCTGAATGGGCCAAAGGTGCTATAATGTATCAAATCTTTGTGGATAGATATAAAAGAACACGAGGATTAGAAAAGAAGCCAATGAAAGGTAGAGACATTCATGAAAATTGGAATGAGCCACCTGTAGTTGGTCCAAATGAAAAAGGACAATGGTGTGTAGACTTTTATTGTGGAGATGTAAAAGGTATTACAGACACAATGAAATACATCAAAAAATTAGGAGTAGATATTATTTATCTTTGTCCTATTTCTGAAAGTCAATCTAATCACAGATATGATACATCAGACTACAGAAGTATAGATCCATATGCTGGAACTAGTGAGCTGGTAAAGGAAATGTGTGAAAAAGCACATAAATACGGAATGCAAGTCATTCTTGATGTAGTATTTGACCATACAGGTAATGATAGTGTTTATTACAATGAATATGGAAATTATGATAGTATTGGAGCATATCAAGTGGTTAAAATTCCAGAATATAAAGGAAAAGTGTCACCATATAGTGACTTCTATGATACAGATTGTCATTTTGGAAAACACGAATTTAAATTCTGGTGGAATTTCCATAATATGCCTAAATGTGATTGTAATTCTAAACATTGGAGAGAATTTATTTGCGGAGTTGGCGGAGTAATTGATTTTTATTTCTCATTAGGAGTTGATGGACTTAGACTTGATGTGGCAGATGACCTGAATGATGAGTTTGTGGAATATATTCATACTGCAGCAATCAGAAATAAGCCAGATGCTTTCATTATTGCAGAGATGTGGGAAAAAGATCCGATGGATAGAAGATATCTTAAAAATGCAAAAGGAATTCATTCTTTAATGAATTATAGATTAACAGATGCGGTGATGAGATATTATAAATATTGTGATGTTAATAAATTAAGTGGTACACTGAAATTTATTAGCACAGAATATCCTATAGGAACAATTTTAACGCTTATGAACTTTACATCAACACATGATATTTCAAGAGCTATTGAAATATTCGGATGCAATATTTTTAATGAGTATGCAGATTGGGCCTGGGATTTAATTAGAGGTAATGGTGACTGTGAATGGATTAAACAACACCAAATGACTTCTTATGAATACCACTGTGGTAAAATGGTACTCAAATCATATTGTTTTGCATTAACATTTTTGCAGGGGATTTTTTCAATCTTCTATGGGGATGAAGTAGGAGTTCGGGGAGTTGGCAATCTTGCAAACAGAGCTCCATATCCATGGGGACATAGAGATAAAGACCTGTTAAAGTATTTTAGAGGACTTGGAAAGATTCGTAAAGAAAACCAGTTCTTGAGAACAGCAGAACAAAAAATAGTAAAAATTGACCATGAACACTTTGTATTTGAACGGTATAATGAAAACGAAAGTATTATGGTAATTGTTAGTAGAACACATCACATTACTAAAGTAGATTTACCAGAAGAATATAGAGACGGAGATGTTGTTGCTAGACTTAAATCTTGTACAAAACAGGAATTAAGTCCATTTGGTGCAATTGCAATAAGAAAAACAAAATAATAGTGTTTCATTTCACAAGAGGTTCTTAGAAATAAGAACCTCTTTAAAAATTTCTACAAAAATATTGAAAAATAATGCATAAATGGTATAATTAAATGGATAATAAATTAGAGGAGATGTGATTGAACATGAAAATTTATTATGTAAGACATGGTCAAACAGATTGGAACCTAGCAAGAAAAATGCAAGGAGGAGAAACAGAAAAAGAGCTAAACTCAACAGGAATAGAACAAGCAAAACAAACCAAAAAAGAATTAGAAAATGCTAAATACGATATTGTAATATGTTCGCCAATGCATAGAGCAATACAAACAGCAGAAATAATAAATAAAGACAAAAACGTACAAATGATAACAGACGAAAGAATAAGAGAAAGAAAATTAGGAGAACTAGAAGGTCATGAAATAACAAATGAAATGGAAAAAAAAATTTGGAATTATGACTTAAACTATCAAATACCAAAAGGAGAAAACTTGCATGACTTTGAAAAAAGGATATTAGATTTTTTAAATGATATAAAGAAAAAATATGAAGGAAAAACAGTACTTATTGTAGCACACGGAGGAGTTGCAAAAGTATTAAAAGCACATTTATATGGAATGCCAAAAAGCAAAAATTTATCAGAAATAGAGATAAAAAACTGTGAAATAATAGAGACTGAAATATAAAAGAGAATGGAGAAAAATGTGAAAAATTACTATGAAATATTAGAAGTAGACAAAAAAGCATCACCAGAAGTAATAGAAAAAGCATATAAAACACTTGTAAAAAAATATCATCCAGATTTACAAGAGGCAGAAAATAATGGTCAATACGAAGAAAAAATGAAAGAGATAAACGAAGCATATTCAGTATTATCAGATGAGTTTAAAAGAAGAACATATGACGAACAAATACAAGAAAATATGGTGCCAGAAGCAGAATATATAAAAGTAGTAGAAGAAAATCAAGAATTAAGAAATAGATTGCAAAATATGAGAATTCAAAACTATACAAATGTAAAAACAAATGTAAGTGCAAATAATTATAAAGCAGAAGATAAAGGTACAATATCTAATATAGGAAGAATAATGTATGAAAATATAGCCAGAGAATATAATGCACATGCTCAAGAAATGGAAAATAGAAACTATAGAAGAAGAGAAAAACACGATTTTAAATATTATATGAAATTTACAGGATGTTTAGCAATTGTTATACTTTTTTTCATACTAATTTATCAAATTCCATTTATAAAGAGATTTTTTAATAGTATATATGAAGAAAATTTAGTAATACAAGCACTTGTTAATGTAATAAGAAAAACATTTTCAACCAAAATAATGTAATGAAAGGGAAAAGATATGAGAGCATTAATAACAGGGGCATCTTCGGGAATAGGTAGAGACATAGCAAAAGAATTAAGCCAAAAAGGATATGACCTAATTCTTGTTGCAAGAAATTTAGAAAAGTTAAATGAAGTAAAAGAAAAATTAGAAACAAATATAGAAACAGTAAGTATGGATATATCAAATCCAGAAAATTGCAAGCAACTTTATGAAAAATATAAAGATATAGATATACTTGTAAACAATGCAGGGTTTGGAGACTGCGGATATTTTGATAAAACAAATTTAGAGAAAGAACTACAAATGATAAATACAAACATTGTAGCATATCATGTTTTAACAAAACTATATTTAAAAGATATGAAAGCTAAAAATAGTGGAAAAATTCTAAATGTAGCATCAATTGCTGGATTTATGCCAGGACCACTAATGGCAACATATTATTCAACAAAAGCTTATGTAGTAAGACTTTCAGAAGCGATTAGAGAAGAATTAAAAAAAGAAAGTTCAAAAGTACAAATAAGCATCTTATGCCCAGGACCTGTAGATACAAATTTTAATAAAGTAGCAGATGTTCAATTTGCACTAAAAGGTTTAAGTAGTGAATATGTAGCAAAATATACAACAGATAAATTATTCAAAGGAAAATTTTATATTGTGCCTGGCTGGAAAATCAAACTAGCCAAATTCGGAGCAAAAATTGCTCCAAACACACTTGTTGCAAAGATTTGTTATAATATGCAGAAGAAAAAAATATAGACAAGAAAAGCCTTTTTTACGAAAGGCTTTATTTTTTTTTGAAATTAGAATGAACCAAAAAGAAAAAACAATAGTCTTAATAATAGGAGGATGAAAATGTCAGATTTAGAAAAAGCCATGGCAGGAGACAAAGAGGCATTTAGTAGAATAATAATTCAAAACAAAGAATCTATGTATAAAACAGCAATAGTAATATTGAAAAATGAAGATGATGCATATGATGCTTTACAAGAAGCATTAATAAAAATGTACAGCAATATAAGTAAATTACAAAATAAAGAAATGTTCAAATATTGGAGCAAAAGAATAATCATAAATAGTTGTTATGACCTTATAAATAAAAACAAAAAAGTTGTAAATATAACAACGAAACTAACAGAAAACTATGATGAAACAGTAGAAGATATCTATAATTGTGAAGATGAACTTGTAAAAATACTTGAAAATATCGAACCAGATTTAAGATTAACAGTGACATTATATTATTATGATGAATTGTCAATCAAAGAAATATCAAAAGTTTTAAACATTCCAGAAGGCACAGTAAAGTCAAGATTAGCAAGGGCAAGAGGAAAATTATATGATATATTAAAAGGAGGTGAAGAAAGTGGACAAAAGTGATGAAGAAAAAGATTTGTACATAAAATCAAAAATTAAAGATGGACATATACCAGAAAAAATTGATAACTTATTTAATAATTCAATAAATTTAGAAAAAGAGAGGGGAATTAATATGAATATTAATGAAATAAATGAACCTCAAAAGATAAAACCAAAGAAACTTTGGGTAAAAAGAACTATAGCAACAGCTGCATGTGCAGTAATAGTACTTGGTGGTGGAAATATATATGCAACAACACAAGGATATGAAAACATATTTTTTATGATTAAACATTTAGTGACAAAAGATGAAACAGTACATAATGATAAATCAGATATATTATCAGACAGAGATATAGCAATATCATATGAAACAATCAATCTAACAGAAAATATTGTAATGCAAGTTCAAAAGATACAAATAAATGGTAAAGAAGCTAAATTAATATTAGCGATAAAAGAAAAAGAAGCAGAAAATAGTGATGAAGTTGTTCCTTTAAAATATGAAGTATACAATTCTGAAAACAAAATATTGTGTTCACAACTTAGCTCAAAAGGAGACAATGAATCTACATATACAGAAGAATTGAATTTGAAAAATTATGACACATCTGAAGGTAAATTAGTATTAAAAATATTTAAAGCTAATGGCGATGAAATTACAACTTTAAGAATTGATGTTGAAAATAAAACAATTGAAGTTGAAGATGCAGAAGAAGCACTTCAAAAAATTTCTGAAACAAAATTAAAGAAATTCTTGGGAGAAGTTACAGGAACTACATGCTTAGATATTTCAAATATAGAATATTGTGCAGGAATATATACAGCAACATTTACATATGCAAAACTTCCAAAAGACACATTTAAAATAGACATGAATAAAATTGATATATACCAAAGTACTATAACATTTAAATTAGATAATACAGAATTTAAAGAAATAAAATTAAGTACAGGTGTTATAATATCCAAAGCAGAAACATCTGGTGATGAGAAGAATGAGACAGGAAAAACAGATACAGGAACAACAGATAAAAATAATAATAACAACAATAACACTTCAAATACAGGTTCAGATATTTTTGAAGAAATAAAAAATAAATTTGTAGGAAAATGGAATTATGCTTATATGACAGGAAATGAAGCATTACCTAAAATATCAGACATATATGGAGAAGATGTAAAAATTCAATTAACCTTGAATGTGGACGGAACATTTGAAGAATTGCAAAATGGTAAAACATATACGGGAACTGAAAAAGGAAAATATGAACAAGTAAGTGACTCAATGATAAAAATGACTTATACAGATAATTGTGTAGTATATGCAATGTATCAAACTAACATGTTTGGAGAAACAATATTAACACATATCTCAAAAAATAATCAGATGATGTACGAATGCTACTTACCAGAAAATGCAGAGGCAAATACAAATAGAACAACATATGTAGGGGAATGGTGGAGAACATATAATGTAGACCATGACGAAGATAAAGAATTGAAACTTGTACTTGGACCAACAGGACTATATGAAAAAGTAGATACAAATAATAGAGTTTTAGAATCAGGAAGATATACAATGCAAAAAGACAATATGTTCAATAAAATTGTATTAAAAAACAACAATGGAGAAGAAGAATTACTATATTCAAATGGAACTGGTGTAAGAACATTACATTATAGCAAGGGAAGACAAGTTTATAAAAATGCAGAAGATATAAAATAGTGTGAAAAGGTTGGAAAATAATTATAATAATTTAATTCTTTTCCAACCGGATTCTCACTTTGAGAAAAGAAGGAGATAAAAAATGGAAAAAAAGAAATTAAGTATAGGAACAGTAATTATATTATTAGTAATAGTTGCTGCAATAGCAGTAGCTGCAACTTATATGATTACAAAAACAGAAAAACAAAACACAAATTCTAATGGAGTAGAGAAAAAAACAAGCAATTCAGATATTTCAAAAGAATCAGATGTAGCAAATTCAGAAATACCAAAAAATAACACAGAAGATAAAAAAGATTCAGAAGACAAATATTTTATTTTGTATGAAGGTAAAGAAATTGAGAATAAAACAGGAATACAAAATCTTTCTGATATGAAAATAACTAATGAAGCAAATACAAAATATAATACTAAATATTATAATTACGAAAATGGAAAATATGTTGGAGAAAAAACTGGAACATTTGGAGAGCGAACAACAGAAGGAGAATCTTGTGTAGAAAATGTTAGTAAAATAGCTATTTCAAAAAAGACAGATGCATTACCTAGAACATATAGTACAATAAAAGAATTGCCAAAGGAACTAGAAGAAATGGCTGATTATTCAAGTGTAGAAATAAATAAGATTGACTTAGATGGTGATGGAAAAGAAGAATACATAGTATGTTATACAGTTGACTACAAAGAAGGAGAAATTGGAGATGGCGAACCAGAAGCATCTTCTGGAATAATGTTACTTGATAGTAATTATAAGAAAGTAGCTGATTTGGCAATACTAAAAAATGGTTTTTGGGGAGATATAAAAGAAGAGTCTAGTAAAGTATTCTTATCACTAAAAGACGTAGATTATATAGATTTAGATAATGACGGAATAATGGAAATTTTAATAAAGGTTCCACAATATGAAGGAAGCCAATTAAGTATTCTAAAATATAACAAAGGAAAAATTGATGGAAAAACTAACTTAGAAGTTAATGTTAGTAAATAAAGGAGAAGATAAAAAATGGAAAAAAAGAAATTAAGTATAGGAACAGTAATTATATTATTAGTAATAGTTGCTGCAATAGCAGTAGCTGCAACTTATATGATTACAAAAACAGAAAAACAAAACACAAATTCTAATGGAGTAGAAAATAATTCTGAAAGTTTAGACACAGCCAAGACAGAAAATGAAAATAAAACAACAAATACAACTGCAGATATAAAATCAAATACGAATTCAAATACAAACAATACTAATAATATAGGTAGTACATCAAAAACAGAAGAAAATAAATTTTCAGAAGATACAATAAAAAAATCAATACAATCATATTTAAATCTAGTAGGAAAAAGAGATGGTTCTCCTAGTGGGATGTTACAAGAACTAAAATTAATGAAAGAAGAACCAGATGGTAATCCAGACAATGACAACTATAAAAAAACAGACATTAAATGGTCAACATTTAAAAACGCAATGATGAATTATATGACAGAAGACTGGTTTAATTCAAACGGAACACAAGGATTAAAAGAAGTTAATGGTATAGTATATTACTTTGATGGAGGAGCAACAGGAACTGAATATGAAGTAGAAAGCATCACAATAAAAGGTGATTATTCAGATACAGAATATATTGCTAAAGTAAACAATGTAGCACTAGATGGTTCTAAAGAATCAGAAGATATTGAATTTGGTGTAACAAATCAAAACGGAAAATGTGTTATATCATATTGCGACTTATAATTAAAAAAATTCATACTTTAAAAGGTATGAATTTTTTTAATATCAATATAATAAATGAGAGGAGGAAGCACAATGATAAAAATGAAAGAATTACCATATCCATTAAATGCATTAGAACCATATTACAACCAAGAAACATTAGATATACATTATAATATTTTATATAAAGGGTATGTAGATAACACAAACAAAACTAAAGAAAAGCTAGAAGATGCAAGAAAAACAAATGATTTTACAAGTATAAAATGTTTAGAAAAAGATTTAAGCTTTTTTGGGTCAGGGGCAATCCTGCATGAATTATTTTTTGAAAACATGGGGCCAGCTGTTCCAACAAGTCCAGATAATAACCTAATGGAACAAATAATTAAAGACTTCGGAAGTTACGAAAAATTTAAAGAACAATTCACAGAAAGTAGCAAAGTTGTGGAAGCTTCTGGTTGGAATTTGTTAGTATGGGTACCTGATTTTTGCAAATTAGAAATTTTACAATGTGAAAAACATCAGAATTTAACTCTATGGGGATGTAAACCATTATTAGTTTTAGATATGTGGGAACACTCGTATTTTTTACAATATAAAACTAAAAGACCAGATTATATTAATGCATTTTGGAATATTGTGAATTGGAATGAAGTAAATAAAAGGTTTAAAAATATAGCCACTTAACGTTTGTTAAATGGCTATATTTTTTGAAGGAATCTTATAGGAAAATATCAATAATTTCACATCAAAGTAAAAAATGTAAAATTACTAAAATTAAGAAAAAAGACACTGCAATGTCTAATAAGTATCCCATAAGCCGTATGATTGTGTTTGAATCTTCTCGCATTTCTGTACAAAGGTCAAAGATAATTTAAAGCAACCCAATAAACAGAACAAAAAGAAAAAGATGACATATCAGACGTATCATAGTAATTCCTCCTTAAGCTTAAAAAATATATACTATTATAGTATAACAATTTTGATGGAAAATTGCAAGTTGGTATTTAGTTAATTGTTTGTTATAAAAAACTTTAACATACCTATTGACAAAGACATATAATAATGATAACATGAAGATATAAACATATGAACAACTATTCATACGAAAACAAAAGAATAAAAAGGAGGAAGTATGGAAGACGGAATAGTAGATATAGAAAAAGTAAAAAAAATAAAAAAGATAATGCCAAGTGATGACCTATTATTTGATATAGCAGAAGTATTTAAGGTATTTGGAGATACAACAAGAATGAAAATAATAAGTGCATTATTAGAAGCGGAATTATGTGTAGGAGATATAGCAGAAATCACAAATTCAACGCAATCAGCAATATCACATCAATTAAGAGTATTAAAACAGGCAAAATTAGTAAAATTCAGAAAAGAAGGAAAAATAGTATATTATTCACTAGATGATGAGCATGTTTCTGAAATGTATGAAATGGCCAAGAGGCATATAGAAGAAGAATATGAAAGAAAATAATGCACGGAAAAAAAGCGATCTGAAATGTGCAGAAAGGAAGGCAAAATATGAAGAGATATGAATTTATATTAAAAGATTTAGACTGTGCAGCATGTGCAAATGAAATACAGGAAAAATTAGCAAAAAATCCTGAATTGCACAATGTAAATGTTAATTTTGCAAAACTAAAATTAACATATGAAACAGACACAGTAAGTGTAGAAGAAGTTAGAAAAGCTGTAAAAGAGCAGGAGCCAGATGTTGAAATGATTTCAGCAGAAAAAATGAAAGAGATAGAAAATAAAAAAGAATCTAAAATGGGAGCTCAAATAGCAAGATTATTAATAGGAATTATAATAGCAGGAATTGGTTTATATGCAAAATTACCAGATACAATTAGTACAATATTTATAATTTTAGGATATGCAATTTTATTATACAGAACTGCAAAAAATGCATTCAAAATGTTATTTGCAAGTAAAAAAATAAACGAAAACTTTTTAATTACAGTTTCATGTGTTGGTGCTTACTTAGTTGGGGAACATATGGAAGGATTAATGGTAATTACTTTATATGAAATAGGAAAAATACTTGAAGAAAAATCAATTAGTAAAAGTAGAAAATCTATCAAAGATTTGATGGATATTAAACCAGAATATGCAAATTTAAAAACAGAAAATGATATTAAAAAAGTTTCACCAGAAGAAGTAAAAAAAGGTGATACTATTTTAATAAAAGAAGGCGAGAAAGTTCCACTAGACGGAATTGTAACAAAAGGAACAGCAGACTTGAATACAGCTTCTTTAACAGGAGAAAGCAAATTAACACAAGTCTCTGAAAATAGAAATGTATTATCAGGAAGTATTGTAGTAGATGGAATGATAGAAGTAAAAGTTACAGAAGAATATAAAAATTCTACAGTAAGCAGAATTTTAGACTTAGTAGAAAATGCAACAGATAAAAAAGCTAAAACAGAAACATTTGTAAATAAAGCATCATCAATTTATACACCAATAGTAATAGGGTTAGCAGCTATTGTAGCAATATTTTTACCACTATTTACAGATATTCCATACACAGGAAACAATGGAAGCATTTACAGAGCATTAATATTTTTAGTAATTTCATGTCCATGTTCAATTGCAATATCAGTACCACTTAGCTATTTTTCAGGAATAGGAAAATCCTCAAAAGAAGGAATTCTTATTAAAGGAAGTGACTACATAGATGCAATAAAAGACATAAAAGAAATTGTGTTTGACAAAACAGGAACACTTACAAAAGGCGAATTTGAGATAACCAAAATAGATACATTTGAAAACTATACAGAACAAGAAGTGTTAAAATATGCAGCAATGGGAGAAAAATATTCAAATCATCCAATTGCAAAATCAATTATGAAAGCTAATAAAGAAGAAGTAGCAGAAGTTCAAGAGTTTAAAGAAATTGCAGGAAAAGGCTTAAGCTATCAATATAATGGAGAGACAGTATTAGTAGGAAATTCAGTTTTAGTTGAAGCAAATGATACGAATGAAGAAGGAGCAACAAAAATATATCTAAAAATAAATGATAAATTAGCTGGAATAATCTACTTAGGAGATACAGTAAAAGATGGTGTAGTTGAAACAATAAAAGAACTAAAAGCACTAGGAATTAAGACAAATATGTTTACAGGAGATAACAAGCAAATAGCAGAAAAAACAGGAAAAGAAATTGGAATACAAAATATAAAATCTGAAATGTTACCACAAGATAAATATAATGCATTTGAAGAAATTATAAATAAAAAGGATGAAAAATCAAAAGTTGCATTTGTTGGAGATGGAATAAATGATTCACCAGTTTTGGCAAGAGCAGATGTAGGAATTTCAATGGGTGGAGTTGGTTCAGAATCTGCAATAGAAGCATCTGATGTAGTTATAATGACAGACAATGTTTCAAAAATTTTAGATGCTATAAAAATTTCTAAAAAGACTTGTAGAATTATAAGACAAAACTTAGTATTTGCAATTACAGTTAAAGTTTTAATTTTATTCCTTAGCACAATTGGTCTTAGTGGTATGTGGCAAGCAGTTTTTGCTGATGTTGGTGTTACAATTTTAACAATATTTAATACATTAAGAATTTTGAAATAATTGAGGGCAGCTTAAATAGCTGCTCTTAAAAATTATAAAATATAGTAAAAATATTGACAATATATCATAATAAAGATATAATTTGCATATAATAAAAAGGAGGTGAGATTATGGCGATAATAAGACCATGTGCCGAGTTAAGAAATAATTATAATGAAATTTCAAGGATTTGCCATGAAACTCAAGAGCCAGTTTATATTACAAAAAACGGTACTAATGACTTGGTAATATTAAGTAATGAGGCATATGAAAAAAGTGAAGATATTAAAATTACGAATAAAGTTGAGGAAATTTTTAATAAGAAATATTCGGACTTTGAAGCATTTAAGAATGAAATATATGAAAAAATAAATACAGGTCTTAAACAAATTGAAGAAGGAAAATATGTTTCTGCAAAACAAGCATTTAAAGAATTGGAGGAAAAGTACGAGTTATGAAAGAATATAATGTTAATTTAACAAACCAGTTTCTGGAAGAGTTAGAAAAGATATTATATTTCTTTCCTAATTCATATTTATATAAGAAAAAATTATATTATGACATTTGAAATACAGTATCTACATTGTCTATTTTTCCAGAACGATATATGAAGTTAAAAAATGACAAAAAGAATATTAGAAAATTAATAGTTAATAAATTTATTATAATTTACAAAGTAGATAATATAAATGAAAAAGTTTATATATTACATATATTTTCAGAAAAACAAGATTATTATAATCTATTATAAATTTAATTCAAATTTTATATCATAAGAAATCAATAATTTATATTTCAAACAGCTAATCTAAAACAGATAGCTGTTTTTAATTTGTTGTTTAAAGTTATGCAAAAACTTGAAAAAAGACTATAAATCTGTTAAAATGTAACACAAAGGAAGTGTAGAAATGGAAGAACAAATAGAAGCAATACTAAAATTTCATATGCCAAGATGGAATGAACTACCAGATATAGACTTATATTTAGATCAAGTAGTAAACTATATAGAAAGATACTTAGGAGCATATTTCATAAACAAAGAAGACAAAGTAATAACAAAAACAATGATAAATAACTATGTAAAACAAGGAGTAATGCCAGCACCAGAAAAAAAGAAATATAACAGAGCACAAATAGCATATTTATTAGTAATTTGTATATTGAAACAAGTATATAGCATAAGTGATATAAAAAAATTAATTGCATTAACAATAAAAAACTATGAAGTAGGAAAAGCGTATAATAGATTTTGTGCAAATTTAGAAGTATCCATACGCCATGTATTTACCAAAAAAGAATTCCCTAAATGTGACCAGATGACAGAAGAACAATATTTATTAAAAAATGTAGTACAATCATTTGCAAACAAATTATATGTAGAAGTAAAATTTTTAAATAAAGAAAGAATCTCAGCAGATAAATAAGTCGGCTGAGATTCTTTCTATGTTATTTGGTTATATTTTACAATGTAATCCAGTCGTCTCCGAACTGGAGTTCACCATAATTATTTACCAACTTGCACGGCACCTCGATACCAAGAGCTTCACAACACTCTTCAAGCTCGGAAATATAGCAATGATACACTTCACCTTTATGGATTACATAAAGGTCGCTTGGCGTTCCATAGCCTGAGCCTGATGTGCGAACTCGCACAATAGCATCAGTATTGGGAGCCTTTAAAAGTATGCAATCCCAATAACCAATTCTTCCAGCATCTCCATCAGCTCCGTTGCCACGGGAGATGATTTCGAAGCGTTCTTTCCGGCTTGCAAGGACTTTAATTGTTCCGTTGCCGCGTCTGGTGTATCCACCTTTTGATGATAACATCATATACAAGGTGTTATCATCTCGCTTGTTGATTCGCGGCTTACCACTTTTGGTGGTGCCAATAGTAAAGTCAGGATTCATTCCTTCCTTAAGAACAGTTCCTTTAGGACAGGTTAAAGCCATGAATTTCCGTCCACGACCAACTTCACCCATGCCCACCTGATAGATGGTTCCAAAATCCATGTTTCTTTCGGTTGCTTCCATTTTTTTATTAGAGTATAACATAATGTCCTCCATTTCTGCCGTGCATATTTGCATAAGCTAAGATGTAATTTAGCTAGCGCAATTGAGCTTGGCTATAGGATAAATTAGTTGTTACGATATTTTTAGTATACTATAATCTCTACATTTTGTAAAATTAATAATTATAATCCTTGTTATTAGTTTTACTTATTTTTAAAAAGTATATATTAATACTTCTAAAAAAATAAAATACTAATTTAAAATAACATATAAAAAAACTCTGCATATAATAATAAAGGAAGGAAAGATACAAATGGAAGACAATATAATAATTGAAGAAGTTCAATTTACAGAAGATTTATATAAGAAAAACATGGAAGAAAACGAATTTGCAGAAGATGATGCACATGGAATAGGAGAAGATGCAGATGGAAATAGTTAAAATGTTATTGCCAGAAAGCAAATATGCAATAAAATGTCCGCATCAGATGAATCCAGAATTTATAATAATTCATAATACAGCAAATGATGCATCAGCAATGGCAGAAATATCTTATATGATAGGGAACAATAATAAAGTATCATTTCATTGTGCAATAGATAATTATAGAATTGTGCAAGGTGTGCCATTTAATCGAAATACTTGGAATGCAACAGATGGAGGGAATGGAAAAGGAAATCGAAAAGGAATAGCACTTGAAATATGTTATTCAAAATCAGGAGGAGAAAGATTTGAGGAGGCTCAAAAGCTTGCGGCAGAATATACAGCGTATTTATTAAAACAAAATAACTGGGGAATTGATAAAGTAAAAAAACATGAAGATTTTTATCCACCAAAAGGATGCCCACATAGAACACTAAGTGAAGGTTGGCAAAATTTCTTGAATTTAGTCCAATCTTATGTGGTTGATAGACCAATAGATAATAATATAAAAAGTGGGAGTGATGAGCCAGTGAAAACGTATCAAAATGGAAGTACAAGTGAAAATGTTTATGCAGATACTGATTGTACAAAGAAAATTGGAAGTTTAAATCCTCGAGAAAAATGTGACTGCTTTGGAATTTTTAAAGACAGAGCAATGGTAAGATATTCAGTTAATGGAACTTCAAATTATAAAATTGGATTTTGCAAGTGGACTGCTGGAGTTAAATAAATTAAGGGCTAGTGAAAAGAAATCACTAGCCTTTGGTGCTGAAAAAAATATTTTTAAACATCAATTTAGAATAATCAGAAATATCATCTAAAGACAAATCTGTACCATTAAAATATTTTAAAATTTGATAAACAATGCCATCTGTAAAAAAAGAAACATTAAATTTTAATTCTTTTTCAGGCACTTTTGTATTAAGAGAAGTCAAACAAGTATATAATTTATCATATACGAGATTATTCAATTTCACAAGAAAAGTGCGAGGAGCTTCAGAAGATAAGAACAAACGATAAGTCTTTTCATTTTTCTTTAAATAAGCAATAACCTTATCAAAATAAGCATTAACATCATTTAAAGAAGTCAAAGGTTTATTATCTTCTACAAGAGTTTGAATAATCTCAGATTCAAATTCTTCTGCGATATCATATATGCTGTCATAGTGATTATAAAAAGTGCCTCTATTTATGTCAGCCCTTCGTACAAGCTCACTAACAGTAACCTTATCTAGACCATCATTTTCTTTTATTAATTGAGCAAAAGTGCTTCGTATAAGCTTTTTTGTTTTTTCAGAAGAATGATTTAAATTTTTAACTTTCATTGTAACCTCCAATCAAATATCAACAATTTTTTAAACATTGTTGATATTTAGATACTTATTCAAAAATTGTACTTCACAAATTAATTTAAAATGATTATAATATAAAAGAAAAGCAAATGTCAACACTGTATATAAATAAACAATGTAGAAGGAGTGAGAAAAATGTCATATATAAAATTTGAAAATATAGTTAGAGAATATAAAACAGGAGATGTAACAATAAGGGCACTTGATAATACCAATTTTGAAATAGAAAAAGGAGAACTAGTAATTATTGTAGGACCAAGTGGAGCTGGAAAAACGACAACATTAAATATTTTAGGAGGAATGGATTCACCAACAAAAGGAAAAGTAATAATTGATGGCAAAGATATAAGTCACTGTAATAGAAAACAATTAACAGAATACAGAAGAAATGATATAGGATTCGTATTTCAATTTTACAATTTAGTGCAAAACCTAACAGCATTAGAAAATGTAGAATTAGCAACAGAAATAAGCAAAAAGCCACTAGACCCACGAACAGTATTAAAAGGAGTTGGGTTAGAAAAAAGAATGTTAAATTTCCCAGCACAGCTATCAGGAGGAGAGCAACAAAGAGTTGCAATAGCAAGAGCTGTGGCCAAAAATCCTAAAATATTACTATGTGATGAGCCAACAGGTGCATTAGATTATAAAACAGGAAAGCAAATTTTAAAATTATTGCAAGACACTTGTAGAGAAAACAATATGACTGTAATAATAGTAACACACAATGCAGCTTTAGCACCAATGGCAGATAAGGTAATTCACTTTAAAAACGGTACAGCAGAAAGTGTAGAAATAAATTCTAATCCATTGCCAGTTGAGCAAATTGAATGGTAGGTGATGAAAATGCATAAAAGAAAATTATGGAAAAGTATAAGAAAATCAATTACACATTCAATGGGAAGATTTATATCAATAATGTTATTAATGGCCTTGGGGTCATTTGCATTAGTTGGATTAACTGTCACAGGGCCAGACATGAGGGCAACAGGAACAACATATTTTAATGAATTAAATTCAGCAGACTTAACTATTTTAAGTGATTATGGAATTGACGAAAGCGAAAGAAATTCAATAGAAAAGGCCTCTGGAATAAGGCAAGTAGAATATTTATATTTAAAAGATGTTGTAATAAAAGATACAGATACAAGTGTAAGAATATTATCAAAGCCTTCAGAAATATCTAAATATAGAATAGATGAAGGAAATTTGCCAGAGCAAGATGACGAAATTGCAATAGATAGGACATATAAAGATAAATACAAAATAGGAGACACAATCTCGTTCACAGAAAAAGCAAACACAGAAGGAAATGAAACATTAAAAAGACATGACTATAAAATAACAGGTTTTATATCTTCTAGTGAAATTATATCAGAAATAAATATGGGGCAAACCTCAGCGGGAACAGGAGAACTAAAAGGCTATGCAGTTGTAAATAGTGATAATTTTGACTCAAGTGTATATATGATGGCAAAATTAACATTTACAGATACAGAAAATTTGGACCCATATTCAGATGAATATAATGACAAACTTCAAGCACATAAAGAAGAATTAACAAAATTATTAGATGAGCAACGAAACAATAGATTTTCGGCTATAAAATCAGAATATCAAGAAAAAATAGATGATGGGCAAAAAGAACTTGATGATGGTAGAACAGAATTAAATGATGCAAAAGAAAAACTAGAAAAGTTAGATGCACCAACATATTCAGTTGATAATAGAAGAGAAATACCAGGTGGAGATGGATATTCAGTATATGAAACAGTATCAGAAATTGTAGATTCACTAGCAAAAGTATTTCCAGTGTTCTTATATTTTGTGGCAGCACTAGTAACATTTACAACAATGACACGTTTTGTAAGTGAAGAGAGAATAAATAATGGAACATTAAAATCATTAGGGTATCAAGATAAAGATGTAATACAAAAATTCGTTGTATATGGCTTTATAGCTGGAATGACAGGAACAGTATTAGGAATAACACTTGGTCACACATTGTTGCCACATATAGTTTATAATGCATATAAACATGGATTTTTATTACCACCAATAGAATTACATTTCTATGTAGGAATTACAATTTTAGCAATAATATTATCACTTATAAGCAGTGTATTACCAGCATATGCAGTAGCAAAAGGAGATTTACAAGAAACAACAGCAAGTTTATTACAACCTAAAGCTCCAAAAGCAGGTTCAAAAATACTATTAGAAAGGATAACACCAATATGGAAAAGAATGAAATTTACGCAGAAAGTAACTGCACGAAATATATTTAGATATAAAAACAGAATGTTTATGACAATATTCGGAGTTGCGGGGGCTGCATCAATCTTATTTGCTGGATTTAGTGTAAAAGGTTCAATTTCTAAAATAAATGAAAAGCAATTTGAGAATATAATAAAATATGATATGATAGTTGTTCAAAATGATGATTTAGATGAAGAAGCAAAAACAGAATTCAATAATTTACTTAATTCAGAAGAAATAAAAAGCTATTCATCAGTTTATTATGAAGAGGTAACAAAAGTTGCTGGAAAAAATAATGATACACAAAGTATAAAATTAATTATTCCAGAAAATGACGAAGACTTTAACCAATATATATCACTTGCAGATAGAAAATCACAAGAAAAAATAGAGTTGCAAGATGATGGAATAGTAATTTCAGAAAGACTTTCAAAATTGTTAAATATTTCTAAAGGTGATGAAATCACATTTACAGATAGTAGCAATAAAGAAAGAACAGCAAAAGTTTCTGGAATATGTGAAATGTATGCAGGACATTTTATATTTATGAATACAACGGAATATAAAAATGCATATCAAAAAGATTGTGAATCAAATGCAAAATTACTATTGCTAAATGATTCAAGCACAGAAAATACTAATAGTCAAGCAGCTAAATTTATGGAATTATCAGCAGTTAAAGGAATTGTGCAAAATACAACATTATATAATCAAATAAACACAATAGTAAATTCACTTAACCAAATAATGATTGTATTAATTATAGTTGCCTCAATGCTCGCAGTAGTAATTTTATATAATCTTACAAATATAAATGTTGCAGAAAGAATTAGAGAATTGTGTACAATTAAGGTTTTAGGTTTTTATGATAATGAAGTTACTATGTACATTTACAAAGAAACAATTTTCTTATCTATAATTGGTGTAATTGTGGGTTGGATAATTGGAATATTGCTTCATACTTATATATTGGTGGCAGTTCCACCAGCAGAAGTTATGTTTGATCCTAAAGTTACTATTAGCTCATATATTGTTCCGGCAGTTGTAATTGCTTTTGTAACTTTTGTTTTAAAATACTATGTAAATAATAGATTGAAAGTGGTGGATATGCTTGAGGCATTGAAGTCAGTGGATTAATTATATTATTATTTTGTGAATTGGAGTTCGTGGCTTGAACTTCAATTTTTTTTAAAATAAAAATATACAAAATCACATGTTTTGACTTAACAAGACTTGAAGTACTATATGTATTAATATATAATAAAATTGGAGGAGAAAATATATGAATGTAGATTTAGAATTATATAGAGTTTTTTGTGAAGTAGTAAAATACAAAAACATATCAAAAGCGGCAGAGAGCATGTATATTTCACAATCAGCAGTAACTCAATCAATACAAAAACTTGAAACAATATTAGGAGGAAAAGTTTTTTATAGAAATAAAACAGGAGTAGAATTAACAGAAGAAGGAAAAAATCTTTATGAATATGTGAAAAATAGTATAGAAACAATGAACAATGCTGAAAACATATTTTCAAAATATATAACATTAGAAAAGGGAAAAGTAAGAATTGGTGGAAACAATTCTTTAATTACTTCGTTAATAGTTAGTCCATTATTAGATTTTATAAAAAAATATCCAGACATAGAGATATATGTAACTACTGGTTCAACATCTGAATTGATGCAGAAATTAGTAAATGGGGAGCTAGATTTAGTTGTATTGAGCTTGCCATATTTAGGCAAAAAGTATGCAGATATCGAAGTTATACCATTAAAGAAATCTAACTACAGTTTTTTTGCAAGTAAAAATTATATAAAAAAACATCCTGTAAAAAATATAAAAGAACTTTCAAAACATAATTTGATTTTACCAAAACCAACTTCAGCAAGAAATAAAATATTTATAGAATATTGTAAAGAAAATAATTTAGAATTGATAGCCAAACATGAAATATCTAGTTCTACTCTTGTAAAAGAAATGGTATTAAATGATATAGGTATAGGATTTGCAGAAACAGATAGCTTATCAGATATTATGAATGATATTGAGATTGTAGAGAAAGTTCAAATTGAGTCAATGCAAGAGGGAATTGCTACATTAAAAAAGAATATGGTTAATAAAGCAACAAGTGAGCTAGTAAAAGAAATTAAAACTCATTACAATATTAGTACAACTAATAATAAACATAAGTAAAATTAAAACTAACAATGCTTGTAAAATTATGTAAAATATGTTAAAATATATTCAGTAACACGTTGTACATTGAAAAATACAAAGCCAAAAAAGGCAGGAGGAAAAGAACATGACAATAAAAATTACTAAAAACAGCGCAGAAGCAACAGTAATCACGCATGGAGGAACATTCCATGCAGATGAAGTTATGGCGACAGTAATTCTGGAGAAAGTATTTGGAGACATAACAGTCTGCCGAACTTTCAGAGTTCCAGAAGACCTGAAAGAAGATGTCATTGTATATGACATTGGATTTGGGACTTTTGACCATCACCAGAAAGGTGGAAATGGAGCACGTGAAAACGGAGTTCCATATGCTGCATGTGGCTTGATTTGGAAAGAATTCGGCCATAAAATTGTAGCAGACACCCGTAATCCTGAACTGGTATGGAAGTTAGTAGACAGAGACCTTATCCAGGGAATCGATTCTGTAGATAATGGTACAATGCCAAAAGTTGATTATCAGGCTCAGGTAATGAGTCTCTCTTCTGCAATATCAGGATTCAATCCTAATTGGGATAGCAATGAAGATCCTGATGAAGCTTTTGCAAAAGCAGTGGCATTTGCAGAAATTGTCTTTGACAATACACTGGAATCTGCAACTTCAAAAGCGAAAGCTCAGCAGATTGTAGAAGAAGCAATCGAAAAAGCAGAAGAACATATTTTGGTCCTTGACCAGTTTGTTCCTTGGCAGGAGTATATTTTCTCGTCAACGAACTCTAAAGCTGACGAAATCCAGTTTGTAGTATTTCCATCTAACAGAGGTGGCTACAATTGGCAGTGTGTGCCAGACGGATTAGGAAGCTTTGGGCAGAGAAAGCCTGTACCAGAAGAATGGAAAGGGCTTAACGGTTCAGACCTTCAGCTCGTCACAGGAGTGAGAACTGCAAGTTTTTGTCATCCTGCTGGCTTTATTGGCGGGGCAGAGACATTTACTGATGCATATGCATTAGCGAAAAAAGCAGTCGAAGCTTAGTATCATCAAAAAAGACAGGAAACCTACAACTGTAGGACCTGTCTTTTTTGTTTTTCTTTTTTATTGACAATTAAAAGCAAATATAATAACATAATATAAGAGGGAAAATAAATGTATTACACATATATGGTTAGATGTGCAGACAATTCAATATATACAGGAATGACAAATAACTTAGAAAAAAGAATAAATGAGCACATAAACAAAAGTAAAAATGGAGCAAAATATACAAAGTCGCATAATGCAATAAAACTAGAAACTGCATGGAAAAGCAAAGAAAAATCACTAGCATGTAAATTAGAATATCAAATTAAACAATTATCAAAACAACAAAAAGAGAAATTAATAAATGGTGAAAAACTGAGCAGCTATTTAAAAGGAAAAGTAGATTGCAGAAGATACAGAAGATGCAACTAAATTAAAGAAAGGAACAAAAGATATATGAAAGAAAAAGGAATTTTGTTACCAATATTTTCACTTCCAAGCAAATATGGAATTGGAGACTTTGGATATGAAGCATATCAATTTATAAACATATTAAGCGAAAATAATATAAAATACTGGGAAGTGTTGCCAATAAACGAATGTGACAAACATCCATATTCACCAATAAGCTATTATGCATTAGAAGAGGACTATATCTCATTAGATAAATTGAAAGAACAAGGATTGATACAAAAAGCTGAAACAAGAGAAAACAAAGGCAGAGCAGTATATGACAATTTCAAACAAAAATATTATGAAGAAGCATTTAAAAATTTTAAACCAGATAGTGAGTATGAAGAATTTATAAAACTAAAAGAAATGAATGAATATGCTGAATTTTCAAGTGAAAGAAGTAACTACAACAAAGAATATTATTTATTTCTACAATATATTGCATATAAACAATGGATGGAGTTAAAGCAATATGCAAATTCAAAAGGTATAGAAATAATAGGTGATATGCCAGTATATCCAGTATTTGAATCTGTAGAAACACAATATAATCCAGAATGTTTCGAAATGGAAAATGGAAAATTCACATTTGAATCAGGAACACCTCCAGACTACTTTAACGAGAATGGTCAAAAATGGAATAGCCCAGTGTATAATGTAGAAAACTTAAAAAAAGACAATTACCAATATTTAATAAAAAGATTTAAATATCATTTAAAATTATTCGATAAAGTTAGAGTAGATTATTTTAGAGGATATGATTCATTTTTTAAAATTCCTATTGGAAAAACAGGAAAAGAAGGGTCATATACAGACGGAGTTAGTTATGGATTTTTTAATGAGTTATTTAAAGATAAAACTATCATGGTTGAAAATCTAATAATTGAAGACTTAGGAGAAATTAGAGAAGAAACAATAAAATTAAGGCAACATTATGGATTTACAAGACAAAAAATATTACAATTTTCAATAGACTTAGACAATCTTTATGATAGAGACAATGAAGATGAAAACGTGTTAGTTTTTCCAGGAAACCATGACTGTAATACGATTTACGGATGGTATAAAACACTTGATGATGAACATAAGTGGAAATTAAAGGAATTTTTAAGAAGAAATGAATGCTATGACATTAATGTGAATATTGGAATTATGCAATATTTATTAAAATGCAAGGCAAAAATGCCAATTATTATGATTCAAGATATTTTAGGTCTAGATGAAACTGCTAGAATTAATGTTCCAGGAACAGAAAGTGATAAAAACTGGTCTTGGAAGTTAACTGATTTTAAAGATTTTAAAGAACGAATTAAAGATTGGAAATAGTTTATGAAAGGGGAAAAAACTATGGCTTTTATGGGAAGAGGAGAGGTTCCATCAATAAATTTTGGGAACAATTCAAATGATAATAATACAAATCAGAATAATAAAGAAAGAGAAGAGGAAAAACTATTTGCATTAGGAAGGTTATATGGTAGACGTTACTATATATATCTTAAAGAAGATAGTACATATGTAGCAATATCAGTAACATTAACACTTATAATGTTAATAACTGCTGCAGTAGCATATTTAGCTACATACAAATCTACAATTATAGATCCAATAGAAGGAGTAAAAAAACTATTTTTAAATTCACAATTAATAATAACAATTTTGCTATTGGTGGCAACAGTTATAGCAAAAATATATTCCAAAAGTGAAGAGTCCTTAATTAAAAGACTTATGATTGTTTTTGGAATTTCTATGCTGACAATGCTGATTTTTTACGGAATAAAAATAGGTTTGGATACGACATATACGAAAGAAAAATTTGAACAAATATATAATGAACAAAATATTAACGAAAATACAGAGACTAAGTCTCAAATAAATGTAGGGATAAATGGGCTTAGTATAAAGTCTGAAAAGGAATATTACATAGATGAATGCATGGAATTATATAAAATTTTCAAAATAAAAACATATGAAACATTAGGACTAAATCTGTTACTTAATATTTTACTGGTATTTCAAATGCTTAGAATAATTGAAATTAGTAATAAAAAAGTTCGATTAAGCAAAGATGATGCAATATTTTTTGATGAAGATAAAGGAGATTAAAGAAATGAATGACGACGAAAAAAATTTTATAAGAAAAGTAAATATTGATAAAGCAAGAAATGTAAGTAAAATTGCAATGGTATTAATAATTATAAGCATCCTAACATATGTTATACCTCTTCTTATGGGTGAATTTGATTTTGGTGTGGTTTTTGAGATTATTTCACTAATATTTTTATTAATTTCAAATAGCTTTATGGGAAAATATAATGAAACAAGAGCGAAAAGATATCTTATCTGCTCTATGGTAGCAATAGGATGGATATTAATATATGATTTAATTAGTTTATTAACTAGTATTGCAAGTGGTGTTGATATTTTTATAGCTGGTTATGCTTATGGAGGAGGAGAATTTTTAACAATAGCATATCTAATACTTTTGTTTAAAATTAATAATGATTTGGCAAATGCTGATAATCCAACTAAATATAAAGAAAAAATGGATTGGTTTTATGAAGGATATGATGAAAACAAAGAAAATAAGTGATTTGCATAAAATTGTAATTTTTGTGATTTATAGTTGCAAAAGTAGGAGGAGAAAATGGAAGAAAAAAATATATATGATAAATATGGCTTTGACAAAGATGGATATAACAGAAAGGGCTATAACATGTATGGCTATAATAAAGAAGGCTTTAATAGAAATGGCTATAATAAAGAAGGCTATGATAAAGATGGATATGATAAAGATGGATATGATAGAGAAGGATATGATAGGGAAGGCTTTGATTGGACAGGCTACGATAAAGATGGATATGATAGAAAAGGTTTTGATAGAGGATTTAATAGAAGCGGTTTTTATAGGATGAAAATACACAGAAATGGAACAGAATATGATGATGAAGGCTTTGATAATTGGGGTTATAACAAAGAAGGATATAATAGAGAAGGCTTTAATAGAAATGGATATGATAAAGAAGGATATGATAAAGATGGCCTTGATAAAGATGGATATGACAGAAAAGGATATGACCAATATGGCTATGATAAAGAAGGGTATAATAGAGAAGGCTTTAATAGATACAGAATACACAGAAATGAAACAGAATATGATGATGAAGGCTTTAATTATTGGGGTCATGACAAAGAAGGATATAATAGAAATGGTTTTAATGAAAAAGGAATATACAGAAATGGAACAAAATATGACAATGAAGGTTTTGATTATTGGGGATACAATAAAGAAACTGGATATAACAGAAAAGGATATGATAAATATGGTTATAATAAGAATTTTGAAATCGATGACGAATCTCCTTTATCAGAAACAGATAGAAATATTTTAAATGCATTAGGATACAAAAACAATGGTTTGGATGATAGAGGTTTTAGATTTGATGAAATTCATCATATTACACGAACAAGGTATGATGAGCAGGGATATGATATCAATGGTTGGAATCAAGAAGGAATAAATATAGAAACACAATCTGAATATGATTCTAAAGGATTTAATATAAAAGGTATTCATCAAAATGGAACTCCTTATGATAACGATGGATATGATAAAAATGGTTTTAGTTCACAAGGAATAGATAGAAGACACTTTAGAAGAGACGGAACCAATACATATACAAATAAGAAGTTTGATCTTAAAGGATATGATATAAATGGATATGACAGTAATGGATATGATATTAATGGAGTTAATCGATTAGGATATGATATGGGTGATATAAGGAGTGTGTGGCAAGAAAAAGAAGACTACATGCGATATTTAAACAGCAATTGGTATTTAGTTGGTAAAGTAGAAATAAATTTTAACACGAGAACACTATGGGGAGAAGATGGTTACACAGCTGGTATATATACATATGCTAGCAAGTGTTTTGATCAAGAGAGTGTTGGTGTTGATAGAGAAGGGTATGATAGAGATGGATATAATTCCAAAGGAACCAATAGAAACGGCTTAACAAGGGAAGAACAAGAAGAAAAAGAAGCTAAAGAGAAAGAAATTAAAAAAAATCAACGAAGAAGCAATTATTTTGGTCTTAAAAATAAAGCTGAAAAACTAGGAAAAGGCGAAATGACATTAGAAGACTATGTAAAATGCTCAAAAACATCAATTGATGATTTAATTATTTTTGCCAAAAAAGAAAATATGGAGGCAGATGTCATAAGAGGTTTATATAAATACGTAAAACCTTACAAATCGTATAAAACGCCTTTTGCAAAAACAGATTACTTAAAATCTACCATATTGATTATTAATGGACAAGAAGTAAAACCGACAGAGGAAGATGTAGATAAATGTGTAGAATATTTAAAAGCAAGTGGTTCATTAATCTGTGATAAAACTGTTAGAAATACAGTAAGAGGTTACTTAAAAGGTGAAATTGACATCACTATAAAAGAAGAGGATTTAGAGGAACAGACTGCGGAAAATAAAGAAATAATATCGGAAAATGAACAAAAAATAAGTGATGAATTAGTAAGAGTATTAGTTGAACAACAAGATAAGGTTAAATCACAAAAAGTTGAAATTGCTAATTTAAAGAAAAAGGGGATAGGAACTTATGGAGAATAAAAATATAAAAGTAGATAATATAGAAAGTCAGGAAAAAGAACTTGCCGATTTAAAAGAACAAAGGAGAAATTTAAATGAAAAATAATGATATGATAGAATATAAAGAAAGCTTTATTTCCAAAATAAAAAGATTTTTTACTAATATATTTAAAAAATCTAAAAAGCAGGAAGTAAGTGAATTTCAATCAAATATTTCAGACGAAAGTGTAGTAGATTTTAATAAAGTAGAAAATGAGTTCTTTAATAACATAAAAGTTGATCCAAGTAATGTTGATAAAGTTGTAGACAAAAAGAAATTTCTTGAATATATTGATGGGAATGTCGAAGCTTTAAAAATGCTTTCTATTGATAGATTAAGAAAACTTAAAGAATATTATGATGGGGTTATTGAAGAAAATGATAAAATAATAGAAAAGTTAAAAAAAGATGCATAACAAAACACTCTGGCATTTTGGCTAGAGTGTTTTGTTATAAACTTCTTTGTTTCTTTTTTCTATTGTTCTTAATTAATTCTTTGGATTTTTTCTCAAATTCAAAATCTTTTGTATACTCACTTTTAATAAATTTGAAAAAAGTGTCTAATTATGATATAATTATAATGGAATAGTTTAAATTTAAGGAGGGTTCAATATGTTAAATGATAAAATTGAATTCTATGGTGAAATGCTATCTATGAGAGCCATTGCATTAAAAATAGGTGTCAGTAGAGATACTCTACAAAAGCATTTTGATAAATTTCAAGATATTTATGAAGCAGAAAAAATTTGTAGAAAAATAATAGAAGAGAAAAATGAAAGTTTAATTGAATATAATGGAGAATTATTAGCAATACAAACAATAGCAAAAAAAGAGAGAATAAAAGATGCTAAAACATTAAAAAAATATTATGAACAAACAGGAGATATTTATAAAGCAATAAAAAGATGTAAAGTTAATAAATATGAATATAATGGAGAAATGCTGACAATTAATGCTATTGCTCAAAGAGAAGGAATAAAAGGAGACACATTAAAAAAATATTATGATAAATATGAAGATATTTATTTAGCTGTAAATGAATGCAAAGAATTAAGAAGAAAATTAGAAGAATCCAAAATTGAATATAATGGAGAAAGACTAACTATAACAGAAATATCAAGAAAAGCGCGGTCTAAGTAAAACTTCATTAAAAAAATATTATGAACGAACAGGAGATATTTATGAGGCAGTAAAACAATATTATCAAAAAAAGGACGAATATGAAAGTAGTAGAATCGAGTATAAAGGTGAATTGAAGTTTTTAAGAACAATAGCTAAAGATGAAGGAGTAGCAGAAACTACATTGGATAGATATTACAAAAAATATGGTAATATTGATAAAGCAGTTTATATGGCAAAAATCCAGAGGAGTAGAAATCAAAAAGTAACAATCAGAAATACAGAATTAAGTTTGTCAGATTTATCAATTGTTTTAGGAATAAAAGAATCTGAATTGTTAAATATGTTGAATTCTGGAATGAAGATTGATGACATAAAAAAGTCAAAAACTAAAAAAACAAGAAAAAGTCCAATGTCAAATAAAAAGTTATTATTACCAAATGGACAATCGTTACTTGAATATTGTATTGAAAATGGACTGAATTTTTCGTGTATATATTATTCAATTAATACTTATGGAAAAACAATAGAAGAGGCAATTAAACATTATAAAGAAAAGGGACAAGAAATTCCATCAAGTTGGATATATGAAAAATATGGATTATTATTAAAACATTTATTATTAAACAATAACGTCAATAGTCAAAGAGTAGTTTCGTATATGAGAAAAGAAAATATATCTTTAAATGATGCATTGGAAGAATATGTATTAAGAAGAAACTCTAAAGAAGCAAACGTGGATTATGATTGGATGCACGAATTATATAGTGTATTAACTGATGAAAATATGAAAGATGAATATGATGCTTTCAAGAGTACATTTTATGTAACTGATCAGGAAGAAGAGTGTATAATAAAGAGTTATGATGAAGTTGAAAATTTACAAAGAAAATTATTACTTTATGAAATAGCAGAAGCATTTAAAGCAAATGTTTTTGAAGGAGAAGAGAAGGAAGAATTATTAAAAATATATGAAGTTACAGAAGATGAAGTGGAAACAATATTTTTAGATTTTTATAATTACTTTGGAAATAAAATAAAACTTACTGAAAAAGAACAAAAAAGAAAGGTGGAAATATCAGATATAGCTAAAAAATGGTACTATCTTTCAGGAGATGAGAGAAAAGATATATTAGATATTAATAATGTTACTAATTATGAACAATCAGTAATTGAAGAACTATCTCAAAACATTACTAAATATAAAAATATTATTAATGCGAAAAATAATAAAAAAATGGAAGGAGTAAGCTTTAATGGAGAGTAATAATTTAGAAAAAGAGATTGAACAAATTAAGGAAAGAAACAAACGAGTTGAATTAGATAAAAAGTGGGAAACGAGTTGGACTAGGAAAATATGTATTATGATTCTAACTTATATAGTAGTAATCATATATTCTTATATTATAAAAAAATACAGATAATATATTTTTAAGTTCATTAGTACCAGTAATTGGTTTTGCTTTATCAACTTTATCTTTAAAAGGTATAAGATATTTTTGGGAGAAGAAATAATATGTTTATGGAACTTCCTGATGATGAGGTTTATTGTGCAAGCAATAAGGTCATGTTAGCATTTGAAGGTGTTGGAATTCGTTTGACGAATAAGTCTCTGAATCCTTCTCATCTTAAATATAGCATGACACTGTCTGGTGAAATTCAAACCAATTTCAAGAGACATTTCGATGAAATTGTAAAAAAATGAAGCGATGGAAGCTTTGCTGCAAAAATCTCAAGAAAAGTTAATGAGACTGAGAGCAGACAAGACCTCTGTTTCTCTGAACAAAGTATTAGGATTTTATTAAAAATCTAATACTTATGTGAAATAATGAAAGGACGATGTACAAAAATGAGAAAGAAATTTACAAGCAAAACATATTTGCGTGGCGTTTCTGATTGGGATTTTGTTATGCAAAAGCAAAAATCAGAAAATTACTATCTAAGTATAAAAAAAATAAATGAAATTGATCAACCTTTTATTGTAGATATATCCGGACAAAGTGTTGTATACATTGACAATGGATACTATATAGTAGAGTTTACACCATTGGAACAGTTTTACAATGTTAGAGTATTTCTTGATAGAAACGTAGAGGTATTAGGATATTATTTTGATATAAGTCGTGGAAATGGTGTTGAAGAAAATATACCATATTATGATGATTTGTATTTAGATATTATCCACTGTCCAGCAGATAATAATTTTACAGTGATTGTTGATGAAGATGAATTGTTGAAAGCATTAAATACTGGAAAAATAACAAGGGAAGAATTCAATTTTGCAAACGAGGTTTGTTCTAAACTGTTTGAAGAAATTCAGGCAAATAAAAACATATTTGTTAATATGGATAAGAAAGAATTAATTCAAAGGTGGTTTAAATAAAAATTTCAATGCTCCTTACAAAAATGCTTTAAAAATCAAGGTAAATACTGAGATGAGACTGCTGGTGATATTTGTCAGTAGTCGTTTTTTTTTTCTAATTTTATCTTTTATTGGGATTACACCAGTCCGATTCTATCCGACTTGCTTTCATTACGTGCGACGGCTCATCAGTCGATTACTCTGATTTCAACGCTCAAATTGCTAACAAAGAATCAAATATTGGTGTTATGAAACATTATTCAAGCAAATCACATATTGCTTTGGCATATATGGCTTTAACTGATTTAGTAATGTATGGAAAAAGAAATTTAAGTATTTGTCAAAATTGTGGAAGATATTATTTGCAATATTCTGGAAAAGAAGTGTATTGTGATTTGCCGAACCAAGATGGAAGTTTGGATAAACTTCTTGCAGAAGCTAATAGGCAATTAGGAGAGTTAAATGCTTATTCAATATTAATACCAAATGTCGATAAGTATTGATGACAGGAGTAAGAGGAGAACACAAAACACCAGGAGAATTTAGAATATCTCAAAACTGGATTGGTGGTAGTATGCCAAGTAAAGCTGTTTATGTTCCACCACCACATACTGAAATTGCCGAATTATTAACAGATTTTGAAAAATTTATTAATAATGAAGAAATTGATACACCAGATTTAATTAAAATTGCAATTTTGCATTATCAATTCGAATCAATACATCCATTTTTAGATGGAAATGGAAGAATTGGAAGATTACTTATTCCATTATATATACAAAGTAAAGGAATGTTAAATAAATCTTGTCTGTACATTTCTGACTATATTGAAAGAAATAAAGATGAATATTATGATTGTTTAACAAGAGTTAGAACTCAAAATGATATGATTGGATGGATAAAATTTTTCTTAACAGCTGTTATAGAAACATCTAAAATTGCAAAAGATAAATTTAAAAAAGTTGTTGAATTTACAATGGAAATGGATAGGAAAATATTAAATATGACTGTAAAACCTGAAAATGCAAAAAAAGTATTAGATGTATTATATGATGAACCAGCAGTTAATAGAAAGAAATTAGTTGAATTAACTGGAATAACTGAAAGTACAATAAAAAATATCATAAATAACTTTGTGGATAAAGGAATTTTAGTAGAAACAACAGGATACACAAGAAATCAAATTTTTAAATTTCAAAAATATACAGATTTATTTTTAAAATAATATTAAATATAAGTCAAAATTTTTTAAGATTTTGACTTATAAAAAATTATAGGTCAAAAAATCGTAAAAATTTGACTCATAAAAAATTGTAGGTCAAAAATATCAAAAATTTTGACCTATATTTTTATTTTTGCAATTAATTATAAAAAGTTAACTTTACAACACAAATTATAATTTTAAATTTATAAAAAAAGAACTAAATGCTACCACACATCTAGTTCATGCTATCCAAAGACCTCTTTTGAATAACTTAAGTTAAATATAGTATACTACTTTTTCTAGTATATGTAAAATAATTTTTGAATATTTACAAAAATTTTTAATTTCCCTTAAAATTAAACTCATCTGCAGATACTTTGAAAATGTTCGCAAATGCAAATAATTCAAAATCATGTACTAGACGATTATTATGTTCTATTTTCGAGATTTCTTTTTCAGTCAAATCAATTCCTTCAAGTTGTAATTTCTCTGCAACCTGTTTTTGAGACATTTTTGCACGTGTTCTTAATTCTTTTAACTTTATTCCTGATATATTTCTGTATTCATTATATTTTTTAATTTTCATTTTACAACCTCGTTCGTTTTATTAACGATTTTAGTTTAATATATTTTATTTAAAAATTGTCTCTAATGAAGCGAAAAATATTGACAATAAAATTTGGTATGATAAAATATATATGAGTAGTTTCATATTTTATAATATGAATAAAATTATAATCAAATAAAATTTCAAATTTTTTTTAATGAAGGAGTAGATATTATATGAATTGGATGGAAAAAATGAAAAAAACAAATATAGATATTGATATGGATTATGAATTTGATTCAAGTATACAAAATGCTTTGATTGAATTTTTTAGTGATAATAGCAATTACACTATTGATGATGTTTCGCAATTTATAAATGATATGCTAACAGATATATGTAGACAATTTGCTAATGAAACAGAAACAATGGATCCTAAAAAAAGAATTGAGGAATTTAATAAAAAAATTTATACAATAATGAAGAATGCTGATATAGCGGCATTAACATCTAAAAGTGAGCAGGGGAAGAATTTATATGGAAAACTTTTTGAATTTTTACAATCTGAACAATTTCCAACTGGAAAAGAATATTCACCACAAAAAGATAGAAATCAAATTATGAGTAAAACAGAAATCGAATGTAGAGATTATGAAATTAGAAAAAAATATATTCAACATATAATAGATACTTATGCATCAAGTATGCCATCGGATTTATTTACATATTTGGAAAGTATTAATGAACAATTTAAAAACAGACCTATAGATATGAATACTATGTACTTTGGAAGAATGAATATGCAAAATGCAGCATTTATGAAAAGAATTATTTTTGATTTGGGATATAGAGTTAATTTAGATGATTTATTAATAGGAAAAGAAATAAGTACAGATAAAATTGAAATGGGCTCACAAAAAGATGTTTTTAAATCAGGAGAAGTAAGAGAACAAGACGATTTTTGTTTTACACAGGCTGAATATAAAAGATTACAAGAATATGCGGAAAACTTGAATGGGCTTGAAAAATATTTTAGACAAATAATTGGACTCAAACAATATGATGAATTTGGATTCCCTATTGAAGAAGAAAGTGAAACACCGATAACGGATGCAATGAGAGCTTGGGGTGAAGAAGAAAAAGAAAGTGAAACACCTATAACAGATGCAATGAGAGCTTGGGGTGAAGAAGAAAAAGAAAGCGAAACACCGATAACAGATGCAATGAGGGCTTGGGACGAAGAAGAAAAAGAAAGTGAAACACCTATAACAGATGCAATGAGAACTTGGAATGAAGAAAAAAAGACAATAAAAACTGATCCGTATATTAAAGCATTATTAGATAGATTAATAAAGTCTGGTGGAATTTTAATACCTTCTCAACATTTGAAAATCCAACAAGGAGATTTTCAAAAAATTGCTAATGTTCCTTCTGAGGCATCTATAAAAGCTGGCTATAAGGCACATTCTCTTGAAGGAGTATATGAAAGAAGAAATATAAAAATGAGCCAGATTCAAAAAGCAAATCAAGTTATTCATGAATCAAGTCAAAATAAAGATGAACAACAAAATGAGCAAGAAGGAGGAACAGATTATGACCAACACTAGAACTAAAGAAGTATATTCAGAAGTTAACTCTTTTTTGAATTTATTATTGGAAGAAGATAGAATTAAAATTCCATTGAAATTAAGAAAGCTTATTAATGATGAACGATTAAAAGATTATAACCCTCAATATTCTTTTGAAAAACCTATTGATGAACAAGAGATTTCTGATGAAGCTCTTGCAATGATAGCACTATTACACATTAATTATTGGTGTAATGATAACGAAGAAAAAGAAAGAATAAACAATATTTTAAAGAATAATGAAGACAAATATCAGGCTGAATTACGTGAAAAATATAATCCTGATAATTTATTTAAAAAACAAAAGTCAGAAATACTAAATCTTGAAAATAATACTATTACAGAAGAAACAGCAATTATTGAATACAAAGAAAAGAATTTCTTAAAAAAAATATTTGATAAAATTAAACATTTATTTAAGAAAAATTAGAAAATACGGAATGAGCAATTAAAGCTCATTCCGTATTTTCAGTTTAATTTATTACACCAATTCTTTTAAAATAATAATATGAATTCATACCACCTTTAAAATAAATTTCTTTTTCTAAAATATCTTGCAAATTATTATATAGAACAATAATTTGTGATAAACCCTTACATTCTCCTGCATTTAATCCATTTTCTAAATAAGTTTCATCAAGTAATTTTTGAATATTTAAATTTCTATCCATAATTTTATGAATCTTATTTTTAATTTCTCTATAATTTTTGTTGTTTTTCATTAAATATTGTCTAATATCTTCAATACTTTCATAAAAATCATCACTATATTCTTCTATAAATGGTTTTAATTTTTCTTCCATTGTAAAATCCCCATATACATAAATTAATTCTCTAAATATAATTTCTTCAACACGATTTTTAATCGAATTCATTTTGCCAACCCACTCAAGTTGATTTATGGCTTTTAATTCTTCTATAATATTTTCTTGTTCTGCAAATTGTTTTATTAACAGGTTATATCTAGCCGTTGCAGTATCATCAATTTCTTGTAAATGTTCACTTAATTTGTCATCCATTAATAAAATTGTATATTCAGCTTTCTTTTGAGTTTTCAAATAATTTAATCTCATTTTTCCATATTTTCCTAATTTAAAATTGTTAGTATTTGAGACTACCAAGTTAGGAATATAGTAATCTCCACATTTTCTATAATCTATTTCCATATTTATCAATCCTTTCTACATTTCAAAATCTATTTCATTATCTTCCTTTTCAAAATGGCTTGTATCGAGTTGCTTTTCAAAATTAATATACGAATATGTTTCTTTATTAAAATCTCTTATAAGGTCATCCTCACAAGGATATGAAAATTTATGACACAACCATTTAAGAAACTTTTTTAAATTATCCTTAAATTTATTAATTATTTTGTTTAAGCCTTTATTTTCTTTTTCTAATTCTTTTATCTTTTTCTGATATTTATGTTCTATATGGTCAATTTTATTTTCATATTCAAATTTTAAATCTTCTTCATCTTGATTTTTGGATTGTTGCAATAAACAAACAGTTTGTTCTAAATTTTTATTTTCATTTTGTAAACGTTCTTTTTCTTTTACAAACTCTTCTGCAACATCTATTATTTCAGTTTGTTTAGATAATTCCTTGTGCAAAGCCACATTTTCATTATGAAGTTCTTTTATTAGCCTGTTTTGAGGTTTTATAATCTTTTCTTCAATTATTTTATCCCTATTTAAAACAAGTTTTTTTATATCTTGTAGTTCGGGTGTGTTTGGTAACTCTAAAGTTGCAGTTTTTAAAATTTCTTTTGCTTTAGCATAATTAGTTACTTTTTTAAATTTTTCAACTGACAGATTTTTTCTATTAGTTTCTTCAACATATAAGCCTCTTTCTAAATCAAATCCTTTACTTTTAACGTGTTTGAAAAACGAATCTTGAAACTGCCTATAACTATTTCTGCCTTTCCAAAAATCTCTTGCACATATTTTATCAATTGCTTTGTTTTCTTTATCTTTAGTATGAACTATTGGAACAAACATTAAGTGTAAATGTTGCGCTCCTTCATCTAAATGAACAACAGCAGATATAATATTTTCTTCTCCAAGATTTTTATAATTACAGATAAATTTGTAGCATTCATCAAAGTATCTTTTTGTTTCTTGTTCTCCAATTCTGTCAAAAAATGCTTGGTCAGAAGTAAACATTAATTGGCACATAATTATACTTGTCTTTTTTAGATGTGCAGTTATATTTCTTTCTTTTAAAAATTCATCAAATTCTTTTGTATAGGTGTAATTGTTTTTCTTTATATAATAATTTAAATGTGTTCTGATTGGATCAATATCTTTATTTGTATGACATTTTGCTTTTCTATCATTGTGGGTGCATTTACCATTTACCTCAGCTCGTGTTAATTTCTCATTTCTTACTATAGCATAACTCATAGCTCCAAAGTCCTTTCTTGCACTAAAACAAATTTATTTGTCTAACACACTAGACAAACAAGTTTGTCTGTGTGCCCTACGGGGTATTACCTAAAAACTGCTAAAGCATTTTTTAGGCTATAATTTGCCATAGCTTTTGCTATAACAAATTATAGTGAAGTTGCAGTTTAAAGTTCGTGTTTGCAACTTCATATCGGAGCAATTTCTTATATAGTATCATCTAGTGTATCAAAGTTAGCATATAAGAAATCAAGTGAGCCAGCAGGATATTCTCTTTCATTTGCCTTAATGGTATCTGCCTTTTTGGTTATTTTGGTTATATTGGTATTTCCCAAATTATTGTATAAGCAAATCATCAAATAATTTTTAGCATTTTGTATATTAGGTGTATTTTTCAATATATCCAATAATTGAACAAGATTATCTTTTGTTATTAAATTAAGCTTGTCCGATATTTTAAAATGATTAACTGTTATATTTCCAACTTTTAAATTATCTGTATAATAAAGATTATCAATTACATCTTCTAAAATTGTTTTTTCTTCTTTTGTAAATTCATTTAAATTACATTTCTCTTTTATCAATAAAAGTTCTTCATCACTTTTAGGATTGATGGAATCAGTATTGATTATATTAGTATTGATATTATTAGTATTGATTCCTCGTAAATTTTCCGATTCCAGAGCCGTAGATTCTCCGATTCCAGAGTCGTAATTTTTACGATTCAAGAATCGTAAATTCTCCGAGTCTGAATGATTAATCTTTCCTACATATATTAAATTAGGTTTTCCTAGTCCCTGTCTTTTTTCTTGAACAAGATTTACTTCCATTAATATTTTGAATGATTTAGTAACTGTTTTATCTGATAAATTTAATTTTTCTTGTACTTCTTCTCTTGTAAAAATTAGATAAACATTATTATCTTCAGCTATCCAATGATTTTTTTGAGATAAAGATAATCTATCTAATAAAAAGGCATATAAAATTTTACTATCTGAATTTAATTTGTTTTTGTATTTTTCATTTACAAATAATTCTTGAGGAATTTGATAGTATTTATGCTCTAATGTTTCATTTGATTTGTAAGGTATAAAATCCATAACAATAGTTCTCCTTTCAGTTTTGAAATTCCTGAAAGTGTTGAAATATCAATAAATTTATTTTGCGGAACATTTCTGAACATTTTTTTAAGAGCAAAAATTCATTGCGGAACATTTTGCGGAACAAAATAATCGGATTTTTAAGAATTTTTTAGAACTTTTTAGAATTAAACTAAAAAAATACTATTTCCTAAAATCCTAGAAAATAGTACGTTTATATAATAAAAACTGCTTTCAAGTTCTTTCGAATTTTCTTGAAAACAGCTCTAAATATGGTCGAGGCGACAGGGATCGAACCTGCGACCTCATGGTCCCAAACCAC
>ERZ773245.86-NODE-86-length-127772-cov-8.541009_pt1 | contig 127772 bp, 120 predicted proteins | sample MGYA00580988_ERZ773245 | MGnify/ENA primary metagenome ERZ773245 (study PRJEB29015, sample SAMEA2737792) | human gut metagenome | biome: human gut; feature: human-associated habitat; material: faeces | place: China | collected 2012 ... | reverse complement strand
ACACCGTATGTCCAAAAATTACCCCCTCCGTGTCCAATTTTAGTTTACCACTTCAAGATTCACCACAAACCAAACACGAGAGGTGCTACGTGATGTCTCAATTATACACCAGTCAGCCGACAGTTAACAGACTCCTGACGACTTTTTCTTCCTTGTTCCCATCTGCGACGAGACGGACGCGCCATCTGCTGGCGTGGTTACTCATTGCTCAACTGGCTCTGGAGTCGGCGCCGTCGGTGCGCTGCCTGTTCCGGCAGTTCCTATCGAAGCAGACGGACGCATCGCTCAACAGCTATTACCGCGCCCTTGGCAACGGCCTCGTCACGGATGCATCCATTCGCCAGGCCTTGGCGCTGCAGGCGCTTGCCATAGTGCCAGAGGCACTGCGGCAGGAGCCTATCCTGCTCAGCGTGGACGACACGTCCATTGCCAAGTGGGGCAAGCACTTCGACGGTGTAGGCATCCTGTACGACCACGCCAAACACGATGGCAAGTCCTATTTCAATGGGCATGCCTTCGTCAGCCTGACGATGAGCGTGCCGGTCCTCCATGAGACCGCAGGCAAGCAGCAGATCCGTTATATCGCGGTGCCGATTGGCTACGTCATGAGCAACGGCGAAGCCTCGAAGCTGACACTTGCCTGCCAGCTTCTCGATGAAGTCATGCCAATCCTTGAAAAACGCCAGGTCATCCTGCTCTTCGATAGCTGGTACGCCAAGCGCGAGTTGCTCGCACATGCTCTCAGCTATCCGAATCTCAATGTGACCTGCAATGCACGCCACGATACGGCCATGTTCGAGTTGCCGGATTCGACGGCAGGCCGTCGCGGCCGTCCACCAAAGTACGGTAAACGCTTGATGCTGGACGAGATTGCCAATGATCTCACGAATTACCTTTGCCGGATGGACAACTATTTTGTTGCTCACCGTCTGGTGAAAACGCGCATCTTTGGCGACCATACCGTCCATGCCTATGTGACGCTGAGCAAGAGTGGCTCGTACCGTCTCTTTTTCAGCACCATAGATCCGATGGCGCTGCACATGAGCATTGCTTGGCAGGAGAACAAAGGGCTCCGCAACACCAGCTCCAAGCATATGGCGATTTACCCGCTCAAGCTCTACAAGCTCCGCTGGGGCATTGAGACGAACTACTACGAGCAGAAGATGTTCTGGGAGCTCGGCAGCTACAAAGTTCGCACAAAGACTGCGATTGAGCATCTGCTGAACCTAACGAATTCCGGGCACGCTCTCATGAAGATCCTGCCGTATGAGGACGAGCGGCTGAACACCTACCGGGACAAGAGCCCGCAAGAGCTGCGGCACGCGCTAAGCCAGCAGATCCACAAGGAAGTATTTTTCGCCACTTTGGTGTCCAAAGCCCAAAGTAGCATAAATTCAAGCACATTGCTCAAGGCTTTGCAAGCATTGGCTTGGGGCGATGAGCAAGCGGCTTAAAAGCTGTAAACTGTTGTATAATAGTAGAAAATTATGGAACTCAGGGACGGCAGGTGAAGCGACAATGGAACGGATTGAAGGAACAGTTACAACGGCAATATCGTATGCCAAGAGTATCGATGAGAAAGCGAGGGAACAAATCCGCCGCATGTGCAGCTATGAGCTGACGAAGGGGAGCCGGGTGCGGATTATGCCGGACGTCCATGCCGGGAAAGGCTGTACGATTGGTACGACGATGACAATCACAGACAAGGCAGTACCGAACATCGTCGGCGTGGACATCGGCTGTGGCATGTATACGATTGCTCTTGACAAGCAGCCGATTGATTTTGCCAGACTCGATGAAGCGGCTCACATCGTACCTTCCGGGATGAATGTCTGGCCTGAGAAACAGGCTGACTTCAATTTGCAGCGGCTCTATTGTTATGACAAGCTGAAAAAACTGTCTTGGATTGCCTGCAGTATCGGTACCCTGGGAGGCGGGAATCATTTCATCGAGGTCGATAAAACCCATGATGGTCGACATTATCTCGTCATCCATACAGGAAGCCGGAACCTGGGAAAACAGGTGGCGGAGATTTATCAGCGCATGGCCGTTGAGCTGAATGCCCATGATGAAACACTGGAAGAACGGCTCCAGCATATCATAGCAGAATACAAGGCAGCAGGACGGCAAAAAGAAATCCAGAAGGCCATCCAGCAGGCGAAGTCAGAACAACGCAGAGAAAAGCTGCCGGAAGATCTTTGCTTTGTCTCCGGAAAATACCTGAGGCAGTATCTGCATGATGTGGCTCTTTGCCAGCAGTTTGCTAGACTGAACCGGGAGCAGATTGCCAAAAAACTGCTGGAAAGAGCCGGCCTTCAGCCCGGCGAAGCGTTTCATACCATTCACAACTACATCGATGTCGATGAGATGATTCTCAGAAAAGGAGCCATCGCCGCACATAAGGGTGAAAAGGTTCTCATTCCCATCAACATGCGTGACGGAAGCATCCTGGCACTCGGCAAAGGCAATGCCGAGTGGAATTACTCTGCCCCGCACGGCGCAGGCCGCATCATGTCCCGTACCCAGGCAATCAAAGAGCTTTCCCTCAAGGAATACCAGCAGGAGATGGCAGGCGTATATACAACATCGGTAAACGAAGGTACCATTGACGAGGCTCCTATGGCCTACAAATCCCTTGACGATATCTTGGATGTCATCGGTGACACCGTGGACGTTATCGACGTGATGAAACCAGTCTATAATTTCAAGGCGGCAGAGGAGAAGCATTTCTAAAGCATCGGGAAGTGAAGTGACATATATGGAAAAACTAGGGTGCATGAAACGGATTGATGACTTGCGGTCTATCTGGCCGCATGAGGAACAGGATTTTTCAAAATGGCTTGCCCAAAAAGAAAATCTGGAACAGCTGAGTGATGCCATTGAAATTGACCTAGAGCTTGAGGAAACGGAATCTCCAGTAGGAAGTTTCAGTGTAGACATCTACGCCCGCGAAAGCGGGAGTTCCCGTGGGATTATCATCGAGAATCAGCTGGAAGATACCGACCATGATCATTTGGGAAAAATCATTACGTATGCGGCAGGGAAAGACGCTGAAATTATAGTCTGGATTGTCAAAAGGGCTCGTGATGAGCATAAACAGGCTATCGGATGGCTGAATCAGCATACGGATGAAAATATTGGTTTTTTCCTGATTGAAATTGAACTCTGGCGCATTGGGGATTCGCTGCCAGCACCACGGTTTAATGTTGTAGAACGTCCCAACGAATGGGCAAAAACGGTGAAAGCTGCAGAAACCCTGACGCCGCTGCGGAAATTCCAATTGAACTTCTGGCAGCAGTTCTGTGACTATGCCTTCGATAAAGACAGTAAGTTCAGCAAGAGCTTCTCATGCAGAAAGGCTTTCGCGACCAATTGGTACAACCTGAGTACCGGCGTATCGTCTGTGGTGGTAGAATTTACAATCAACACATCCCGCCATCGGGCGACAGCGGGCTTGTATGTTGCCAAGGGGAAGGATTGGTATAGGCAGCTGAAAGATAATCAAGATACGATAGAAAAGGAATTAGGCGCTTCCATTGAGTGGTCAGAAGGTGAAAAAGATGGACGTATGCTTTTGACCAAGGAGCTTGATGCGGCGTTTGATAGAAAAGAATATAAAAACTACTTTGACTGGTTCATGGAAAAAGCACTTCTGCTCAAGAAGATAGCCAATCAGTACAACACCGATTGAAGTGAACACGGGGGTGTTCAAAATCCCTGCTATCGTTCGATTGTATCAAATACAGACACCTTTGAGATTTCGACACTGTATCTGGTGTAATAGTTGCGTGTATTCTGTCTTCTCGAAATAGTACAACTGTTATTGATAGAAGTATATCATATTCCGGGAAATTTGAAAAAGCCGCCACATGAAGTCCATGCAGCGGCTTGCAAATCAAAGAACCTTTTCGGTATCATTGTAGCCCTTCTCAAATTTTAGTTGAGCGTTTTCGATGTAGATGATTTCCAATGTGGGATTATCCCATGTCTTCCTTCAACTGTGTGGTCAAAACGCCATGCGAGATGTTTGGTATGAGACGTTGGAGTTCATTGAACCGTGTCGGCTTCAGCATGAGGTAATACAAAATAATAAATTTCCATTTCCCCTCCATAATTTTTTGCATGAGCCTGACGGGGCAAAAATCCCCGTTGGGCGCTTCTATTATCAGTTTGGCTTTGTCGCTCAATATACATCATCCTTTCTATTTTCTTCTCCATGATTCGCTCAATTAATTTCTAAAATATTTCATGCCAGAGATAAACCACAAAACTAAATGTGCGGAAAGAACTGAAGCAGGTAGGCGAAATCCAACCCAAAGTGATTTGGTTTCCCGATAAGGCGTGATGAAAAGAGCAGGACCGCAGTCATGGATACAGGTAAGAAGCTGGACAATTTCAGGTGTCAGTAAATTCTGCATTTCTTGCGAGTAGTTAAAGGTTCGCATAAAAATCTCCCTCATCTTTTATTATCTGCAACATTTTAGCATAAAATGAGGCAGATAAGATGGGATGGAAGATAAGGTACTGGATTTGTTGGTCCATTGCCTTGGGGAGCAGGTCCATGGCAAATCGTGAGGCAGGAAAGCCTGGCGCTGTCTTTGATGATGAAACGGATGACGAAACGACGCATACAGATCATTTCTGGAAATCCACTCATGCTGTCATCGCCATAGGGAGTGACATTGTAACCCACCAGATCACCGGCGTGGCAACAGGGGAAGCGGATACGGATGTCGTCAACGTAAGGCAGATGAATCAAGCTGTTGCATCTGAAGTGGTGCCTCTCAGTGATTGCATGGATAACAAAATCAACAAATAGGAAACTTCTGTTCAACCAAAAGCAATGGCTAGTATTCCAGAGCCCATGATGGATGATATTTCCGAATCGTCGAAAAACGGATGTACCCTCTTTTACTGGACAAAACGGTAAAGAGGATATTTTAACAAAACAATCGTAGGATAGGGAAGCAGAATGCAGTAGTACTTAGAGCATCTCTGTGTTAAAATGGGACATAAGAGAGCTTCTATGCCGGGGTTCTACGGAAAGCACGGATTCAAGAAGAAAACAGAAGTTATCCTTACGGGAATGGAATTGACATGATTGTAGAAAAAGCGAATTCATTGGACAAAACTCGATGGACTGCTGGGTCTGAACCAGCACGACATTCTGAAAGAAAGAGGAGATTATGATGAAAGCAATTTTATTGAATGGAAGTCCAAGAAAAAATTTCAGCACGGCCCAATTGCTGCAGCAGGCACAGCTAGGAGCCGAGGCAGCTGGTGCTGAAACGGAACTCATCCATCTGGTGGATTATGAATTTACGGATTGCCGGGAGTGCTATGCCTGTAAGCTGAAAAAAAGCAAAACGGGAGGGGTATGCGCTGTCCGGGACAGCATCCAGCCTGTGCTCAAAAAGATTTGGGACGCCGACGTGGTCATCGTGGGAAGTCCCGTCTATTTCGGCTATCCTAACGGGCAGGTCATCAGCTTCCTCAATCGTTCCCTTTTCCCAATCTATTCATATTTCTATAAGGACGGGAAGCCCGATATGGTTCCTCATGATAAAAAATTCTCTGCTTTGATCTATTCCATGAACTGCAAGGAAGAGGAGATGGAAAAATTCCATTATCCGGAGCTGCTGGGAACCTGGGGAAAAACCATGGACCTCATTTATGGATATAACGAAGTCCAGTACTGTTGCAACACTTATCAATACAATGATTATTCCCGTTACAGGCAGAACCTTTTTGATGAAGCGGACAAGAAGCGGCAGCGGGAAGAAGTTTTTCCAAAGGACCTGAAAAAGGCATATGACCTTGGAATGAGACTGACTCGAATGGCGGCGGAAGACCGTAAAAAATGAAACGAAAAACTCCTAGAGAGGTACTTGCCGCTTCTTTTCAGGAGCTTGCTGCGGTAAAAAATATCGATAAGATTACGATACAGAAACTCGCAGATAATTGTGGGTATTCATCATAATTTATCTTACCCTCGTTATTGGATAAAACAGTAATGAGGGTATTTTTATGCTTGGAAATGGATAACTTGTTGACACATACCTGCTGTCTTCGCTGGCTGACTATAACCCTCCTTTTTTGCTATAATAACAGAGGAAAAATCACCAAAAAAATTCGGTAGTAGGAAGGGCCCGTTTTACTACCGTTTTTACTACTACAGAGGGCAAAGTTATGACGTTTTTTGCCGGGTTCTGTCTTTTTTACAGAAACGTGTGAACCTCGGAAAACCGCATTATATTGGCATATCCCGGCATAGGAAGGAGTAAAAATAAAGTGATAAAGATACTTTTTATTTGCCACGGCAATATCTGCCGGTCGCCCATGGCAGAGTTTGTGTTCCGGCAGATGACCGAGCGGGCAGGTCTGGCGGATCAGTTTGATGTAGCTTCAGCTGCTACGACGGATGAGGAAATCTGGAACGGTTACGGCAATCCCGTCTATCCGCCGGTAGAACGACTGCTCCGGGCCCATGGTATGGATCCCAGTGAGAAGCGGGCGGCGTTGCTGACGGCTGGCGATTACGATGTTTATGATTATTTCATCGGCATGGATAACGAGAACCTGCGGGATATGAAGCGCATTTTTCACGGTGATCCTCTTCATAAGTGTTCGCTTCTCATGGATTATACAACCAATCCCCGTCCCGTAGCCGACCCGTGGTATACGCGGGATTTCCAGAAGACCTGGGACGATGTCCAGGAAGGCTGCCGGGGATTGCTGGATGTTTTGAAAAGCAGGAAAGATAGCGATTGATATGGACGAACAGGAATGGGAGCATATACTGGGTATCAAGACGGCCGGACGTGATGACAGTCAGTCTGATGGGGAGCATCACCCCTATGAACCGACGGATTATTGTGTCCTTGAGCGTCTGGCCAATAGTGGTTATATGGGAAAAAAGAATACACTTATCGACTACGGCAGCGGTAAAGGGCGGGTCAGTTTCTTTCTGGCCTATCAGACGCGTTGTCACGCCATTGGGGTAGAGTATGACTGTCGTTTGTGGGAAAAGGCTATGACCAATAGTCGTACTGCCGTGTCAGGGTGCCGCGTGACATTCGTCTTGAAAGACGCAGCAGTATACGAGGTCCCGACAGAAGCGGATTGTTTCTTTTTCTTCAATCCCTTTGGACTGCATACGCTGAAACTGGTTTTAAAGCAGATGTTTGATTCCTATTATCGTTTGCCGCGGACGATGCGCCTCTTTTTCTATTATCCCTATGAACAAACAGAAGCATTCCTGACACACCATGACGGACTTATCGTCGAAGAGCGGATAGACTGCCGTGACCTGTTTCTAGAAGACGATGACCGGGAGCAGATTCTGGTCCTGCGCCTGCAACCGGATTACCGTGCCTGATAATGCAAGCAAATAGAAAACTCCCTCATATAGCTGCCTGAACAGGCGGAGTATGAGGGAGTTTTCTGCTTTTTTATTAGCAGATTACAGCAGAATAAAGAGAAGCAAAAATAGTCTTCTGACTGTCCTTTTCCGTAGACAGACAGGAGACTATTTCTGATTTATCCCATTAAAACCCAAAAATAAAGCCAGTCATGGCCATGGATCCGAGATTACACGTATTGTTAAATATGGCAGCCGTTTCACCCTGTGCTGCGCCCAGTGTCATCACAAGGGGCAGGAAGTGATCCGGTGTGGGAACGGCATAAGCAGCATCGGGATGATTAGCATAGTGGATGACTGCGTCATCGTTGCGATTTTGTACGGCATTGATGATGTAGTCATTGAAACGCAGTGCTTGAGGCGTACCGCCGGGATTGTTCCATTCGACGCGTCCCAGGTTGTGGACGACGTTGCCACTGGCGAAAATCAGGTATCCCTGATTGCGCAGTGGCGCCAGTTTCTGACCGAGGTCGTATAGTTCCTGCGGCGTGAGGTCGCAGTTTACGGAGAGCTGGACGACGGGAATATCAGCGTCAGGGAACATATGGATTAATATCGTCCAGGTACCGTGGTCGATGCCCCACTGGTCATTGATGGATACAGCGGGTCCCAGTAGGTTTTGTACAGACCGGGTCAGACTGGCATCGCCCAGTACGGGATAGGTGACCTGATACAGCTCTTCTGGAAATCCATACATGTCGTAAACCTGGCGCGGCTGGGGTGCGCTCTGGATAAATGTGCCTGGAACATACCAATGGGCAGAAATAGCCAGAATGGCCCGGGGCGTGCCGTGGCGGGAGCAAAGCTGGCCACCAATCCGGCTCAGATTGCGGGTAATATCATTGTGTTGAAGAGCCAGCATGGGGCTGCCATGGCCGGAGAAGATGACGGGAAATGGTTGCTGTATCATAGAAAAGACCTCTCTTTCATGGTGAATCTGTAGGATATATTTTTACAATAGTATACGTGGCATTCTGAAAATATACAAGAGTATTATCAAATTCCATGACATATGTAAAAAACAATAGCCACGAACGGTGATATTTGTTATAATGAATTAAACACGTCATCCCAACGGATTTCCTGCGGGAGAACGTCATGCAAAAGCTGTCGTACTTTTCTGTAAAGGTGTCCTGCACAGATGAGGCGGAAAGCACATCTTACACACAACGTGTCTGTCGTCCTGTGCTTTTGGCATGGGATTTTTTTTTATGAGGTGATACATATGGAAACGAGAATCGCACTGATTGGTATTATCGTTGCAGACCGCAATGAGTCGGGGAAGCTGAATGAAATCCTCCATGCATATGGCCAATACATTGTCGGCCGCATGGGAGTTCCTTATAAAGATAAGCATGTCAATGTCATCAGCATCATCGTCGATGCCCCCCAGGATGTCATCAGCGCCCTGTCGGGAAAGCTGGGAATGCTTCCCGATGTGAGTACTAAGACGATTTATCCGCCGTTGCCGCAGTAGGGTGGAATGATGATGGAATATAAAGATACACAGCCTTATGCTATTACCGTAGGTGACCTGGTGCAGAAAGGAAAAGACCATATCCCGGAAGAACTTCTATCCTCGAAGCATCTGATTTACAATTCGCCGGCAGCACTGGCTTTTAATTCCCCGGGAGCACAGGGATTCGGCGTAAAACGGGCGGGCCTTTCTATACCGGGATCTATTATGCTCCTCATCGGTCCCGGCTGTTGTGGCCGCAATACGACCATTTTGGGCGAGCAGGGAGGCTATCAGGACCGGTTTTACTTCTATATCCTCGATGAAACGGATATCGTCACGGGCAGGCACTTGCAGAAGATTCCGCAGGCTGTCGCGGAAATCGTGGAGTCCCGACGGGAGAAGCCATCGGTGGTCATGCTCTGCATGACCTGCGTCGATGCCCTCTTGGGAACGGATATGGAACGGGTCAGCCGGAAAGCGGCTTCGGTCTGCGGCGTTCCTGTCGTGCCGTGTTACATGTACGCTCTGACGCGGGAAGGGCGCAAACCGCCGATGGTCGATGTACGCCGTGCCCTCTATTCCCTGCTGGAAAAGCAGCCGCGTCATCGCCGTACGGTCAATCTGCTGGGATTTTTTTCTCCCCTGCAGGATGATTGCGAGCTGTATCCTATCCTGCGTCAGACAGGAATCAAACAGATACAGGAACTAGCCTGCTGCCGTAATTTTGAAGAATATCTGGCTATGTCCCAGGCTAATTTTAACCTCGTCCTCCATCCGGAGTCGTGGCTGGCGGCGCAGGATATGGAAAAAAGACTGGGTATCCCGTCTATTACCCTGACACGATTGTATCAAGTATCACAGATTCACCGCCAGTACATGGCCTTGTCCCGCGTTCTCGGTGCCCCTATTCAGGATGAATCGTGGCTGGAACAGGCCCGCCAGGCTGTTGAAGCAGTCCGCGCCCGCTATAGTGGTACGACTGTGGCTATAGGTGGCATGCAGAATGGCAATGCTTACGAAATGGCACTGGCTCTGACACGGTACGGGTTTACGATCAAAGAAATATATGCTAGTCTCAGTCCGGATGATTTTGTCTATCTGCGTCATCTGGCACAATGGAGCCCGGAAACAAAGGTATACTCCAACTTGTCTCCTACCATGCTCTACTATGAAGGAGCATCCCATCCGGTCGATCTGACCATTGGCAAGGATGCGGCCTGGTATCATGAAACGGCTGCCCACGTGAATTGGGATGACGATATCCAGCCTTTCGGATATGCTGGCGTCCTTTCTCTGTTGCGGCATATTGGATTGGCTCTGGACGAAAGGGGGAAAAACGGGCGATGAAAGGATTGTGGAAATATTTGTCTCCCTTTGCTCCGGACCAGTCAGGAGCGGCCGCCGTACTCTACGGTCTGGGTGGCATCGTCGTTATCTGTGATGCCGGTGGCTGTGCTGGGAATATCTGCGGCTTTGATGAACCGCGCTGGTTCAGCGGTAAAAGGAGTGCCGTTTTTAGTGCAGGACTGCGCGACATGGATGCCATCCTCGGCCGCGATGATCTGCTCGTACGCAAAGTGTGCGCAGCGGCAGAAACGGTGAATGCTGCCTTTGTGGCACTGGTGGGTACTCCTGTTCCAGCTGTCATCGGTACGGATTTCAAGGCGCTGTGCCGTATGATATCCCGTACACTCAACATACCGGCACTGGCCGTCCCGACGACAGGAATTGGCTATTATGACGACGGGATGCAGGCAGCTTACAATGCGCTGCTTCCTGTCCTGGCCCAGCCGGAGACAGTGGTGGAACGAGGCCGGGCCGGTGTCCTCGGGGCAGTTCCCCTGGAAATGGCTTCCCCGGATGAACAACAGGCCCTCATGGAGACACTGCATGGGGAAGGCTGGAAGCAGGTAATACTTTTTGACTGCCGGGAAGCGTATGAACAAGCTGGCAGGAATGAGAAGAATTTTGTCGTATCACCGGCAGCACTGGAAGGAGCACGCTACCTGTATGAACGGTTTGGGACCCCTTATGAAGTACGCTATCTGGGACGGCCCCTGCCGGAAGATATCCGGGCTGCCGTAACAGGGAAGCGGGTACTGGTCGTCCATCAGCAGGTTACGGCCAATGCCATGGCAGAAGCGGTACGGAATGCTGGTGCGGCTTTGGTACAGACAGCAGGATGGTTCCGGACGGAATCGTCTTGTATCCGGCCGGGACATGTCCAGCTGAAGGAAGAAGACGACTGGTGCCAGCTGGCCGATAATGATGACTTCGATGTCATCCTGGGTGATATCTATTTCAAGCGGGCCCTGTCTCATTTCCATGGCCTGTATGTGGATGTGCCTCATTTCGCCGTATCGGGGAGGTATTGATGGAAACAGTTCGGATTTGTGTACTCGGTATCGTGCAGGGAGTCGGGTTCCGGCCGTTCGTCAGCCGGCTGGCCCATTCCTGTCACGTTCGTGGCACGGTCTGCAATAAGGGGTCTTATGTAGAAATATTGGTCCAGGGGCCAGAGGAGGCCCGGAAACAGTTTCAACAGAAGTTACCTGAAAAAGCGCCGGCACGGTCAGCAATTCTCAAAATCATAACGGAGCAGACGGATGTACCGCCCTTTCCTCATTTTTCTATTGTCGAAAGTGAAGCAGAGGAAGGAGACGTCTTTGTGTCTCCTGATATCGCCATCTGTGACGATTGCAAAAAAGAGTTGTTTGATCCGCAGAACCGCCGCTATCTCCATCCGTTCATCAACTGCACGGCCTGCGGGCCCCGCATGACCATCCTCGATGCCATGCCCTATGACCGGGAACGGACGAGTATGGCAGAATTTCCCATGTGCTCCCAATGTGAATATGAATATACCCATCGGGAAACACGGCGCTATGACGCTCAGCCGGTATGCTGCCCCGATTGCGGACCGGAAGTCTATATACTGGATAGTACAGAACGGGGGCGGGATGCAGTCACGGCTGCCCGGCAGGCTCTTGTATCGGGCCGTATCATAGCTGTCAAAGGCATCGGAGGATATCATCTTTGTTGTGATGCGTTTCAGGAAAAAACTGTACAGCGCCTGCGCTGTCTGAAACACCGGCCGGCAAAACCCTTTGCCGTCATGATGAAGGATATGGCTACCGTGGACCGTCACTGTGTCATACCTGCCGGGGCAGACCGGGTGCTGGATGGGCATGAAAAGCCCATCATTCTGTTGGAAAAACGGTCTGATACTACGCTGGCACCTTCGCTGGCACCGGAAAACCCTTTTTTGGGCGTCATGCTCCCGTACACGCCTCTTCATCTGCTGCTCTTTACGTATGATGATGGTCTGGACGTACCGGATGCGCTGGTCATGACCAGCGCCAATGTATCGGGTGCTCCCATATGCCACGATGAAGCAGAAGCACGGCAGGAACTTCCTGACTTGTGTGATGCCATTCTCAGCCATAACCGGCGGATCCGGCTGCGGGCCGATGATTCCGTAATAAACTGGTATGATGGCAGTCCGTACATGATACGCCGTTCCCGCGGCTATGCGCCGTTGCCGTTTTTCTATGGCAGGGAAACGGGGACGGTTCTGGCACTGGGCGGAGAACTGAAAAATAGCTTTTGCCTGGTCAGGGACCGGCTGTATTACTTGTCTCCATATATCGGGGACATGGCCGATGTCCGGACCGTACAGGCCCTGCGGGATGGTGTTTCCCGGATGAAAACGCTCCTTGAAATAGAACCGGCCTGCGTGGCCTGTGATCTTCATCCCCGGTATAATACGACAGCTGTTGCTCAGGAAATGGGGCTGCCTGTCATTCCCGTCCAGCATCATTTTGCTCATATCCTGTCCTGTATGGCAGAAAACGATTGGGAACAGCCTGTCATAGGTGTAGCTTTTGACGGGACCGGGTATGGAACCGATGGCACCGTATGGGGAGGAGAAATACTCCTCTGTGACTGTCATGGATTCCACCGCAGTGCGTCTATCGCACCTTTCTGGCAGCGCGGTGGTGATGTGGCAGCCCGGGAAGGATGGCGCATTGCCGTCAGCCTTATCAGCCATTTGTATCCAAAGACGGATGAGGCTGTAGCTGTAGTGGACAGACTGCGCCTCTGCAGCCGGAAAGAATGGCAGATGCAGTCTTTTATGGCGCAACAGGGTATAAATAGTATTTTGTCTACCAGTGCGGGCCGCTTGTTTGATGGCGTCAGTGCTATTCTGGGTCTGGCGCGGCAGTCGTCGTTTGAAGGCGAAGCGGCGATGAAGATTCAGTTTGCAGCCCGGCGATGGATGAAAGATCATCATACCAGACCGGAGACCCTGATACCGCCTCAGAAGGGAAACGGCCGGTGGATACTGCCGACGATGGAACTGGTGCAATATCTGGCAGAAGAAAAAATGGCTGGCAGAGATCCGGATTTCCTGGCTTATATTTTCCATTGCCGGCTGGCCGGACAAATTGCCGGTGCCTGTTTGCAGATTTCGCAGGAAACGGGTGTGAAGACCGTGGCTCTGAGTGGCGGCGTGTTTCAGAATACGCTGCTCCTGTCCTTGTGTGAACAGGCCTTGAGACAGGCTGGGCTGGGCGTTCTACGCCATCATCTCGTTCCTGCCACTGATGGTGGTATTGCCCTGGGGCAGGCTGTATATGCCATGATGAACCAGGAACGGCAATGAGATAGAACGATTTAGAAATCAATTTAATTAAAAATACAGCATATATTAATATGCTGTATATACAATATTAATATACGTATCTGTTTACTGTATGTAAGGAGGAATCGCCATGTGTGTCGGATTACCTGCACGGGTCGTAAAAGTGCATCAGGGAATGGCTTTGGTCGATGCATCCGGAGCCAGAAGGGAAGTATCGGCAGCACTGCTGGACGAACTGGATCCCGGTGATTATGTCATGGTCCATGCCGGAATGGCTATTGCCCGGATTACCGGGGATGATGAAGAAGAAATGGATGATATTCTGGAGGACCTGGACTGATGGGAAATGAATATACACAAACGGCACTTCAGATAATACGTTCGTATGATGGCCCGCCTGTACGGATTATGGAAGTCTGCGGGACTCATACTCATGAAATTTTCCGGCTGGGAATCAGACAGATTTTGCCGGAAGCGGTGGAAGTCATTTCCGGACCGGGCTGCCCGGTCTGCGTGACGCCTGTCCGCTACATAGACGAAGCCATCTGGCTGGCTCTGGAACGGAAGGTGACCATTTGTACATTCGGCGATCTCGTCCGTGTACCGGGGAGCACACAGAGCCTGGCCGGGGCGCGGAGCATGGGAGCCCATGTAGAAATTGTCTATTCACCCCTCGACGCCTACGACTATGCCCGGCAGCACCGTGATGAAGAAGTCGTATTTTTGTCCGTAGGATTTGAGACGACGACGCCGCCCTCCTGCCTGGCCGTCCGGACAGCCAGAGCGGAAGGGGTGATGAATTTTTCTCTCCTCACGGCCAATAAAACAATGCCCCGTGCTTACGAAGCGATGAAGGATAGCGCCGATGCATTCCTGTATCCCGGCCATGTCTGTGCCGTCATGGGGACTGGTGATTGTGAAGCCATGGTACAGCAGGGCGTTTCTGGTGTCGTCGCCGGTTTTACGGCAAAAGAACTGATGACAGCCTTTGCCGTTATCCTGAAGAAAATACGGCAGGGCAGGCCGTTCTTTAAAAACTGCTATCCCCGCGTCGTCACCAGAGAAGGAAGCCGGACAGCTAAAGAACTCATGGCAGACGTCATGGTGCCGTGTGATGATGAATGGCGCGGTCTGGGCTGTATTTCCCAATCGGGACTGCGGCTCCGCCCCGATTACGCAGCGTGGGATGCCCGCCGTAAATACAGCGTGCCGCCCATGAAGGGAAAGGCCAATCCGGCCTGCCGTTGTGGTGATATCCTGCAGGGAAAATGCACGCCACCCCAGTGCCCGCTGTTCGGTACGGTATGCACACCGGAACAGCCGGTCGGAGCCTGCATGGTATCTCATGAAGGTGCCTGCTCTGCGTATTATACGTATGGAGGAAAGATACGATGAATGATGTGATTACGCTGGCCCATGGGGCCGGTGGCAAACAGACGGCCGAACTGATCGACCGCGTATTTAAAGCCCATTTTTCCAACCCTCAGTTTACCGGTGATGATGCGGCCGTCCTTTCCATCGGCGGTGCCGACCTGGCCTTTACGACCGATGGATTTATCGTTTCCCCGCCGGATTTTCCCGGTGGCGATATTGGTAAGCTCAGCATCTGTGGCACGGTCAATGACTTATCTTGTATGGGAGCACGGCCATTGTATCTGTCCTGTGCTTTTGTCATCGAAGAAGGATTCCCTCTGGCTAAGGTCGAAAAGTATGCCGCATCTATGGCCCGTACGGCGGCCGAGGCGGGGGTGCGCATCGTAGCTGGCGATACGAAAGTAGCGGGAAAAGGGCAGGTAGACCACTTGTTTATTACGACTACGGGAATCGGACAGCGCCTGGCTGGCGTCCATACGTCCGGTACGCTGGCACGCCCCGGCGATGTAGTCATCGTCAGTGGCGATGTTGGCCGCCATGGCTGTACGATTTTGCTGGCACGGAATCAGTTCGGCATCGACGCCGATGTAACCAGCGATTGTGCTCCCTTATGGGGAACGGTAGAAGCCATGCTCGGGCAGACGAAAGATATCCACGTTATCCGCGATGCCACCCGGGGTGGCGTGGGAACGGTCCTGTATGAGATCGCCAGCCAGAGCCACGTCGGCATTCATCTGGACAGCCAGTCCGTACCGGTGCATCCCTCCGTCCGTGGCGTCTGTGGCATGCTGGGACTGGAACCGCTCTATCTGGCCTGTGAAGGCCGTCTGGTTATCGTCGCGCCAGAATGTGAAGCGCCGGCGATTCTGGATGTGCTGCACAGGCAGCCTTATTCTCAAGATGCCTCTGTCATCGGACAGGTCACGGCAGAACAGCCGGGCCGGGTCATATTGCGCACGGAAATCGGTGCGGAAACGATGCTCCCGCCGCCGGGGGGAGAATTGCTGCCCCGCATATGCTGACCGAGGAGGGAGAGCATGATTTACGAAAATGAAATCCATCCGCCTCAGGTGCCCCGATATACGGTTACGCCGGATGGTGCCGAAATTTCCATAGGCAGGGCGGATTTTCCCAAACCGTTTTATATTGGCCTGCAGTATGCTTCACCGGCCCGGGGCCACTGGACCATCGCCCACTCGCCTATGCTCATTCCCCAGTGCCATGAAATATACGTCTGCTGTGCCTGCTGTCTTCACGGCGTCGTCTTATCGGCTGATGAAATCCCCGATGGCGCCGGGCGTTTTTCCATGGTGACCCTGACCAATGAAAATCTCATCAAAGGCAATCTGGAAGACATGATGATTGACGGTATATCCCGGATTATAGAAGAATTGCCGGAACGGCCCCGCTGCGTCGAAGGTTTTACGAGCTGCATGCAGCATTTCCTCCATATCGATGTCCGCATCGTCTACGACACGCTGCGCCAGCGGTTTCCTGACATCGATTTCATCGACGGCTATATGACGCCCACTTTGCAGCGACGGTATACGCCGGATATTCTGGGACGGCGGCAGCTGATGCGGGCCGTGACGAAAATGCCGCCACGCCGGGCCGTGAATTACATCGTCAATTATTACCCTGTCGATGGAGATAATGAATTGACAGCCATGCTCTGTGCTGGCGGGTATGCCATTCACGATTTTGCGGACTGCCGTACGTATGATGAATATAAACAGATGGGGGAATCGGCAGCCAATATTTATTTCCTGGAAAATGCTGCACCGGCAGCCCGCGACATGAAGCGCCGTCTGGGACAGGATGCCCTGTATCTGCCGTATGCCTACGACTATGGGACATTGCGGAAGAACCTGCAGACGGCAGCGGATGTACTGCACCTTACCATGCCTGATTGCGATGCCTTTGAACAGCAGATAGAAGAGAAGGCGATGAAATTGCATAATATACTCGGGCAGACGCCGATTGCCATCGATTTTACAGCGACACCGCGGCCTCTGGGACTGGCACGGTTCCTGCTGACTCATGGATATAACGTGTATGCCGTGTATCTCGATGCCATTTCACCAGATGAAAAAGACAGTTTCTTTTTCTTGAAAGAACATTATCCAAACCTGTCCCTGCGTTCGACCATGCATTTCAAGCGGCGTCTCCTGCCGCGGGATGACAGCCGGAAATATGGAAAAGTCCTGGCTATCGGCCAGATGGCAGCTTACTTTACCGATACGAAGTATTTTGTCAATATCATTGAAAACAGCGGCCTGTATGGGTATGTGGGTCTTATGAAACTGCTGGACTGGATCGGTGATGCCGCTGGTAAAGAAAATCCGAACATGAGAGAGATTATTCAAGTCAAAGCCTGGGGGTGTCATGGATGAAACAAGCACAACGAGTCTTATCTACCTATGCCGTAGATATGTTTGGTATCGCTTCGGCCCTGTTTGAACTGGGCGGGCTGGTTGTCATGCACGATGCATCAGGCTGTAATTCGACGTATGATACCCATGATGAGCCGCGATGGTACGATACACCATCCATGGTGTACATATCAGGACTCAATGAAATCGACACTATTCAGGGCAACGACCAGCGGCTCATCCATGATATTGCCGAAGTAACCGATGCCGTCCATCCGGCTTTTATCGCTATCGGAGGCAGTCCCATGCCTAATGCAATCGGGACGGATTTCCGGGCCATTGAAAAAATGGTACAAGAACGGACGGGTATTTTTACGATGGGATTCCGGACGGACGGTATCCACAGTTATCTTCCCGGTGCGGGGAATGCTTACGTCCGCCTGGCGCAGCATTTCCTGAAATGTCCGGTCAGACAGCCACAGCGGCCGGCGCGGAGAGTCAATATCCTGGGGCTGACACCTCTGGATTTTTCTGTCGTCGGCAATGCAACTGCTATCAAAACCATTTTGACAGAAGCGGGATTCATCATACAGAGTTCGTGGTCTATGGGAGATACGCTGGATAATCTGTCTGAAGCGGCCAACGCCGATGTCAATGCCGTCGTCTCTTCTACGGGGTTGTATCTGGCCCAATATATGCGGGAACAATACGGGATTCCCTATGTAGCCGGCATCCCTATGGGAAAACAAGGAACAGCAGACTGGCTGCAGGCATTGCGTGAAGGGAATACATCGTATCTGACAGGACTTACGGGAAGAGAGCCCCGGGAAAAGCCGCAGTACGCTCTGGCCGATCTCAATGCCTGGAAGACGGAAACGGTGTATGATGACCAGCCCTGTGATGCCCTGGTCATTGGCGAGCCGGTATATCTCCTTTCCATGGGAAATCTGCTGCGCCATGAGCTGGGTCTTTCTACGGTGCGGCTCTTATGCCCGCTGGCCGATGCGCCTCAGCTGCTCCTGCGCCATATAGAAACGGTCAGTGTCGAACCGGTCATCCGCGAAGAATGCCGTAAGGCGCAGCATGTCCTGGCAGACCCCATTTATGCCCGGCTGCTTCCGGAAAAACAGGATGCATTTATTTCTCTGCCCCATGAAGCGTATTCTGGGCGCCACTATCACGATGAAATGCCTGTGATTGCTGGGCCGGACATAGCGGACTGGTTGCGGGATCGTTTGAAATAGGAAAGGAAATACGATGAGAAAATTTGCGATTTATGGAAAAGGCGGCATCGGCAAATCGACGACAGCTGCCAATATTTCGGCTTCTCTGGCCAGACTGGGGAAGAAGGTCATCCAAATCGGCTGCGATCCCAAGGCTGATTCGACGTGGAATCTCCTTCATGGCGAGCCTGTCATGCCGGTCATGGATTATTACCGGACCTATACGGAAGAACCGGATTTCGAGCATATCGGTAAAACCGGGTATGGCGGTGTCTTCTGCATCGAAACGGGCGGACCTACGCCGGGGCTGGGCTGTGCAGGAAGAGGTATCATTGCTACCTTTGACCTCATAGATGAACTGGAAGTCTTCGACCGGATCCAGCCGGATGTCGTGTTGTATGACGTACTGGGCGATGTCGTGTGCGGTGGCTTTTCGGCTCCTATACGGGATGGGTACGCCGACGAAATCTTCATTGTCACGTCGGGAGAAAAAATGGCTCTGTATGCTGCCGGCAATATCATCAAAGCAGTAGAAAATTTCAAAGACCGGGGATATGCCCAAGTCCGGGGAATCATCCTCAACAGGCGCAACGTAGAGAACGAGTATGATATCGTACAGGCTTTTGCCAACAGCCATAATCTGCCCATTATAGCCGATATACCGCGCAGTAAAGAAATCCAGTATTATGAAAACCAGGGCATGACCGTCGTCGAAGGTAATCCGGATCTGCCCGTGAGCCTCCTGTACCAGGAACTGGCCCGGAAACTGATGGATACGCCGGCAAGTGACGCCAGATAGTTGACAGGTGTTTTTCTTTATGATACGATTGGTATGATTTTGGAAAGATGACAGAACAGGTCTTTTCAAAGCAATTGTACGGGACCACTTTTTTTAAAGTTCAGGCCATACGGACAGCCGGGTCCACTGCCGATTGGCGGCATGATTGCTGCCTTATTGATTGAGCTGTATGCTCAGTTTTCAAGAGTTGGTTACTTCATAACCGAAATGTGCGCAGGCACACTTGTGAACCGATCAATAGGAGTAGTAAAAGTAGAATTGCTATATAGACTCTGATCATATTTTCCACTAAGACGGATGACGGACAGGATGTTTCCATCGTCTTAGTATATTGGAATTGTCAGGACGCAAGTTGTGCAGCAGCGCAGCTTGCGCTTTTTTTATGCAGGCAATGGGGGGAGAATATGGTAATGTCAAAACAAGCGGCCATATCACAGCAACGGGCACCAATATATGAAGCTCTGCAGCGATTCCGTGAGATGCGTGTTGTCCCTTTTGATGTACCGGGACATAAGAGAGGCCGGGGAAATCCGGAACTGACGGCTTTCCTCGGGAAACAGTGCGTCGGCGTCGATGTCAACAGTATGAAACCGCTGGATAATCTGTGTCATCCTGTTTCTGTCATCCGCGAGGCGGAAGAACTGGCAGCAGAGGCCTTTGGGGCCGCCCATGCCTTTCTGATGGTCGGCGGAACGACCAGTGCCGTGCAGAGTATGGTACTGACCGTCTGTAAGCGGGGAGATAAAATCATCCTGCCGCGCAATGTCCATAAAAGTGTCATCAATGCTCTGGTGCTCTGTGGAGCCATACCTGTATATGTCAATCCGGAAGTCGATGCACGGCTGGGCATTTCTCTGGGTATGCAGCGCCAGCAGGTAGCGCGGGCCATCGAGGAAAATCCTGACGCCGTAGCCGTATTGGTCAATAACCCGACCTATTACGGAATATGCAGTGACCTGCGGGCCATTGTCCGCATGGCTCATGATGCGGGGATGCGATGTCTGGCCGATGAAGCACACGGGACGCATTTCTATTTTGGCCATGGCCTTCCCGTATCGGCCATGGCAGCTGGTGCCGATATGGCAGCCGTATCGATGCATAAGAGCGGTGGCAGCCTGACCCAGTCCAGCTTCCTTCTGACCGGGCCGGATGTGCATGCAGGCTACGTACGGCAGATCATCAACCTGACTCAGACGACATCGGGAAGCTATCTTCTCATGTCCAGTCTGGATATCAGCCGTCGCCACCTGGCACTTCACGGCCGTGAAATTTTCCATAAAGTCGTCGATATGGCCGATTATGCCCGTCAGGAAATCAATGCCATCGGCGGATATTATGCCTTTGGGCGGGAATTGATGAATGGCGATTCTGTCTTTGATTTTGACAGTACGAAACTTAGTGTCCATACCCGTGACATCGGGCTGGCAGGTATTGAAGTCTATGACCTCCTGCGCGATGAATACGATATTCAGATTGAGTTCGGTGATATTGGCAATATTCTGGCCTATCTGTCGATGGGAGACCGCATACAGGAACTGGAACGGCTGGTCAGTGCCCTGGCAGAAATCCGCCGCCATCATCAGAAAGATCCGGCAGGAATGCTGACTCAGGAATATGTGGAACCGGAAGTCGTCATGAGCCCCCAGGACGCGTTTTATGCTGATAAGGTCAGTCTGCCTCTGGCACAGAGTGAAGGGCGCGTATGCAGTGAATTCGTCATGTGTTATCCTCCGGGCATTCCCATTCTGGCGCCGGGCGAACGGATTACGGCAGAAATCCTGGAACACATATGTTATGCCAAAGAAAAAGGCTGCAGCATGACCGGATCAGAAGATCCCGATTTGCAGCACATCAATGTCCTGGCGTGAAAGGAAGGAATATCATGGAATTTTGGTTCAGTGAATTTCATACGCCCGATGTCAAGCACAGTATCCGCGTCAACCGCCATCTGTATTCCCGGCAGAGCGAATATCAGCGCATCGATATTTTTGAAACACCGGAATTTGGCCGCGTCCTGACCCTTGATGGCAACGTCATGCTTACCGAACGGGATGAATTTATCTATGATGAAATGATTACTCATGTGCCCATGGCAGTACATCAGCAGTGCCAGGATATCCTGGTCATCGGTGCCGGGGACGGCGGAGTCGTGCGGGAATTGACGCGCTATGACCGGGTACGGTCTGTCGATCTGGTAGAAATGGATCCGGCCGTTGTTGAAGCCTGCCGCAATTATCTGCCGGGCAATGCCTGCCGCCTCGATGACAGCCGCGTTCATATCCATTTTGAAAATGCCCTGAAGTTTATCCGCAGCTGCGAAGCGGAATATGACCTGATCATCGTCGATTCGACCGATCCGTTCGGACCATCTGAGGGGTTGTTTACGAAGGAATTTTATGGCAGCTGTTATCATGCCCTGCGCGATGACGGCATCATGGTCAATCAGCAGGGGAGCCCATTTTATAAAGAAGACGCTCTGGCCATGCAGCGCAGCCACCAGCGCATCGTCAGTACCTTCCCTATCAGTAAGGTCTATCAGGCTCATATCCCGACCTATGCGGCCGGATACTGGCTGTTCGGATTTGCCAGCAAAAAATATCATCCCGTCAATGACCTCGACGCGGCGGCGTGGGAAAAGCTCCATCTCCACACGCGGTACTATACGACGCGGCTCCATGTCGGTTCATTCTGGCTGCCGGCATTTCTGGAAGACATGCTCCAGGAGGTAGAACCCTGATGCTGAAACCTAATGTAGAAACATTCCTGGCCTGTGATGCTTCCTATGAAGAATCACGCATCGTCCTTTACGGTGCTCCCTTCGATTCGACGACGAGTTTCCGCCCCGGCGCCCGCTTTGGCCCGCCGGCCATACGTCATGAAAGTTTTGGCCTGGAAACGTACAGTCCGTATCAGGATAAAGATCTGGAAGACTGCCGGATTTTTGACAGTGGCGATATGGAATTGTGTTTCGGCAGTTCGGAACAGGCCCTGGCCGATATAGAAGAACGGGCGTCGGTGATTCTTGCTGATGGTAAGCTGCCTCTGCTCCTCGGCGGGGAACATCTGGTGACACTCGGTGCCGTACGGGCAGCTGCCCGGCAGTGGCCGGATCTGCACATCATCCATTTTGATGCCCATGCCGATCTGCGGGACGACTATCTGGGAGCAAAGCTCAGTCATGCCTGCGTGCTCCGGCGATGCCATGACATCCTGGGAGATGGCCGGATCCATCAATTCTGCATCCGCAGCGGGGAACGGGAAGAGTTCCGCTTTGCCTGGGAGCATACGGACATGCATCCCTTCGGATTCGGAGGACTGGAACAGGTCGTTGACGAACTGAGGAAACAGAATCTTCCCGTCTATGTTACGATTGACCTCGATTGCCTGGATCCGGCGGCGTTTCCCGGAACGGGGACGCCAGAAGCGGGCGGCGTCTGGTTTCCCGCCCTGCTCAGAGCCATACAGCTCGTTTCCCAGACCCGTGTCATCGGTGCCGATGTGACCGAACTGGCGCCGATGCTGGATGCCAGTGGCGCGTCTACGGCACTGGCCTGCAAAGTCGTGCGGGAGCTGATGCTGGCACTGTATCCGCTGTCATAGTTGAAAATATATGTAGTTCACTATAGATTTCCATATATCTGTTTTTTTGTTCAAACTGAAAGGAGACTACTATGAGTAAAGTTCTTGTCATTGGTTGTGGCGGCGTTGCCTCCGTAGCGATTCAGAAATGCTGTCAGGTGAGTGATGTATTTACGGAATTGTGTCTTGCCAGCCGTACGAAATCCAAATGTGATGACCTGGCTGCCAAATTGAAAGGCCACACGGATACGAAAATTACGACAGCACAGGTAGATGCTGATGACGTAAACCAGCTTATTGCCCTCATCCAGAAGGAAAAGCCGGATCTGGTCATGAATGTGGCGCTGCCGTATCAGGACCTGACTATCATGGATGCCTGCCTGGCCTGCGGCGTCAATTACATGGATACGGCTAACTACGAACCGGAAAATACCGATGATCCCCAGTGGCGTGCCATCTATGAAAAACGCTGCAAAGAAGCGGGTTTCTCGGCATATTTTGATTATAGCTGGCAATGGGCATATCGCAAAAAATTCGAAGATGCCGGTCTCATGGCCCTCTTAGGCTGCGGCTTTGACCCGGGCGTAACCCAGGCATATTGTGCCTATGCCAAAAAACATGAATTCGATCATATCGATACGATTGATATTCTCGACTGCAACGGCGGTGACCACGGCTATGCTTTCGCGACTAATTTCAACCCGGAAGTAAACCTCCGCGAAGTATCGGCTCCCGGCAGTTACTGGGAAGACGGACACTGGATTGAAATACCGGCCATGAGTATCAAACGGGAATACCATTTCGATCAGGTCGGGGAAAAGGATATGTACCTCCTGCACCATGAAGAAATCGAAAGTCTGGCCCAGACCATCCCTGAAGCGAAGCGGATCCGTTTCTTTATGACCTTTGGACAGAGTTATCTCAATCATATGAGATGTCTGGAAGATGTGGGAATGTTATCTACGACGCCGGTTGAATTTGAAGGCCATCAGATTGTGCCGATTAAATTCCTGAAAGCCCTGCTTCCTGATCCTGCCAGCCTGGGACCGCGGACGAAAGGCAAGACCAATATCGGCTGCATCTTTACGGGAACGAAAGATGGCAAAGATAAGACCTGGTATATTTACAATGTCTGCGATCATCAGGAATGCTACCATGAAGTGGGCAGTCAGGGCGTCAGCTACACGACGGGCGTACCGGCTATGTGCGGTGCACTCATGATGCTTACGGGAAAATGGCAGAAACCGGGTGTCTATACGGTAGATGAACTGGATCCGGATCCGTTCCTCGATGCACTGGACAAATATGGCCTCCCACGCAGCATTGATGAAAAACCGGTACTGGTACCGTGATGGGCGATACGATGTATACGCCGCCGTTCCGCTATCTGGAGGGAGGTACTCCGGAGGACTGGTTTGGCCGGCTGCCGACGCCGTGCTATATCCTGGAGGAGCGGGCTCTGCGGCATAATGGAGAAATCCTGGCCGGACTGGCAGAACGGACGGGCTGCCGGGTCCTCCTGGCGCAGAAAGCCTTTTCCAATTACGATCTGTATCCGGCTTTGGAACCCTATCTGGCCGGTACGGAGGCGAGCGGATTGTATGAGGCACGCCTTGGAGCAGAGAAGATGCCCGGCAAAGAAGTGCATGTGTTTTCGGCGGCCTACCGGGATGACCAGTTTGTGGAACTGCTGCACTATGCAGACCATATCGTGTTCAATTCGCCAAGCCAGCTCATGCGCTTCGGGCGTCAGGCAAAAGTAGCAGGCCGGAGCATAGGCCTCAGGATTAATCCTGAATGGTCTACCCAGGACGGACATGATATTTATGACCCCTGTGCTCCCGGCAGCCGGCTGGGAACGACACGGGAGCAGTGGAATGCCATGATGACCGACGAGGGGAAAGCGCTCCTCGACGGCCTCCATTTCCATACATTGTGTGAACAGGATGCGGATGATCTGGCTACGACCCTGAAAGCCGTAGAGACGACATTCGGTGATATCCTGCCCCAGATGAAGTGGCTCAACATGGGTGGTGGTCATCACATTACCCGTCCCGGATACCAGATAAATCTTCTCGAAGACTGTATCCGCACGGCGCAAAAAAAGTGGAATGTCCAGGTCTATCTCGAACCGGGAGAAGCCTGTGCCCTTCATGCAGGCTATCTGGCAACGCGTGTGCTGGATGTGCTGACCAATGGCAATACGAAGATTGCCATTGTTGATACCAGCGCGGCCTGCCATATGCCGGACGTACTGGAAATGCCATACCGGCCGCCACTGTTTGGAAGCGGAGAAGCCGGAGCGCGTCCTTATACGTATCGTCTGGGCGGGCCGACCTGCCTGTCTGGTGATGTCATAGGAGATTACAGCTTCGATAAGCCTCTTGAAGCAGGTGATTTGCTCCTTTTCGGTGACATGGCTATTTATACAACTTGTAAAACTAATACATTCAATGGTATGCCTCTTCCGGACCTCTACGTTCGCCATGAAACGGGAACGATAGAAGAGTTATGCCATTTCGGTTATGATGATTTCCGCTATCGTTTGGGAAAATAGAAACAAAAAAACTTGCCGCACAACGATTTTTACCGTTGTGCGGCAAGTTTTTTTGTTCCTTCAGTCCGACAGCAATTTGCTGGACAGGTTGTTTTGCAATGGCGTATCCAGATGGAGTATCATCTTTTCCTGACTCAGGACGGGATCGCCGGTGCACAAGGCTTCGTAGATAGCCTTGTGTTCTTTCAGGGTCCGCTCTATGACGCCTTCTTTACGCAGGGAAACGAGAGAGAAATCACTGCTGCGGACGCGGTTGTTTTTGATGATATGGTAAAAATGCTTATTTTTTGTCGAGGAAATAATGATATTATGGAATTCCATATCAAGGATATAATATTCGTCGGCTGACTGATGGTCGTATACGGCCTTTTCCTGGAGTTTCAAATTTTTATCGAGCATGGCTATTTCACTACGGGATGAATCTGCAGCATAGCAGGAGGCCAGGAAAGCGGCACAATACCCCTCGATGGCACAGCGCAGCTGGTAGAGTTCGATGATTTCCCGGCGGGTCACTTCGTGGAGCTGGAATCCCCGGCTGGGAAGGACATCGACGAGGTTTTCCTGACTGAGGCTGAGAAGCGCATCGCGGACCGGCGTGCGCGACATATTCAATGAGGCTGTGATGGCTGCCAGAGAATAGATTTTTCCCTTTTCAAAGGCTCCGTCCATAATCTGGGCTTTTAAATATTCATAAGCTTTATCTTGCAACGATTTGCGTGATTGCATGACATCACATCCTTTTGTTTTTTACAGATACTATATTTATTATATACTTACTGGCAAAGTAATTCCAATAGGACGGTTAAAACTATTTTGTATAATAAAATAACCAGCAATGATATTTTAGCAATATAACTATTATTGACAAACATATATGAGCGATTATAATAACAGTATACCGGTATATCGGTATACCGGATGTGCGTAAATTATAAATTCTAGAATATTATTTTAGAGAGGAGAGAGTATTATGTTCAGGTTCATGCACACAAAGCTCCCGGAATTTATCAAGAAAATGTATGTTGCTGTCCACGATGTGGACGACACAAAGACGATGGAAGTCCATGGTCTGGAAAGTCTGCACAGCGCCAAGATGCAGTCACTGCGTACGGGCCGCATTGAAGAAGCTGTTCATGAAATCGCCGGACGGGATGATGTCAAGCATGTCGAAGTTCTGGTCCTGCCCCGTGTCCCCGAAACGATGCATACGGTTCTCATTAAGGGCAAAGATGAAAACGGCAAGACGACCAAGATTATTATGGAAGTCATCAATATTATCCATCCGACGGAAGAAACGGAATTTGACGGTTGTACGGATATTGAAGACAGAAGACCAAAACTGGGTCTGCACTAAGGAGGCGCATACATCATGAAATATAGAGTTCTTCCCGGCGGGGATATAGATGATAAGATTATACCTGTATCGGTCGTATTTCTCGATGTCAAGGAAATTGAAAAAAGTGGTCTTTCCCAGGATGATGCTATCCGCAAAGTAGCAGCTACCATTCAGGGGCCGGCAGCTATCAATGTATTTGATATGGATGCTGTGACGACTACTAGTGACGGCATTGTCGTCGAAGGGGCCATCGTCCGCATGGGGGCCTCCGATAATGGTAAAGTCAATAATGAATTCGGCATCCTGCCCATGCAGGAAATCATTCTCTCCGATGAACTGGTAGAAAAGGAACCCCATCTGAAACAGTGGAAGAAATTGTTCCCTGAAAAGAAGATGTTCCGCGGGCCGAATCCGAAAGATAAGAAGATTCCTGTCCATAACGTCGTCATTACCGGCCGGGCGTCCAATAATAATTCGGCAACAGAAATGATGAATATCATCACTATGGATGAAGTCCTGTTCCCGATTCTGGGCCAGCTCGAATGCATGCATCACGGCGATGTCCTCGTAGGCATGACCGGCCAGGTCATTTCGGTCGGTATCGGCATGACCGTTGCAGAAATGTATGGCCGTGTATTCCCTCATCCTCAGTTTGAAGCCGGCGATACGGCTCATGGCTCCGGTGCCTATGCCAAGACGCTGAAACAGTACATTCCCTGCATCGTCTGCGATAAGAAAGTCATTGCCCGCCTGACCATCCGTGCTCTCCAGTGCGGCTGTGTACCGGCCCGGGATATCGGCTGTTCGCCTGTTGTTCTGTCTATTGCCCGTGCTATGGGGACTCCTATTGATTTCGACCGCATCACACCGGCTGCTCAGGCTGAACTGGACAGCATCGGCTGCACGCGCGAATGGATGAAACAGACCTCCCATATGACGGCAGAGGAAGTCATCGCTCACGCCGATGAAATCCTGCCGGGTGTGGAACAGGCCAAGAAGTATCATGCAGATGATCTGCTGGTAGAAAAAGAAATCTGATAGAAACAGGGGATTTGCCATGGCTGATGAAAATATTATTGTCTATACGGATAAAACAGTCGTCAAAGTGCAGGGCCTCGATGTCAAGGGACTGGATACGCGGGCGCTGGAAAAAATCCTGATGGATAAATTCCATTCTGTCGTCCGGGTCATCGGCGTTACCGGTTCATCTATCGATATGGATATATACGGCATCGATCCGGAACAAATAGAGAAAGATGAACATGGCCTGATCCAGGCTATCTCAACGACAGAAGGGGTCACAGCGACAGAACTTGCCAAACTGGCAGGGGCAGAAAAAATTGTGCCTGTCGATATCAATCACATTCCTCAGCGGGATCATGACTACTGTGCCCGGGAAAGGTGGCTCCATCATGATTGATACGGCGACGATTATTCCTACGGGTGACGAAATCAAAGCGGGTATCGTCTTTGATACGGACAGCGCGGCCGTCGTACAACAGCTGGTGCGCTACAATCCGGAAATGCAGATTACCCGCATCGCACCGGTAACGGATGAAGAAGATAAAATAGAACAGGCTATCCGCAAGGCAGCTGCCGCATCGGATCTGGTCGTTCTCATCGGGGGAAGCGGTGGCGGACACCGCTACAGTTCTACACTGGGAAAAGATTTTACTCATACGGCGTTGGAAGCGATGTTATCGCCCAGTGCCAGCCGGCAGCTCTTTGGCAAGAACGGACATTTGTGGAGCTGCCTCGTCTGTGGCCGATTGGGGGATGCGCTGGTTTTAAACCTGCCAGGTCCGTTTGTCGAAGCCAGCGCAGCGATTGAAGCATTTGTGAAAAACGCCGCGTCAGACGATTTGGAAAGGATCAACGCAGCCATGGCGGAGGCTGTGAGAAAGCAGTACCCCTGATGAATGATTACAGGGTACGTCTGTATCGGACCTGTCTGTATCAGATGCCGGCAGCTGTTGGCATCTGGTGCAGGGCAGGGGACCTGGAGGGCCTTGATGAGCATTTCAGGCGGAAGCTGACAGCGTATAGAGGGAAAGACGTGCGGTGTATTACGGACCCGGTAGCACTCGATCAGTACCTGGCAGACTATGTAACCTGGCTCTGCCCCGTTTCCGTCGTGGCGGCGGCTGCTAATATAGCGGCCTGGCAGAATGGGCCGCGGACAGGCGGCATTATCGGATCGCTGGGAAGAGAAGTCCATGTCATTGACGAACATATGGCGGAAATCCTTCCTCAGGTCTGGTGTCTGTCGTATCCCGGAGGTCCGGGACTTCTGTTGCAGGGAAGCCGGCAGGCAGCCTGGAAAGTACGGGAATTTCTGGAATATCCGGGTAAACAGTATACCTGCGATGAAATACGGGCGTATTTAAAACAGCAAAAAGTTGTTACTTATTTATATGTTACCGATGGCAGTGGAGGAGAGGGAATCCTTGCTGGTGGCGATGGACAAAAAGAAGAACAGATTTGTTTATCAAATAACAACATAGAGATTTAAATAACAACGGTATGATTTAAAAAGAACGTATATAAGATCAATTGTTCGTGATGATCGTGAAGAAAGAGAGATGAAACGTGACATGTTAGATTTGAAAAAGCAGGAACTGCCTCATCTCATACGGGTGCGGCAGCATTTTCCGACAGATTGTATCAGTGATATTCCAGCCGCAGTGCGGCAGGAACTGGATAAACTGACGCTGGATGATAAACTGCGCGATAAACAGATTGCCATTACGGCGGGCAGCCGGGGTATTGCCAATATTGCGACTATCATCCGCAGCATCGCTGACTATGTCAAGACGAAGGGAGGTCATCCCTTCATTGTTCCAGCCATGGGGAGTCATGGTGGTGCAACGGCCCAGGGGCAGATCGATGTATTGAAAGGATATGGCATTACGGAAGAAACGATGGATTGCCCTATCCGTTCATCCATGGAAACAGTATATCTGGGAGAAACGGAAAATGGTGCGCCCGTATATTTTGACAAGAATGCCTATGAATCGGATGGCATCATTGTCTGCAACCGGGTTAAACCGCATACTGATTTTTCGGCACCCAATGAAAGCGGCATCGTAAAAATGATTGCCATCGGCCTGGGCAAAAAAGACGGCTGCTCGGCCATGCATGCCCATGGACTGGCCCAGTCTATTGCCCAGTCCTGCAAGGTATCGCTGGAGAAAGCCCCCATTCTCTGCGGTCTGGCTATCGTCGAAAATTCCAATGATCAGACATACCTCCTCCAGGGTGTGCCTGTAGAAACGTATATCGAAACCGATGCAAAACTCCAGCTTCTGGCCCGCAACCTCGTGCCACATCTGCCGGGAAGTCAGTATGATCTGGTTGTCGTAAAGGAAATAGGCAAGATTTACAGCGGGACCGGGATGGATACTAAAGTCATCGGCCGCATCCGCGTTCGTGGCGTAGAAGAACCGACGAGTCCGGATATTCATATGCTCGTTGCCTTGCGCATGAATGAACATTCCTATGGAAATGCGTTAGGCATCGGCCTGGCTGATATTACGACGAAAGGTCTGGTCAGCCAGATTGACCGGGAGTCTATGTATTCCAACCTCATTCCTACGACGTATCTCGAACGGGGGAAGATTCCTGTATATTTCGACACGGAAGAAGAAGCAATCAGCCAGGCTTATGCGCTGGCCAATCCCGGACCGGATGGACGCATTGCAATCATAGAAAACACGCTTCACGTACAGGAGTTGTTGGTCTCGGCTCAGGTAGTGAAAGAAAATCCGGAACTGGAAGTTTTGGAACAAGATGTGCCTGTTGCATACACACCGGACGGCATACTCGATGTGTAACGAATGTAGAGTGACCTGATTCATCTATTCACTGGAGGTGTCATATCATGAATGATGGGAAACAGATTTCGAAAGTTAATGTCGTAGGGGCGTTATCCATTGCGGCACTCATGTTCAGTAGTTATGTAGGGCCGGGGTTTGCCGCAGGGACGCAGACCGTTGCCTATTATCTGAAAGCCGGTTCGGCAGGCGTCATCTGGGGACCACTCCTCGTCGGAATCCTTACTTTTGTCTGGTGCTGGCTGACCTTTGAATTCAACCGGATATACAAACCAAAAGATTATCGCGAACAATCCGATATGATTTATAAAAATCCGGCTGTACGGCAGGTACTGGGAATATTTAAAGATATTTTCTCCATGGTTCAGATTTTCCTCGTAGCCGCCGGTATGATTTCTGGTGCCGCTATTATTCTGGAACAGACCTTTGGTATTCCTAATATGATCGGAACCCTTCTCTTTGGCGTTTTCATGATTGGTTTTACGTTGAAAGGCGCGAATCTGGTCATGAAACTGGGCAACACCCTGACTATTTTGATTATTGCCATCATTATTTTCATTTTCTTCATCAGTATCGGCATCTGTTGGCCGGCTGCAGACCAATTCATCGAATCGGGTTCGACTGCTGCTGATTATGGTCTTACGACGGGTTATGCCTGGGTCATCGTTTTCTCGTCGATTATCCTCTTTACTTGTGGTGCCAATGCGGCAGTTCCGTCCTGCCTGGTAACTATCAAGAGCAAGAAAGATACCTTCCTGGCTGCTCTCGGTACGGCTGTTCTCTGCGGTGGCGGTACGATGCTTTGCACTATTTTGTTTGCCGCTGGTATGCCTCATATTACAAAAGAAAGCATCCCCATGCTGTATCTCCTTCACGATATCGTCCATTCTGCTGACTGGACACGGTATCTCTATGTAGCCATTGCCGTATCGGCCATGCTTAGTACCGGTGTTGGCCTGTTGTTTGGTATCAGTGAACGGTATCAGCTCCTGGCAGCACGTCACAATATCATGGCCAATAAGACAGCTTTTTATCGCCGTGCTGTCATCGGCGTCATTGTTACTCTCATCAGTGTTGCATTCAGCCGCCTGGGTATCCTGACCATCGTTGCTAAAGGCTATGTCGCCTTTACGCTTATTTCGGCACCGTTCCTGATTTACATTCTTTTCCTGGCCGTTCCCTGGAGAATCTACAAAGACAAACAGGATGGCACCTATCCGGAACAGAAATAACTTCGTATGGCTATAATTTATACTATCATATCAGTTAAGGGAGGAAGTCATTATGCCGTCACTTCACATTGAATTTTACTCAGATGTTCTACGTATTGATACGGGAATCGAAGTTATTTATCCACAAAATTGTACCCGGACGCCGGAACCGCTGCGAGATGTCATCAAACCGCCGTTCCCCGTACTGTATCTCCTCCATGGCATCATGCGTGACCAGACGGGATGGATCCGCTTTACCAACGTGGAACAGTATGTCATGGATATGGGTCTGGTCGTCGTCATGCCTACGACAGGCCGCGGCCATTATATCAACCAGCCGCATGGTTACCGGTATTTTGATTATATTACGCAGGAACTGCCAAAAGTCATCGGCAATATGTTCCAGGTATCGCAGAAACGGGAAGATACGTTCATTGCCGGCCTCTCCATGGGTGGCTATGGCGCTCTCCATGCCGCTGCCCTCTGCCCGGATCAGTATGCGGCTGCAGCCAGCCTGTCCGGTGTCGTAGATATCGGAGTCATGTATGAATCAAAGGAACTCTATTCTGATGCAGAACGACTCATGACTTTTGATAATAAAGATCCCCGGGGCGGTGAAAATGATCTGGTCGTAGAATTCCAGAATGCCGTCAAAGCTGGTAAAAAACTGCCGAAAATGGTTTGCGCCGTAGGCAATCAGGATTTCCTCCATGATTATAATATTGCCTTCTACAATAAAGTCAAAGACCTGACAGATATTGAACTGTGGACGGAAGACGGCGACCATACGTGGGATTTCTGGGACCGCAACATCAAGCGCGTTCTTCAGTGGCTGCCCATTAAACAGCGTCTGGATGACTATAAACCGCAGTTTGTCGTAAAATAAGAGGAAGGGGTGAGCAGCATGGGCCGGAATGATGACAACAAAAAAGGAATTGTCCTGTTTGGTGGGACATTCAATCCCATTCATCAGGGTCATATCCGGCTCTGCTGCAGTGCCTGGAATGCGGTGCATCCCCGTCTGGTGATTCTTATGCCGACCCAGCCTTTTTATAAAGAACTGGATACGGATGCGGCGCAGCGCATTGAAATGTGTCAGAAAGCGGTGGAAGACCTGCCTTTTCCCGTAGCTGTCGATGGCTATGAGATTCAGCAGGGGAGTACATGCCGCACCTATGATACGCTTTGTGCAATGAAAGAGAAGTTTCCTGACGATCCGCTTTACCTGCTCATGGGATCTGATACATTCCTTTCCTTCAGTTACTGGTATCGTTGGCAGGAATGTGGACGGATGGCGAGCATTCTCGTCGGGATGCGCAAAGGGGATGACCGGGAACAGATAGAAATGGTAAAATGCCGGGTGGAAGAAGAAGGCCTCACGGTAAAGCTGATGGATCATCAGGCCGATGCTATTTCCTCTCACGACATCCGCCAACATCAGGAAAAACAGAAGGATGAACTGGCACCGGCTGTCTATGCGTACATCCGGGAACATCATCTCTATGGAAATGATGGGTAACGTTAAATACAAAGAAACGAGAGCTGTCACGATAGGTGAGGGCTCTCGTTTTTTGATAGTAGAGGATAGACGGGAATGAAAAAACCTGCTGCATCGCAGCAGGCTTTTGATATATTTCTATGCAGCTTATTTTGCGAAATAACGGGCGAGGAGACCATCGAATACACGGCCATGACGAGCTTCGTCTTTTGCCATTTCATGAACGGTATCATGGATAGCATCATAGCCGAGCTGTTTAGCCAGCGTTGCGATTTCTTTCTTGCCAGCGCAGGCACCCTGTTCAGCGAGGGCACGCATTTCGAGGTTTTCTTTTGTATCAGCTGTTACGACTTCGCCGAGGAGTTCAGCAAATTTAGCAGCGTGTTCGGCTTCTTCAAAAGCGATGCGTTTGTAAGCTTCGGCAACTTCCGGGTAACCCTGGCGGTCAGCAACACGGCTCATAGCGAGGTACATGCCGACTTCAGAACATTCACCGGTGAAGTTGAGGCGGAGACCTTCAACAACTTTTTCATCGAGGCCTTTGGCAACGCCTACCTGATGTTCGTCAGCATAGGTTTTCGGTCCTTCCGGAACGAGAGTGAATTTTTCTTTCGGAGCACCGCACTGAGGACATTTTTCCGGAGCATCGTTACCTTCAAAAACATAACCGCAAACGCCACATACAAACTTTTTCATAATTGTTACCTCCTGATCATATCAAACATAATTATATAATGGGAATATCTTAAATATCTCGTAACAAATAACTATTATTTATTACGAACACATTATAACAGGTTACTGAGATAAATGCAAGGGTTAATCTTCTTTTGTGCTCCAAGTTTTCCATTCTTCCATCCAGTTTTTCAAAGCTTTCTGGGGAAGGGTATAATCACAAAGTGTTGATTTAAGAGCTTTTCTCAATTCGTCTTCTTTATCACCTAAGGGATAAATGGATTTATATTCATCATATACATCCCAGAAGTCGCGCATGTGGAGATTGGCATACGTACTGCCATAGATTTTGAAACACGTATCGCACAAGGTGATAAAAACGGCTTCTTCATCGTGCTGATTTGCATCGTCAAGACCGCAGCAGCGGGTATAGAGACGAATCTTGTTGCCAAAGAGACGGCGCAGGTAATCATACACATCAGAAACCATTGTAGGCTGTAACTGCAGGAGCTGACAGCCGGGAGCAAAATAAATTGGGTACTGGGCAATGTTGTCAAACGTATCCATAATTGACACCTCTTTTTAATTAATATTTTTTATTTGTTATTTACAAATATTATAACACGAATCACTAGGATTTGCAATAAGCGTTCTGTGTTTCTCCGTAAAATTTAGGGTAAAAAGTCAGGAATACATTATTTTAGTGTTTTATATAACAATAATAATGGCATTCTTCACTTTCATAACATATTTCTTCTTTTGATATCAAAATTTATATTGTAGACTGGGAAGAAATACTATAAAATGAAAGAGCTTGTAATTGTAACCGTATTTTATAAGGAGATATAGCGTGAAGAAAATAGGGCTGAGTACACAGATTTTTTTGGGATTGGCACTGGGTGCGCTCATGGGGTATGTGGTTCCTGATCTGGCAGGTCATTTAAAGCCGTTTGGCGATGCGTTCCTGCGGATGATCAAGATGATTGTCGTACCGCTTATCTTCAGCACCCTCGTTATGGGGATTGCCGGGACTGGCGATTTTAAGAAATTGGGACGTCTGGGCGGAAAGGCTATTATTTGGTTTGAATTTGCGACGACCATTGCCCTGGCTATTGGTTTATTTGTCATGAATGTAACCGAACCCGGCGTGGGCGTGCCTTTGTCGGCAGCCACGGCTGGTTCGGATGCAGTTGCGGCGGCAGGCCAGCACAGCATCGATATGGTGCAGTATGTACTTCACATTATCCCCACGAATATTGTCGATGCAGCGGCACGGCAGGATATGCTCCAGATTATTTTCTTTGCCTGTTTCTTCGGCGTTGCCGTCGCTCATATTGGAGAAAAAGGGACGCTCATTGTCAATTTCTGTCAGAGTGTAGCAGAGGCTATGTTCAAAGTGACTAACTATGTCATGCATTTTGCCCCTCTGGGGGTCTTTGCCATGATTGCGTATACGGTAGGCAGTTATGGTATAACTATGCTGATCCCACTGGGAAAACTGATTCTTTCCGTCGCCGGGGCCACGGCGTTGTTTATTGCCGTTGTAGCCACGATTGCCAGTGTATTTACAAAAATTAATTTTTTCCACCTGATTCTGGCCCTGAAAGATATTCTTTTCCTTGCTTTTTCTACTGCCAGCAGTGAAGCGGCTTTGCCCGGCGCGATGAAACGTCTTCACCGTCTTGGCGTACCCGAAGCGACGGTGACTTTCGTCATGCCGACGGGATACTCTTTCAATCTCGATGGCTCGACACTGTACAGCTCGGCCGGAATCTTGTTTATCGCCCAGCTTTATGGCATTGCCATGCCTATCGAGCAACAATTGCTGGTCATGGTGACACTCATGCTTTCCACCAAAGGCATTGCCGGTGTCCCCGGTGCCGGCATTATCGTCGTCGCCGCGACAGCTGCCGCCTTCAACCTGCCCACAGAAGGGGTAGCCATTCTCCTGGGAATTGACCGCATTCTCGATATGATCCGGACCATCTGTAACGTATGTGGCAACTGCATGGCAACGGTTGTCGTATCCTGCTGGGAAAAAGAACTGAATAAAGATAAGTTTAATAGATTATATAAAGAATTTAGAGAAGAAAAATTGTAAAATAATAGAAATATAGGCTGTCGCATCGTTGCAAAACCAACAGACAAGAATTTGTGCATCTGATATACTACGAATTAGAGGTGATATATCATGAATTTGCAGTATAGTCCCAATAAGATTTGGATAGAGAATGAAGAAGGAAAGACCGTCGGGGAAGTTGATTTTTTCCAGGACGAACAGGGCGATTATGACATCGTCCATACGGAAGTCGATGATAGTATGCGCGGTCAGGGAGCGGCTGGCCGTTTGGTTCAGGCAGCGGCTGATTATATCCGCAGTACGGGGCATCAGACCAAGGCTTCGTGCTCCTATGCGTCCCGCTGGTTCATGCGTCATAAAGACTACAGCGACGTATATCTTCCCTGATTTTTATTGACAGCTCTGCGGAGTACGTGTAAAATAATGTTCGTTAAGCCATATCGACAGTTCGCTTGTACCATCCTGTCGTAAAACAAAACCAGGACTGTTTATTTGTGTGAGACAGCTCTGCTCTGGCAGGGCTGTTTTTTTATAGGAGTACAGCCATGTATTATTTAAAGACAGAACAATCATTTGATGCGGCTCATTTTCTTAAAGGGTATGCAGGAAAATGCCATAATCTGCACGGTCACCGCTGGCGGGTCATCGTAGAAATCCGGTCGGACAAGTTGCGGACTGATGCACAATGCCGCAGTATGGTAGTGGATTTTTCTGACTTGAAAAAGAGTCTGAAAGATATTTGTGATTTCTATGACCATAGCCTGATATATGAAACGGGGTCTCTGAAGGAAACGACTGTAGCCGCCTTGAAGGAAGAAGATTTCTGTCTCCATGAAGTGCCTTTCCGGCCGACGGCAGAGGAGTTTTCCCGCCATATTTATGAAACGATGCAACAGCAGGGATATGATGTTTCCCGCGTAGATGTATACGAAACGCCTAATAATTGTGCGTCTTATGGAGGCTGACATGAAGGTAGCAGAGAAATTTATCAGTATCAACGGGGAAGGGAACCGGGCAGGTGAGTTGTCTGTATTTGTGCGTTTTCAGGGATGTAATCTCCGCTGCAGTTACTGTGATACGTCATGGGCCTATGAAGCGGATTGTCCGTATGAAGAACTGACACCCGATGAAATCGTGGAGTACGTCCTGTCTACGGGCGTGCATAATGTTACGCTCACTGGTGGGGAACCGCTGCTGTCTCAGGGAATCGCTGAATTAATAGAAAAACTCCTGGCACAGCCAAAAATCCGCGTAGAAATTGAAACGAACGGCGCTGTAGACCTGCGTCCATTCTGTATGCCTGCGCGGCCTGTCTTTACGATGGATTATAAATTGCCTTCCAGCGGCTGGGAACGGGCTATGAAAGTGGAGAATTTTTCTGTCCTGGAAAAGCAGGATACGGTGAAGTTTGTCTGCGGCAGCCAGGAAGACCTGCAGCGGGCGTGGGAAGTCATACAAGAGTACAGGCTGACAGAACGATGCCATGTGTATCTTAGTCCAGTATTCGGTTCGATTGAACCGGTCGATATGGTTGCTTTCATGGAAACACATAAAATGAACGATGTGCGTTTACAAATCCAGATACATAAGGTTATCTGGGATCCAGAGAAACGGGGTGTCTGATATGATTGATACCAAAGCGATAGAAGAACATGTACGGGGGATTCTCATTGCTCTCGGAGAAAATCCCGACCGGGAGGGCCTGGTGGAAACGCCGAAACGGGTAGCCAAAATGTACCAGGAAGTCTTTGACGGCATGAATTACACGAATCATGAACTGGCACAGATGCTGGATAAGACCTTTGCAGAAGATACGACCAGTGCAGGCAGCGATCAGGTCGTCGTCATGAAAGATATTGACCTTTTTTCGTACTGTGAACATCATATGGCCCTCATGTACGATATGAAAGCGACCGTTGCCTATATTCCCAAAGGCAAGGTCATTGGTCTTTCTAAGATTGCCCGCATCTGTGACATGGCCGGGCGGCGGCTGCAGCTTCAGGAACGGCTGGGCCGTGATATTGCCGATATTCTGGGAGAAATCACAGGCAGTACGGATATTGCTGTTCTCCTGGAAGGCCGGCACAGTTGTGTCAGTGCCCGGGGAATCAAGAAAACGGATGCGAAAACGCGTACGGTCGAACTGCGGGGCCGTTTCAAGGAAGAACCGGCATTGCAACTCTACCTGCGATAACAAATGAGGCAGTGGCAAATGAGCATTAAAAGCTATGTTTGCCGCTGCCTCTCTTTTGTATACGTGAACCAGAGACGATTCCTACAGGAAATTTTCCCGGAATAAGACTAAAAATTTCCTATAGGATAGTCGTGTTTAATGGTATACTAAAAGAAAAGAATGGTTACGAAATAACATGTAATTTTAGCTTGTAAGGAGTGATTGATAATGAAATGGAAAGAACCGCTGTCGATTCATCATCTTACGCTGACGAACCGTATCGTCATGCCGCCTATGGCTACCCGGGCTGCTTCTCATGGCTACATTGATGAAGAAATATGTAAGTATTATCAGAAACGGGCAGAAAAGGGCTATCTGGGTCTGATCATTACGGAGCATATGTATATTGATAAGCAAGGAAAAGCCGATCCGAATCAGATTTCCATTTCCCGCAATGGCGATATTGGCGGCCTGCGGCAGCTGACCCGGTGTATCCACCGCGAAGGGAGTACGCGTGTGTTTGCTCAGATTAATCATGCCGGTTCTATTGCCGATCCCATTGTGACGCGGCAGCAGGCTGTGGGCCCGTCTCCTGTACTACATCCCCGTCAGAAACAGAGCCAGGTCCTGCCACGGGAGTTATCTGTCGAAGAAATACAGGTACTCGTAGCAGAATATGCCGCCGCTGCCGGCAGAGCCAAAGCGTCCGGATATGACGGCGTGGAAATCCATGCGGCTCATGGATATCTGCTGAACCAATTTTATTCACCACTTACCAACCACCGTAACGACGCCTATGGCTGTGACACGCTGGAAAAACGTGTTCATTTCCATTTGCAGGTCATCCATGCTATCCGTATGGTCGTCGGTACGGCGTATCCGCTGGCTATCCGGTTTGGCGGATGTGACTATCAGCCGGGCGGCAGTACAATCAATGATGCCGTGGAAGCAGCTAAATTGTTTGCAACGGCTGGGGTTGATCTGATTGATGTATCAGGCGGCATGAATTTCTTTGTCCGCCAGGATCATACAGAACCGGGTTATTTCCGCGATATGTCTTCCGCTATCCGTCATCATGTTTCCGTACCGGTCATCCTGACTGGCGGGGTACAGACAGTGGAACAGGCAGAAGACCTTCTTGTCACGGGAGCGGCTGATATGATCGGGGTTGGCCGGGCCATATTACAAGATGCGGAATGGCCGAAACGTGAATTAGGAAAATAGTATAATATAGATAACATGACAGGCTGTCCGATGAGGGCAGCCTGTTATATTATCTATATTATATTGTTGCTTTTTTAATGGATAAGGCAATGCGTTTCCGTTCTGTATCTACAGAAAGAATCATACAGTCTACGATATCGCCGACGTGTACGATATCTGTCGGGTGATGGAAGGGATGATTGCATAATTCTGACCGGTGGACGAGGCCGGGCGTTTTAAGGCCGATATCGACAAAGGCACCGAAATCGACGACGTTGTGGACCGTACCGCGCACGATAGAACCGATTTCCAGTTCATCCAGGGACAGGACGTGGCGTCGTGTCAGCGGTTTGGGGAAGTCGCTGCGCACATCCCGGCCGGGTTTCCGCAATTCTTCCAATATGTCACGGACTGTTGGTTCGCCGGCATTGAGGGCCGATGCCAGTTTAGGGGCGGCGTTCATTTGCAGACGGCTCTGCAAATCCTGCAGGCGGGCCGGGTTCTTCAGATCTTTCAGAGTAAATCCGTACTGACGCACGATTTTAGCGGCCAGATCATACGATTCCGGATGGACAGACGTATTATCCAGTGGCTGGGTACTGTCTTTGATGCGTAAAAATCCGGCACACTGGGTAAATGTCGCCGGACCCAGCCGGTTGACATTCATCAGTTCCTGGCGGTTGTGGAATGGGCCGTTTTCATTGCGATAGGTGACGATGTTTGCAGCCGTAGCTGAGGTCAGGCCCGATACGTGTTGCAACAGAGCAGCTGAAGCCGTATTGAGATCGACGCCGACATAATTGACAACCGATTCGACGACTGCATCCAGTGCTGCCGTCAGGGATTTTTGATTGACATCATGCTGATACTGGCCGACACCGATGGACTGGGGGTCGATTTTGACCGATTCTGCCAGCGGGTCCTGGATGCGGCGGGCGATGGAAACGGCTCCGCGTATCGTGACATCCAGATCCGGTAATTCCTCCCGGGCCAGTTCCGATGCCGAATAAACCGAGGCGCCGGCTTCGTTGGTAATGAGATAGCGGCATTTCAAATGCTGTTCATGGATTAAGCGGGAAACGAACTGTTCCGTCTCATATGAGGCCGTTCCGTTACCGATGGAAATGAGGGTAACTTCGTGCTCCCTGATCATGTGGGTCAGAGCATCGGCGCTTTCATGACGCTGTTTTTCCGAGCCCGTAAGGTGATAGGTCCCGTAGGCCAGCACGGCACCGGTAGAGTCGATGACAGCAGCTTTGCAGCCTGTGCGGTACCCCGGATCGAGACCGAGAATGATCTGACCGGTAAAAGGAGGCTGCAGGAGCAGACTGCGCAGATTAGAGGCAAAGACCTGAATAGCCTGTTTTTCTGCCTTTTCTGTGAGCTCATTGCGGATTTCCCGTTCTATCTGGGGACAGATGAGACGTTTATAGCTGTCGGTGGCGGCGCTTTCTAGTATATCTTTATATGGAGAGGGGCCTTTGATGATCATCTGGCACAACCGGCTGATATATGCGTCGGTACGGACTTCCAGATTGACTTTCAGCGCTTTCTGGTTTTCCCCGCGGTTAATAGCCAGGATACGATGACTGGGCAGGCGCCGGATGGCTTCGTGAAAATCTCTATAGGCGAGATAAATCCGTGATTTTTCCTCTTCTTCCTGCAGCGAGCAGGTGAGTTTGCCGTCATGCCAGAAGGCGTTACGTAAAAAACGGCGGTATGGGGCGAGTTCGGAGCAGCGTTCGGCAATAATATTAGCAGCGCCCTGGATGGCATCCTCTACGGTAGGCACATCTTTGGTCAGATAAGCTTCTGCTGCTTTTTCCGGAGCTGGCCCGTGTATATCCTGATTCCAGAATAAATCAGCCAGAGGTGTCAGGCCTGCGTCGCGGGCCATCGATGCTTTCGTACGCTTTTTAGGCTTAAAGGGCAGATATATATCTTCTACGTCCTGTAACAGCCGGGCTTTTTCCAGCTGGCTTTTGATTTCATTGCTCCATAATCCCTGATCCATGATGGATTGGCGTACCGTGTCCTTGCGGTTGCTGAGTGTTTCTTCGTATTCATACTGTTCCTTGATCTGGCGCAGCTGTTGTTCATCCAGGGTCCCCGTTGCCTCTTTGCGGTACCGGGCGATAAACGGGATGGTATTGCCACTGGCAAACAGGTCTAATGCGGTCCGTACCTGTCCCGGGCGGATATGCAGGTCAGAAGCTATCTGATGGATAATCATTTCTTCATTCATGCCGGTCTCCTTTCTTCCTAGTACTATATTATGAGTGGAAATAGCTGTTCCGTCAACGTCTGATTTGACAAAGGGGCGAATATAATGTATATTTTTCGTATTATTTAGAATCTTTGTATTGCCATTTCAACAAATAACGGTTACAATATAGTAGAAGCATAATTTAAAAATCATACTCATTTAATAGCATTCACAGGTGAAAAATCCTTGTTAATGGAGAAAGGAGGATTATGTCTATGGATATTGCTGCAGTATTACGGGAAAACGGCTATAAAGTCACGCCACAGCGTCTGGCCGTGTATGAAGTAGTCAACAATAATACGACACATCCCAATGCAGAAGCCATTTATAAAGAATTACAGCCCAAATATCCGTTCATGAGTCTGGCGACAGTATATAAAACGATGGAAATTTTTGCAAAAATCGGTGTCGTACAGGTGCTGCAGTGCGAAGAAGATGCGCACCGCTATGATTTTAACACCAAGCCCCATGCCCATATCCGCTGCACCCGCTGCAACCGCGTCATGGATGTAGATGTGGAACGGGATAAGCTCGCTGATCTGGCTCAGACACAAACGGGCTATCGGGTAGATTCTGTCAATGTATCCTTTACGGGAATTTGTGCAGAATGCCAGAATGAAGAAACGGGATGCCAGAACGAAAAAGAAAATTAATAGGATAAGCAGGCAGGCTGGGACGAATTGGTTTCGTTGCAGCCTGTTTTTGCATAAAAGGAGAAAAGGCTATGCTTCATATAGGATGTCATTTATCTGTTTCCCAGGGATTCCTGCATATGGGTGAAGAAGCCCTGTCGATCGGTGCCGATACATTTCAGTTTTTTACACGCAATCCCCGCGGCGGCAGCGTCCGGCCTCTCGATACGGACGATATGGCAGCGTTGAACCGGCTGATGGCGGAGCATCATTTTGCTCCTATACTGGCTCATGCACCGTATACGCTGAATGGCTGTTCGAAGACGGAAAAGACGCGGATTTTTGCCAGAGAAGCTATGGCTGATGACCTGCGCCGTCTGGAATATCTTGATCATTGCCGCTACAACTTCCATCCGGGCAGCCACGTCGGACAGGGGGCGGAAACAGGAATAGATTTTATTGCTGATATGCTCAATACGTGCATGTTCAAAGGCCAGAAAACGACGGTCCTGCTGGAAACGATGGCCGGCAAGGGGACAGAAGTAGGCCGCAATTTTGAGGAAATTGCCGCTATCATTGAAAAGGTGGAACTGCAGGACAACATCGGGGTCTGCCTCGATACCTGCCATGTCTTTGACGGCGGATATGATATCGTTCATCATCTCGATGACGTGCTGACTCAGTTTGATACGCGTATTGGCCTGTCCAGACTGAAAGCCATCCATATCAATGACAGTAAAAATGAACTGGGAAGCCATAAAGACCGCCATGAAAAGATTGGTGAAGGCCATATCGGCATCGAAGCGTTTACGCAAATTATCAATCATCCGGCATTACGGCAGCTCCCCTTTTATCTGGAAACACCGAATGAACTGCCGGGATATGCTCATGAAATTTCACTTCTGCGAAGTTTGTACAAGGAATAAGAGGTGACGACATGCGCATTTTACATACGGCGGACTGGCACCTGGGAAAGATGTTTTATGGCGATTATCTGACGGATGAACAGGAATACGTGCTAAAAGAACAATTTCTGCCACTGCTGAAAGACGAAGGCATAGAGGCCGTCGTCCTTTCCGGGGATGTCTATGACCGCAGCCTGCCGCCGGCTGCTGCTGTGGAATTGTTTGATGAAATTGCGACAAAGGTGACGGCGGAACTTCATATTCCTTTTCTGGTCATCAGCGGCAATCATGATAGTGCGTCCCGCCTTTCCTTTGGCAGTGCCCTTCTGGCCCGGCAGGGACTGTATATTGCTGGTGATCTGGACAAGCTGACGGGGCCGGTCATCCTCCGCGATGATGCGGGACCAGTTGCCTTTGTGCTGCTTCCCTATGCCGAACCGGCTGATGTCCGCCATTTTCTGAGTGATGAAACCATCCACGATCATCAAAAGGCATTGGAAGCACTCTGTGCATTTCAGGCCAGAGGATGTGATGACATGCGGGCTGTCTGCGTCAGTCATGTCTTTGCCTCTGGCGGGGTAAGCAGCGATTCCGAACGGCCTCTTTCTATCGGTGGTACCGATATGATCGACAGTGCAGTTTTTGACCGCTTCCAGTATACCGCACTGGGGCATCTTCACGGGCCGCAGCAGGTGGGACGGCCGGAGGTGCGGTATGCCGGGAGCCTGCTTAAGTATTCCTTTAGCGAAGCAACACAAAAAAAAGGGGCTGTCCTCGTCGACCTGGCTGATAATGGACAGGTCAGCAGCCGGTTTATTTCCTTTACGCCACGCCATGATGTGCGTATTCTGAAAGGTTCATTCCACGATATTATGGAACGAGAAGATGACCGGACCGGTGATTATGTATTGGCACGTATCGATGACACCGAACCGGTCCTCGATGGCATGGCCAGACTGCGCAAGAAATATCCTAATGCCATGGCACTGGAGGCCCCACGGCGCCGTATTTCAGACCATGCCGGTGACCGGGATTTCAATATCCGCGGGACGACAGAAGAAGAACTCTTTTCCAGTTTTGCCGGTGCCATGAGGCCGGAACAGCCTTTGTCGGAAAAGGAAACAGACTGTCTGCATCAGCTTTGGGACGCATTGCGCAAAGAAGAAGGAGGAGGGATTTTATGAAGCCCGTTTATCTGGATATGACTGCCTTTGGTCCGTATGCAGGCCGGCAGGTCATCGACTTCCGCCTTCTGGGAGACCGGCAGTTGTTTCTCATTTACGGACCGACTGGCTCAGGGAAAACGACGATTCTTGATGCCATGTGTTATGCCCTGTACGGAGAACTGAGTGGCGGTACAGAAGGACGCAACGGAGCGCATATGCGCAGTGAATATGCGACACCAGAAGAAGTGACGCAGGTAGCGTTTACCTTTACGATTGGACAAAAATTATATCGCGTCGAACGGAGCCCGGACCAGGAAATCGCGAAAAAAAGAGGAACGGGTACGCGGCATGTATCTATGAAAGCTGCCCTTTACGAGCTGAATACACCGGATGGGGACATATTGGTGACCAGTAAGAATGTCTCCCAGAAAATTGAAAAACTCCTGGGATTTAAATCGGACCAGTTCCGTCAGGTCGTCCTCCTGCCCCAGGGGGATTTCCGGAAATTGCTTCTGGCCAATTCATCAGACCGGCAGCGCATCATGCAGGTGCTGTTCCATACCCAGCGCTATGACCGGCTGCAGGCACTGGCCAAAACCATGCATGATGATGTCAGCCATGCCTATGAAGACCTGAAGAAAAAGATTGAGCAATATTTGTCACTGACGGGAGCCGCTGATGAAGCAATACTGATGCAGACCATTGCAGATAAAACAGCGCAGGCAGGGGAAGCAAAGGAAAAATCTGGCCGGGCTGTCCGCCAGCGCGATGATTTCCAGAAGGAAGTCCAGCAGGCCGAGGCTGTTGCCAGCCACTGGAAAGCATGGGAAGATGCCAAGGTACGGCTGCAGCAGCTTGAAACGCAAAAAGTGACTATGGCCGCGGAAGAAAAGAAGCTGGATTTATTGGAAAAAGCCCGCCTGCTCAGTGAACCCTGCCGTACTCTCGATGATATCCAGAAGCAGGGCGTAGAGGCTTCGAAAGAATGGGAAACGCTTCAGACAAAGGCGACGGCTGCTGATACAGAACTGAAACGGCTCAATGGGCAGGAAGAGGATATGAAGGCCGGTCATGATCAATGTGAAACAGATAAAGCGGAAGCCATCCGCCTGGAAAATCTCGTGACAGAAGCCGATTCGTATGCCGCATTGAAAGAAGAACAGCATAAAGCGTCCCTGCAGGCAGCGGCTTGTGAAAAGGCATGGCATACAGCCGACCAGACACGGGAAATGGCTCAGAAAAAATTGGATATGGTCCGCAAGACACGGGATGCCCTGTCGGGCCGGGAAGGCGAGTATGAAAAGGTAAGGGCAAGGACTAAACAGTGGAAGCTCCGTGCCAATCAGGAAAAACAGATAGAGAATCTGAAGAACAACTGGCAGGATACGGCAAAGAAACAAGAAGCAGCTGCCAGCCACCTGAAAAACGTATTGCAGAAGGCCGTTCAGGACAAAACGGACTTTGACGCCGTGAGTGCCATGTTCCTTCAGGGGCAGGCCTTTGTCCTGGCGGAAAATCTGCACGATGGAGATGTCTGCCCCGTATGCGGGGCCGTATCCCACCCCAAACTGGCAGTCAAACCAGCTGATTTCCCGGAAAAGGCCGATGTCGAACGCTGCCGGAAACGGGCGGAAGAAAGCGAACAGCAGCGCCAACAGGCGGAACAGGACGAACAGGTCCTGTCTGCGCAGGCGCAGGAACAGCAGCGCCAGTATGAATCGCTGCGGCAGCAGTATCCCGAAGACGGGACGAGTGCCGACTGGTCCCGCCGGGCAGAACAGTCGGCTGCAGAAGAAGCTGTTCTTCTGAAAGAAATCGAACAGGCACGGCAGCTTGCACAACAGCTGGAAGAGAAAGAAAAAACGGTGACGCAGCAGACGGCAGTGACAGAACAGGCCCGCAAGGATTATGAGGAAGCACGGCTGTACCGGACGAGGGCGGAAGAAGCCCTGGCCAGAGCAGAACGGACACTTCCTGAAGAATATCGCAATCCTACTGTGTTGAAAGGGAAAATACAGACTCTCCGTCAGCAGCTCGCTGCCTTTGAAAAGAAAGAAAAAGACTGGAATGCGGCCAGACAAAAACAGGAACAGGAAAAGGCCCACTGGAGTGGACAGGCCCGGATGAAAGAAGCCCAACGGGATGAGCTGCGCCAGAAATATAAGAAAGCGCTGGAAGGATTAAAGGCACAGGCTGGTCAGTGCGGATTCCGCGATATGAATGAATGCCGGGCTCTGCAGAAAGAGTTGCAGCAGATTGAACCGTTAAAAGAAAAACTGACTTCCTATGGAGCATCTCTCCAGCAGACACGGGGACAGGTCCTGCAGGAAGAAAAGATGATTCAGGGCAAGACAAAACCGGATATGGAAACATACCGCAAGAAGCTGGATGCTCTGAATCAGGCCTGCCAGGACTTATCCCGGCAGCAGGCCGCACTGGCTGCAGAACTCCGCCAGCTTACGAACTGTGCCAGTCAGATTGATGCCTGGCACAAGGAACAGACTGAGCTGAGTGAACACTATAAGACAGTGGGAGCTCTCTATGATCTTATCAGCGGCAGGACGACGGGAATTAATTTTGAACGGTACGTCTTAGGAGCGCTCCTCGATGAAGTGCTCCAGGCGGCGAATCAGCGGCTGCAGAAAATGAGCCGCAACCGCTATGAACTGCAGCGGTCCCACTCTTGGGATGACCGCCGGGTGCGTCAGATCGGCCTCGATATTGAAGTCTTCGATGCCTATACGGGATATGCCCGTCCGGCCAATACGCTGTCCGGCGGAGAAACCTTTCTGGCCTCCCTGTCTCTGGCACTGGGGCTGGCCGACGTAGTGCAGGCTTATTCCGGGGGCATTCACCTGGATACCATCTTCATCGACGAAGGATTCGGGACGCTGGACCCGGAAACGCTTGATTTTGCCCTGAAAGCGCTATTGGAACTGCGTCAGGGCGGACGCCTGGTAGGGATTATCTCCCACGTAGGTGAACTGCGGGAACGCATTGATACCCGCCTGGCTGTCAAAAAGACCGATTGCGGCAGTGTTGCCTCCTTTGAACTCCTCTAGACTATCTTGAATGGCAGACTCTTTTGGTATATAATTCTTTATATCCGCAAAAGAGGTAGTATTTAGCCGTTATTGGGGGATGGGGGATTTTATACAATGTCATTAGAAAAAGTAAAGGCTTATTTTGCACAATATGGTATGGAAGACCGGGTGCAGGTATTACATGAATCAAGTGCTACTGTCGATCTGGCCGCAGCAGCCCTGCACACGGAAGGGAAACGTATTGCCAAATCCATGTCGTTTTATGGCGACGATGATTCGGCGTTTCTCGTTATTTTTGCCGGCGATGCCCGGGTAGACAACCGCAAATTCAAAGACACATTTCACCGCAAGGCGTCTATGGTCAAACACGATGACGTAGAACGTCTCATCGGCCATCCCGTCGGCGGTGTGTGTCCCTTTGCCGTCAATCCCGGTGTAGATGTATATCTGGATGAATCATTGAAACGGTTCCAGACGGTATTTCCCGCCTGTGGTACCGGAAATAGTGCCATCGAACTGACACTGCCGGAATTAGAAACCTACTCTCATGCCAAAGGCTGGGTCAATGTAGGTAAAGGCTGGGAAGAAGCGTAAGGAGGGAATATCATGACATTTAAATTTGCTCATACTAATTTCAATGTTCTCGATTTGGACAGAAGCCTGAAATTTTATAAAGAAGCCCTGGGACTGGTAGAACAACGGCGCATCGAAAATCCTAACTTCACCATTGTCTATGTCGGCAACGATGCCAGTGATTTCCAGTTGGAACTGACCTGGCTCAAAGACCGGAAAGAACCGTATAATCTGGGTGAAAATGAATTCCATACGGCGTTCCGGGTACAGGATTTTGATGCGGCTCATAAGAAACATGAAGACATGGGCTGTATCGTCTTTGAAAATAAGGCCATGGGGATTTACTTCATTGCCGATCCGGACGGATACTGGCTGGAAGTCATCCCTGTACGCTAAAAACGTAACAGGATAATCGAATGCGACAGCGAGAAAGACAACCTCTGGCAGCAGCCAGAGGTTGTTAGCGTTTATGAAAGGGGAATAAGATGTATAGACCGGAGCTTTTTATTTTTGATATGGATGGTCTTATGTTCGATACGGAGCGGATTTCCGTACCGTGCTGGCGGGCCATTGGCCGTAAATATGGTATAGATATGGAGGATTCATTTTTTGATACCATATTTGGCATGAATAATGCGAAAATAAAAGAAATATTTTTGCAGACCTATGGGGCGGACTTTCCCTATGATGCATTCCACGATGAGAAGAAGGCCATGCAGCTGGCAATCTATCATGAAAAGGGTGCCCCGGCAGAACCGGGCCTGCAGGAATGCCTGGATTACGCGCGACAGGAAGGTATCCGCTGCGCAGTCGCTTCTTCCTCTGCAGAAGAAACGGTACGGCTGCTGCTTCATAAAGCCGGATTGGAGTCCTATTTCTGCCATATCCAGAGCGGTGATGCCATGGCTCACAGTAAACCCGCCCCGGATATTTTCCTGGCAGTCTGCCGGACTCTGAGCGTACGACCGGAGCGGGCTCTTGTCCTTGAAGACTCGGGAAATGGCCTGAAAGCCGCGGCGGCAGCTCATATCCCGTCTATCTGGGTACCCGATCTGGTCCGTGTGGAACCAGCTGTGGCTGCAACGGCCTGGCATACCTGCCAGACACTGGCAGACGTGCCGCCGCTGATTCAGAATCTGCCTGTGTGGAAAGAGAGTGCGAACTAAATGAGTGAACAACGTCAACATCTGATGATAGGGCTGACCGTATTTCTGGGGATGCTGGCAGCCATTGCCCCACTTTCAACAGATATGTACTTGCCGGGACTTCCGGCCATGATGGCCGATTTCGGTGTCGTACCATCTATGATACAGCTGACGCTGACGGCGTCCATGGCCGGCATGGCTGCCGGTCAGATCATAGCCGGTCCTGTCAGCGACGATGCAGGGCGGCGGAAGCCTCTGTTTCTGGGCATGGCCGTTTTTTCCCTTTCGTCCGTCGCCTGTATTTTCTCTCCGACAATCTGGCTGCTCTTAGTATCCCGGTTTATCCAGGGGTTTGCCGGCGGTGCCGGCATCGTCATTGCCCGGGCCATTGCCCGTGATGTCTGCCGTGGAACGGCTCTGACCCGGCTCTTTTCCATGCTCATGCTGGTCAATGGCATCGCCCCTATCCTGGCTCCGGTCATAGGCGGACAGGTTTTACGGTTTTCCAGCTGGCGCGGCATATTCTGGCTGCTCGTCATCATTGGCCTGGCGCTGGCAGTCTGTGCTTTCTTCATGCCGGAAACGCTTCCCATCCGTAAGCGGATCCATGGCGGACCGCTGGCAGGCGTCCGGAGCTTCGGCAAGTTATTCCGCGATACGTATTTTATGGGACACTGTGTCATGCAGTGTTTTGCCTTCGCGGCGTTTTTCGGATATATATCGGCTTCTTCTTTCGTTTTCCAGAATATCTATGATGTGACGCCTCAGACATTCAGTCTGATTTTCGGCATCAATGGTATCGGTCTCATGATCAGCGGCGGCCTGACAGGACGGCTGGCCGGTCGCATTCCCGACTGGAAGATGCTGCGCTTTGTCCTATTGGTGGCGGTGGTAGGCAGTATGGCCCTGCTGACAGGATTCTTCCTGCACTGGTCTGTCTATGCTATTCTGGTCATTCTTTTCTTCACGGTGGCGACACTGGCCTCCTTATCGACTAGCAGCTTTTCTATGGCTATGCAGGCACAGGGAAAAAATGCCGGCAGCGCTGCGGCACTCATCGGCTTTTTCTCCATGATTTCCGGGGCAGTCATGGCTCCTGTCGTAGGAATCGCCGGCAGCTATACGGCAATCCCCATGGGCATTGTCATGGCTATAGGAGAAATAGGGGCTCTCGTATCGTTTTATCTCTTTATTTATCCAAGCCATAAGAATAGAAGAGATACAAAAGATGTGATACAATAAATGTATCAAGTTGTTTGAGGTGATAACATGAATACAAAAGCAGAAAAATTTAAAGCCTATATCGACAAGGTGGATCCCAAAGCCTTTACCGTGAACGAAATGAAAGACGACGAACGCCATTCCGTTGCTTTCCAATCGGGTATTGAAGTCAAAGGCCAGCGGCTGCCGTTCCTGGTACTCATTGACGACAGTATCTATGTCATGCTGCGCATTTTCGTCGCAACCGGAGTCGTCAATGATGGGAATAAGGCTGCCATTTATGATTTCATCAATCAGGGTAACAAAGAATACAAAGTATTCAAATTCTACATATCGGATAACGGCGATATCGTGCTCGATATCTGTCTGACTGCTACCGATGATGCCTTTAATCCGCAGCTCGTCGATGCCATGATTCGTCAGGTCGCCTATCCCTATCTGAATGATAACCTGACCAGTATTCTGGAAAAAGTATAACAGTGAAATAGAAAAAGGAATGCCCCATGATAACCTACGTTTTCATGGGGCATTCCCTTTTTAACATCAAACGTCAAACATCAAACATCAAACATCAAACATCAAACATCAAACATCAAACATCAAACATCTTTTATCTCAGCTGCGGAGTGAATCCATATATGCCAGATATTGTTCTTTTGTCATGCGTGGCTTATAGTCTTTCAGGATGTCTTCCAGGCCAGCAGCGTTGTCATAGAGAAGGTCGATGACGGTCATTGCCATTACTTTGGTCGTCTTGATATACGCGGCCTGTTTCTGGAACAGTTCAAATTCGGCACTGTGAAGGGCTCCGTGGACACAGCCTACATGAGGGTGGATACAGGGCATGAGGTTGCAGATATCGCCGACATCGGTACTGCCGGCATTGAACGGCGGGTTCGTATCGACGTGGTCCTTGCCGAAAATAGCGTCGGCGTTGGCTTCGCAGATTTTGCCCAGAGCTTTATCCTGTTCCATGGGAAGGTAACCCGGCATATCCTTGATTTCACAGGTAGCACCGATGGCGTCGGCACCGGCACGAAGGGCGCGGTTGATGCGGTCGTTGTAGAATTTCATGGCGTCGGCCGATGCGGCGCGGACGTAGCTTTCCATGCGTACCAGATCGGGCACGACGTTGACCAGATCGCCGCCGGAGGTGATAATCGGATGGAAGCGGACGTGGTCTTTTTCCTGGAATGTTTCTCTCAGGGCATTGACGCCCATGATGCCCAGCATGCAGGCATTGAGTGCATTGATACCCAGATGAGGCTGTCCGGCTGCGTGCGCTGCCTTGCCGTGGTATTCAATGAGTTTGGTGATGAAACCGCTCATGCCGCCGTTGAGGATAATGTTGCCTTCCGGGTCATCCGTCGAGTAGGCATGCATTTCCATGGCGGCATCTATATCATCGAATCCGCCCTGAAGAATGATTTCCTGCTTGCCGCCGAAGAAATGGATTTTCCCTTCATCCATGAGCTTCTTGCGGTATTCGATTTCAATACATTCTTCACTCGGCACGGCAAAGAAGACGACATCGCCACCGAGATAATCCATGGCTCCGGCATCTTTCAGCGCCATGGCGACGCCGAGCATATCGGAAATCTGGATGAAATGACCGCAGCAGTGAGCCGCGCCGGTTACTGGATCGGCTGACGGATGGCGGCGGCAGACGATAGAATCGAGTTCCCCCATGACGGCGACAGTACGCTTGGAGTTTTTGCCCTTCAGCCGGCCTTTGACACCGGTGATGGCCCAGCCTGTCGTATAAGGAATACCCAGTTTATCCATGGCTTCCTGGACTTTGGCTGATGTCTTTGTTTCTTTGTAACCCAGTTCGGGTTCATCGAATACAGACGTTCCGAACGACATGATATCTTTGGCGCGTTTATCAATGGCATCGCAGACTTTCTGTTTTAATTCTTCTTTGGTCATAGTAAAGCCTCCTTTTTAAACCTAAATGACACCTTCAAGATGGAGCATGATTTCTGCCATAATCGTCGCGCAGATAAATGTGCCCGACGATACCATCAGGGCAACGGGGACGATGCGCCAGGACAGTCTCTTGAATGCGGGGATATCTTTACCGAGGGACAGACCGCCATACGCCAGGATAGGCGTGCAGGCTGCCAGGAAGTTGACATTCTTGGTGATGGTCGTAATCCATTCGGCACCGGGGATGCCCGGAATAGAAATGACGACGGCGACAATGGAGACCCAGAATACATTGGGCAGCTTGTTCAGTACCGGGACGTGGGCGATGAGGATGCCGACAAAGCAGATGGCAATGATGATCAGGATACCGAGCCAGTCGTCGAGAGGATTGACTTTGAAACCGACGAAGTTAGCTACGAGGGTGAGGACGCCGGTGATGAAGAGGATGAGCAGGTCATCGCCCAGGGTAGATCCTTTTTTTGCTTCCTGTTCTTCCGTTTCTTCTTTTTTGATGTCTGCTGCGACGGCTTCTTCATTCTGTGCCATCGTTTCTTTTGTCTTGGCATCGGCCTGTTCTTCTTCGGTTACTTCATCTTTCCGTTTCCGGCCTGTAACGAGTTCATATACCTTGATGGTGACTGGCAGGGAAATGAACAGAGAGAAATAAATCCCGATGACCGATGTCATGAGGTTGGCAGCCCCGGCAAAGGCAGTGATTTTCTGTACTTCATCGGGAAATACGGCGACGATGGAACCAACAGAGGCGGCCATCATGCTGGCTGAACCGATGCCGCCGCCCATGGCAAGCGCATAGGGATGGAAGATTCCCGTGCGGGATACGATGCCGGCGAGAATGGAAATCCAGAGTGCCCCAAAGAGAGTTCCGCAGATGTACATACCCATGACGCCACGGCCTTCAGGGGAGAAGATGCCGAATTTTTCGGCGATGATAGCCACATTAGCTTCCCGGTCGATGGAGTAGCAGGCACCGATGGCTTCCCGGCCCATTTTCAATAAAATAGCCGTAGGAAGGCCGAAAATCAATGTGCCGAAGAAATGGCCGAATTCCTGCATGATCAGGGCCAGACCGGAATTCAGGAGCAGATGAAGGTTCGGGCCGATGCCCAGACCGATTTTGGCAATCAGGAAGAGCATGGTGATGCCCATGAGATTGCCTGCACGGGTCATCTGTTTTTCATTCAGGATGTGGAAGGATGGATAGGAAATGATACCGCCCAGTACCAGTGCATAGAGCATTGGCAGGAAGATGACGAGTCCATGTTTCTGGATGCCGATAAATTCTGCCACGATGACGAGCAGCAAGGCAAACACATGGATTTTCCAGTTTTTAATAAGGTCCAATTTAGTGCCTCCTAAAACATAAGATAAAAACATGAAAACATATATATAAATAATAACGGCTGCCTTGTCGCAACCGCCATTATTCTACAATATAATGTACCAGAATGCAATTGTATTTTTACGATAGACAGCATGCATGTCATACATTCCGCGCGGCCAGTGTATCTAACGGTTCATTCGTGCGGATGAATGATGTTTGTGGGTTTTCTTTTAAAAATGCCAGTGCATAGGATATACAGGCCGTTGTGCCGTAGACGAGAGCGTCTTCATCGAGGTCGAATTCCGGTGTATGATGATTGCCACCAGTACCTTTTGACGGGTTAGCAATGCCTGTAAAGGTGAGGACTCCCGGATAGAGCCGGGTGAGGATAGCGAATGTTTCCGATGCCATCCACGGTTCGCACTTTGTCAGTATATCATTTCCCAGGGAGGCCGTTATGGCTTTTTCTGCCAGGGCCGCGCAGGTTTTGTCGTTGTGGACCTCATATAACGGTTTGGGTACGGGACCGCTGGTCCAGCTGCAATGGTAGCTGGCACAGGTGTGGTCCAGGAGATGATAAAATTCATCATAAAAGGGTTTGCCAGCTTTATCGTAATCAAAATAACGGCAGGTACCGCCAAAGGTCAGCTCCTGGGGGACGACATTCTGCAATTCACCGCTGTGGAGGCTGCCGATAGAGACGGCCAGGCACTGGCGTGGCGGGACAGCGCGCAGGCGCAGTCCCTGTAATTCCTGATTAAAGGCGGAAAAGCAGTCGATGGGACTGTGGCACAGGTCCGGACGGGATCCGTGACCTCCCTGTCCGTGAATGGTAATATCGAAACGGAACCCTCCCGCCATGGGGGCATCGGGACAGATGGCGATTTTACCCGTCGGGATATCCCAGCGCAGATGAGTGGCGTAGCATCCATCGATGTGATAGCCGCTCTTTGTTTCCAGCCAGGGAACGATGTATTCCATAGCGTGTGAGTCTTCTTCTCCTTGTTCGAACAGGCAAATGATGGTGCCGGACCAGGTATCTTTACATTCATGCAATATCTTTGCCGCTACCAGCAGCATGGCGATGTGACCATCATGACCGCAGGCATGCATGACACCGGGAATCTGGGAGATACATGTCCTTTTTTGAGAAAGATTCATTGCTCCTTCCTGTACGGGCAGGGCATCAATATCGGCGCGGAGCAGCAAGGTGGGTCCCGGCTGTCCGCTTTCCAGGATGGCGGCGATTCCCCCTTTTTCAATGGACTGGGAGGGAATATGCCAGCCGCTCAGTTTTTCTTTTATATATGCCAGAGTCTTCGTTTCCTGCCAGGAAAGTTCCGGGTATTCATGACAGTGGCGACGGATTTCGACGAGCAGGGGGAATTGCGTTTCTACTAATTTTTTTATATCCAGAGACATGGAATAACCTCCTTGCAGTATAATTTTTCTACATTATAGCATATTTAAACAGTAATACAAGACGGAACATGAGATTTCCTTATAATGGACCTGCAATGCGGTCTGGGATAACCTTGTAATTTTCAGGCATATCATAGTATAATTAAGTATTCTGATAATATATTACAGAATTATAAGCCGGGAAATGAACTGGAATCCTTCTGTTGTAGGAAATGGGGTGTAGCTGTTGAATCCAATTGTACGGCGCGTTCTGCGTGCTTTTCGTGATGCCGGTTTTGAAGCGTATATCGTAGGCGGGGCTGTGCGGGACCTGTTGATGAAGCGGCAGCCTCATGACTATGATGTGACGACATCGGCGAGGCCGGAGGAAATCCGTGCCATAGCAGAAAAAGAACACTGGCACACCGTAGAAATCAACGGAGAAGCCTTTGGCATCGTCGTCCTGGTCGTCGATGGACTGACTATCGAGACGGCTACATTCCGGGGAGAACGGTATGGAACGGACAGTCACCGGCCAGAAACAGTCTGGTACGCTTCTACGCTTCGTGAAGATGTGATGCGCCGCGATTTTACCGTCAATGCCCTGGCTATGGATGACGAAGACCATATTTATGATTATACAGGTGGTCAGAAAGATATCCGTAAGAAACGTCTGGTTACCGTAGGCGACCCGCGGCGCCGGTTCAGTGAAGATGCCCTGCGCCTGTTCCGGGCCTGCCGGTTTACGGGACAGCTTGATTTCCTGCCGGTAAAAGAGCTGCTCCGTGCTATGCCGGCGGCATACGACCGTGTACGGGGATTGTCGCTGGAACGGGTCGTGTCTGAAATTGACCGGCTCATGGTAACGCCGGCTGCTTATAAAGGTCTTGATGTCCTCGTCCGCAGCGGCCTCGGTCAGTGCAGCTGCCGGCAGAAAGAAAATGGCATCTACCACGAAATCCCCATTCTGCCGGAACTGGCCCATCTGCCGGATACACCACAGTCGCTGCCGTTTCATGCGTTTGATGCCTGGTTCCATACCCTGGCCGTCGTCGCCCATACGCCGGCTGATCCGGTTATCCGCTATGCTGCGCTGTTTCATGATGTGGCGAAGGGACTGCCGGGAATCCGTGGCGTACACAAAGGCCGTCTGACCGATTATGGGCACGATGACAAAGGCGCCGAAATGGCTGCGGATATCCTGACCCGGTGGCATAAGAACCCGGCCTTTGTCCGGCGTATAGCCTGGCTGGTCCGGACGCATATGAAATTCCATTATTTTGCCAATACGGGCGAAGGGGATATCAATAAATGGCTGCGCCGGGAGGCATTATATGGCCCGTTCCGGCGCAGTGAAGAAATGGCAAAAGCCATCCGCCAGGCGACGGCTCTGGCTGTCGGTGATATCTGGGGATGCGGCCATGAACATACCGATACGAGCGGTACCGAATCATTTGGTGCCTTTATGGAAGAAATGGCGTGGGAAATGCCCGTCAGTACGAAAGACCTGCATTACGACCGCCGCCTGCCTGGTGCATGTGGCCGCCGTACGGGGGACTGCCTGCGCAATCTCCTGAAACGCGTCCAGAATAAACAGCTGGAAAATGACCCGGCTGCGCTGCTCGATGCGGCAGAAAAATGGCTGAAACGCCATGAAGAGGCTGAAACTCAATGAATACAGAGGATAAAAAAAGACAACAATTCATGAAACGGCGTATTGCTGCATGCATCGTCGTCATGTTTACTGTATGTGCCGTCGTTTTTGGCCGGTTGTTCTGGCTGCAGGTCGTGAAGGGACCCAGCCTGTCCCGCCGGGCCGACGCCCAGACGGAAGAAAGCCGGAAAATTCAATCTCCGCGCGGTACGATTCTGGACCGGGATGGCCGGGTATTGGCTATCAGCGAAATGGCAAAGTCGCTGTATGCCGATCCTACTATGATCAACCGAAGTCCCAGTGAAATGGCCCATATTCTCGCCCCATATCTGAAAATAAAGGAAAGCGAGATACAGGAGCGGCTCCAGCGGGATACGGCCTTTGTCTGGTTGGAACGGACGATGGATCATGACCACTATGAAGCACTGCAACAGGTGATAAAAGATGAAAAGCTGCAGGGGCTGCGGTTTAATGATGAAAACCACCGGTACTATCCCAATGGCAAAATGGCGGCCCAACTCATCGGATTTGTAGGAGAAAACGACCAGGGGCTGGATGGCATTGAAATGGTGCTGGACAAAGAAATAAAAGGGGATGTGCAGAAGTTCCATATTACGACAGACCGTAATAACGTTCCTATTCTCGAATCGGCGCTGGAAAAGATACTGCCAGACCAGGAACGGTCGGTCCAGCTGACCATAGACAGCACGATTCAATATGTCGTGGAAAAAGGGCTGGACGGCATCATGCAGCGCAATCATCCGTCAGGGGCCGCCATCATCGTCATGAATCCCAAGACAGGAGAAATCCTGGCGATGGGAAGCCGTCCGAATTTCGATCCCAACGAATACGGTAAGGGTAATGCGGAAGCGTATAAGAACCGGGCCGTGGTCAATTTGTATGAACCGGGCTCGACCTTTAAGCCGATTATGGCAGCTTCTGCCCTCGATTCGGGGAAATGGGATGTCAACCGCGTATACCATGACGTAGGATATATCGACGTCGATGACCGGACCATCCACAACTGGGATGATGCCGGCATGGGCAATGTCACCATTAAGGAAATATTGAAATTTTCCATTAATACCGGCATGGCATATATTGGCATGCAGATGGGCGGCCGCATAGAAACGGAATATGCCCGGCGTTTTGGCTTCGGCCAGCCGACGGGAATCGAACTGCCCGGCGAAGGGGCCGGCATCCTGTTTGATGCTTCTTCTATGAGCCGTGTCGATGAAGCGATTATGGGCATCGGCCAGGGCAATGCCGTGACGCCGCTCCAGATGGTCCAGGCTTTCGGGGCTATTGCCAATGGCGGTCATATGATGAAGCCCTATGTAATCAAAGAAATCGATAATCCCGATGGTTCCATTTATAAAAAGGCCGAACCGACAGAAGTCGGTCAGCCTGTCTCGGCCGACGTAAGCAAGACCATCAGTAAAATCATGGCAGAAGAAATTTCTTCCGGCGGCGGACAGAATGCCCACATTGCCGGGTATGATTTCTGCGGTAAGACAGGGACGGCTCAGAGGCTCAACGCCGAGGGAACCGGCTATGCGGAAGGACAGTATATTGGCTCCTTTGTCGGCTTTGGGCCGTTGGAAGATCCGCAGTTTGTCGTCCTCATCGTCGTCGATAATCCATCAGGCGTCTATTATGGCGCCCAGGTAGCGGCACCTGTATTCAAAGAGATTATGGAAGAAATTGTACGATTTAAGGGAATTCGTCCATCTCATGGGCAGGAAAATCTGCTGCCACGTCGAAAACAAGAAGAGAAGGGGCAGCGGCGCCATATGCCGGAAATTCACCGCAGTGACGACGGCATCCTCATGCCATCTTTCATTGGCTGGGATAACCGGGAAGTCAATGACTGGCTGGACAAAGCCGGGCTTGGCTTTGTGCCGAACGGAGCCGGACGCGCCGTATATCAGAGTCCGAAAGCAGGTACATATGTCAGGAATGGCGATGATGTCCACGTGACATTCCTGCGTTAAAAGGGGGAGTTTTTGTGTTATTGTTAGATGGGAAGGCTGTAGCAGCCTTTCATCGTGAGAGGGTAGAGAGCAAAATTTACGATTTCCAGGAACAACATATCCGTCCAGAACTGGCTATCGTCCTGGCCGGTCAGGATAAGCCCTCGGCGATGTATGCCTCTTCGATGCAGCGCGTAGCCCGCAACGTCGGATTATCCGCTGAAATTTACCGTTTGTCCGAATCGGTAAGCGAACGGGACATCATTTCCATGCTCGAACATTTCAATGAGCAGAAACATATTTTTGGCATTCTCATGATGATGCCCCTGCCGCATCATCTCAACGCTTCACGGATCATCAACTGCATCAGTCCCGATAAAGACGTAGATGGACTGACCGATACGAATATTGCCCGCCTGTTTTCCGGGAGGTCCGGATTTGTACCGTGTACGCCCCGTGCCGTTATGGCCATTCTGGATTATTATCACATTTCACTGACGGGGAAGGATGTCGTTATCATTGGCCGGAGCAATGTCGTCGGCAAGCCACTGGCCCAGCTCTGCCTGAACCGCAATGCGACCGTTACTCATTGCCATACGCGCACCCATGATCTGAAAGCCGCGGCACGGCGGGCGGATATTCTGATCAGTGCCGCCGGGGCGCCGGGACTCATAACGGCCGATATGGTCAAACCGGGAGCTGTCGTCATTGACGTAGGAATCAACCGCGTCGATGGCAAGACTGTCGGCGATGTAGATTTCGAAGGCGTTTCCCAGGTTGCAGGGGCACTGACACCCGTGCCGGGTGGCGTAGGTGCCGTTACGACTATGATGGTTTTGGAAAACGTAGTCTGCCGGGGTGCATGGACGGACTAGGTTTATTATAAATAATATGATGAGAATGGAAGGTGTTTAGTCATGCATATTATGGATAATTTCCTCATTTATTACCTGCAACGGTTTGACAAGTACTGCTTTGAAGTAGTACTGCACGGCCATACCTATACCATAGGGACGGGCAAACCCCTGTTCCGCGTATTGGTGCATAAGGATATTCCTAAAAAAGAACTCCTTACGTCTACCTCGCTGGCATTGGGCGAAGCCTATATGAAAGGCGATATCGAAGTGGAAGGAGATTTGTTCGTCGTCTTAAAATGCATTCTCGAACAAATCGACCAGTTTTCCCTGGACCGGTCAGCTGTCAACAATCTTCTTTATCCGTCAGAAGATAAATCGACACAGCGCGAAGAAGTATGCTCTCATTACGACCTGGGGAATGATTTCTACAAACTCTGGCTGGATCCGACCCTGAGCTATTCCTGTGCCTATTTCAAACATGATGACGACACGCTGGAACAGGCACAGCGCAATAAAGTAGATTATATTTTATCCAAACTCCATCTGGAAAAGGGCATGAGTCTCCTCGATATCGGCTGTGGCTGGGGCTTCCTGCTCATAGAAGCAGCCAAAAAATACGGCGTAACCGGTTATGGCTGCACCCTGAGTCACGAACAATGGGCCATGGGGCAGGAACGCATCAAAAAACTGGGACTGGAAGGACAGATCCATATTGACCTTATGGATTACCGGGATCTGCCCAAAAAGAGACTGAAATATGACCGGCTGGTCAGCGTCGGTATGCTGGAACACGTAGGCCGTTCCCAGTACGAACGCTATATGTCCATTGCCAATCAGATTTTGAAGCCGGGCGGACTGTTCCTTCTCCATTATATTGATGGCCGGGACGAAAAAAACAGCAATCCCTGGATGCGCAAGTATATCTTCCCCGGCGGCACACTGCCGACAGTCTATGAAATCCTGAAGCTGGCTTATGATGGCGATTTCCAGATCCTCGATGTGGAAAGTCTGCGCCGTCATTATTATCGCACTCTAAGCTGTTGGTATCACAATTTCCAGAAGGTACGTGACCAGGTAGCTGCCGATAAGGGAATGGAATTCGTCCGCATGTGGGACTTATACCTCTGTGGTTGTGCCGTAGCATTTTATATCGGCTATATCGACGTCCATCAGCTGCTCTTTACCAAAGGGACGAACAACGATCTGCCTATGACACGCTGGTATTAATCTGGAATATAAATTTTAATGTATTTTGTTCAATCCTCTATATGGCAGGAGACAAAGGGGAACTGAGTATGCTATACTAATAGTATGATTTACTTTTTCATGTCAACAAAGCTTTTTTCTAGAAGGAGGTATGAACATGGCAGTAGAATTTTATAAATGTGAATTATGCGGCAATATCATTGCCGTCATCAAAAACGGCGGTGGCAAGAATCTCGTCTGTTGCGGCCAGCCGATGACCCATCTTGTGGCAAATACCGTAGATGCATCGGCTGAAAAGCATACACCGGCAATTGCTAAAGAAGGGGCTATGCTGCAGGTGACCGTAGGTTCGATAGAACATCCCATGCTGGACAACCATTACATCGAATGGATTGCCCTGGAATGCGATGGCAAATTGACCTTTAAGTACCTGAAACCGGGTGAAGCTCCCAAAGCTGATTTCCATACCGTGGATAAGGGTACTGTATATGCATACTGCAACCTTCATGGCTTATGGAAGGCTGATATTTAGAAAGTATAGGCACGAGCCTGAGGCGGAAGTCTCTGGCGTTATGTAACAGGTGGGGCTGTCTTACGGGGCAGCCCCTGTTTTTTTAGGAGGGAAAGGGCTTGAAAAAAATATGGTTTGTCCGTCATGGAGAAAGTGCTGCTAATGCGGGTGAAGCAACCCGGGATCATCGTACGATACCGCTTTCCTCTCTGGGGGAAGAGCAGGCCCGGGCTGTCAGCATTATTATCCCCAAACCGAAGCTTATCATTACATCCCCTTACCTGAGGGCCCGGCAGACGGCAGCTCCGCTCATGCGGCTCTATCCCGATGTACCTGTAGAAACGTGGGATTGTGTCCATGAATTTGTCTATCTGTCACCCCGCACCTGTACCGGTACGACATCGGCCCAGCGCCGGCCCCGGGTCATTGCCTACTGGCGTCATCTGGATCCAGACTATGTGGACGGCGACGATGCCGAATCATACAAGCATCTCCTGCAGCGTATCCACCAGACCATAGACCGGCTTCGCGGCCGTCCCGAGTCGTTCATCGTCGTTTTCAGCCATGCCCAGTTTATGCGCAACCTCCTTCTGGTCATGCAGGAACCGGATCTTTCTCCCCGTGACTATATGAAACGGTTCCGGAAAAGCGCGACTATCCGCAACGGTCAGATCGTAGGAATCCGGCTGTAACGGAATTTGACAGAACTGGCCTTTCATGGTAAAATACTATCACTGCATTGTGTGCAGCCTATTTTATTTTAAACTATGAGGTGATGTAGAAAATGGCAACGAGGAGAGACCCGCGTTTTAAAGAATGTCGCCGGTTCGGACTGAATGTGTACGGACATCCTAAGGCATTAAAACGCGTCAAAAAAGAACAGCGTCAGAAAAAAATGTCTGAATACGGTACACAGTTACTGGAAAAACAGAAGCTCCGTGCATATTACAACCTGCTGGAACGTCAGTTTGTCCGGTATTATGATAGAGCAAAGAAGATGGAAGGTGTTACGGGCGAAAACATGCTGAAACTGCTGGAATGCCGTCTTGATAACATCGTTTATCGCATCGGTTTTGCTAATTCCATCCGCCAGGCACGTCAGATGGTCAACCATGGCCATATCCTCGTCGATGGCAAACGCTGCGACATTCCGTCCGCCCGCGTAAACGTTGGTTCCGTCGTATCCCTGAAAGAAGCTTCCCGTTCGAACGAAATGTTCAAGAAATCCTTCCAGGAACTCAAATCCTTCGATGTAGCTTACATCGACAAAGATTTCGACAACTTTGCTGGCACCCTTACCCGCATGCCGGAACGTGACGAACTCCCAATCGAAATCAACGAAACACTGATCGTCGAATTGTACTCCAAATAATAGACAATATATCTGGATTACAACAACCTATGCAGAAAACAGGAAATCCTATGGATTTCCTGTTTTTTTATTCCAGATCAGGTTTTATCGATGAGCCACTTATTACATAGCAACATGAATCTTTTTCCCACAGAATGCAATACCGTATTTCAAGACAGATGGTATCTGCTTCTGCTTGAATTCAGCTATATAATGCTGTTTTTCGATTATAAATCAGACACATCGCCTGAATCCGCACAGAATCGGTTGAGAATTTCGCTTTGGAAAACATGGGTCAGTTCAGCATTGGGAATCATGAGCTGGCAAAGGCGCCCATTGGGAACCGGCGTATTTTTTACAGCTGTCAGATAACCGGTCATCAATAAGAGCGTGTAAAGTTCGTCTTTATTTTGGGAAATATCCTTGTATATTAAACCTTCACGGATTACGGCGGCAACAGTACCGCCGTGCAAAAGAGTCAGTAGGTTTTTCTCCTGGTTTCTTGTGTTCCTTTGCAGCATATGCTGGATGATAGCATTCGAAGACGTATTTTCGTTCTAATGAGAAGAAATAGAACTGGATACTAGGGAGAATTTATGATATAATAATCTGTCACTATAGAGATAGAAAGGAACTTGTTATTATGTTGGGACGTTTTTCCAGAACGGAATTATTGCTGGGTCATGTTGCCATGGAAAAGCTGGCACAGACGACGGTAGCTATTTTTGGGATTGGCGGTGTCGGTTCTTATGTGGCCGAAGGTCTGGCCCGTTCCGGTATCGGTCATTTTGTTCTCGTCGATAATGATCTGGTCTGTCTGACCAATATCAACCGGCAGATTCATGCGACATCGAAGACGGTTGGCAAAAAGAAGACGGAAATGATGAAGCAGCGGATTCTGGATATCAATCCCCAGGCTGTTGTCGATACGATAGAAGAATTTTTTATGCCTGATGTAGCGGACAAGTTTTTCCAGCAGCACTACGATTATATCGTCGATGCTATCGATACGATGACCGGAAAAATCGCCCTCGTCGTGGAAGCAGATAAGAGACATATCCCTATTATCAGCTGCATGGGTGCCGGCAACAAGCTGGATCCTACGAAGTTTGAAGTAGCCGATATTTACAAGACCAGTGTGGATCCTCTGGCACGGGTCATGCGCCGCGAACTGAAGAAGCGGCATATAAAAAAATTAAAAGTCGTGTACTCCAAAGAACAGCCGTTGAAACGCCGTCAGAGCGGCTGCGGTGCCAACTGTATCTGTCCGCCCGGGAGCTCTCACAGCTGTGACTTCCGTCGTTCTGTACCGGGGAGTATTTCCTTTGTACCGTCGGTAGCAGGGCTGATTATTGCCGGGACTATTGTCAATGACCTGGTAAAAGACTGTATTGAAGACGATACGAAAGCAGAAGGACCGGGAACGGGCGTACTGAATCGCTGAGTTATCGAATATAATAATAATTTTGGAATCATGAGGATGGACTGAACGGGAATTGTCATCAAAGCTGTGATGGCAGTTCCTGTTTTTTTGCCAGATGCAGTATCGCAGCGCTATCAGAGGCTGTGGTATACTATAGTATATATTTAATAATAGATTAGGAGACCCGGATAGATGAGAGATGCTTCGTTTTTAGGAACCCAGCCGGTCAGCAGGCTGCTCTGGAAATTTTCAGTCCCGGCCATTACCGGTACGGTCATTACGGCTTTGTACAATGTAGTTGACAGTATCTTTGTTGGCCAGGGCATTGGTGAACTGGCACTGACAGCTGTCACCGTTGCCTTCCCGGTTCAGACCCTGCTCATGGCGTTTGGCATGCTCATCGGTGTCGGTTCAGCCAATATCATTTCTATCCGCCTGGGACAGGGGCGGACAGACCGGGCAGAAGGTATACTGGGGAATGCCTTTACCCTGATGTTTGCCATCATGGTTGTAACGACCGGATTGTTCCTGTGGTATCTCGATTCCCTGCTGCAGGATTTCATGGGAGTGGATCCGGCTGTCCTGCCCTATGCCCACGATTTCATCAGCATTATTCTCGTAGGTAGTGTATTCCAGCACATCGGTTTTGGCATCAACAATGTCATCCGCGCCCAGGGAGATCCACGGACGGCCCTGGCGACACAAATCATAGCAGGTATCATTAACGTCATACTGAATTACTTGTTTGTGTTCACGTTCCAGTGGGGAATCAGTGGGTCGGCACTGGCAACGGTACTGGCACAAGCCGTAGCGGCTGTCTGGGTCACCTGGTATTTTATCTGGGGCCCGGCTGTGCTGAAGCTGCGGTGGAAATATCTCCGTCCCCGGCTGCATAGTATACTGGATATCGTCAAAATAGGCTGTTCTCCCTTTATGATGCAGCTGGCTGCCACAGCTGTCATGGTCGTCTTCAATGTAAAAATCCAGTTTTATGGCGGCGTGACGGCAGTAGCTGCCTACGGCATCATAAACCGGCTTATGATGCTCATTTTTATGCCTGTCGTCGGCATCAGCATGGGAGCCCAGCCTATTTTAGGATTCAATTTTGGGGCCAGAAAGTATGACCGCGTCCTGCATACACTCCGGCTGGCTCTGTTGGCGGCAACGGGGGTCAGCATTCTGGGATTTATCATCGCCGAAGTGTTTCCCCAGGAAATCATCCGTATTTTTAACGATTCACCGGACCTGCTCCGCGTCGGGGTGAGAGCGATGCGTATATATCTGGTGATGACGCCCGTCGTCGGCTCTTCCATCATAGCGGGAAATTATTTCCAGGCCGTCAATAAGCCCCTTTTTTCCCTGTTCTTTACGATCAACCGCCAGGTCTTTTTCCTCATTCCCTGTGTCTATTTGTTTTCCTCGTTCCTGGGGCTGGATGGCATCTGGCTGGCAGGAGCCGTCAGTGACGGGGCGGCGTTCATCGTTACGACAGCGGCATTAGTCTATAATGTACGACAAATGAAAAAACGGATACCGGCCTAAACCGATGGGTGGTATGTATTGTCCTGTTATCATCAAGGAGACTGTCCTGTCGTGCAGTCTCCTTTTTCTGTACATATGTTCGCCAATATGCTATACTGGGATAACGGAAAATTGCTATTCCTTTGTTCTGATTCGAGGTCTGCTATGGATATACAATCGCATTTAAATAAAGATTATGATACGTCTCATCCGTTCCGGGTCGTTGCGCCATATGAACCGATGGGAGACCAGCCGGAAGCCATTGCATCACTGGCTGAAGGGGTAAAGTCTGGTCAGTGGGCGCAGGTCCTGCTGGGGGCTACGGGGACAGGCAAGACGTTTACCATGGCCAAGGTCATTGAAGCCGTGCAGAAACCGACGCTGGTCATTGCCCACAACAAGACGCTGGCTGCCCAGCTTTGCAGTGAATTCAAGGCGTTTTTCCCCGATAATGAAGTAGCATACTTTGTCAGTTACTACGATTACTATCAGCCGGAAGCGTATATTGCTTCGACCGATACGTATATTGAAAAAGATGCGTCTATCAATGATGAAATCGATAAACTGCGTCATTCGGCGACGATGAGCCTCTTTGAACGGCGTGATGTCATTATCGTCGCGTCCGTGTCCTGTATCTATGGCCTGGGCGATCCGGAAGATTACAGTGAACTCGTCGTTTCTCTGCGGCTGGGGCAGGAAAAGCCACAGGAAGAAATCCTGCACAAGCTGGTCGATATCCAGTATACACGCAATGATGTGAGCCTGGAACGGGGAACGTTCCGCGTCCACGGTGACACCATCGAAGTATTTCCGGCGGCCTTTGATAATTCTGTCATCCGCATTGAAATGTTCGGTGATGAAATCGACAGGCTGACCGAAGTAGACGTACTGACCGGGGAAGTCATTGCCGAACGGAAACACGTGGCGATTTATCCGGCCAGTCATTATGTTACGACGAAAGAAAAGATGGAACGGGCTCTGGAAACTATCAGGAACGAACTGGATGAACGGCTCAAAGAGCTGAAAGATGGCGGTCATCTCCTGGAAGCCCAGCGACTGGAACAGCGGACCCGTTACGACATGGAAATGATGGAAGAAATGGGGTATTGTTCAGGGATTGAAAACTATTCCCGTCACCTGGCAGGACGAAAAGCCGGACAGGCCCCGTATACGCTGCTCGACTATTTCCCTGACGATTTCCTCATTATGGTTGATGAATCCCACGTGACACTGCCACAGCTGCGGGCCATGTATGCCGGTGACCGTTCGCGCAAGAAGTCGCTCATCGAATATGGATTCCGCCTGCCGTCGGCCCTGGATAACCGGCCCCTGACTTTTGATGAATTTACGGAACGGATCAATCAGATTATTTTTGTCAGCGCCACACCGGGAGATTATGAAATGGAAGTGCAGACTAATCTGGCCCAGCAGATTATCCGGCCGACGGGGCTGCTCGATCCGGAAGTGGAAGTCCGCCCCATTGCCGGCCAGATGGACGACCTCCTGGGTGAAATCCGCAAGCGCCGTGAGCGTCACGAACGGGTGCTGGTCACGACGCTGACGAAAAAGATGGCAGAAGACCTGACGGATTACTTGAAAGAAATGGGAGTGCTCGTGCGCTACCTCCATTCCGATATTGCTACCATCGAACGGGCCGATATCATCCGGGACCTGCGGGCCGGCGTGTTTGATGTCCTGGTTGGTATCAACCTGCTGCGTGAAGGTCTCGACATGCCGGAAGTGTCGCTGGTGGCTATTCTCGATGCCGATAAAGAAGGGTTCCTGCGGTCCGATACGGCTCTCATCCAGACTATGGGCCGGGCAGCCCGTAATGTCCATGGCAAGGTCATCATGTATGCCGATAAGATTACCGATTCCATGGCCCGTGCCATAGATGAAACGAAACGGCGTCGGAAAGTGCAGGATGCCTATAATAAAGCACACCATATTACGCCCAAGTCGGTCAAAAAAGAGGTAGTCGATCTGATAGAACTGACGAAAGTAGCAGAGGACCAGAAAGAGTATGGTCATAGTACGGATAAACCGCTGACCCGGGATGCGCTGCACAAGGTCATCCAGACGGTAACATTGCAGATGAAGCAGGCTGCTAAGAGTCTGGAATTTGAAAAAGCGGCAGAATTGCGGGACCGCCTGGGACAATTACGGCAGAAACTGGCCGATATGAGCCAGGACGATACGCTGCCTAAAGAGATGCAGGGAAGTGACATGCCGAAGCGGCGGTACCGGCGCAAAATCAAGCGGCCCGATGCGAAGAAGAGATAAATCGCAGGCCGCAGTTTGCAGGCCGTAACGGCTCGTTTTTCATCAAACCTCAAACATCAGACGTCAAACTTCAAACGGGAGGCACAAAGTGCAAGATAAGTATATTGTCATCAAAGGTGCCAGACAGCACAATCTGAAGAATATAGATGTAAAAATACCCAGGGATAAACTAGTCGTATTTACCGGCCTGTCAGGGTCAGGGAAGTCGTCCCTGGCTTTCGATACGATTTATGCCGAAGGACAGCGGAGATATGTCGAATCGCTGTCAGCGTATGCCCGCCAGTTCCTGGGACAGATGGATAAGCCCGATGTCGATTACATTGAAGGGCTGTCGCCGGCTATTTCTATCGATCAGAAGACGACGAGCCGGAATCCCCGGTCTACTGTAGGGACGGTCACAGAAATCTACGATTACCTGCGATTGCTGTATGCCCGTGCCGGGGAAGCGTTCTGCCCGAAGTGCGGCAAGCCCATCCGCCAGCAGACAATCCAGCAGATGGCCGATTCCCTCATGGCTCTGGGTGACGGGGAAAAAGTCATGATCATGGCACCCGTCGTCGATGGGCGAAAGGGGACTCATCAGAAAGTATTGTCCCGTCTGGTCAAAGACGGATATGTCCGGGTGCGCGTCGATGGAGAAGTCTATCTTTTGTCGGACGATATTCCTCTGGAAAAGAATAAGAAGCATACTATCGAAGTCATTGTCGATCGCCTGGTCATCAAGGACAGTATCCTGACTCGGCTAACTGACTCTCTGGAAACGGCAGCGAAATTAGGCGAAGGCATCGTCCATGTCTTCCGCATGAGCACGAAAGAAACTGTGACGTACAGCCAGCATTTTGCCTGCCCCGATTGTCATGTGAGCCTGCCGGAAATCGAGCCTCACCTGTTTTCGTTCAATAGTCCCTTTGGTGCCTGTCCGGCCTGCTCAGGCATCGGCAGTACCATGGAAGTTGATCCCCATCTGTGTCTGCCTCATGGTGATGTATCCTTTGCCGACGGCTGTATTGCTGCCCTCAGCAGTAATCCCGATTCATGGTTCATGCGTCAGCTGGGAGGCCTTTTGAAACCGTATGGATTTACGATACAGAATTGCTATAATGACCTGCCGGAAGAACTGCAGCAGAAATTGCTCTACGGTTCGGATGATGAATGTGTCTTTGAATATGAAAATCTGCGCGGTGAAGTTAAGACATTCTCGACGCCCTTTGAAGGGGTTATACCGATGGTGCGCCGCCGTTACCGCGAAGCTTCATCAGATATGATGCGCGACCAGTTTGGCCAGTTTATGTCGGTCAAGCCGTGTACGGCCTGTCATGGGGCCCGGTTGCGGCCGGAAGCGCTGGCTATTAAAATCGGTGGACTGGACATCCATGAGCTGACAGATTTACCCGTGACGGATATGATTCACTTTTTTGATACGTTGGAACTCAGCCATCGGCAGCAGCTGATTGCCAAACAGATTCTCAAAGAAATCAGGGCCCGCCTCGATTTCCTGCGGACCGTAGGGCTGGAATATCTCACATTGTCCCGGACTGCAGGTACTTTGTCAGGCGGGGAAGCCCAGCGCATCCGCCTGGCTACGCAGATAGGTTCTGGTCTGGTCGGCGTCCTGTATATTCTCGATGAACCGTCTATCGGCCTTCATCAGCGGGACAACGACAAACTGCTCGGTGCCCTGAAGCATCTCCGCGACCTGGGAAATACCCTGATTGTCGTAGAACACGACGAAGATACCATGCGGGCGGCCGATTATATTCTCGATATCGGGCCGGCAGCCGGAGAACACGGGGGACGGATTGTTGTCCAGGGGACGGCGGAAGATATCATGGCATGCCCGGAATCCCTGACTGGACAGTATCTGAAAGGGACGAAATTCATCCCTGTTCCGGCACAGCGCCGTCCGGGAAATGGAACGCAGATTGAAATCGTCGGTGCGGCAGAACATAATTTAAAAAATATCGATGTAGCCTTTCCTCTGGGAACACTTACGGTAGTGACCGGTGTATCTGGTTCAGGAAAATCGACACTGGTCAATGAAATCCTTTATAAAGGGATGGCAGAAGCCGTGTATGGTACGCCCCACCGGCCGGGAAAATTTAAAGAATTGCGCGGCACAGAATACATCGATAAAATCATCAATATCGACCAGTCGCCTATCGGACGGACTCCCCGATCCAACCCGGCTACCTATACGGGGGTCTTTGATTTCATCCGCCAGCTGTTCAGCCAGACGCCGGAAGCCAAGGTCCGTGGCTATAAAGCCGGTCGGTTTAGTTTCAACATCAAAGGCGGCCGCTGTGAAGCCTGCCGGGGCGACGGCATCATCCGCATCGAAATGAATTTCCTGCCCGATGTCTACGTGCCCTGTGAAGTATGCCATGGTACGCGGTACAACAGGGAAACGCTGGAAGTAAAGTATAAAGGCAAGACGATTTCCGATGTCCTGAACATGACCGTAGATGAAGCCTGCGATTTCTTTGCCCAGATTCCGCGCATCCTCAATAAACTGAAAACGCTCCAGCAGGTCGGTCTCGGGTATATCCGACTGGGACAGCCTGCGACGACCTTATCCGGCGGGGAAGCCCAGCGGGTAAAATTGGCGACAGAGCTTTCCAAGAGAAGTACCGGGCGCACGTTGTATATCCTCGACGAACCGACGACTGGGCTGCATACGGCGGATATCCACAAGCTGATGGATGTCCTGCAGCTCCTCGTCGATGGAGGAGATACAGTCATCGTCATAGAACACAATCTCGATGTCATCAAGGCGGCTGATTATCTCATCGATCTGGGACCTGAAGGCGGCGACGGAGGCGGCACGGTCGTTGCGACGGGGACGCCGGAAGATATCTGCGCTGTCCCGCAGTCGTATACGGGGCAATTCCTGAAACCCGTACTGGAACGGACGCGGAAACTCATGGAAGAACGAGGTGACCAATAGTGGCATTTTCACAGGCCGTGCTCGAAAAAGTGAATAATCTGACGACCCAGCCCGGCGTGTATTTATGGAAAGATGCCAAAGGTCATATTATTTATGTGGGCAAGGCAGTCAATCTGCGCAACCGCGTCAAAAGTTATGTCCGCAACGATGCCAACCGGGCCGTCAAAGTGGCGGCTATGATCAGTCATGCTGTCGATCTGGAAACCATCGTCGTAGCCAATGAAATGGAAGCGCTGATTCTGGAAAATACGCTCATCAAGAAGCATCATCCCCGGTATAATATCATGCTTCGCGATGACAAGACCTATCCTTATATCAAGGTGACGCTGCAGGACGACTATCCGCGGGTCTGCATGACCCGGCGGGTCCTGCGTGATGGTGCCCGGTATTTCGGCCCCTTTGCCGATGCCGGGGCAGTGCACCGCGTCCTGAAACTGATGCAGCGTGCCTTCCACATCCGGACCTGCCGCAATCTCAAAGCAGACCGGCCGTGCCTGCAGTATCATATGGGACATTGCGATGCGCCCTGTGTGCACTATATTACAAAAGCTGATTATCAGGAATTGGTCCGGCAGGCCGTGGATCTGCTGGAAGGAAGGAATACGCCGCTTATACGGGATTTACAGCAAAAAATGGAAGCAGCATCGGATGAGCTGGAATTTGAAAAAGCAGCTGTGTACCGGGACCAGATAGAAGCCATCCGGGTCATTCAGTCCCAGCAGAACATCGTTACCCAGGGCGGCGATATGGATGTATTGGGACTGGCCAGCGATGCCGGACAGTCCTGCGTCCAGATTTATACCATCCGCAGCGGCCGGCTTATGGGACGGGAGACATTCAGTCTGGATCACAGCGATGATGAGTCAGCCGCCGATATGACGGAAGCCGTCATTGACCAGTATTATACGGCCCAGTCGTTTATCCCGCGGGATATTGTCGTAGCCGCTGTGGCAGAACAGGAAGATTGTGAACGGCGGCTGAGCCAGCTGAAAGGCCAGCAGGTCAACCTAATCATTCCCCAGCGGGGCAGTAAAAAGAAACTCCTTGCCATGGCGGAAGAAAACGCCCGCGTCCTGCTCGAACAGAGACGGCTCCAGTGGCAGCATGATACGGATAAGACGAGCGGTGCCGTCCAGGCTCTGGCCCGGGTGCTGGACCTGCCGTCCCTGCCGGAACGGATGGAGTGTTTTGATATTTCCCATACCCAGGGCATCGAAACGGTTGCCTCTATGGTAGTTTTTGAAAATGGTCAGCCGGCACGCAGTGAGTATCGGAGGTTTAAATTAAAAACGGTACAGGGAAAGCCCGATGATTTTAAATCTATGGCGGAAATCATGGAACGGCGGTATAATGAAAAAGACTGGCCTGTTCCTGATTTAATAGTCATCGATGGCGGCAAGGGACAACTCCATGCCGCTCTGCCAATCATACGGCAGGCCGGGTGTGAGGCGCCGGTCATCAGTCTGGCCAAGCGCATAGAAGAAGTCTTTGTCGAAGGGCGCAGCGATTCAATTATCCTCAGCCATCATACGCCGGAGCTGCAGCTGCTGCAGGCTATCCGCGATGAGGCGCATCGTTTTGCTATTACCTACCACCGGCATCTGCGGGGAAAGCGCAGTCTCGTTTCTATTCTGGACCATATCGAAGGCATCGGTCCGGCACGGCGCAAGGCGCTGTGGCAGCACTTTAAAACGATCGATGACATGAAACAGGCAGAAATTGATGAATTGGCGGCTGTACCGGGAATGACTCGTCAGACAGCTGAAAATGTATATTATTTTTTCCGCCTGGGAACAGATGAAAAACGGAAACAAACTCAATTGAAGTAATATTACGAAGTATCAGAGGAGGGATTTTCGATGAAACAAAAAATATTAGCTATGCTCAGCGCTGCTCTGTTGACAGCATCAGTCGCGCTGGCGGCGCCGCCTGCCGATGTTCAGATGGTACAGATGCCGCGGTCAGAAGATGGAGACAGTTATCTGGAAATGTCCTATCCGGACGTCACGGTCATGGGAAATGCAGCAGCGACGGCACAAATCCGTCAGTATTATGCAGATGAACAGAAAGAAACGCAGGATTTTTTCAATAAGCAGAAAGATAAAGCTGGCAATCATAGTTTTGTCACGGAAACGAAATCTTATGAAGTAACGCATAATGATGGTACCTATTTATCCATCGTCGAATCGGGACAAATCTATTTTGGCCGGGATGCTCACCCGACCCATTGGAAAAAAGGGACAACGTTTGATTTGACGACGGGGAAAAAAGTAACCTGGCAGGAAATTATCAAGCCGGGCGATGAAAAGTATTTTACGATCAAAAAAATCAATCAGGCGTTGTTCTCCAGCAAGTATCAGCTTTCTTCTTATTTTACCGGCCTGACACAGCTTCCGGAAAACTATTATCTCGATAAAGCGGGGAATATCCATTTCCTGTTCGGGCTCTATGAAGTAGCTCCCTATTCTACGGGCATCGTCGATTTGAATATGATGAAACGGGCAAAGTAAATTCGCATGTATCTTCGGTCTTATGGTAGTGTGTCCATTAGGAACACTACCATATATACATTTTTCAGTTGCAAATTTTATAGGACCATGATATGATGTGATGAGTAAATCATAATTATTTACTAAGACTTAGTATGATTTTGGAGGTAGAATCATGGACAAATACGAATGCACTATTTGTGGTTATATTTATGATGAAGCAGAAGGCGACGCTGACAACGGCGTAGCAGCAGGCACAAAATTTGCTGACCTGGCTGATGACTGGGTTTGTCCTACCTGTGGCGCTGGTAAAGACGCTTTTGTAAAAATGGACTAAATCTGTCTCTACAGGCGGATTAGACGGGATTGTCTTCGGGCAGTCCCGTTTTTGTTTTATGATAGATGTGTTTTTCTATGGCGTAATAAGATACATTGCAGTACAATATAAGTAAAGTGTCATACATGTATACAACTTAAGGAGGTATGTCAAATGGATTTAAAAGAAGTACGTGACATTGCGCGTCAGAAAATGAAAGGCTGTCATGTCTGTCCCGAATGTAATGGGAAAGCCTGCGTCGGCATGATTCCCGGTTTTGGCGGCCTGCGCACGGCCCGTTCATTTATGCGCAATATGGAAGCATTGCAGGAATACGGCCTGGTCATGCGCAGCATGTCCGGACAGGATGAACCGGATACGAGCTGTCAGATATTGGGACGCAAACTGAGTATGCCTGTACTTATTGCACCTGTCGGTGGGATTGTTCTGAATGCCAAGGTAGACGGTGATCCGGCTACAGTAGAACAGGAATATGATGAAGCCGTGACACAGGGCGCCATGGACGCAGGTACGCTGTGCTTTACTGGAGACAGTGGAGCTCCTTATATGTATGCTTCGGGTATTGCTTCCTGTAAGAAACGCCCGGGCGTAGTCATCCCGACGATCAAACCCCGCAGCAATGACAAAATCATAGAAAAAGCCCATGAAGCGGAAGCTGCCGGCGCCTTCGCCGTTGCCAGCGATATTGATGCGGCGACATTGATCAATATGCGCATCTTTGGCCAGCCAGTAGGACCTAAGAGCGCTGGTGATATTACAGAAATCGTGAAATCCATCCAGCTGCCGTTCATCGTAAAAGGCATCATGTCGCCGGAAGAAGCCGTTGCCTGTGCCGATGCCGGAGCAAAAGGCATTGTCGTCAGCAATCACGGCGGCCGTGTCCTCGACGGCATGGCAGGTACGGCGGATGTGCTGCCGGGCATAGCTGATGCCGTTAAAGGCCGGCTGACGATTTTCGTCGATGGCGGTGTCCGTCACGGCGAAGACGTACTGAAGATGCTGGCTCTCGGTGCTGATGCGGTCCTTTTGGGACGTCCGGCTGCCGTAGCCGCTATCGGTGGCGGGGCGGAAGGTGTCAAACTGCTTCTGGATACACTGAAGCGGGAACTCATGGATGCCATGATGATTACCGGTGTCCGCGACTTGTCCCACGTCCCGTCAAATGTTGTTAGAAAATTATAACGATTGGCAGCCAGTCACCAGCCACTAATCCTACATTGACAGCCCGCTTGTCTTGCCCGTATAATAGTACTATTGCAATTATTGCAGTTGTACTCGATAGGAGGTATTTCATGCACAGCATTTCCTATTTCTGGCACTTATCGCGCCTTATATACGGACCACGGAATTTCCAGGAAAACAAGCGGGCTGTCGTTTTTTTTGCCCGTGCCATATCTAACCGGACCTTGTTTGAAGAATTGTACGATTTCTTCAATCACTATGAACCCATGAAAGGATTCTTTGACCAGCATGATCCTGATTTCCAGGAAGTCATGACCCGCGTCTTCTTATTCAAGAATTCGACCATGCGCCAGCGCCTCGATGCCTTGAAGCACCATTTCACTATCTTGCGGACGTTCTTTTCCGATGACGTCATTCACGAACTGTACTGGGGAAATGGCTATACCCTGTGGACCTCGCCGGATGAATCGCTGCCCTTGGAAGCACGGCTCATCTTTGATACGGGCCAGCGCAAGGAAGGCTTCCTGTCACTCTATCTCTATCACGAAGGCCAGATGATTTACCATTTTAATTTCCGCTTTGACTACAATGCTGATGGCACACCGTCCATGTATATCGGTACTATCCAGGGATCAAAACACGGCCTGGAAACGACGAAAGTCCTGACTAAAAAGCTTTTTGGATACCGTCCGAAGAATTTTATTCTTTACTTGATGCGCATTTTCGTCCAGACACTGGGCATTCACGATATGTACGTCATAACCGACGAAGGCTTCTATACTAACAGCCACATGCTGCGCGGCAACCGCTCGAAGAAGACCAATTTCAATGACTTCTGGGTTGGTGAAGGTGCCGTACCTGATAGTAAGGAACAGTGGTATTTCCGCCTGCCTATCGAAGAAAAACGGCGCAAATACGGCGAAATCAAGTCCCAGAAGCGCAATCTTTTCCGCAAGCGCTATCTCCTTATGGACACCATCGTTCCTCCCTATATCGCTGCCATCAAGTCTCTCTTCCGGCAGGGATTTGATCCCATACCGTCGGCCATTGACGAAGCGGCTATCACCGATAAACCGGCTGACTACGATCCCATCGAAGCACCGGTGAAATAGCCTGTAGTACAAAGTTTATAGTTTGCAGCAAAAAAGAACCCTTCAGACGCATGCAACAGATGCTCTCTTTTATAGTGCATCTGCTGCATGACGGTGAGGGTTCTTTTTTTGGTGCGACCGGCAGTCATCAGCTAGCGACCTGCGATTCCTACGGATCTCCGATGACGATGCGCCGGCCTCCCTGGGATTCGTAAAGACGATGAGAAATAGAGAGGACGGTCCGGTTCTGGGCAACTGCCTGCAGAGCCTGAAGAACTTGGGATTCTGTGAGGGAATCGAGGTTGGCTGTGATTTCGTCGAACAAGAGGATTTGCGGGTCCATGACGACGGCCCGGGCGATGGACAGGAGCTGGCCCTGGCCACGGGAAAAGAACTCTGGCTTGTAAGGCGTAGCCAATCCCTGGGGCAGGGCGTGGCATGTATCCCAAAGGCCGACGAGATGCAGTGCCTTTTCTATTGCTTCCGGTGTAACTCTCGGGTCTTTCAGGCTGATTTGATCGGCAACGGTGCCATGGATAGCGTGGAACTGCTGTTCGACATAGCCGAAGACCTGACGGCGGAGGGGAGCAGCCATGCGGGACGGATCGCAGCCGAAGACGCGGACCTGGCCCTGCCGGGGCCGGTAGAGGCCGAGGATGAGCTTAAAGAGGGTGCTTTTGCCGGCTCCCGTGCGGCCGGTGATAGTAACCATTTCCCCGGCTTCTACAATAAGAGTGAAGTGATGGAAAATGTCGGCTTCCTTGCCGTAGCCAAAGGCGGCATCGCCGATGACAAGCGGTGTTGCCGCCGGGTCGGGTTCCATCGTGCCGTTCTTTTCCTGGACGGGTTCGGCGAAGAAATCTTTCAGGCGGCCAATGCCGGCGACGGCAGACTGGATATTCTGGATTTCCATGCCGATGCTTTCCAAGGGCGAGAAGATACGGCGTACATAGGCGATGAGAGCGACAACACTGCCGACGGTCATGCCGAATAGTTCCTGCAGGGACGGACTGCTGACAGACAGAGACATCATCAGGCAGATGATGACTGTGCAACTGGTGATGATGATGGGCGAATAGATGGAATCGCAGAAATTGCTCCGTTCCATGGCCTCGAAACTATCGCGGATTGTACGGCCATAGCGCTGGCGCATATAGCGTTCCTGCTGGCAGGTATGGATCGTGCGGATATTGTGAACCGTTTCTGGTATGAGTTCATTTGTCCGGCTGACAGCGATGCGGTTGTCCCGCTGGGCCTGGAGCATGCGTTTTTGGAAGTAGCGGGTCAGGAGAAAGAGCAGGGGAAGGCAGATACAGATCAGTGCGCCCAGCCCCGGGCTCAGATGGAATACGACGGCGAGGATACTGAAAATCGTGAATACGTCGGCAATCATACTGACCACGCCGGAATCAAAGAGGTTTTCCAGCGTATCGACGTCATTGACGAAAAGTGATGTGACGGCACCGGCTTCGTGGTTGACAAAGTATGATGCCGGAAGGTCGTCAAGACGCCGGCACATGGCCGAGCGCAGATCATGTGTGATTTTCTGGCCGAATATGGTAATCAGCGTTTCTTTGAAGGCATCGACGAGACCACTTCCGGCATTGAGAGTGAAATAGAGTACACCGGCTGCCATCAGGGGGTAGGTGCTGAAAGCGCCGCTGACAAGGCTGTCAATGATATACTGCAGGATGAGCGGCGGTGTAATGCTCACGGCGATGGACGCGATGATAGCCAGGATGAGAATCAGCAGGAGCAGGCTGTTCTTCCGTAAGGTCTGTAAAAAGACATTACGCATGGGAACCACCTCCCTGGGCATGCTGCAGGTCATAGAGTTTCCGATAGGCCTGGCACGATACATACAATTCTTCGTGGGTGGCGGCGATGCTGCTCCCGTCACCATTCAGCCAGATGATTTGGTCGAGCATTGGGAAAAGAGTCAGGCGATGCGAGATGAGAAGGATGATGCGGTCTTTGCAGTCTCGGCGCAGGTGGCTGTAAATAGCTCGTTCTGTCGCCATATCGACGGCGGCGAAGGGGTCGTCGAGAATCAGTAGCGGCCGTGGATGAAATAGCGTCCGGGCCAGGGCGATGCGGGCCTGCTGGCCACCGGACAGGCGCTGTCCCCCCTCGCCGATGAGGGTCCGGATTCCGTCAGGAAAGGACGCGCAATCCTGATCCATACAGACTGCATTCAGAACGGGGATGATGTCGCCGCCTTTGCCAAGACGGATATTTTCTTCAATCGTGCCGGCAAAGAGCTCTGCGTCGTGGCCGCAATAACCGGCGATGCCCTTGGGAGGTGTATGGCCATTGCCCAGCTCCTGCGTTCCAAAAAGAATCTGGCCGCCATGCGGATTTTCGCAGAGAAAAGCCAGTCCCAGTGTCGATTTGCCAGAGGCCACGGGACCGGTGATTCCGATAATGTCTCCGGGACGGGCTGAAAAGGAAAGTTCCTGAAAAATGGGCACGTCACTGCCGGGGTAGGTAAAGGAAAGATGTCGGACGGTGAGATAAGCCGGTGCCGCCGGCGGCACTGTCCGGGGAAGTGTACTGGCGGCCCGCAGGTGGGGCTGGATGCGCAGCCAGGAAACCTGGGCCTTCTGGATAGCGTTGAACAGTTTGGCCGCATGGGACGATTTTGTCGCCAGTCTGATGAAGCAGGCCAGATACGTCGAGAAGGCGGCAATATCCCACGTTTCCCAGCCCGTTCCCAGGACATTGTGGCCACCGGACCAGATGACCAGTATCGTGCCAATCATAGCGATGACTTTGTAAATCGGCTGGAGTGCGTTTTCCCAGAGATTGGCCAGAATCATTTTCTTTTCATAATCAGTCAGATAATCTTCATAGCGCTGGTCCTGCACGGCTTCTTCGCCGTAGACGCGGTATGTCATGGCATTGCTGATGCGGTCCAGTGTCATTCCTGACAAAGCGCCGCTGCTCTCTTTACTCCTGGCTGCCGTCATAGCGACCGTGCGGCGCAGACTATTGGCCAGGGCGTAAGCGATGGGCGGGAAGACCAGGACGCATAGGGTCAGGCGCCAGTCATACCAGGCGATCATGACCACATAGGTCACCATGACAATGCCCGTATCAAAGATTTCTGTCGTGAATTTGCGCATTCCTTCGACACACGTATCGATATCAGAAATGACCTTAGTCATTAATGCTCCCGTATCGGCCCGTTCCATATCCCTCTTTGGTGTCTGGACCAGGTGCTGGTAGAGTATATCTTTCATGGACAGACTGATATTGTTGGCAAATTTCCGGACGTACAGGCGCTTGACATAGCGCGAACTCTGGACGCCGAGAATGACAAGGGCGTAGGACAGACAGAGAACGTACATATCTGCTGCCGTCCTATTGCCGGCAAAAATATCATAGAGGCATTGTGCCAGCTGCCCGTCGAACCAGGGAGCGGCAATCATGCCGACATTATACAAAATGCCACTGAGCGTGACGATGAGCAGTAATTTTTTTTCATGATAAAAATAATAGCGGACTGAACCCGGTCCTAAGCGTTTCAAAGCGAACACCTCACAGTTTCTGCTTCCTGTATCTTTTCACTATACACTAATACAGGCAGTCGTACAACTGGAATCGCAGTTCGCAGTCCGCAGGAAGTGTTGTTAGTTTTTTGTCGAAAGGACGATGTCAGGGTCTTTTGCCATTAATTCACCTCTTGCAAAAAGTCAAAAAGACGAATATAATAAGAATGTAATAAAGTCAAAAGGTGAAAAATAACCATTTGATGTATATTGTATTTTCATAAGCAGGTGATACGATGAGTGTGTTAGCTGATAAAATCGAACAATTTATATTACATAAGCTCCTCGAAGAGGATGAAGAAAATATCGTTCTCCGCCGCAATGAACTGGCGGATGAACTGGATTGTGCCCCTTCACAGATTAGTTATGTCCTAAGTACACGCTTTTCTAATGACAAGGGCTATCTAGTAGAATCACGACGGGGCTCAGGCGGTTTCGTGCGCATTATCCGTCTGACTCCGAAAAAACAGGACCGGACACCGGCACCGCTGAAAGAAACGCTGCCTGCTGTCAATATTACGATGGAAGATCTCGACGTGCTATTATATCGTCTGATTAAAAGCAAGTCGCTGACGAACAGGGAGGCCATTTTGCTGCATCATACGTTTGAAGCGTTGTTTGATGAAGTCGATGAACCGCAGCGGATGGCAGTTATAGGGCGGATTCTCCGGTCCCTGAATCTGCACTAGTGTAAGAAAGGAGGCGCACGCCATGCTTTGCGATCAATGCAAAAAAAGAGAAGCCGTCGTCCATATCGCGAAGATTGAAAACGGCCGCCGCACGGAGCTGCACCTGTGTGCAGAATGTGCGCGTAAACAGGGAAGTTTACCTGATTATTCTAATTTCAATATTATCGATAATGATTTCTTCCGTAAAATGGCTTACCCCGATTATTCCGGCCAGGCCGAAGAAGAACCGCGCTGCAATAGTTGTGGCATGACGTATAGTGAATTTAACCGTCTTGGTAAATTTGGCTGTCCCGATTGTTATGAAGCATTCCGGGAAGAAATCACGCCTCTGGTCCGGCGGATACACGGTCACACTAAACATGTGGGCAAGGTGCCGAACCGGGGAACCGGTGTGTTCCGTACAGCCAATCAGATTAAACGCCTGCGCCAGCGTCTGAAAAAACTCGTTCAGGATGAACGGTATGAAGAAGCTGCCCGCGTACGCGATGAAATCCGCATGCTGGAACGGCAGCTGCCACCGCGGCAGAATGGGAAGGAGGAATAACGGATGCTGCAGGATATATTGAAAACGCCGTTGATTCCCTGGCAGGATGGATCAGGAGATTTGACGGATGTCGTGCTGGACAGCCGTATCCGTCTTTCCCGGAACTTAAAAAAATACGTATTTCCTGATAAGGCGACTGATGCAGAACTGGCTGCCGTCCTGGCGGAAGGGGAACGGTACATGCCAAGTCTGAATACGCTGGGAGGAGGGACTTATGAAAGTATCCATCTTTACGATCTGACTTCGTGGGAACGGGAAGTGCTGGCAGAACGCCACCTGGTTTCGGCAAGCCATATTCAGAAACCGCAGAACAGGGGATTGCTGTTACGGCAGGACGGTGCCGTTTCCATTATGATCAATGAAGACGATCATTTCTGTATTCAGACCGGTGCGGCAGGTCTCCAGCTCGATAAGGCATGGGAAGATGCGACACAGGTAGACGATGCGCTGGAGGCAAAACTGAATTTTGCCTTCCGGGATGATTTCGGTTATCTGACTGCCAGTCCCTCCCTTACCGGGACCGGCCTTATTGCCGGCGTCATCCTCCATCTGCCCGGACTGGTGCTGATGAAGCGCCTTAACCGTATTGTCCAGGGGATTACTAAATTGGGCTTTACCATGTGTGGCATGTATACGGAACGGAACGAATATATTGGCAATGTGTTCCAAGTGACGAATCAAATTACGCTGGGCGTATCAGAAGAAGATATTATAGGGCAATTGAAGAAGCTTGCCACACAGATTGTCCAGGAAGAACGGAACTGCCGGAACCTGCTCTGGACGCATAATCAGAATGCCATGAAAGACCGGTTTTTCCGGAACTATGGCGTATTATCCCATGCCTGGATGCTCGATTTTTATGAAACCATCGATTTTCTAAGCGATTTCCGCATGGGGATAGATTTTGGTATCATTCAGGAACGGCCACAGGCGTATCATGCCCTGCTGACGGCAGCGGGGCCGGCATATCTGCAATGGCAGGCCGGTAAGGAACTGAATGATGAAGAGCAGGACTTGCAGCGGGCTAAGGTAATCCGTCAGCTTCTGCAGGATTATGCCATTTAAAATGTGTACGATGGCTGAATGGCAGTACGGAAAGTCTGCCCGGACCAGCGTATAAGGATGTGAAAGAATATGTATAACAGATTTACAAATAATGCAAAACGGGTGCTGCAGTATGCCCAGCAGACAGCGCAGCGCTTGGGTCATGACTATGTAGGAACCGAACACATTTTGCTCGGTCTCGTTCTCAATAAAGAAGGGGTGGCAGGTCAGGTACTGGCTCAATTGGGGCTTACGCCGGAAAACATACTGCGGGCCATCGAAAAATTGACGGCATCCCGCGACATGATCCAGGATGAACCGGGGCTGACCCCGCGCACAAAGCGGACAATGGAACTGGCTGTCAGTGAAGCCAACCGGCTGGGACAAAACTATGTTGGTACAGAACATATTCTGGCCGGACTGATTCTGGAAGGGAGCGGCCGTGCCAGTCAGATCCTGGAATCTATGGATGTCGATCCGGAACAAATTTTGCACCGTTTGGCAGAAGTAACAGGTACAGATGCCGAAGACGTGCCGGAAGAAGGCGGAGCTGCTGGCAGCATGGATCTCAATGCCTATGGCCGTGATCTGAATGAACTGGCACGGAAAGGTAAAATTGATCCCGTCATCGGCAGGGAAAAGGAAATCGACCGGGTCATCCAGATCCTTAGCCGCAGGACGAAAAACAACCCCGTCCTCATCGGAGCTCCCGGAGTAGGGAAAACAGCCATTGCCGAAGGTCTGGCCCAGCGCATTGTAAGCGGTGTCGTACCGGATATTTTAGCCGACAAACATATATTTTCCCTGGACCTTACGAGTCTGGTGGCTGGTACAAAATATCGTGGGGAATTTGAAGAACGAATTAAAAAGGTGATCGAGGCCATACAGAATGATTCCCATATGATCCTCTTTATCGATGAACTGCATCAGCTCATCGGTGCAGGGGCTGTAGAAGGCTCCATGGATGCCGCTAATATCCTTAAACCGGCCCTGGCACGGGGCGAACTGCAGTGCATCGGCGCGACGACGCTGGATGAATATAAGAAACATATAGAAAAGGATACGGCTCTGGCCCGCCGGTTCCAGCCAGTATTGGTTGGTGAACCGACGGAAGATGATGCAATACAGATTCTGTTCGGTTTGCGTGACCGTTATGAAGCATTCCATAAAGCGCGCATTACCGATGAAGCTGTGCGCAGTGCCGTTACCCTTTCCGCGCGGTATATCAGTGACCGCTACCTGCCGGATAAGGCCATCGATGTCATGGATGAAGCGGCATCACGGGTGCGTATGAAAGTATATTCTCCGTCTGATGAAGTCAAGAGCCTGGAACAGAAACTGGCCGATATCCGCAAGGAAAAAGAGGCGGCTCTGGCCAGTGAGGACTTTGAACGCTGTGCGTCCCTGCGTGATGAAGGAAAGGCGTTATCACGGCAGCTGGAAACGATGCAAAAAGAACGGAAACAGCACGATGATGCCCGGCTGGTCGTGACAGAAGATGATATTGCCGATGTCGTGTCCCAGTGGACGGGAATCCCCGTACGGCAGTTGACGGAAACGGAATCGCACCGTCTGCTCCATCTGGAAGAAGAATTACATAGGAGGGTCATCAGTCAGGATGAGGCCGTGACGGCTGTTTCCAAGGCAATACGCCGGGCACGGGCGGGCCTGAAGGATGCAAACCGCCCAATTGGTTCGTTCCTGTTCCTCGGCCCCAGTGGCGTCGGCAAGACCGAACTGGCCCGGACACTGGCCCGGCAGCTCTTTGGCAATGAAGAATCAATGATTCGCATCGACATGAGCGAATACATGGAAAAATACAGCGTATCCCGCCTGGTAGGGGCACCTCCCGGTTATGTGGGGTATGAAGAAGGCGGCCAGCTGACCGATGCCGTACGGGAAAAACCGTACAGTGTCGTATTATTTGATGAAGTAGAAAAGGCTTCGTCTGATTTCTTCAATCTGCTCCTGCAGGTCCTCGATGACGGACGCCTGACTGATTCCAAGGGACGTACGGTTGATTTCCGCAATACGGTCATCATCATGACCAGTAATCTGGGAGCCTCTCATTTGAAACCCGATGCCCCGGTCATGGGATTTTCGACGGGCAGTCAGGAAGAAAACCGGGAACAGGCTTTCAAAACGGCGAAAAAAGAAATCATGGATGACGTCCGGCGGTTCTTCCGTCCGGAATTTTTGAACCGGATTGATGAAATCATCGTATTTAAGCCGCTGCAGCGGGATGATTTGCGCCGCATCGTCTCTCTTATGCTGAAAGATCTGACGAAACGGCTCGACGAAAAAGGCATTGCTATGGACTGGACAGAAAATGCCGACGATGTATTGGTCCGGGAAGGAACCGATTTCGCTTATGGCGCCCGTCCGCTGAAACGGGCTATCCAGAAACTGGTGGAAGATCCTATTTCGGAAATGATGCTCGGTGGCAGCCTGAAAAAGGGGAACCATCTCCATGTAGACAGCCCGGATAAGAAAGAGTTACTATTTACGACAGAATGATGAGAGAAGCCAGCGGTTCCGGGACGGGGACTTCTTTCAGAAGAGGAGCGGATTCATGGCTAAAGTAAAGACGCGCTATGTATGCGCTAATTGCGGCAGCGTTTCCAGCCGCTGGCTCGGACGCTGCCCCCAGTGCGGGGAATGGAACACAATGACAGAAGAAACATTGCAGCCGGAGGCTCCCCGTAAAGCTGGCAGCATGCAGCGGACGGGGACGGAAACCCGTCCGGCTGCCCTGACGGACATTACCATGGAAGACATGTCCCGTCTGGAAACGGGAATTGGCGAACTGGACCGCGTGCTGGGAGGCGGATTGGTGCCCGGCGCCCTGATTCTGCTCAGTGGGGATCCGGGTATCGGCAAATCGACGCTGGTGCTGCAGATGGCGGCAGCGGTCTGTAAAAAACAAGGTGCCGTCCTGTACGGTTCCGGTGAAGAATCACAGGGACAGATTAAGCTGCGGGCCGAAAGACTGGGAATTGTGGCTCCGGACCTGTTCATACAGGCGGACACATCACTGGATGCTGTATTGCATGAGGCTGAACGGCGGAAACCACGGCTGCTCATCGTCGATTCCATCCAGACGATGTACTGCCAGGATGCAGACGGTACACCGGGGAGCATGGGGCAGATACGGGAAGGTACAGCACGGCTCATGACTTTTGCCAAGACGACCAACATACCCGTTGTGGTCATCGGCCATGTGACCAAAGAAGGGGCCATTGCCGGCCCGCGCATGATGGAACATATGGTGGATGTCGTGTTGTATTTTGAAGGTGACCGGCAGTATCAGTTCCGCATCCTCAGGGGGATAAAGAACCGTTTTGGCTCGACGAATGAATCCGGCATGTTTACCATGACCGAAGAGGGCCTTTCGGAACTGGCCAATCCGTCCCAGCTGCTCCTGGCTGAACGATCGGCTCATCAGGCCGGTTCGGTTATCGCGGCCGTTATGGACGGCCAGCGGCCTATGCTGGGAGAAATACAGGCGCTGACATCGCATTCCGTATTTGCCGTACCACGGCGGACTGCTTCCGGAATGGATTACAACCGTCTGATTATTTTGCTGGCCGTCCTGGAAAAACGAATCGGCCTGAATCTGGGAACACAGGATGTCTATATCAATGTCGTAGGCGGGTTGCGGCTCACCGGGACAGCTGCCGATCTTCCGGTTATTCTGGCCGTCGTTTCCAGCTTTAAGGATATTTCTATGGATGAGCATACGGTAGTCATAGGCGAAGTGGGACTGACTGGAGATATACGGCGTGTCCCTCAGGCTGACCGCCGGTTGAAGGAAGCCGCCAAAATGGGATTTACCCGGTTCATCGTTCCCCGGGGGAATATGTCAGAGCTGAAACGGGATGACTTTCCCGATTGCCGGATCATTCCTGTGGTGTCTATCAGAGATGCCATAACGGCTGCTTTTTCTTCCTGATTTTTTGACAATTTAAATAAAATTTATTTTTTTCACCGGCTGGTATGGTATACTGGTAGTAGAATATAAAATTTAAAAAGAAAGTACAAGGGAGGTTGGACAATTATGCAGAAACGAGTGAAAAGGCTGGCCGTATTATGTACGGCAGTGGCCCTTTTATGTGGCGGAAGTGCTCTGGCATATTATCATAACAGTACTGCTGGTCCGGCAGGAAGATCGACTGTATATGACTGCAACAGCCCCGTTACCTATTATCAGGGACGCCGTGTTATGGCAGATGGCCATATGGAACCGGTTATCCAGCACCGTGGCTACGTAGTCAATGAAAATGGTGCCGTCGAAATGACAGGCCCCTGCTACGGGGACGGTAATGGGTACGGACATCACGGCAATGGCTATGGACATCACGGTAACGGTGGTTACTATGGCGGGTGCCATCGCTGAATAGAGAAAAACGAGCAGTTTTGCTGTATAGAAAGGCAGAGCTGCTCGTGTTTTTTCCCTGACGTGTTCTTTTTTGTGGAGTCTTATCAAAAAATATGGTATGATAAGAAATTGTAAAAAGATGCTTTTTACAGGTATAATGAATGAAAATGTTAATTAATATGAGAAGGGGGTGACATACTATGGCTGATGTACATACGACAGAAAATAAAGAAAAAAGAAAACCGGAACGCAAGAAACTCAATGGCCGTAAAATTGCTGATAATATCATGAAAGGTGCGGTTATGCTGATCATGGCCGTCATCTTTGTCATGTTGGCAGACCAGCTGGTGACGACGCCTTTTTTCAGTGCAGAAATCGAGGGTCGTTTTTCCCGGATTGGTATTTTTGGTACGACACTGATGACTATGATTACCTATATCGTGGGAGCCCTTCTGGGTGTCGTTCTGGGATATATCTTGTCACCGCTCGTGCTGCGGCTGATATGGAAGGTTATTCAGCGCATGGAAACGGGCCTGAGTGACTTTTCTACGCAGGATCTGCTTATTGGAACGCTGGGATTGCTTTTTGGACTCATTATTGCTAATTTAATAGGACTGGCGTTTTCCAAATTGCCGATTATCGGAGCGTATGGGCCAATTGTATTCAGCATTATTTTCGGGTATGCCGGCATGAGTATAGCTGTACGCAAGAAGACAGAAATCGTCAGCTGGGCCGGTATTTTCCGCTTGCCCAAAAATAGGGAAAAAGAACGGAAAAAAGAAGAATTTTCAGGGAAACTCCTGGATACAAGTTCTATCATCGACGGGCGGATTGCGGAAATATGCAGTACCGGTTTCCTCGAAGGGCCTCTTCTGGTGCCTGTTTTCGTCCTGGAGGAACTGCAGCTTATTGCCGATTCCTCTGATGTCCTGAAGAGAAACAAAGGGCGCCGCGGGTTGGATATACTGAAGCAGATGCAGGAAGACAACTATGTAGAAGTCCGTATCATCAATGATGATTTTGATGATGTGCAGGGCGTTGATTCCAAACTGGTCCGGCTGGGCCGGAAAATCAACGCCAAAGTCGTGACTAATGACTATAATCTGAATAAGGTAGCGGCGCTGCAGGGTGTCGTTGTCCTGAATATCAATGATCTGGCCAATGCACTGAAGCCGGCCCGGATTCCGGGAGAGCATATGGAAGTACTGGTTGTCAAGGCCGGTAAAGAAAATAATCAGGGTGTAGGGTACCTCGACGATGGTACTATGATTGTCGTCGAAAATGGCCAGAAATATATTGGTTCTACCGTCCCCGTCGTAGTTACTTCTGTTTTGCAGACTTCGGCAGGGCGTATGATATTTGTAAAAGTCGAACACGAGTAGGTGAAAGGTTTGAAAGTATCTGTCATCATAGTAGCGGCCGGTTCAGGCCGGCGTTTTGGCTATGAGCGCAATAAGCTGTTTTTTCCTTTGTGTGGAAAACCTGTACTGACTCATACGCTGCAGCACGTTTTTGCTGCAGCCTGTGTCAGTGAAGTCGTCATTGTAGTAGCGGAACGGGACCGGAGGGATATAGAAGATATGGTTGCCGGCCTGCATCCGTCTGTACCGGTCCGTTTTGCTCTGGGAGGAGCGGAACGGGAAGATTCTGTTTATAATGGCCTCGTGGCAGCAGATGAGTCAGCCGATATCATTATGGTCCACGATGGGTCACGCCCCATGGCCGGTCCGGAGTGGTTTGATAATGCCGTGCCGGTTATGGAAAAAGCAAATGTAGCTGTATATGCTATTCCTGTCAAAGATACGGTCAAGGAACGGGAAGAAGCTGGAGCCTGGGGGATGCAGCGTGTCCGCACACTGGACCGGAGCCGCCTGATTGCTGTACAAACGCCTCAGATCTTCCGGCGCCAGACACTGCTGGAAGCCCACCGGTACGCCAAAGAGCATCACCTGACGGGGACAGACGATGCCTCACTGGCAGAGGCAATGGGGGAAAAGGTTGTTATTCTCCAGGGGGATGAACGGAATCATAAAGTGACTACGATGGACGATGTGCCGGTCCTTGAATTTTACATGACCGGACCGTCAGAGCACCGTGTCGGCAGCGGCTATGATGTCCATCCGCTCGTATCAGGAAGGAAACTGATTCTGGGCGGTGTGGAGATTCCCTATGAAAAAGGACTGGATGGCCATTCTGATGCGGATGTACTCGTCCATGCCGTCATGGATGCGCTCCTGGGAGCGGCAGGGCTGAAAGACATCGGTACGTATTTTCCCGATACGGATGCGGCATTTAAGAATATTTCCAGCCTTATTTTACTGCGTAAAGTACGGCAGATACTAATAGAGAACAGCTGCCGCGTCATTAACGTCGATGTGACGCTCCTGGCCCAGCAGCCGAAAATCAAGCCATATGTGGCTCAGATGACAGCCAATCTGGCAGATGCCCTGCAGATTGATCCGTCTGCCGTCTGTGTCAAAGCGACTACGACAGAACACCTGGGTTTTGTAGGCCGGCAGGAAGGCATGGCCGCCCAGGCCGCTGCCATGGTTATTAAATACAGAAATTAATAGTAATAGATAGTAGGAGGAGTTTGTTATGTCTAATACAGTACGCGTACGTTTTGCACCCAGCCCGACTGGCCCGTTCCATATTGGCGGTGCCCGCTCGGCTCTTTTCAATTACCTGGAAGCCAAACATACCGGCGGTACCTTTGTCGTCCGCATTGAAGATACGGACCAGAAGCGTTCTACCCGTGAATCGGAAGAAAATATCAAGGAAGCACTGCGCTGGCTGGGTATCAACTGGGATGAAGGTATTGATGTAGGCGGCCCGGACGGACCGTACCGTCAGATGGAACGCCTGGATATCTACAAAAAATATACCGATAAATTACTAGCAGAAGGTAAAGCATACTATTGTTTCTGTACTCCCGAAGAACTGGAAGCCGAAAAAGAAGCACAGATGGCAAAGGGAGAAACACCGGTTTATTCCGGCAAGTGTTCCCATCTGTCGCCGGAACAGGTGCAGCAGTACCTGAAAGAAGGCCGGCCTTATGTCATCCGAGTCAAGACCCCGAAGAATGAAACTCTCGAATTCGACGATCTCGTACGGGGACATGTCGCTTTTGACTCCAATAAAGTAGGCGATTTTGTCATTGTCAAATCAGACGGAATTCCTGTATATAATTATTGTGTCGTCATGGATGATGCTCTCATGCATATTACCCATGTCATCCGTGCGGAAGAACATCTGTCCAATACACCGCGCCAGCTCGTCCTCTATAAAGCACTGGGCTTTCCCGTACCGACCTTTGCCCATGTATCGCTTATCCTGGGCAAAGATAAGAAGAAAATGAGCAAACGCCACGGCGCAACCAGCGTCCAGCAGTATCGCGACCTGGGATACCTGCCCCAGGCTATTGACAATTTCCTGGCTCTTCTGGGATGGACGCCTGACAGCGATCAGGAAATTTTCTCCATGGAAGAACTCTGCCAGCAGTTCAGCCTGGACCGGGTAGCGAAGAATCCCGCTGTCTTCGATATTGAAAAATTGAACTGGATCAATTTCCATTACATGAAAGAACTGGATGAAGACCAGCTGCTGGAAATCTGCCTGCCTCATTTGCAGAAAGCAGGCTATGCATCGGATCAGCCTTCCGATGATGAACGGACCTGGCTGAAACAAATGTGCTCTGCCATGCGCGAACACGTCCAGTACGGCGCCCAGATTGTCGATGCGGCCAAAGTATTCTTCACGGAAGACTACCAGCCGGAAAACGAAGAAACAGCTGCTGTCCTCAAAGAAGAAACGGCTCCGGCTGTTCTCAAAATGTTCCGCGATGAACTGGAAGCTCTCGACGAAGTGACGGCGGAAACGGTACAGCCCCTGTTCAAAAAAATCCAGAAAGGCCTGAAAGTAAAAGGTAAATTCGTCTACATGCCTATCCGCGTAGCTGTTACAGGTGTCATGCACGGACCGGACCTGAACGTCATCGTCGCCCTCATGGGACGGGACAAAGTCATCAGCCGGCTCAATGCCAGCGGCCTCATAGCTGACTGAATGCCGGGATGGTGAACGTTGATGGATACGTCTGACAAGACGCCTTCTTCCCGGTGGGAAGTACTCAGTCGCAACCGGGCGGCCCGCATGATTGCCGGCCGTCTGGTGCTGGATGGAGAAATAGAACTTTCCGAGGGAAACGGGAGGTATACGTATATTCATTGTACAAATCTGAACGACATATATACGTTCCGTGTGGCCGGAACCAGTATTCTCGATGACGTAGAGGACCGGGAATTTTCCCCCGTATTCGGCATTCCTCTGCCACCGTATGAACGGCTCCTGGAAGAATATCCCTGCCGGGAAACATACCGGGGACTGGAAGCAGGCCGTACTTCGCCGTACTATCCTTATTTCTGCCAGCTGGCTTTTCAGATGGATGAAATGCTGGCAGGCGAGGAGGAAGATGAAGAGGAGACGCCCGTCGATACATGGGACCGTCCGGATATGACCGATACATAAAATGTTCTTGACAGAATAGAAAATATTGAGTATCATGTAATATACAATACAGTATATTTAATAATTAATATCAATTTAGAAATGCGATGATCAAAATGATCTGCAAGGGAACGCTACAGAGAAGTCCGGCAGCTGCTGAGAGCCGGGCCAGCAGATGAAGTTGCAGAGTTGCCTTTGGGAGCAGGCCGGATGAAATGACAGTATTCCGGTCCGGAGACAGCCGTTACCTGTAGTCGAGATTATGGTGTTTGCCATAAAGCAGAGTGGAACCACGGGCCACCGTCTCTGTCAGGGGACGGCGGTCTTTTTATTTACCTGAAGGAGGTTTATTATGAGAGAATTAAAAGTTTACAATACACTCACACGTCGTAAAGAAACGTTTGTGCCGGTAACGCCGGGACAGGTCAAGATGTACGTCTGCGGGATTACGCCGTACAATCATTCTCATATGGGCAATGCCCGCCCGTTCGTTACATGGGATGTCATCAAACGCTATCTGGAACATCTGGGTTATGAAGTCACACACATCCAGAACTTTACCGATGTCGATGATAAAATCATTAATGCCGCCAATGGGGAAGGTGTTACATGGGATACTATTTCCAACCGGTATATTGCTTCTTATTTTGAAGTCATGGATGCCCTGCATATCCGCCGGGCTGATAAATATCCCCGGGTTTCGGAACACATGCCGGAAATCATCCATATGGTACAGACCCTGATCGATAAAGGATATGCCTATGTCATTGACCACGATGTATATTACAGCGTAGAAAAATTTGCCGATTATGGCAAATTGAGCGGCCGCAGCCTCGACGACATGATGGCTGGCGCCCGTATTGAAGTCGATGACCGCAAACATAATCCTATGGATTTTGCTCTCTGGAAGGGAGCAAAGCCGGGTGAACCTTCGTGGGACAGCCCGTGGGGACCGGGACGTCCGGGCTGGCATATCGAATGCTCGGCCATGAGCAACAAATATCTTGGCGATACCTTTGATTTCCACGGCGGCGGAAGCGATCTGATCTTCCCCCATCATGAAAATGAAATTGCCCAGTCAGAAGCGTATACAGGCAAGAAACCGATGGTCAAATACTGGCTGCACAACGGGTTCATTACCATAAATTCTGAAAAGATGAGCAAATCTCTGAATAATTTCTTCCTCGTCAAAGACGTACTGGAACATTACAGTCCCGATGCCCTGCGGTATTTCCTCATTTCCAACCATTACCGCAGCCCGCTTGATTTCAGCGACGAACGATTGGAAGAAATGACCCGCAGCCTGGAACGCCTGGGCACATCGATTGACAACGTTCTGGAATTGCTGGCTATGCCCGCCGGTGCTAAATCGGATACATCAGCCCAGCTTCTGGCCGATGCGAAAAAGATTGAAGAAGACTTTGAAGAAGCTATGTGCGACGATTTCAACACCGCTCTTGCCAGCGCAGCCATGTTTGAACTGGCCCGCAAAGTCAATATTTATAAAGATGCGGTCCTCAATAAGAACGTTCCTGTCGATTCGTCCGTCGTTTCTGAAGTCAAACGGATTTTTAAGACTATGACCGACATCCTCGGTATTTTGGAAGACCGCTGGAATGGCAATAAAGGCGAAGCCAGCAATAAGGACTACAACGACCTCATGGACCTCATCCTGGAAGTCCGTCAGGAATGCCGGGCCCAGAAACAGTATGCTCTGGCCGATGCTATCCGCGATAAGCTGGCGGCTCTGGGTATTACCGTAGAAGATTCTCCTCAGGGAGCGCGCTGGAAAAAGTGAAATTCAGACAACTGCAGGCATTAAAAAAGAAATCTTACGCCGCTTTTGCTTCGGGAGTCCGTCTGGATGTCCCCGAAGCAGAACCGGCGCAGCTGGACCCCATTTCCTTGGCTTTTGTTGGTGATGCCTACTATGCGTTATATATGCGTCGTCATCTCGTCGGGACGGGGATACCCAACGTGCAGGTACTGCATACACTGGCAGCCGAGTTCGTGTCAGCCAAAGTGCAGGCCATCATATACCGTCAGATAAAAGAAAACCTGAATGAAGAGGAGCAGGCCGTCTGTCAGCGGGCACGTAATGCCTATTCCCAGACACCGAAAAGTGCTTCCGTTGCGGAATATCATGACAGCACGGCCTTGGAAGCACTCGTCGGGTTCCTGGTCCTGTCTGACCAGAAGGAACGGCTGCAGGCCGTCATGGAACAAATCTATACACATACACAGGAGTATTGCCGCATGGCACATCCCTGATGAGGAGATACTATGAGTAAGGAAAGTATGATTATCGGCCGCAACAGCGTGACAGAGGCGCTGCGGGCAGGCCGGTCTATTTCAAAAATCTATCTGGCGGCAGGCAATCAGGCGCCGGCTCTGGAACGCATCCGGGAGCTGGCTGGTGAACGGGGGATTCTCATCGAAAATGTTCCTCCGAAAGTATTGCACCGCCTGGCTCCGGATGAACGCCATCAGGGCGTCGTAGCTATGGCAGCGGCCATTGACTTTGCTGATCTGACCGATGTACTGGCCGATGTTGAAGCGAAAGAAGAAGTTCCCTTTCTGGTGCTACTCGATGGCATCGAAGATGTCCATAATCTGGGGGCTATCATCCGGACTGCCGAATGTGCTGGTGTCCATGCCGTCCTGGTACCGAAGCGGCGCAGTGCTCCCCTGAATGAAACGGTGGGAAAAACGAGTGCCGGTGCTATCGAATACATGCCTATCGTACCAGTTGGAAACAGCACGCAGCTCCTGAAGAAGCTGAAAAAGCGGGGCTTCTGGATTATCGGTGCCGATATGGATGGCACGGTGGATTATTTCCACAGCTCATTGACGGAGCCCATTGTACTGGTCATCGGCAGTGAAGGCAGAGGTATGTCGCGGCTGGTCAAAGAAACGTGTGATGTGCTGGTACAGATTCCCATGTTCGGTCATGTCAACTCTCTTAACGCGTCTGTGGCGGCGGCTTTGCTCATATATGAAGCCGTGCGGCAGCGGCAGGTGGTGACGCAGCCATGAAAGATTTATTGGTAGTAGATGGATATAACATTATTTTTGCCTGGTCGTCTTTACAGCCCCTGGCCCGGGAATCGCTGGAACATGCCAGGGAAAAACTGATCGACATACTGGCCAGTTATGGCAAATCCAAGGGATATATGCTGGTACTTGTCTTTGATGCCATGTATACGGAAGAGACAGAAAAGAGCATGAAACTGGGCCGCGATTGTGAGATCATTTTTACGGACAAGGAAGAAACGGCGGACAGCCGTATTGAAAAACTGGTCTATGAACACCGGAATGAACGACGCAGTATTTACGTTGCGACGTCCGATGGTCCGGAACAGAACCAGATCCTTGGCACTGGCGCTTACCGCGTGACTGCGCGGGAACTGGCAGAAGATGTACAGCGCAGCCGGCAGGAAATGAAGCAATATGAGCATACGAATGTTCTCACAGAGGGCAGCAGCCGCAACGAAGTCGTATATCATGTAAAGAACGGTGATGTCCTCGAAAAACTGGAGAAAATCCGCAGATCAAAATAAGAAAGCAGGTACATGCGGTCAATGAAACAAGCGATGATGAAAAAAATGGACAGATTCAAAGATCTGACTGATGAAGAAATTGTCCGCATGGCACAGGAAGAGCATGATGCCGGAGCGACCGATTATATTGTCCACAAGTACAGAAATTTTGTAAAAGCCAAGGCACGCTCGTATTTCCTCATCGGAGCAGATAAAGAAGATATTATTCAGGAAGGCATGATTGGCCTGTATAAGGCAACCCGCGATTTCCGCGGCGATAAACAGGCGTCGTTCCGGGCCTTTGCCGATCTCTGCGTGACAAGGCAGATTATAACAGCTATCAAGACGGCGACGCGGCAGAAACATATTCCCCTCAATTCGTATGTATCCCTGAATAAACCGATTTACACAGATGAGTCGGAACGGACACTGATGGATGTCGTTTCGGCAGCTCCCGTTTCAGATCCGGAAGAACTCATTATCAGCCGGGAAAATTTTGCAGATATTGAACTGAAAATGAACGAAGTCCTGAGTGATCTGGAATGGCAGGTGCTGATTGCCTATCTGGAAGGCAAGTCGTATAATGAAATGTCCCAGGAGCTTCACCGCCATGTCAAATCCATTGATAATGCGTTGCAACGGGTCAAACGGAAACTGGAACGGTATCTGGAAATGCGGGATAAGGAAAATAATGGGAAAGAACCTATTGATAGAAAAGAGAAATGAGTGTACAATAGTACCGTTAAGTGTGTTATGTGAGGAGGATTATTGTGATTACCGCATTAGAAATTATAGTAGTCATTTTGGCATTGCTGATTATCGGTGTCGTTGTCGCTCAGAAAAGTAAGACACAGGGGATGGGTGCCGGCTTTGGCGGTGGTGCTGAAGACTTATTTGGCAGCAGAGCCCGTGGTATGGATGCGTTATTGTCCAAGCTTACGATTATCTTGTCAGTTGCCTTTACGATTTTTACCCTTGTTCTGGGAAGACTGCTGAACACATATTGAGCCGGATACAGGAGAAGCGGCGTGATGACGGATGTGTCTCACGCAGGTTTTCCTTTGCTTTAAACTTCAAACGTAACAGAGGCTGTCTTACCGGGCAGCCTCTTTTTTCTACACACGATGATCCTTCACGATGACGCAATACGGAAATTTTGTATCATCATTCCCTTTTTACTGGAGAAGATAATGGATAAACAACTCGCTCATGATATAATAAATATATGTAGTAAGACTGAAGAAGGTGCCACTGTTGAAGATTGTGCCGAGCAATTGGATTTGAAAGGCGGACAACTGGCACAGCTGTTTACGGCTTTTGATGAACTGGCAAGGAGTGGTGTGCTTATGAGAATCGCTGGCGAGCGGTACCTGGCAGCACAAAAAAGTGCGGAAATTACAGGTATTTATAAAGGATATACGAAAAATTTCGGGTTCGTCATCACTAATGACCTGAAAGAAGATGTTTACATCACCGAATCGAACCGTCATACGGCCATGAATAATGATAAAGTGCAGGTCCGGCTGTTGCAGAGCAGCCGCGGACACAGGCAGGAAGGGGAAATCATCCGCATTATCGAACGGGCCAATACGACCGTCGTCGGGACCTATGACCGGCAGCAGAACTGTGGGTTTGTCATCCCCGACGATGAACGGCTGCGGGAAGACATTTATGTCCCTCTGGATAAGACTCTGAATGCGAGAAGCAGCGCCAGAGTGCTGGTCAGGATTACCCGCTGGCCCGAAGAAAACCGGAAAGCGGAAGGTGAAATTGCGGAAGTCCTGGGATATGACGGAGATAAAGACCTGGATATCAAGGTCATTATGGCCCGGCACGGACTGCCTTTTGATTTTCCGGAAGCCGTCAAGAAAGAAGCCGAAGCCATCAATCAGACGGTCGTACCGACAGCGGACAGACGGGATTACCGGGACCGGAATCTGATTACCATAGATAGCGAAGATGCCAAGGACCTCGACGATGCCATCGATGTCGTCCGCCTTCCCAACGGGAATTACCGTCTGGGCGTCTATATTGCTGATGTCAGCTGGTATGTCCGGCCCCAGTCGGCGATAGACCAGGAAGCGTACAACCGCGGTACTAGTGTCTATCTCGTAGACCGGGTCATTCCCATGCTGCCGACCGTACTTTCCAATGGCATCTGCAGTCTCAATGCCGGCCAGGACCGCTATTCCATGACCTGCGTCATGGAAATCGATTCCCAGGGACAGGTCGTCCATGCCGACATCGGTCCGGCTGTCATCCAGGTTAAACGGCGCTGCAATTATCACGAAGTAAAAAAAGCACTCCTTGAAGGCATCGTTCCCGATGATCTGCGGCCTTTTATGCCGATGCTCCGGGAGCTTCGGGAATTATCAGATATTTTAAAAGCCATGCGCCTGCGCCGCGGGGCTATTGATTTTGATTTCCCGGAATACAAAGTCATACTCGATCCCGATGGCAAACCACTGCGGTTGGAACGCCGGGACCGTTCCATTGCCGAACAGATTGTCGAAGAAAGTATGCTGATTGCCAATGAAACCGTTGCGTCCTATCTTCGTGACAGTGGCAATCCCAGTGTGTACCGTATCCATGAAATACCGGAACCGGAACGGCTGGAAATGATGCGGACCGTCCTTTCCAGTTTTGACCTGCCTGTACCCGATGCCGATGAGGTGAAACCGGCCGATTTCCAGCAGCTCATCGAAAAATCGAAGGGTACCGATGCTGAAGCGGTCGTGCAGACGATTGCCCTGCGCTCCATGCAGCAGGCGCGTTATTCGACGGTCAATGCCGGTCATTTCGGCCTGGCCTCGAAATGTTACACTCATTTCACGTCACCTATCCGGCGGTACCCGGACCTGATGGTGCACCGCCTCATCCGCCAGTTCCAGAGCGAAGGGAAGCTGACAGAAAAAGAAGCCAGTCTATCCCTGTCTTTCCATACACAGGCCGCTGACCAGGCCAGTACGCGGGAGCGGGTCGCTGTGGAAGCGGAACGGGAGACGGATGACCTCAAAAAGGCAGAATACATGGTGCCTTTTGTCGGTGAAGCCTTCGATGCCCACATAACGGGTATTACGTCATTCGGGTTGTTTGTCGGTCTGGAAAATGGTATTGAAGGATTGATTCATATATCGCTGCTGACTGATGACGATTATGAATTCGATGAAGCGTCATATACGATGCGCGGCCGTCTCGGAGGTCATGTGTACCGTCTGGGCGATTCCATAGAAGTTACTCTGGCAAAAGTGAATACCGACCGGTGTGAAATCGATTTTGTACCGGGCCGGGTCGATTCACTGGAAGATTTGCAGCAGCGCATGGCGGCCAGTATGGAAAAGAGACATCATCGCAGTAAGGAAACGACGAAACGGGACTGGATGAATGATGCCGGTCATAAACCGGGCAAGAAAGATAAAAAGGGAAAGAAAAACAAGAAAAACAGCAGAGTAAAGAAGAGCGGCCGCAAGACAAAGAAGAAGAAAGCCCGCAAAGGCCGCAAGACGGGCAGAAAGTAGAGGAACCACGCGTTGGCAAAAGGAACGAGCGGGGTAAAATATATTGCGGAAAACCGCAAGGCCCGTCATGATTATTTTATACATGAAACGTACGAAGCCGGTATTGCCCTGACAGGGACGGAAGTTAAGTCCCTGCGTCAGGGAAAGGCAAACCTGAAGGATAGTTTCTGCCGCATTGAGCATGGGGAATTACTCCTGCTGGGAATGCATATCAGTCCGTATGAACAGGGGAACCGGTTTAATCATGATCCCCTGCGGACACGGCGTCTTCTCATGCATAAGTATGAAATACTGAAATTGTTTGGCAAGACAAAAGAAAAGGGGTATACTCTGATTCCGCTGAACCTGTATTTCAAAAAGGGAAAGGTAAAGGTAACAGTGGCCCTGGTCAGTGGTAAAAAACTGTATGATAAGCGTCAGGCCCTGGCCGAAAAAGAAGCAAAACGCGATATAGAACGGCGCATGAAAGAACGGCGCTGATGAGGAGGAATACCATGAAATGCCGCTATTGTGATAATGAAGCAGTCTATCCGGACGGACTTTGCGAACGCTGCCACCAGGCAGAGGTAGAAAACCGCGGAGCTTCTGTCTTGTCTGATGACGAACGTGATAATTTCAAAGGACAGACCATTAACGAAGACGGCACTGTCTATGAAGAAAAAAAGGAACAGGAAGAAAGTCAGTCCAATGTCCATATTTATATGACTCACGGCCTGCCCCTGCGTATCAAGCTGGCCATCGGCTTTATCATTTTCTGTGTCCTGGCTATTATCATCAGCGCACTGGGCTTCTTGATACTGGCATTGCCGTATCTGCTGGGAGGTGCGGTCATCATCTTAGTGTATCAGATTGTAAAAACGCTGCTGCGCCACCGTTAGGGGACGCTTACGCAGAGGATAGAGGTTAGTATGAAAGATAAAATTGCCATCATCGATGGAAACAGCCTGCTATACCGTGCATTTTATGCGATTCCCGTACTGACAGACAGTCAGGGGAACTATACAAATGCCGTCTATGGCTTTTTGAACATGCTTTTGAAGCTGTATGAACAACTGGACCCGAAATATGTAGCCGTAGCATTCGATAAGGATAAACATACTTTCCGCAATGAATTGTACAGCGAGTACAAAGGGACGCGGAAACCGGCTCCCGATGAACTGCGCCCACAGTTTGCCCTGATCCGCGAAGTGCTCCAGTGCCTTGGAATATGTATTCTGGAGCAGGAAGGATATGAAGGGGACGACATCATCGGCACACTGGCACGGGGACTGGAAAAAGAGAATCTCGACATTGCCGTCGTCACAGGGGACCGTGACGCACTGCAGCTTGTCGATGACAGTGTGACCGTTCATCTGACGAAAAAGGGGATCACCAATATGCTGGCCGTGACGCCGCAGGTCATGGAAGAAGAATATGGCTATACGCCGGCTCAGGTCATCGATATGAAGGCACTTATGGGAGATACGGCAGATAATATCCCCGGCGTGCCCGGCGTAGGAGAAAAAACGGCATTAAAGCTGATTTCCCAGTTTCACAGTGTAGAAGGCGTCTATGATCATATCGACGATGTAAGCGGCAAAAAGCTGAAAGAAAAGCTGAGCATGAATAAGGACTCGGCGTTTCTTTCCAAACAGTTGGCTACCATCCGCTGTGATGTGCCATTGACCTATTCCCTGGATGATTTTGTACCACAGCCGAGGGAAGAAGATGTGGCTAGTCTGTTCCGTCAGCTCGGATTCAAGAATCTTCTGGAACGGTTTGCTTCGTTTGACCGGTTTTCCCATATTGCTCCTAAGGCGGACGCGGTGACGCTGTCATATCTCAATCCTTCCCAATGGCAGCCGGAAAAGCTTTCCGGCATGACTGTAGCCGTGGAAGCCCTGTATGATGCGGCACTTCCCGTGCCTCATGTGACCTACCTGTCTCTGGCAACAGCTGATGGCATCCTGCAGATTCCCGGTGAAGACGCTGCTAAATGGCTGGCTGCTCTTTCAAAAGCAGGCCTGGTCATTACATCGGATGGCAAGAGGCTTTCGAAAACCGTATGGGCTGCCACGGGGAAAAAACTTCCCCTGGCCGATGTCACTCTGGCGGCATATTTGCTTGATCCGACACGGACTGCGTATGGCCTGACCTATTTATCGGAAAAGTTTGCCGTGCCGCTGGCTGAAAATCCGGAAGCACCGGATACGGTGCGCTGTGATGAAGGAGCTGCATTTGTGTATGCTCTCTGGCCAAAAGAAAAACAGTCTCTGGAAGAATTTAAGCTGGATGAGTTATATCAATCCATCGAAGAACCGCTCATCCATACGCTGGCTGTCATGGAAATGAATGGCTTTGCTGTCGATGAAACGCGCCTGCAGGAAATGGAACGGGAACTGTCACTGAAAGCTGATGAACTGGAACAGTCTATTTATGACGATGCGGGCGAAGTGTTTAATATCAATTCCCCCAAGCAACTGGGGCAGATTCTGTTCGAAAAGCTGCAGCTTCCGGTCATTAAAAAGACGAAGACGGGATATTCAACCGATTCTTCCGTACTGGAAGAACTCCGGGACAAGCATCCCATGATTGATAAGATTTTACAATTCCGGGCGTTAAAGAAGCTGATTTCCACGTATCTCGAAGGATTGGAACCTCTTATTTCCCGGGAAACAGGCCGGATTTATACGTCCTTTAATCAGATGGTCACGGCGACGGGACGCCTTAGCAGTTCCGATCCCAATCTCCAGAATATTCCCATCCGCACGGAACAGGGGCGGAAAATACGGTCCCTGTTCATACCGGGAGAAGGATATGACTACATCGTCTCTGGCGATTATTCGCAGATTGAACTGCGCCTGCTGGCTCATTTGTCACAGGATCCGACGATGATAGACGGTTTTAAAAAGGGACAGGATATCCACCGGCGGACGGCATCGGAAGTGTTTGGCATTCCTCTCGACGACGTGACATCGGAACAGCGGTCCCATGCCAAAGCTGTCAACTTCGGCATCATCTATGGCATCAGTGACTTTGGTCTGGCCCGCAATATTTCCATCTCCCGCAAGCAGGCAAAAGAATATATTGAATCCTATTTTGCCCGCTACAACTGTGTCCATGGATATATGGAAAAACTGGTCTCCGAAGCCCGGGAAAGCGGTATGACTCATACCATGTTCGGACGCATCCGGGCATTGCCGGAAATCAACAGCAAGAATTTCACCCGCCGTTCCTTTGCCGAACGAACGGCCATGAATACGCCTATCCAGGGAAGTGCCGCCGACATTATCAAGCTGGCTATGAATGCCGTACAGGATGAATTGGAACAGCGCGGCCTCAGAAGCCGGATCCTCGTACAGGTTCACGACGAACTAGTTCTGGAAGTGCCGGAGGCGGAAAAAGCAGAAGTAGAACGACTGCTGAAAGACACGATGGAACACATCGTCGAACTGTCTGTCCCCCTCGTAGTCGATATCCACAGTGGTTCTAACTGGGAAGAAGCAAAGTAGGTGAACCTATATGCCTGAATTGCCGGAAGTAGAAACCATACGGGCTTTCATCGATGACCATATCAGAGGGCAGATGATTACTCAGGTAGAGACGGATTTGCCACGTCTTATCCGGAACACGACGGCGGACCGCTTTGCCACTGCTTTAACAGGACAGACCATTGAAGGCGTGAGTCGTAAGGGAAAGTATCTATTTATCCACTGTAGCGGCCCCTGGTCGTTTCTGGCCCATATGCGCATGACGGGTAGTCTGCTCTATGAAGACCATCCCGGTAAGTATGCCGGCCGGGCTGTCCATATCACGTTTACTCTCAGCCGGGGATGGCTGTTATACCGGGATATCCGTACGCTCGGCTGTCTCTGGCTCGTTCCCTCCCAGGGACCGACGGGTATCAAAGGCTATGACAGCCTGGGGCCGGATGCAATTAGTACCGAATTTACAGAAGCATACCTGTACGGCCTGTTGAAACAGACCAGCCGGCCTGTCAAAACGGTCCTCATGGATCAATCGAAGATAGCCGGACTTGGTAATATTTACGTAGATGAAGCCCTGTTCCGGGCGGGCATCCGGCCCATGCGTCATAGCGATAAAGTCACGAAAAAAGAAGCGGTCCGTCTTCATGAAGCCATCGTCGCCGTCCTCCGGGAAGGCCTGGAACACGGTGGCACGACAATCCGCAACTTTATCAGTGGCAATGGCAAAGAAGGACAGAACCAGGACAACCTCCGCGTCTACGGCCGGGAAGGCACGCCGTGTACGGTCTGCGGCACGACTATCGAATACACGAAACTGAACGGCCGCGGTACCCACTACTGCCCGAAGTGTCAAACGTAGGGGCTTGTCGCACGATTGAGGCGATAATCCAACGTAATGAAGAAACGGCACAGGACATCTACCGCCACATCAAAGAAGACTACATCGGCCTGTTGCAGGCGCTGGATCAGGAAGTACGTTCGAGACTTGATATTTAACCCTGCTTTTTTTGCGAATATCTCAGAGCTGGCTCTTTGGAGTACTGATTTTTTTCAAGCGATTACAGAAAAGTTAAAGATAGATTCATCTGCTATCAAGCCAGAGTAAATTAAATAAATAACAAAACGACCCCCTAATCGTTAGAGTTTTGGTCTAACAATTGGGGGTCGGTATACTTTTCAGCTGCTTAAAGCAGTTTTGATTTTACCATTGAATCCCGTTGCCATAGTATTCGCTGGGAGCATTGCTGGTCTGGACATTCAGAATGACAGGCATGTTTACCTGACCTTTGATCCAATCATGCAGACGCAGCGCGTCATCGGCACTAAGGGGAGTTCTGACGGTAACTTCGGCCATGAAACGGTCGTAGCCAAATGTACCGTCTTTCGTATCGTTATCTCGATGCAAGGCTGTTAGCGTGCCACCCCGGACAGACTGGATTTCCGGGAATAATAAAGGAGCCTGGCTGTTTAGAATCTGGATGACCTGCTGGTCTGCTGCAGCACGTTCGTAAGCTGGGTAATATTTACTGGTCAGCATCTTGTACGAAGCTTCTTTTTCGGCTTTGCCTTGTTTTTCTATACGTGAATTGATCAATCGCTGTACTTCCTCAGTGTTCAGATTCCTGTTTCCCTGGATAATAGAAAGAGATATGCCTTGAAGACGTGGATAGTTATTTATGTTCGATTTAAGCTGGTCTATTTGTTCTTCCGTCAGGACAGCCCCGACAAGATCAATTGTCAAGGTCTTATCTTTTAGTGTGTAAGAAACGACACTAGTTTTTTCAAAATTCATGTTTGTTTCTATAAAAGATTTGACCTGGACTTCCTGGAGCGCATCTTTTACCGTTAGATGAGCCATATAGATGCTTGGAATCGTAATTAATAGGCCGAGGATAACTAAAATGAGACGCTGTTTGCGAAAATGAGCTTCAGCGACATTGCCGTGAGGCGGGACTTTCAGAATCTTAAATACCAAGAACGAAGACAAGGCAATGAAAAAGGCATTGATGAAAAATAGATACAAGGCTCCTAGAAAAAATGTATAGTTTCCTGAAGCAAAACCATATCCAGCCGTGCAGAGAGGCGGCATCAGTGCCGTAGCAATGGCGACGCCTGGGATGACATTGCTTTTTTCTTTCCGTGTATTTCCGACGGCACCAGCAATTCCACCGCATAAGGCTACGAGAACATCCCAAATAGTGGGAGTGGTCCGTGCCAGCATTTCATCTGTAGGAGTGGTCAAAGGTGAAATGAGAAAATAAATTGAGGCTGTTAATACGGCAAGGCCTACCTGGAAAGATAATTTAATCAGGGACTTGCGGATAAAGGGGACGTCGTATGTTGCCATGCCATAGCCTGTTGCTACGATACCGCCCATCAGGGGGGAAATGAGCATGGCCCCGATGATGACGGCAACGCTATTCATGTTCAGCCCGATACAGGCAATCATGATGGCCATGACTAAGACAACCAAGTTTGTGCCTTCTATGGTTGCGTCAGCCAGAATGCGCTGATTGATGATTTCTATCGAGGCCGAGTCGCCTTTTAAATCGATTAGATTATTCCATCGGTTCATCGTTTTTCTCCTTGTTCTAGATGTACTTTATCAGACAAATACAGGTCGTGTTTGCCTGTTGCCAACATTTTGACATAGCGTTCATATTGACGGAGAACGTCTGTGATCAATTCATCTTTCTGCATATATTTAATGCTGTATCCACGGCGTCCGTCAGCAAAATAACAAATAGGCTCGTAATTTTCTTCTTCCGTTATGGTCGGGAAGGACAGGGAGCCAACGACTGTATCTGACACATCATTGGCCCGATAGCGGATACCGTATATAAAATTGCGGAGGCTCCCACTTTCGACAACTAGCTCACGATATGCCTGATGACTATCATTACACACCTGAATCTGGACGGAAATGCCGTTGCGTAAGAATTCCTGGCGCAGTTCTTTGAAAGCTGGATCTACGGTTTGGTTCAGAAAACGTTGAAAATCATCCAGCGTTCCTACGGATATGATTTTTTTCAGACAGTCCTGCCAATGAGAGCCGTCCCAATAAACCGTGCTTTCAGACAATTTCCTGCTGAAATAGGCGTTATCGATCATCAAACCGCGTAATAAACAGAAAACCATCAGGATCATGATGATGGCAAAAGGAAGGGCAATGATGACGGTCATCGTCTGTAAGGCCTGGAGGCCACCGGAATAGAGCAGACCGATGGATAGTAGTGCCAGCAAGGAGCCCCATAAGACCGTCTGCCATTTGGGAAAGGTATTTTTTCCTTGTGAGGCGATACTGTTGATGACAAAGATTCCTGAATTGGCTGAAGTGATGAAAAAAATGGCAATGACCAGTAACGCAATCAGGGATGTGACCAGAGCGAAGGGGAATTGGTCCAGAAACAGGAACAAGAGTTTTTCTGTTTCAGCGGCTGCATTGGTCAGTATGCCGCCGGTTTGTGCATCAACCCAGATAGCCCCGTTGCCAAATACAGTCATCTAGAAGATATTGAAAAGGGTCGGTACTAAAAGAACACAGACAACAAATTCGCGTATCGTGCGTCCTTTGGAAATCTTAGCGATAAAGAGACCGACGAATGGTGCCCAGGAAATCCACCATGCCCAATAGGTGATGGTCCAGTTAGTAAACCATTCCTCTTTTGTGCTTTCGTAGGCAAATGTACGGAAAGATAATTCGATGATGTGGGTCAGATAGTATCCCACGTTTTCCGTAAAGGAAGATAAAATATATACAGTCGGGCCGGCGACGAGAATGAATAACAGAAGGGAGATGGCCAGAATCAGATTTCCCTGGCTCATGTAGCGGATGCCCTTACTTACGCCAGAAATGGCTGACAAGATGGCAAGACCGACGGCGATGACAATCAAGAGAATAATGTGGGAAAAAGATGGTGTTGAGAAAATGCCGACAGCACTCAGACCAGCGTTGAGCTGCATGGCTCCGAAGCCCAGCGTCGTCGTCAGGCCAAAGATAGTTGCACAGAGGGCGACGATATCAATCAAATTGTCCCAGAAACCATTCAATTTATTTTTAAGAAGGGGATAAAAACCGGAACGCAGGGTTACGGGAAGCTGATATCGGAATCCCAAATAGGCCAGGGCAAGACCGATGATACCATAAATAGCCCAGGCATGGATACCCCAGTGAAAAAGAGTGTTCAGCATGGCTTCTTTCGTTTGTACCAGGGGAGAGGTTGACCCGTGCAAAGGAGCTGATAAGTGGACAATCGGTTCGGCTACGCCGAAGAACATCAAACCAATGCCCATGCCGGCCGAAAACAACATGCATAACCAGGAAAAAAAGAAAATTCCGGTTCTTCATCTTCGTTTCCCAAGCGGATATCACCGAGTTTTCCAAGGCACAAGATGACCAGGAAAAGAAAGAAAAAGGCGACACAAAGGATGTACACCCAACTGCAGGAACTGAATATATATTCTTTTATGCTGCTTAAAACTGTATCTGTCCGAATGGGGAAAAAGATACAGCTTATGACGACGATTCCAATGAACAAAATACTGGGAAAGACAATGCTTGGTTGTAAGTTATTTTTTGGAAATTTCACTAACAAACCACCTTTCAACATAATTGATCAAGAAGAGTCTATAAACAATATAAGATATTAAATATATTAACTTTATTGTATCATATTTCTTTTTGTATCAACAAGCCATTGCAGCCGCTGCCTTTCCCGTTCGATAGCCTGTTCCAGGATGAGGGAATGGCCGTAATGCTTCAGCCGGTCTTCCTGTGTGCGGAACAGGGCTTCCCAGCGGGAACGCAGATAGTCGTACTTTTTCTGATGCCGGGCGATTTCTTCCTTGAAGAGCTGGGCGAGAAGCGGGTCCCGGGGGTCATCGATGAGGTAGAGTTTCATCGTGAATTCATCGCGGCTGGGGACAAGGCTGCTCAGGGGTTCGTGCATCCAGGAGGAAAGGATTTCCTGCCCGGCCGGGGTGATGTGGTAGTATTTTTTTTCCAGTTTCGTGCCGACCGTTTCGCTGTGGCTGGTAATGAGTCCCTTTTCTTCCATACGCCGCAGTTCCGGGTAAATCTGACTGTGGTTGGAAGACCAAAAGTCGCCTACTTCGCCTTCAAAAAGTTTTTTCAGGTCGTAACCGGCCAGTTCTTTGTGATTTAGCAGGCCGAGGATGATGTATTTTAAGATATTTTTTTGGGCCATGAAACTCTTCCTTCCCTATGTGTTTTGTATCAGTATAGCATATTTTCTGATAAAAATCATGAAATTTAAAACATGTAATAATTGACATATATAGAGAGGAGATGTACGATAAGGTGTGTCAAAAATATGTCATTATTTACATGATTTGGAGGGGCGATTATGAAATTCAAAGAATTAGAAGACTTCTTGGGGACGCATTTTATCTATACATACGATAATGGCTGGGAATACGAATGGTATGCCAAGAATGACCATACGGTCGATTACCGTATCCATGGAGGTATGGTTGCAGGACGCTGGGTCAAAAATCAGGAAGCAAACATTGTAAAACTGACGGATGGAGTCTTTAAAGTAACCTGGACGGAACCGACAGGTACTGACGTAGCCCTTGACTTCATGCCTGATGAATATCGTATGCATGGCACTATCTTTTTCCCGAAATGGGTTCAGGAACATCCGGATATCACGGTCTGCTTCCAGAATGAACATATTCCCCTGATGGAAGAATCACGGGAAAAGTATGAAACGTATCCTAAGTATCTGGTACCGGAATTTGCCAAAATTACTTATATCGGTAAAGCCGGTCAGGATAATGAAGATGTCATTTCAGAAGCTCCCTATCCGGGAATGACCGATGACATCCGGGCCGGGAAATACTTTGATGCTTCTTATCATCGTCTTCATAAATAAAAAAACTGTGCCAACAGCGCCACCCGATACGTTATAGATTTAGTTCCCTGTACCGGGCCGGTGACACGCCGTAAACCCGTCGGAATGACGCATAAAACGAAGATATACTACCAAAACCAGCAGCCATGGCGATATCCAACACCGATTGACTGCTGGTTTTCAGCATAGAGGCTGCTTTTTCTAGACGCCTGTTCAAGATGTATGCATGGGGAGTCTGACCATAATGGTCCTTGAACAGCTGATTGAAATGATGGGACGTCATAGGAATCTGTCTCAGTACTTCCTGCAGTTTCTGCGGGTTGCAGGCGTTGTGATCTAATATTTCTTTTATGTGGCGGATCAGAAGCCGGTTTGGGTCATAGGACTGCAGGTCGGGACGGCACCGTTTGCAGACCCGGTAGCCCGCATCTATGGCTTTTCGGGGAGAATCAAAATAAACGATATTATCTTTTTTGGGGCGGCGGGATTTACAGGACGGGTTACAGAAAATACCTGTACTTTTCACACCGTACCAGAATATTCCATCGTAGTTTACATCACAGCGGCAGACCGCCTGCCACTTTTCTTCTGCGTTCATGGTTTTATCCACCTCCTGGTTCTATTATATAAAATAGCCAGGCCTTGCCAACCTGTTTTTTACATTGTCATTGTAAATTAGAAATCCATTTTTGAGAAGATAGCAGCTTCGTTTTTCGATAAAATAAAGTGTATTCTATTTTATGTGAAATGAGGTGGAATTATGAATACATCTATGATACAGGAAAACAAGGGAAATAAGATATATGGTTATATGACATCCCCCATAGGCATTCTGAAAATCACCGCTTCGGATACGGCTGTTACGGCTGTAGAACGGATTTCTGCAGAAGAAAGGCCGGCAGGAATGGAAGATAAGACGGTAGAGAATCGGTTCATCCGGCAATGCCGTGAAGAATTACAGGAATATTTTGCTGGCCGCCAGCGGTCTTTTGATGTGCCGCTGGCGCCGTCAGGTACTCCCTTCCAGCAGCGCGTATGGAATGCCTTATGCCAGATTCCGTATGGCCAGACCCGGACCTATGGCGAAATTGCCCAAATGACAGGGAATCCCCAAGCAAGCCGGGCCGTAGGAATGGCCAATCACCGTAATCCCATTCTGATTCTCATTCCGTGTCACCGTATCATCGGAGCTGATGGCAGTCTGACCGGTTATGCGGCAGGGCTGGAAACAAAAAAATATCTGCTGCAGCTGGAGAAGGAGAATAGACATGGCTGACAGGTACTTTCCCTATGGAGAAAGGGAAATTGCTTATCTCTGCAAAAAGGATAAGAAGCTGGCTACCGTCATCCATCAGCTGGGGTATGTACGCCGGCCGGTCATTCCCGATTTGTTCCAGGCATTGGTAAATGCCATTCTGGGACAGCAGATTTCTACAAAAGCGGCTGATACGATATGGCAACGCTTCCAGGATGTATGTTACCCAGTGACGCCGGAACATGTGCTGCGTTTTTCGAAAGAAGACCTACAGGCATGTGGAACAACATTCCGGAAAATTGATTATACACAGGGAATATTTAGGGCTTGAACTTACCCGGTACAAATCCGGCAACATTTCATCTGCAAAATTCAACGGGAAAACAATCAGCAACTCAGAAGCCAGACGCATAGAAGGTACTAAATGCTATGTAGACGTTGCGACAAAAGAAGTCGTATGTGACAGAGAAGACCTGAAACAGGCGGCGCAAGAAGTCATTGACGACGCGTTGTCAAAAGACAAATCCCCAGTCCTCGCACAAGCAGAAACAAAAAAAGCCGCCCCAAAGGACGACGTTGTTGTTACTGGTGATGAATTTGGCAAATATGAAGGTTTGAAAGAATTAAGGGCAAAAGCCAAGGCTTATTACAAAGAACATTTACAAGGTACTTCTGTACATAATTCTATATTGGGGAATGTTGAGTTAAAGGATGATTCTATTGACTTTACCGGCAAGGGGATAAGCAAAGCCGTTTCTACAAGCGCAAAAGAAAACAAGTTATTGCTTATAAAATATTTGCCACAGTTAATAGAAAATGCTAATGAGGTTGCATCCCAGCCTAATGTAAAAGACAAGCGAGAGGCAAAACAATATACTTACTTAATGACGCATGCTATTGTAGGTGGAAAACGGGAAAATGTAATAGTTACTATTTTTACCGATGCAAACGGGAATAAATATTACAATCACATTCTGAATGATGAAGAAAATAAAAAAAGGCCCCCTGTATATCCGGCGCAAGCCGCTAATAAAAGCGACGGCATTCCGGCCATGCGGGAACCTTTTTCTACCTCAATTATACCTCAAAAGGCAGAAAAATGGAACAAGCCAGACGAGTTGCGCAATCAATTAAGTGATGGCGGTAAACAAGCGTATGGCTACGCCCTTGATAAATTGTCGAAAGGGAATGAGAAGGTAGCACAGTCTGCTAAAGAAAATGCCCAGCTTATCCGCTCCAAGGAAGGCTTGAAGGCGGAAATCAAGGAAGCGTTCCCGAACGCCAAAGAAATCAAGGACGAAGGCGAACGCATGACTTTCACCATGCCGAACGGGTCCCATATCGTCGTTGACTTGAAGAATGAAATCCTTTTGACGGACAAAGAGCTGGCGCAGGCGAAGAAAGACCACCATATCGACGATAACGGCAACGTCGTTGTCGAAGGGTACGCCGAAGTACACGGGAAAGACGCCTACATGGCACTGGCACAAGGGAGCCGTGAAGGTACAGGGTTCCACGAAGCCTATCACCTCGCAGAAGGCGCCGTCTTGACGGACCGTGAAAAGGCCGCTATCAAGAAGGCTATCCCGGACGCCGAAAAGCGCGCCGACAAGTACGCCGAATGGGTAGAAGCCCGTAAGCGCGGACGCGGAACAGCATGGGGCAAATTGTTCCAGAAAATCAAGGATTTTGCCATGAAGATGAAGACAATACTCACGGGAGCAGAGAACGTACATAACGTATTCCGCAAGATTGAATCCGGCGAAGTCTGGGAACGGACACTAACCAATGGCCAGACTGGCAAGTATAGTCTTAATCGTAAACGTCTGCCCTGGGAGCGTCCAACAACGCCAATATGGGCGCACCTGTTCTCAACAGCCAAGGCGTTGTATTGAATGGCAATGGCCGGAAGATGGCGCTTAAATCCGTATACAAAGGGAAGCCGAAACAGATTAAAGCATATAAAGACTTCCTTAAACAGAATGCCAAGTCTCTGGGAATCAACCCGGCAACGATTGACGGTGTTAAGAACCCGGTACTCGTCCGTCAGGTAGCAGATGATGCACCAGTGCAGGATATCATCAACAGCAAGGCCGGCGGTTTGCAGATGAGCGCAGGAAAAACTGCAAAGAAAGACGCCGACAGAATCAAGCAGGCAACACTGCAACTGGCGTCTGACAGCGGTGACCTCACGCAGGAAAGCAACCGGAAGTTCGTAAACTCTGTATTGAAAGACGTTGCCAGCCCGGAAGAACTGAATACACTGTATACTAAGACCGGCAAAATCAGTCAGGCCGGCATTACCCGCGTCAAGAACGCAGTATTTGCCAAGGCATATGGTGACGACTATCTGCTTACCAAGATGAGTGAATCGACGGACAATAATATCCGTAACGTCATGAACGCTATGCTGACCGTTGCCCCGAAGGTCGCTATGCTGAATGACGGAATGGGGAAAGGGCTGTTCTATTCTTATCCGCTATCTGACGTAATTTCCGGCTCAGCCAAGACGCTTATCGGTTTACGGGAGCAGAATAAACCTGTAAAATTCTATTTAGAAGAAACGTCGCTGATAACAGAAAGCGAAAATCAGAACAGTATCAACGATGTGTTGCAGTTCATTGATAATAACAAACGCAGTGGCAAAACGATTACAGCGTTCTTCAATGAAATGTGCAATGAAATCGAATTGCAGGGACATCCGGGCCAAAGCGCATTGATTGCATCGGAAAACCCGACCATGGAAGAAGTCATCAACATTGCTGAAGGGAAGGTTGAAAACAATGGAGTACAATCGTTATTTGACACCGGAAGAAGTGAAGGAAATCAGACGGACACGACCAGTGGAAGAATGGCCGACGGGGTACTGCCGGGTACGTCCGCAGGTACTGAAACGAATGCTGGCATTAATGGAAGCGAACGACAAGAAGAAAGCGCAGGAAAAACAGAAAGCAGACCAGAAGTAGCCAAACAGTCAGCACATGAAACCGACAAGGGCCATCCGGCTATTGATGCAAACCGCTCGCAACCTGAATCTGAATTGGAAAAAGCAAAGACGGTAAAGGCTCATTATTCAGATAAAGGGGGCTGGCTTCAAGGCGGAATAAAAAACGGAGTTATGACTGTATGGCAAAAAAAAGGCGGATTGTCTAAAAGTGAATGGTCGTTCGATGTAAGCATTGATGAGCTTGAAGAAGCATTAAATGCTATCGGCTCGTCTGCCAACGTCAACGCAACCATTGAAAAGCTTGTTAAATCCAAATATAACGAAGCCACTGAAAAGTGGATAGAATCATCTCCGATCGAGAAGGTAAAAGAAAAACGGCGTCAATTATGGGAAGAAGCGGGCGGACTTGCCAGCATATCAGACTTTGGCATAAATGTTGTAAAATACCTATACCAAAAGGCTATGGGGCGCAATCCAGAGTCGCTATATGATAAATGGCAAAAACAACATAAAGTAGGGAAAGGAGAAGCCAATGAAGAAAGCATCGAAAGTAACCATGTCAACACCGAACCTCAGCAAGCTGAAAGTAAAAACACGGAAAGTACCCATGCCGAAGAAGGTTCCGAAAGTGACGTACAAGAAGAAATAGCTCACGGGAAAAAGGCAATGGCTGTCGTTTTGCAAACGAAGCGAGATGTAAAAGCCGCCATGCATCGCGACGATGTGGGTGATATTGATTTTATATATGGCACCCCTGGCAAAGAAAGTAAATTTAAAAAGGGGTATGGCATTGCTCATATAAAAGCAAAACGAGATTCTGAGAATGGTTCCGGTATAGACACTCTCAACAAATTAGTGGAAGTTATCGCCAAGGGCACAGATACGGAAATTCAACATGCCAATGGTAGCAACGGGGAATATAGGCTTAAAATACATTATGATGGATATACAGCTATATTAAGCTCTAAAACTGAAGAAGCTAATTCCTGGCTTTTAACTGGCTGGGAAGACAAAAAAGAAGCACCAGTTAGTGCTCGTAGCGAGGGTTACGACTCTTCTACGGCTACTACTGCTACGCCTACGCTTACTCGTCGTAGCAGAGAAACTGGTACTTCTTCTACATCAATTATACCCCAGGAAGCGGAAAAAGGAAAGAAATATTCAGTACGAGAAGAAAATGCCCAGCTTATCCGCTCCAAGGAAGGCTTGAAGGCAGAAATCAAAGAAGCGTTCCCGAACGCCAAAGAAATCAAGGACGAAGGCGAACGCATGACTTTCACCATGCCGAACGGGTCCCATATCGTCGTTGACTTGAAGAATGAAATCCTTTTGACGGACAAAGAGCTGGCGCAGGCGAAGAAAGACCACCATATCGACGATAACGGCAACGTCGTTGTCGAAGGGTACGCCGAAGTACACGGGAAAGACGCCTACATGGCACTGGCACAAGGGAGCCGTGAAGGTACAGGGTTCCACGAAGCCTATCACCTCGCAGAAGGCGCCGTCTTGACGGACCGTGAAAAGGCCGCTATCAAGAAGGCTATCCCGGACGCCGAAAAGCGCGCCGACAAGTACGCCGAATGGGTAGAAGCCCGTAAGCGCGGACGCGGAACAGCATGGGGCAAATTGTTCCAGAAAATCAAGGATTTTGCCATGAAGATGAAGACAATACTCACGGGAGCAGAGAACGTACATAACGTATTCCGCAAGATTGAATCCGGCGAAGTCTGGGAACGGACACCAACCAATGGCCAGACTGGCAAGTATAGTCTTAATCGTAAAAAACTACATGATGCTATTAGACGATGGAATAACCTTTGCGATTATTATGAAAAATCAGACAAGAAGTTATGGAAGAAAAAACATAATGGCGATTTATATAAACTGATGGACATGCCACTTATTCTAGAAGCAATTAGTAATCAAAATATGGAATTAAGCGTATATGGTAGCTTTTTCGGCCATGCCTTAAAAGAAGAACACCATGGTATGACATTAGATATTATCCGACAACTTCCTGCGGCAATGGCTGAACCAATGATGATTCTTCAATCAAAGAACGGTAAAAACAAATTTGTTTTTGTCCTCGATGTTAAAGATTCAGACGGAGCAACGGTTATCGTCCCGGTTGAATTAGAAAAAATTGATAAGAATCATGGAATTATTAACGTAGCTAATTCTGCATATGGAAAAACGCGGCGCGATGGTATAATACCTAACGATGAGTGGTTTATAAAGAATATTGACGAAGGGAACCTTTTATATGTAGACACGAAAAAAAGCGTGGCCCACGGTCCATCAGGGGCGTATTCCCCTGTGGGTTCCGCGGTAATCCACGCTTTATCTAAGTCAATTATAAAGACAGAAAAAAATCTTGTCAACTTACAAAATCAGCACCCTACACGGTATTCCGTTACTAAGCCCAAAGATGCCGCAGAGGAAGTCAGAGAAAAGGCGGAACAGGATGCAGAAAATACCGCGGTTACCTTGAATGATATTCTTACGGAAGCCTGTAAAATTGTGCCTATCTATACCAAGTCGAAGGTAGGAGAAAAATCGCCGGCCAAATACTACTATGACGCACGCCAACGGGCCGGATTTGTTCCCGGAAGTTTTGACGTTGGTGATATCGGTTCTGCCATTGCGCTTCACATTGACAGCATTGGAGAAATCAAGGGGGCCAATATAGAACTGACCAAAGATATCATTGAAGACCGTCAAATGGAACAACGGAAAGCCAAGAAGTACAAGAGCAAAGTTCCGACTGATATCAGCCCTTCCCAGGCAAGACAAGAAGGCGTACGGAATTTTGGCCGGCTCTATTTCCTTGATAACGAACGTGCTAAAGAAACGTATCCCCAATATTATGACTTATTCGAGAAAGCTCTTGACGGTATGCCTAAAGAAAAAGCTGGTGTCGAAAAAGTCCTTGCGTTGCAGGACCAGAGAGTACGGCAGAATCCGTTATTGTCTGCCGCCGCTGGTATCAGCAATGGGAAACCAGATTCGCAGCTTACATGGAAACAGAGGATGAAAAAGAGACTGCTTCGCCTGTATGCGAAGATGGTTGATGAAACTGACCCGATCGGGCAGTTGACTAAAGCCCTGGAACTGGAAACAGGATCAAAGATTGCGGACGAAAAAGACCCGCATAAACGTGCCCTTATGTGCAATAGCGTGGCATCTGCCCGAGCATTCATGTTGCTTGATGGAGATAACCGCGTTGCAAACCTCAAGGCGCTTAATAAGGTATATAAAGGTGCAATCAAGAATAAAGTCGTATTTGCTGATGTTATTGACAAGCTGGGCAAGGTAACAAAAGCCGAACTGAAAAAGGCAGAAGTAAAGGATGCGGAAACACTACTAAGTATGTACCTTATCGCCGCCAGAACGGAAGAAATCATTGAAAACAATAAAGATTATATCCGGCCAGATGGATATGAGCATGAAGCCTGTATGCGTATCCTTGTAAATGCACCGCAGGCAATCAAAGATGCGGCTACCATGTTCTGGAAATACAATGAAAATCTGGTTAATATCATTGAACAGCAGGGATTGATTACACATGCGGCCGCTGAAGGTATGCGCAAATACAAGAAATACTGCCCCATGTATCGAGACTTCAATGAAGGCGATAGCGTAGATACACATATTTCTACCATCAATACCGGCAGGGGATTCATCAATCAGACGTCTGGTATCAAATCGCTGTCTGGCGGTAGTAGCCGACCTGTCATCAATCCGGTTGACTCCATGATTAACATGACAACAGTCCTGATTGGCAAATGTGAACGGAATAATGTGGCTAAAATCATGGTTCAATGTGCGGAAGACCATGGCGGGCTGGGCAATGTCATTGTTCGCGACCCAACTCTTACCGGGGCCGATAGACAGAGATGTGCATTTACGGTAATTAAGGCCGGCAAAAAAGTAGTGTACCGGACAACGCCGGAACTGTATGAATCCATTACGCAGATGGACACCAACAGTGCGGCATTCATGTCGAACCTGTTTGGCAAATTTACGGATGCACTTCGTTTTGGGGCTACGAATACGCCAAGCTTCATGATGAGAAACTTCATCCGTGATACTGTAACGGCTGGCATAAATAGTAAATATGGTTTTACACCATTGGTTGACAGCTTCCGGGGTATGTGGAAACTGACCCATGATAAGCAGTTCAAAGCAGACTTCTATGCACAGGGCGTGCCGATGGATACATATATCCGCAATGATATCCGGGGTGCACAGGACTTCAAGAAGAAGTTACGGAAGGACCTCAAGAAATATCCGTTCGGTATTAGACAGGCTATGTGGTTTATGAGTGCTACGGCACGTAAATACAACAACGTCGGGGAACTGATTGAACAGGGTACCCGTGCGGGAGAGTTCCTTAAAGCCAGAAAGAAAGGCGCAACGGAAGAAGAAGCGGGATATGCCGCAAGGGAAGTATCTATCAACTTCTCCCGCCATGGCAGTGTAGGGAAAAAAATTAACCGCTACATCCCATTCTTCAACGCTTCTATTCAGGGTATTGATAAATTCATCCGTACGTTCAAGGTAAATCCGAAACGGGCTATATGGGCAACTATTAAGTACATCATTCTTTCGTATGGTTTGGCAGTATGGGACGTACGTTGGCCAAAACATTGGATAAGCCAATTGAATCATTGCGCGGTAAGGACCGCCCGACTGAACCCGCTAAATATTGGTATGAATTACCCGTCATTGGCAGTTTTGTCAGAAACGACGATAGTCAGCGGTCGGAATATGTAGACCGGCTGTATGATTTGTCGGACCAGATGGAAATCGATTACAAACGGAGTGATAGCTATGCATTCCAGAAAGGTAAGAAAGGCGCAAAAGTACCAACGGAATTAGCGCAGGTGCGCACGGCAATGAAAACCGTATCAAAGCTTAATAAGGAAATACGTGACATACAGGATAATCCAAAGATGAGTGCAGAAGAAAAGCGGATGCAGATTGATACCAGGAAAGTCAAGATGCGTGGGATTGCAAAGAAAGCTGTACTCAAACTGGGAGACTAAAAAGAAGGCACACTGTCCGTAATGGATGGTGTGCCCTTTATCGTTCCTGCCGTCAAAAAATCGTCAAAAATAACTGGTTAAATGTGGTTAAATGTAGGCAATCGTGATTAATACAATGATTTATAGTATGTTGATTATAGCCAGTTTTGTCACTATTGATAAAATGTGAGACAATCTTATTGCTTTTTAGCATACACAGGGAATATCCCGTGAATTCGTGTCAGGGCGGATCCAGGCAGAGACCATATCAGCTATGCCGGATAACCTGTTTTGCCAGACTCTTTGCTAGCTGCCGGGTATTGGCCGATGGACGGCGGAAATGTTGCTCATTCATTGCCTGGAGCGGACCGATGTGCTGAGCTATGGGGACCTTGCCATATTACGGGGCCTGCGCATGATATACCGGCACCGGAACATCACCAAAGACCTGTTCTGCCGGTATCAGAAACGGTATTCCCCTTATGGTACGGTGGCCAGTATATATATCTGGGCCGTTTCTGCCGGGGCCGTTCCCGGGCTTACCGATCCGGCAGAAGCTGTGAAAAAGACAGTTGGAAAAATGGACAAATCATAGTAGAATAATGCCAGAAAACATAAACGCAGGGAGACGGCATTATGGCTATTGATTTGAATTCGATTGTATCACTGCTCACCGATGATGGATCACCGGAGCATTGGGAAATACAGATTCCCCGGCAGGGAGATCATATACGCGTACGCCGGCTGGGCGGATTGTATTATCATCACGGGATTTATGTCAGCGATGAGGAAGTCATCGCTTTTGCCGGAGATGATGACTATAATCCCATTGACTGGTGGGACACGGAAATCAGGGCGACTTCTCTGGAAGAGTTTCGTCAGGGTGGCATCATTGAAGTGCGGCAGTATACGGAGAAAGAACAGGAACAACTTTGCCCGGTCCCTGAAATCATTGCCTTTGCCAGGGCCTGTATTGGCAATAAAAAATATGACCTGCTGTTTCATAATTGCGAACATTTTGCCAATGCCTGCAAGCTCGGCGTGTACCGCAGTTATCAGACGGAACAGATCCTTTTTGGCAAGGCCATTCCAAAAGCGCTGGAATGTTTGGGTGATGAAACACAGCGTGAGACGTGGCTGAAAGAAGCTGTGCAGGATTTAAAAGCCCAGGTCCTGGATAAGCTGCGACGCGATTCAGAAAAATCAGATTCATGAGGCGTGGGGGATTTTACTGAAGAAGGTGTTTTACGTGGCGTGGCTGGTACTGGGACTATTTGTAGTATCCCTGATTTTTTGTGTAATATTTCATTTTTCTGTTGTCTGGGCACTGGCGGCAGGATATATATTCTTTTTTTCCTATGGCCTATGGCGTCATATCCCTGCCGGAGAGTTGTGGCAAAATTCCTTACGCGGCTTGAAAACGGTCAGTACCATTCTGATGGTTATGGTACTGATTGGCATGCTGACGACGGTCTGGCGGGCCGGTGGTACGATTCCCATGATTGTATCGCTGGCAGGAAATATGATCCGGCCGGAAGTGTTCTTCGTCATGACCTTTGTGCTGAACTGCTGTATTTCCTGTCTCACCGGGACGGCATTTGGCACGGCCGCTACCATGGGGGTCATCTGTATGTCTGTAGCCAATTTCCTGGGAGCCAGTCCGGTATGGACCGGGGGCGCCATCATGAGCGGGGCTTTTTTTGGCGACCGCTGTTCGCCCCTTTCGACGAGTGCCCTTTTGGTAGCTGCCGTGACGCATACGGACTTCTTTCATAATCTCGTGCTCATGGCACGCCGTGCTATAATACCGTTTGTCCTGTCCTGCGTCATCTATGGACTGGCAGGATGGCATTCCGGAAGCAGTGCAGGGATGGGGCTGGACGTATGGCATTTATTTTCTTCATCGTTCCAGCTGCACTGGCTGACGCTCATACCGGCGATACTGATTATTGTGTGTTCCCTGTTGCGGATGGATGTGCGCAAAACGATGGGACTAAGTATTTTCGTCGCCTTTGTCCTGACCGTGACGCTCCAGCATATGGCGGTGGCTGATCTCCTCCCTATGCTCCTTACGGGATATCGTTGTCCCGAACCGGCACTGGCGGCGCTTCTCGACGGTGGTGGCGTATTGTCGATGCTTCCTTCCATTGCCATTATTGGCCTGTCGGCAACCTACGCCGGTTTGTTTGAACGTACGGGACTGCTCCTGGGAATCCGGCACGGTGTGATGGTGCTGAAAAAATGGCTCAATCCCTTTGGATGCATCTGGATTGTGTCCTTTTTTATCAGTATGGTTTCCTGCGCCCAGACGCTGGCCGTCATCCTGACTGAGCAAATCTGTCAGGACCTGGTACAGGATAAGGAAGACATGATGCTGGCTTTGGAAGATACGGTCATTGTCAGTGCAGCCCTCATTCCCTGGTGCATAGCCGCAGCGGTACCACTGGCAGCTGTATCGGCTCCCGTATCCAGTCTGGCTGCTGCGGTCTATCTGTATCTTCAGCCTCTGTGGAGCTGGAGACAGTGGAAATGATCCTTGACCTGCAATGATAATGTATATAGAAAATCCGAACAAAAAACGGAGCTTGCCATGATGGTACTTTTTTCATGGTAAGCTCCGTTTTTGCTATTGTTTCAAAATAAATCGTTCGATGGCTTCGGCGACGGCACCTTCGTTATTGGTAGCTTCTGTGACGACGTTGCAGTACGGCCGGATGGCTTCGTTCAGATTGTGGACGCCGACGCTGAAAGACGCGGCTTTCAGCATTTCCGTGTCGTTGATATTATCGCCAATAGCCAGCGTCTGGCTGATGGGAATATGAAGCAGTCCTGCCAGTTTCCGCAGGGCCGTTCCTTTCGTGACGTTTTTATGGTTGAATTCGATGTACCGGTCACTGGAGTAGCTGACTGTCACGTCGTCGAGGAGAGAGCCGAGCTGCTGTCGGTATCGGTTGAGTGTCGGAAGATCCGGATCCATATAGACGATTTTATAGACTGTCTGCCCTTTTAGAAAATCGAGGGATGGTTCAAATGTTTCTATGTTGGGCATGCGCCCTTCGAGGAATGCCCGTTCAAAGGGAACGTAATTATACAAATATACCTTGCCATAGGGGTAGATATGCATGGTGATATGGTGAGCTACGCCAAAGTCGTAAAGAGCGCTGGCAATATCCCAGGGAAGCCCGTCTTCATAGAGAATGTCATTATGACTGTTTTCCGTAATGAGGGCTCCGTTATAGGAAATGACATATTCTCCCGGTTTTTGGTAAATGCCCAGTGTTTCCTGGATATGATTCAACGATTCAAAGCCCCGGCCCGTGCAGGGAACGAAATGAAGCCCTGCTCCGATAGCCTGGCGTATTGTCTGGATATTGCGCGTACAGATGGTGGCATCATCACTGAGAAGGGTGCCATCCATATCACAGGTCATAAGCGTATAAGGTAACATGGTGTGTCCTTTCACAAAAAAATTAGTATTCTTGTTCTTTATTTACTATACCTTTCATGACGGCCGCTGACAAGAGGGGAAGAAAAAAGACTGGACAGACCGGGCGTTTATCCGTATAATATAGTTGTTTCGTTTACATTTGGAAAGGTATTGAACAAATGAAAAAGTTAGTAGATGATCCACGTCTGATATATAAATGTTGTGATTTGTATTACCGTCAGGAAAAGAGTCAGCAGGAAATTTGTGACATCTTCGGCGTATCCCGGCCATCGGTATCGCGGATGCTGAAATCAGGACGGGAACTGGGCATTGTACGCATTGAAATAGTCAATCCCGATGCTACGGCCTATGGACAACTGGAACGGCAGCTCGAAGAGGCTTTTTCCCTGAAAGAAGCCATCGTGGTTTGTGACAGTCCAGCACAGAGCGGAGCGGAAGTTGGCTGCAGCGCCCTGGGAAGTGCGGCTTTATCCTATCTGGCACGGGTGCTGCACAACGGCGATTACGTTGGGATTTCTATGGGATGGACACTGCTGCAGACGATAAAAGCAGAGTGCGGGAATTTGGAACCGGTCCATTGTACCTTTGTTCCCCTGGTGGGAGGTATCGGCGAAGGGAGTGAAACCCATGCCAATTTTCTCACGGGTGAATTCGCACGGCGTTTTGGCGGGGAGCGGCTGCAGCTCTATTCGCCGGCTATCTTTACTGATCCGGCAGTTCTGGCCGGGTTCCGCAAAGAAAGGGCCGTGCGTCCCGTATTTGATTTATACGACCGCCTGGAAGCCGCCGTTTTTGGTATCGGCACTCTGGATAGCAGCCGGTCTACGGCAGTACGCCTGAATTATGTAGATATCCATACACTGGAAGCGTTTTCTGCTGCTGGTGCCGTAGGGGATATTTCTCTGCAGTATTTCGACCAGGATGGACAGACGGCACCGTATGTATCATATAACGAACGAGTGGCCGGACTGCAGCTGCAGGATTTGAAGCACGTACCACGGCGCATTGCCATTGCCGGCGGCAGGAGCAAGATAAAAGCCGTACTGGGAGCGTTGCGTGGCGGATTTATAAATGTACTGATTACCGATGAATCCTGCGCCAGAGGAATAGCAGCATTCATACATGAAGAGGAGGAACAGTGAGTGGAAACGATAGCAGCTATAGCTAATGGATTTATGGCTCTTTTTAAGGCGGGCGGAGACACGTTTACGGCTTTTGTCACAGGTATTATTCCGTTGATCATCGTCCTCATGACGGCCGTTAATTCATTAATCAAGATTATCGGGGAGGAACGGTTTTATCACGTGGCCAAAAAGGCGACAAAATATACGCTGACCCGTTATACCGTCGTCCCGGTCCTGGCTATTATCTTTATGGGCAGTCCTATGTGTTTTACCTTCGGGCAATTTGTTGAAGAAAAGTATAAACCGGCCTTTTATGATGCGGCTGTCAGTTTTGTTCATCCGGTGACAGGGCTGTTTCCTCACGCAAATGGCAGTGAACTGTTTGTCTATATGGGGATTGCCGCCGGTGTACAGGCCCTGGGCTATGAATTGGGCGAACTGGCCGTGCGCTATTTTCTGGTCGGGATTATCATCATCTTTTTACGCGGCCTGATTACGGAAAAGATATACCTGTATTTGAAAGCACGCGATGGACGACGGAAAACACAGGAGGCAGATCATGTATAAACCAGTCATTGTACGCCGTGGCAGTGGCGGCTGGGGAGGCCCGCTGACGCTGGTACCGACAGAAGAAAAGCATAAAATCGTCAGCATTACCGGGGGAGGGATTCATCCTCTGGCTGTCAAAATTGCCGATATGTGTGGTGGCGAAGCCGTAGATGGATTTTCCCATGCCATACCGGAAAGTGAAATACTGGCCGTCGTCATCGACTGCGGTGGCACGGCGAGATGCGGTGTCTATCCCCGCAAAAATATCCTGACTATCAATGTCCTTCCTGTCGGAAAATCAGGAGCATTGGCACGATTCATGACACCGGAACTGTATGTATCGGATGTCAAGGAAACAAATCTGGATTATGCCGATGAATCGTCGGTTCAGGCGGCCCTGCTCCGTACGGAAGATGTCGATGCCGTCCACAAGAGAGAAGATCTGAAGCGGAAAATTGATGCGGCCCGGGCAGGTCAGAAGCGGAATATCATCACCCGTATCGGAATCAGCATCGGTCAGATTGTCAATAAATTTTACGCTGCCGGCAGGGAAACCATCGATGTGGTCATCAAAAATATCCTGCCGTTCATGGCCTTTGTCAGCATGATCCTGGGCATCATCAATGCCAGCGGAATCGGAACGGTCATTGCCAATACGATTTCCCCCGTCGCCGGTACCCTGCCGGGGATGCTGGTCATTTCCTTTATCTGTGCCATCCCTTTTATTTCCCCGATTCTTGGACCCGGTGCCGTCATTGCCCAGGTGGTGGGGACACTCGTCGGGGCTCAGATCGCACTGGGCAACATCCCCGTGCAATATGCACTGCCAGCATTGTTTGCCATTGATGCCCAGGTAGGGGCAGATTTTGTGCCCGTCGGCCTCAGTCTGGGAGAAGCCGATCCCGACACGATTGAACTGGGGGTGCCGGCTGTTCTTTATTCACGGGTCATTACGGGCCCGCTTTCCGTCCTGATTGCTTATGCAGCCAGTATCGGCTTGTATTAGATTCTGAAGTGGGCTATAATGAAATGTCTGTTTTACAGGACTAAGATATTCATACCAGGGAGGAACTTACTTGAAATATCACAGCGTTATAACGCATGTCGGCAGTGATGCGCTTCACTTTTTAAAAGAAGATGTGCCATTCATCATTCTTTTCGATGAAACCGTACCGGCAGAACTGGCAGAAATAGCCGTCCTGCACCAGTCACAAAAACTGCTGGCACCTATCGGGCCGGGCGATACGGTCCTTTTGGGAGAAAAAGTATATGATGTGACCGCCGTAGGGGACAGCGTCAATCAGACTATGGAAGAACTGGGACACTGCACGCTTTGTTTCAAAGCTTCGGATGTGCCTGACCGGCCGGGCTGTATCATGCTTGGGGGAGATGAAGCTCCCGAAGCCGATGATTTTCAGGACGGCGTCATATTGGAAATCCATTGATGGACAGTATAGATAAAACAATGATTTATACTAGCCCTGATAGCCGTTTGATGATAGAATAATATATACAGCTACTATTATATTTACGATAGGAGAGTAATTCATATGAAAAATGAAGAACTGGCGCAGCATGCGTGCCATGTGCGCAAAAACATCGTCAAGATGCTGACAGAAGCCGGCTCGGGTCATCCCGGCGGATCTCTTTCTATTACAGATATGTTACAGGTCCTCTATTTCGAAGTCATGCACATCGATCCTAAAAATCCGAAAATGGCAGACCGGGACCGGTTTGTCCTTTCAGAAGGCCATTGTGCACCTGCCTTATATGGGACACTGGTAGAACGGGGATATTTCCCGGAAGAAGAACTGTGGCATCTGCGCAAGTGCGGCGCCATGCTCCAGGGGCATCCTGATATGAAACATACTCCCGGCGTAGATATGTCTACCGGTTCTTTGGGACAGGGCCTTTCTGCAGCTAATGGTATGGCTCTGACAGCCAAACTGGACCAGGCGGACTGGCGCGTCTATGTCATGTGTGGCGACGGGGAAATCCAGGAAGGTATGATCTGGGAAGCCGCCATGTCTTCGGCCCAGTATAAGCTGGACAATCTGACACTCTTCGTCAACCACAACGGGCTGCAGATCGATGGCAGCAATGATGAAGTCATGAATGTCAATCCGATTGATGCCAAATTCCGTGCATTCGGCTGGAATGTCATCGCTATTGACGGCCATGACTATGATTCCATCCGGGCTGCTATTACCCTGGCAAAAGAAACGAAAGGCCGTCCGACGGCAATCATTGCCGAAACCATTAAGGGCAAAGGTGTATCGTTCATGGAAAATCAGGTTGGCTGGCACGGTAAGGCTCCGAATCAGGAACAGTGTGCGCAGGCATTAAACGAACTGGGAGGCGAAGCATAATGGGGACAGCTACTCGTGCCGCATATGGCAATATTCTCAAGACTGAAATCTACAAAAACCCGAAAGTCGTCGTCCTGGAAGCCGATTTGGGCGCTGCGACAAAATCGAATAATTTTAAGACCGTTGCTCCGGAACGGTATTTTGATATGGGGATTTCCGAACAGGATCTGATGGGGACGGCTGCTGGATTTGCTGCCGCCGGCCGGATTCCTATTGCCAGTACCTTTGCAGTATTTGCTACGGGCCGGGCATTTGAAATCATCCGCAATTCCATCTGCTACCCGAATCTGAACGTTAAAATCTGTGCTACCCACGCCGGTCTTACTGTCGGGGAAGATGGCGGTACCCATCAGGCCATAGAGGATATTTCCCTCATGCGGACGCTGCCGAACATGACGGTCATCAATCCGGCCGATGCCAAAGAAGCGGAAGAAGCAGTCAAAGCCGCTGTAGAATACGTCGGCCCTGTATATATCCGCCTCGGCCGTGCTGCCGTCGATGACATCCACGGTGATGATTACAAATTCCAGTGGGGAAAAGGTGAAGTCCTGCGCGATGGCAGCGATGTAGCCATCATTGCAACGGGCATCATGGTTGGCAAGGCGCTGGAAGCGGCAGAAACATTGGCTAAGGAAGGCATCCAGGCGACAGTTGTCAATATCCATACGATTAAACCGCTCGATGAACAGCTTATCATTGATGTAGCCAGGAAGACAGGCAAAGTCGTTACGGCAGAAGAAGCGACCGTCATGGGTGGTTTCGGTTCGGCCGTTGCAGAAACTCTGGCCAGAAACTGCCCGACAAAACAAGCCTTTGTCGGCATCCAGGATACGTTTGGCGAATCGGGATCTCCCGCAGACCTGCTCAAGAAATATGGTCTTACCGCTGACGATATCGTAAAGGCTGCAAAGAGCTTATAAGAACGAACAGATACACGGACAGATATACGAAAGGACATAGCGTGATGGCAGAAACCGTCATGCTATGCCCTTTTTTATGGGGTGAGTACAAACAGGCAGTTCTCAGTCGATGAATTGTTCGAGATGATAGATACGGGCGGCATTTTTCCAGAATACGTTTTCCCAGTACGGTTCCGGTACGATGGCTTTGGTAAGGGTGATGTATTCATCCAGGTTGGGCAGGGGCCAGTCTGTACCGAAAAGTACGCGGTCCCAGGCATGAAGATAGACGAGCCAGCCTTTGAGCGTATCGATGTACCAGTGATTTTCCTTCAGGAAACGGTCCATATCGCCGATTCGTCCTTCCAGAAGGCCGGAAAGATCGACGGCGACGTTCTGGTTCTTTTCCAATACGGCAATGGCACTTTCCAGCAGCGGATTGCCGATGTGGCACATGACGAGCTGTACATCGGGATGACGGACAGCCGCCTCGTCCAGTGTAAAGGGATGGCTGTATTTTAAAAGAGCGTCATTTGTCGCCGTGAGGCCCGTGTGGATTGCGACGGGTTTATGGTATTTGGCAGCCAGTGCAAAAAACGGGTCCATTTTTTTATCATAGACATAAAAGTGGTTATATCCCGGATACAGTTTAAGGCCGACACAGTCGGGGCGTTTTAGGTGTGCTTCAACGAGCGATAACTGTCTTTCGTGATCTTCTTCAATGGCAAAGCGGTCCAGACCGATGCAATAACGCATAAAGGACGGATAGTGATGTCCCTCTAATGACAACGTTTTATTACCCATGACGATACCGCAGATGATGCCCAGGCGTTTGTATTCTTTTTCCAGATGTTCTGCCGTGTTTTCATGACCGGCGGCGATGGCCAGTTCATTAAAACCGGGAAAATCAGCAAAATGGAAATGGGCGTCAATTATTTTCATCCTATTCAACTTCTTTCTCATGTCTTTTCAAACCATTATATCATAAAGCATCTGTTTTGCCCTGCTGATTCTGCAGACTGCATGTGAATTTTTCCGGACAAACAGTCGATGCTATGGAAGAGAGGCTGAGCCAGAAGAGAGAATCGGCATCGGCAATTTGCCCGTACAGGCGAATTGCCTCGTGTCAGGATACTAATATGTATTATAAAAACGCATATTGGATATAAAAAATACATATAGAAAATACCATGAGAAAAATGGAAATAACCGATTGTCTTAATTCTTTGATTTTTTCCGTTTTCTCCTTTTTTCATCGTGGCATTATTGATGTGCCAAATAATAGCCGGTTTATTTTAAAGTATAGAAATTATAAATAGATTATGATAAAAATCGACTATTTTCCTGTTTACAATTTACGGTATATACTGAGTGTGTCGTAATTTGTAACGTTTTTCGGTAAATTCATGAAGGAGCTATTATAAAATGGTAAAAAAAGGTATGCAGATTGGTCTGCTGATTTTTGGCATGACCTTTGGGGCAGGTAATCTGATATTCCCCCCGTCCCTTGGATTTCAGGCCGGGCCTTTATTCTGGCCGGCAATTATCGGGTTTATTATTTCCGGTGTCGGCATGCCCGTCGTGTCCCTCATCATGGGGACGTTCAACCCCGGCGGTTTCCGTGCGGAAATGAATAAAAAGATATCTCCATTGTTTTCCCTGGTGCTGCTGACTCTCATTTATCTGGCTATCGGACCACTGATGGCTATTCCCCGTACGGCAGCTACCTCTTTTTCTGTGGGCATTCTGCCTCTGGCCGGTGATGGCACGCTGCAGCTGGCGGTATATACGGCATTGTATTTTGCTCTGGCCTGGTGGCTTTCTATTACGCCATCAAAACTTCTCTCCCGCATTGGCAAGATACTGACGCCTCTCTTTGCCGTTATGATTGTTGCGCTCTTTGTGCTGGGCCTTTCTGCTTTTACGACGACAGAACTGACCGCACCGGCCGGAAATTATGCCATTTCTGCTTTTGGCAGTGGTTTTATAGAAGGGTATAATACAGTCGATACGATTGCTGCTTTTGCTTTTTGTATCATTGCCCTGCAGACACTGCGTCAGATGGGATTTTCCTCCCAGCGTGAATATTATATCAGTGTGTGGGCGGCAGGAGCTTCGGTTGCTATCCTTATGGCGGCCCTTTATCTGGGGCTGGGGCTTCTGGGAAATCATTTTCCTATTCCGGAATCGGTGTATCAGAATCCGGCAGTCAACCTTGGGGCGTATGTGCTGACCCAGGCTTCCTACAGCGTGTTCGGCCCTGTAGGCGTCTGGTTCCTGGCGGTCATGGTCGCCATTACTTGTTTTACTACGTCGGTCGGCCTCATTGCCGCTGTGTCAGAATTTTTTGCCAGCGAGTTTCCCCGGTTATCTTATAAGGCGTATGTCACGATTATTACACTATTCAGCTTTGCAGCAGCCAATCTGGGGCTGAACCAGATTATTCAGGTGACATTGCCGCTCCTGCTGTTTGTGTATCCTATGGCGATTACGGTCGTCCTTCTGATTATCGTCAATAAATTTGTCAGCCTTTCCCGTATTGGCATGCGTCTGGCTGTCGCAGCGGCGGCTGTCTGTGCCGTCATTGACATTCTCCATCAGTTTGCCCATCTGGAAATGGCCGGCCAGATGCTTTCGTATCTGCCCCTGGGTACGAGTGGACTGGGATGGATCGTGCCGGTCGGCGTCGCCATTGCCTTGTCGTTTATCCTTCCAGAAAAAGTGACAGGGTCTGTCGATGTCGCAGAAGACCTGCATGGGTGATGAGCTTACATTTTAAATCCTATAGAAAACACAAACCTCCAACTCGACACATGAGCGGTCACATTAAGCACGTTTGGCTTAATGTGACCGTTTTTTGGCTTTTAAGAGCTTGTATATTTTTTATGTATCCCTACACGAGAAATACCAGTATACCGGTATTTTAAACGTTTAACTATACAAATTAGCTATATGTATATATAACCAGTATGCATAGGCGTTGCAATGCGATATCTATTGTGCAAGGTACAAACCTTTATATTGAACTTTCCCAGTGGATATACTATACTTGAACCAAGTTCTACATTTATTAGTAATTTGAGAATGGGGGTTTTTATGATGGGTAAGAAAATGATGACCATGGACGGCAACACGGCTGCCGCCTATGTGTCCTATGTATTT